>Ga0214474_1000123_pt1 | contig 40698 bp, 67 predicted proteins | sample RVTome_2_FD_187335 | JGI IMG/M metagenome (GOLD analysis project Ga0214474, IMG submission 187335) | Soil microbial communities from uranium-contaminated site in the Upper Colorado River Basin, Wyoming, United States - RVT95D214 HiSeq ... | reverse complement strand
TGGCGTCTCGTGGGTCCCTCGGGTTCAGACGTCACCGGCTGTCACGCGATGTGACGGTCAGTCCGATGCCGCGCGATGCGGCTGAGGGAGTTGATCGAGATGGCTCGTGGTGGAGCCCGGAACAGGTCCGGTCCGCAACCGGACGAGAACTCGCTGAAGACGGCGACCAAGGGCGTGGTGTTCACCGCGCTCCCGGCTGAGGGCTACGACGGTGAGGCCCCCCACTTCCCGCTGGATGATCTGACTGACCGCGAGTCGGTGGTGTGGGAGCAGGCGTGGCGCACCCCGCAGGCGGCGGCGTGGTCGATGCAGCGGTGGCGGTGGCGGACCGTCGCGTTGTGGGTGCGGTGGTCGGTTCGGATGGAGCACCCGGAGGCGTCGGCCGCGCTCGGGAATGTGGTGGTGCGGTTCGCCGACCAGATCGGGATGACCCCGGCCGGGTTGAAGGAGAACGGCTGGAAGATCGCCACCGACGAGGTCGCGGAGCGCCGCCAGCAGCAGGCCACGCCAGGTAGGACGTCGTCGCGGGACCGGTTCAAGGTCACCGCCGATGGCGGCCACTGACGAGTTCCGGGTCGACTTCCCCACCCTGTTCGTCGCCCTCGACTGGGCCGAAGCGCACTGCGTCGTCCCGGACGGGTTCAGGGCGGGTCGGCCGTTCGAGTTGATCGGCTGGCAGGGCTGGTGCCTGGCGAACTTCTATCGGGTCAAGCCGGATGCCCTGTGGGTTCCGTCGGATCCGGTGTTGGCGCCGGCGTTCTTCTACCGCCGGTCTCAGGTGGTGCTGCCGCAGAAGGCGGGCAAGGGCCCGTACACGGCGTGCCACACCTGTATCGAGGCGGTCGGCCCGGCTCTGTTCGCTGGGTGGGCTGAGGGCGGGGAGTCCTACGACTGCCGTGACCACGGATGCGGCTGCGGCTGGGTGTACGAGTACGAGCCTGGTGAGCCGATGGGCATGCCGTGGCCGACGCCGCTGATTCAGATCACGGCGTTCTCCGAGGAGCAGACGGACAACGTCTACGACGCGCTCCGCCCGATGATCGACAAAGGTCCGTTGTCGGATGTGATCCCTCGGACCGGTACGGAGTTCATCAGGTTGCCGAACGGTGGCCGGATCGACGTCGTCACCTCATCCGCTCAGTCCCGGTTGGGGCAGCGGGTCACGTTCGTGCCGCAGGACGAGACCGGTATCTGGGTCGAGTCGAACAAGATGGTGCGGGTCGCCGAGACCCAGCGCCGTGGCCTGGCCGGTATGGGTGGCCGGGCTGAGGAGACCACGAACACGTGGGATCCGTCGGAGCAGTCGGTGGCGCAGCGCACTTACGAGTCCCGCGCGAAGGACGTGTTCCGGTTCGTCCCGCAGGCCCCGGCGCAGCTGTCGTTCAAGGACAAGCGTGAACGGCGCCGGATCATGCGGCACGTGTACGGCGACTCGCTTCGTGAGCGCGGTGGGCACGTCGACTTGGACGCGATCGAGGCCGAAGCGCTCGAGCTGATGGAGAAGGACCCGGGGCAGGCGGAACGGTTCTTCGGGAACAGGATCGTCGCCGGGTTGGGGACGTGGCTCGAGCGGGACAAGTGGAAGCAGCGTGCCGCGCCGCGGATCGTCCTTCGGGGCACTCAGGTCGTGCTCGGCATGGACGGCTCCGACGTGGACGACTGGACAGCTATTCGGGCGGAGACGCAGGACGGCTACCAGTTCACTCCCACCTACGGGCCGGACAAACTGCCGACGATCTGGAACCCCGCCGACCACGACGGGCAGGTCCCTCGCCTCGAGGTCGCGGCGGCGGTCGACGAACTGTTCGGGTTCTTCGACGTGATCCGCATGTACGGGGACCCCCCGTACTGGGAGACCGAGTTGGACGCGTGGGCCGCGAAGTACGGCGAGAAGCGGGTCCTGCGGTGGGAGACCTACCGGCCGGTACAGATGCACGCCGCAGCCGAACGGCTCATCACAGACGTGAACAAGCAGGACTCGGGGTTCTCCCACGACGCCTGCTCGGTCACCGAGACGCACGTGGGGAACGCGCGTAAAGCGGCCCGCCTGCACAACCGGTACGTCCTCACGAAGGCCAGCCCAACCCAGAAGATCGACTCCTGTGTCACCTCGATCATCGTGCACGAAGCCGCCGGGGACGTGACCGCGGCGAAGTTGTGGAAGAAGCGCTACTACGCCTACACCGCTTAGGGGGTGCCGATGGCCACCGTCCAGGAAGCGATCAAGTGGGTCGACACTCTCGGTGAGGATCTGCGGCGCCGGCTGCCGGAAGCCCAACTGTTCGACGACTACTACCGGGGTGATCACACCCTGAAGTTCGCTTCGGACGAGTTCCAGGCGTACTTCAGCAAGCGGTACGCCAAGTTTAGTGACAACTGGACTCAGACCGTGGCGGATGCGCCGACGGAGCGGCTTGAGGTAATCGGGGTCCGCCCGTTCGATTCCGGTCGGGCCGGGGACGACGACCTGTGGTCGGTGTGGCTCGACAACCAGGCCGACAGCTTGTCTGATTTGGCGTGGCTGGACGCGATCATCGCGAAGCGGACCTACGCGTTGGTGTGGGGCGACAACCCGACCCGGATCACGTGGGAGCACCCGTCGCAGGCGATCGTGGACTACGCCCCCGAAACCCGAGCTCGACGCGCCGGCCTGAAGATTTGGGCTGACGACGACTACGAATACGCCACCCTCTACCTCCCGGACGAGGTGTGGAAGTTCCAGCGTCGCCGCATGACCGATCGCCGCAAGCGTCTCCTCGACGGGGTGTACACGTCGAGCTTCGTTGGTGGGTGGCTGCCGCGCGAGGTTGACAACGAGCCGTGGCCGATGCGGAACCCGTTCGGTGTCGTCCCGCTGGTGGAGATGCCCAACAGGCCGAGGCTGCTCGGCGAGCCCATGTCGGATGTCGCGGGGACGATCGCGATGCAGGACGCCATCAACTTGCTGTGGGCGTACTTGTTCAACGCCGCCGACTACGCGTCTTTTCCGCAGCGGGTTATCTCTGGCGTGGATCGCCCGAAGGTCCCGATCCTCGACGCGGACGGTCAGAAAATCGGGGAACGCCCCGTCGATCTGGAGAAGTTCGCGGTAAACCGGGTGCTGTGGTTGGAGGACCCCGGCGCGAAGATCAACGAGTGGTCGGCGGCGAACCTTGACGCGTACACGAGTGTGATCGAACGCGCGGTGGGGCACATCGCCGCTCAGACTCGCACCCCCGCCCACTACCTGCTGTTGGGTAGCGGCGTCTCGAACGTGTCCGGCGACACGATGAAGGCGCTGGAAACCGGTTTGGTGAAGCGGACCGGGGAGAAGACGGAGCACTTCGGGCGCGGCGTCAAGGAGATCTTCCGGCTTGTCGCGCTCGCGCAGGGCGACACCAAGAAGGCTGCCGCTGTCGCGCGCGGGGACATCCTGTGGAAGGACGTCGAAACCCGTTCCGAGGCGCAGATGGTCGATGCGTTGCAGAAGCTCGACGCGATCGGGTTCCCGTTCATGTGGATCGCCGAACGCTACGGTCTGACTCCGAACGACCTGGTCCGGGTGATGCGGATGCGGGAGTTCGAGCAGCGCGACGCCCAGGTCGACGCCCTCTCGGGGGTTGACCGGGTGGACATGTTCGCGAAGCTGATGACCGCGGTCGGTGTCGGCGTCCGCGCCGGGTTCGAACCAGACGGGATGCTCGACGAAGCTGGCCTGCCATCAATCCCGCACACCGGTCTGCTACCGGTGACAGTGCAGTCGGAGGAGAAGGCGGGCGCGGTCCTCGGCCAACCGGTTGAGCCGCCCGCGATTGAGCCACCGCCGAACGGCCGCCGGCCGCGCTGATGCTGCCGGGGATCATGTCGGTGGTCGACGACCACTACCGGGAGATGCGCCGCCTGGAGGCACTGGCGCTCGCGCTGGTCCTGCGTGGGTGGCAGCGGGTCGACGCGGACAACCTGATCGCCACCTGGGCACGCGAAGCCGTGAAGATCTTCCCGCTGTTCGTCGACCTGCAACTGCAGGCGGCAACCGCGGGCGCCGGGTACAGCGGGGACACGCTGACAGCTCAGGGCATCCGGGCCGACCCGGAAGGCCAGTTCGCTCCCGAAGCGTTAGCCGGATGGGCATCGGACGGACGCCCGCTCGAGTCGCTGCTACGCGCACCCGCGGACGTCGCACTCGACCGACTGCTGGAGGGGCGGCCAGCTGAAGCGGCCCTGTCCGCCGGGGAGGACAGCGCCCGGCGGATCGCCCGCACCCAGATCGCCGACGCGGGCCGTGTCGCGGCGGGGGTGGATATCGCTTCCCGGCCTGGTGTCGGGTACACGCGGATGCTCAACCCGCCTTCCTGCTCGCGTTGTGTGGTCCTGGCGGGACGGTTCTACGCCTGGAACGAAGGGTTCGACCGGCACCCGCAGGACGACTGCATCCACGTCGCCACCAACGCGGCGGCGGCACGCCGCGAAGGGCTCATCGACGACCCGAAAGCCTACTTCCGGTCGCTGTCCGCAGAAGACCAAGACCGGATATTCACCAAGGTCGGGGCGCAGGCGATCCGCGACGGCGCCGACATCGGGCAGGTCGTCAACGCCCGCCGGGGCATGTCCACAGCTAGCCGTGACGAGTTCGGCAACCGGGTTGGGCGGATGGCCCCAACCAAGGTGTTCGGGCAGGACGTGTTCACGACCTTGGAGGGAACAACCACCCGCGGGTTGGCCGGTCAACGGCTGATCTCTGAAGGTGCCCGACTGTCGGGTGAGTCCGCGGAAACAGTGCGCCGCAGATCACGTTCCGGCGATGTCGAACGAACGGTGACCCGCCAACGCGTCCAGATTCCCCGACTCATGCCGGAAAGCATCTACGCCCTCGCGAAAGACCGTGCCGACGCTATCCGCCTGTTACGGCGCAACGGTTTCATCCTCTGATCTCCCGACCGCGCGACGCGGACCGGGCAACACCCTCTGCGATGGAGGACCCACACCCATGACCGAACCCATCACCCCGGCCCCTCCGGCGGGCGACCCGCCGACAGCACCCCCGGCGGTGCCGCACCTGCAGAACAAGCCCGACCCCGTAACCGAGCCGCCGAAGCCGACCCCGCCGCCCGCGAAGGACGACGGCAAGCCGGACGAGCCGCTCGGCGAGAACGGACTGAAGGCGCTGCAGGCGGAGCGAGACGCACGCAAGCAGCTCGAGGACCGGCTGAAGAAGCTGTCCCCCCTCGAGAAGATCGCCGAGGCCCTCGGCGGCGGCGACGCCGACAAGGGCAAGTCGGAGATCGAGCAGATCACCGACCGTCTCTCCCGGCACGAAGAGGAGCTGCACACGGAGCGGATGGCGCGGTGGCGGATCGAAGCCGTCGCCGACGCCAATCTCCCCCCGGAGTGGGCGGAGCGGCTGCAGGGGACGACTCGCGACGAGCTGTTCACCGACGCTGCGGCACTCACGAAGCTCGTCCCTGCCCAGTCGCAGTCCCAGTTCCAGGGGTCCGGTGACGGCGGTGTTCGGGAGCAGGGCGTGCAGAGGTCCCAGCTCACCCGGGCGGATCTGGCGGGCATGAAGCCGGCGCAGATCGAGGCCGCCCGCAAGGACGGCCGCCTCAACCAGTTGATGGGCATCAAGCAGTAGAACGCACGGCCCCTTGACCCCTCGTGGGGTCGACGGCCCCACGAGAACAGGAGAAGGCCACCATGGCCATCACAAATTTTATCCCAGAAATTTGGTCTGCGAGGGTCGCTGAGGCCCTGCAGGACACGGCGGTGTTGGCGACGCTCTTCACGAGCGAGTACGAGGGCGACGCGTCCAAGGGCAACCAGGTCAACATCACGGGTGTCATCCCGCCGACGGTGAACAACTACGCGACGGGCGCGGGCGGCAACGCGCGCACCACCGTCGCGCAGGACATCACCGACGACGGCGACGCGATCCTGATCAACCAGGAGAAGGCGTTCGACTTCCACGTCGATGACATCGACCGCGTCCAGGCCGCCGGCAGCTTCGAAGCCTGGACGACGGCCGCGGGTCGGTCGCTCGGCGAGGACGCCGACACCTTCATCGGTGCGCAGGCCGTCGCCGGCGGCATCGACCAGACCGCGAACATCACGGCGGTCACCAACGCGGCGACGGCGTGGAACGCGGTCAAGGACATGCGCAAGTTCATGAACAAGGCCAGCGTGCCCATGAGCGAGCGCTACCTCGTCATGAACGCCGAGTTCGAAGCCTACTTCCTCGAGAACGACGCGAAGCTGATGGCCGTGGACACTTCGGGTGTCCCGGACGGTCTGCGCGAGGCGATCCTCGGCCGGATCCTCGGATTCACGCTCGTGGTGTCGAACCAGACCGCGGAGCAGGAGCTGCCGCACTTCTTCGCGGCGTGGCGTCCGGCGCTGGCGTACGTGTCGCAGATCGACACCGTCGAGGCGATGCGGTCGCACACCAAGTTCGCGGACCGGGTCAGGGGTCTGCACGTGTACGGCGGCAAGGTGCTCGACGTCGCTGGCTACGACGACGGCGTGCAGTACTACCTGCCGGTCGAGTCGAGCTCCAGTTCCGTCTGATCTGGACCAAGAGCGAGACGTGAAGGGAGGCCACCGTGGCTCTTGCTGATCTGGCGACGGTGGCCGACCTCACCGCCCGCAACATCGACTGGCAGAACAGTCAGGTGGACGTGGCCGCGCTACTGGCGGCGGCGTCGGCTGAGGTGCGGTCGGCGGCAGGGGTGCCGATCTCCCGCGCCACCTGGACCACCACCATCCCCGGCGTGAAGGACCGGTGGCTTCGGCTGCCGGGGCAGCCGGTGGTGTCGGTGGCCGATGTGGAGATCGACGGCCAGGAGGTCACCGACTACAAGCTGGTCGGTGGCGAGGTGTGGCGCGAGTACGGGTGGCAACCCACCTGCACCCCGTCGAACGTCACCGTCACTATCACCTGCGGTCTGGTGATCGTCGGCGCGGACATCGTGGACCTGGTGTGCTCCCTCGTCGGCATGGGCATCGCTGCCGCCGAGGAGGGCTACGAGTCGAAGACCGGGAAGACGTATGAGTCGGTCGATGACTACCGGGTCGGCTACGAGCAGGGTTCTCTCCGGACCGCGGGTGTGATGGAGCTGCCGGAAGCGACCCGTATCCGGCTGCGGTCACGGTTCGGTGGCGGCGCCGGCATGGTGAACACGCGGTGAGCGCCGCCGGGTTGGTGCGCCGAGGCCGTCGCATGGCTGAGTCGTTGATGCTGGATCGGTGCGTGATCCGCGCGCAACCCACCGTCGGAGACCTCGACCCTGGGACGGGAACCCGGCCGTCCACGCCGGGTGCGGTGCTGTACACGGGGCGCTGCAAGGTCCAGACCTACGAGGCGCACGAGTCCACCCCGCAGTCGGGGCAGCACGTGTACTCGGTGCAGCGCTACTACGTCCACATCCCTGTTGGTGTGCCGTCGCCGGTGGACTCGCAGGTGACGATCACCGAATGCCAGCTCGACGAAACCGTTGTCGGCCGTACCTATCGGGTCGCTGGCGGCCTGCACAAGTCGATGGCGACCGCGAACAGGCTGATTGTGGATGAGGTGACCCGCTGATGGCACGAGCGACGGTGGACGCCTCCGAGGTGTACCGGTACGCCGCCCACATCGGGTCTGTGATGGATCGGGTGGAGCCTGAGGCGGCGAAGGTCGTGGAGCGCGCCGCGCTGAACGTGAAGCGGGCGGCGCAGCAGGCGATGCGCGGTCACGTGCGTGGCCGATACCTGAAGCACTACGGCAGGTCCATCACCTACGACATGCTCGAACCAACGGTCGCCGAGATCGGCCCCGACAGTGCGATGCCGCAGGGCGGCATGGGCCGAGGTGTGGAGTTCGGGTCGGCGCACACACCACCGATGCCGCACCTGATCCGCTCCGGTGAGGACGAGATGCCGAACCTGGAGAAGTGGATCGACCAGGTGGTGGCGCGGGGGCTGCGGTGACCGTCCCCGATGCTGTGGTCGCCCTGATCGCCGCCGCTGTACCGACCGGGGTGGTCGTGTACGACGGGATCGTCCCCACCACCCCAGCCGAGCGGTACGTGGTCGCCTACGTCGACCCGGGCACCCTGACGGCTCTGTCGGTGGCGTCAGTGTCCGACGATCTGATGGTGCGGTGGCAAACCACCACCGTCGCCCCCGACGCGGCGGCGGCGCGGTGGCTCGCCGCACGTGTCCGCGACAGCATCGTGGACCAGAAACCCACGGTGGACGGCTGGTCCTGCGGGCAGGTCAGCCACACCTATTCGCAAACGCCGCAGCGCGATGAGGCTGTGATGGAACGCCCGGTGGTGTACCTGGTGGACCTGTACGCGGTGCGCGCTGCCCGTGTCGACGAGTCGTCGAGTTCGTCTTCCTGAACCCCCCGCCGCGATGGCGGGTGACTCCCTGGCTTCCCGCTTTCCCGTTACGCCCCGGCCATAGGGGCACTCTCCCTTTTGGAGGCTCGCCATGCGCATGGTGGACCAGGGCGTCACGAAGCTCACCTGGATCCCCGGTGAAGGCGCCATCGCGAACGCGTCGTCACCCGAGGCGTCCGAACTGAACGCGGTCGCCGCTGTCGACCTGTCCTGCATCATGGTGTCCACGTACGAGGTCCGTGCCGATGGCAGTGAGACCACGAACGAGCGCGCCGTGTGCGAGACGGCGAACACCGTCACCCCGACGATCCAGAACTACATGGGGAACTTGATGCTGTTCCGCGACATCGTCGCCGGGGTGCCCGGTCCGGACGACCTCACCGAGGTGTACCCGCAGGCCGGGGTCCTCGGCTGGTTCGTGCGCCGCATCGGGAAGCCCTACGACGTCGACTACGTCGACGGCGACGTGGTGGAGACGTTCAAGTTCCTCAACGACGTCCCGCAGTTGCAGGGCGGCACCGGTGAGGGCTACCTGAAGGGCACGGTGCCGTTGCTGCCGCAGGGTGTGTTCGACATCGCCGCTGTGGTCGGGTCGGCGTCGTCGTCTTCGTCGGCGTAGCCCCTCTGTTCGTCGGGTCGGGCGGCTTCTGCCAGGGAGTCACGCCCGACCCGGCCCCACCCCTCGATTCCCTGGCTGACTCCCTGGAGATGTGATGTCTGAAGTGAGCGCTGCCCCCGTGGCGGACGATCTCGACCTGGACGGCTGGATCAACGGGTCGTGCGGCATGATCCGCACCGCGAAGATCTTCCAACGCGGCGACTTGCTGACCAAACTGGACGAGCTGGCCCGCGAGATCGAGATCGCGAAGAAGACCCCGAAGGAGCAGCGCGGCGTCACCGACCTCGGCGCGGAAGCGTTGATGGACGAGTGGGAGCGGATCGCCTCCACCCTCGAAGCGTCCACGATGGTCATGCACGTGCAGGACCGCACCGCCGAACGCCGCCGCCACATCCAGGACCGGCTGATCAAAGAGACCAAGCTGAACCCGGAAGACCCGGACGACACCGACACGATCGGCCTACATCACCTGGCCGACGCCATCGTCAAGTACCAGATCGGCGCCAAGGTCGTCGAGTGCCCGGATGGGTTCCCCGTGAACTCGCTCCGCGCGATCCTCCAGAAGGTCGGCGACAGCGGCATGTACGACCTGCGGGACGCCTACTACAAGGTGATTTCGGAGGCTCCGACGGTCACCGCCCCTTTGTCGCGCAGCTCCTCCTCCAACCGAGGTGGCATCACGTAGCGCTCGCGGTACGAACCGCGCAGGAGTGGCGGGTCCCACCAACCACGATCCTTCAAGGACGCACGGGCGGCGGGTGGTCCATGGTGGACCGAACCCTCGCGATCGCCCACACCATGACCGCCGACATGGTGTGCACAGGGTGCGGGCATCCGAAGCATGAGGCGTGGAACGACGACTCCGCCGGCTGGTACGAGGTGAAGACGCACACGTGCAACGGGTGTGTCGCGGCTGACAAGGACTCGAAGAAGAACGAGGACTACGACCTTTCCCGCAAGGTGTCTGTCGTCAACGAACGCCCAGCGGACGTGAAGCTGAAGCCCTGGAACCCCGGCACATAAACCCCACTGCGACAAGGCGGAGAGGTGGTGTGCCGTGACCGACCGCGTCCTCTCCGTCCGTTTGCAGTTCCTTGTGGGTGACGCGAAACGGTCCGCGCGCCAAGCCTCGGACGCGGTCGCGGGGATCGGGTCGGCGGCGGAGCGGGCGGGACGGTCGTCGACCTCTGGCCTGTCCAAGGTTGGGGTTGCGGTCGCGGGGGTCGGCAAGGCCGCCGCCGTCGCTGGTGGGCTGGCTGTTGGTGGTCTCGTCGCGATGACCGCTGCGACCGTGAAGGGCGGCGTCGCCTACAACCAACTCGAGCAAACCTCCCGCGCCGCGTTGAAGACGGTGCTGGGGTCGGCGAGTGCGGCCACGAACCAGATGGAGGCGTTGCGGGAGTTCGGCAAGACGTCGCCGTTCCCGCGCCAGATCTGGATCGGTGCGCAGCAGCAGCTGTTGGCGTTCGGCATGGAAGCCGAGAAGATCATCCCCGTTTTCGGGGCCATCCAGGACGCCGTCGCCGCCGCGGGCGGTAGCGGGCAGACGATCTCCGAGATCACCCAGATCATCGCGAAAATCCAATCCACCGGCAAGGTCACCGCCGACGAACTCAACGAACTCGGCTACCGCGGTATCGACGCCGCCTCCCTGATCGGTGACGCGATGGGAACCTCGGCGGCACAGGTCCGCGAGGACATCCAGTCACAGGCGATCTCCGGTGTCCAGTTCATCGACCAACTCACCGCCGCCATGTCGACCCGTTTCGCCGGTGCCGCCGCGAACGTCAAGCAGACCTGGGCCGGGACCACTGACCGCATCAAGGGCGCCGTGCGGGACATCGGTTCCCTGCTTGCCACTCCTCTCGTTGACCCTGAAGGCGGCGGCGCGGCCGTCGAGTGGGGCAACGCGATCGCGGACGCACTCCGCAAGGTGGAGTCACGGCTCGGTCCGGCGATTGAGGCGCTCGAGGGGCGGATGGCGCCTGCGGTCGACAAGGTGACTGAGCGGATCGAGGCGCTGTCGCACTGGATCGACACCGCTGACTTCTCCAAGATCGGCGCGCAGGTGCAGGCGATGCTCCCTGCTATCGCCGGAGTGTCGGCTGGGTTCCTGACGATGGGCGCCAAGTCCATCCCGATCCTCGGGGACATGCTGGGTGGGCTAAAGCCGCTCCCGGTCGCCCTGGCCGCGGCGGCGCTGGCGTCACCAGAACTACGGCAAGCGCTGTTCGACCTGCTATCCGCAGCCGAACCGCTAATCTCATCAGCGGTTGGGCTCGCCACCACCCTCGCGTCGCTTCTCGGGCCCGCGCTGAGCGCGGTCGCCGCGCTGCTGCAGCCCGTCATCGGTGCTGTTCAGGTGCTGTCCAACGTCTTCGGCGCGCTCCCTGGGCCGATGCAGGCCCTGATCGTCGGGTTCATCGCGTTCAAGGCCCTGAACCTGGCGTCGACGTTCTCCGGCATCACCGGCGCGGTGTCTGGCTTCGGCCAGCAGATTCAGGTCCAAAAGTCTCTGGCCGCCGCCAGCGGTGTCCAGGTGGGCCAGATGGGTGCGGCGTACTCGGCTGCGTCGGTGTCAGTGCAACGCGCCACCACCGGCATCCGCGCCGGCCTGTCGAGCGCTGTTGGGTTCCTGGGAGGCCCGTGGGGCGCTGCTATCGCAGCGGGGACGTTCGCGTTGAGTTTGTTCGGTCAGGGTGCGGACACGGCCGCTGCCGACCACCGAGGTCTCGCGGACGCCCTGCAGGCTGGGACCGGCGCAGCGACTGGTGCGACACGCGAATGGATCCTGAACAAGCTTGAGACGGAAGGCGTGGCGGGGACCTACCGCAAATTCGGGGGGGACGTCCAGGATCTCATCGACGCATACATGGGCGTGCCAGGCGCCGCGAAAGTCGTCAACGACACGATGGTCAAGAATCGCGACGGCGCGGACCTGGCCCGCGGCGAGTTTGAGAATCTGGCGAACGCCCTCCGGGACGGCCCTGGCGCATACCGGGCTGCGCAAGCCGCCGCGAAGGACAAGGCCAACGCCGACAACTCCGGTGCTGGAGCGGCGAACGCGAACGCGAACGCTCAGAGCGGGCTCGCGGGCGCACTGAACGGGACGAGTGCCGCGGCGTCTACAGCGTCGCAGCAGATGCAGATGCTGAGCGGTGCCCTGTCCGCCGTCTACGACCTGCAGTTCGCCGGCGAGGAAGCTGCAGACGGGTTCCAGTCCGGGCTGCACAAGCTGCGGAACGCGTTCGCCGGCAACGAGAAGGCGGCGTCGTCAGGTGCTCAGGCGGGTAACAAGTACAACGACTCGCTGAAGCAGCAGGCGAAGATCGCGAAGGACACCGCGAAGCAGCTGAAGGATCTTGCGGAGTCGCAGCGGCAGGCGGAGGCGGAGGCGAAGGAAGCCGCGCTGGCGTCGCGCCAACGGCAACTGGATGAACTGTTCGGTAAGACATTCGACCGGTCGTCCACCATGGACGCGTTCCGGTCGTCGCTTGCCCAGGCCGGTACGGACATCGGCGCCGCGAAGAAGGACAAGACGTCCGGCGCCACCGCCCTCAGCGGGTTCTCCGAGGGTGCGTTGGAGAACCGGGAACGACTCCGTGGTCTCACGCAGGCCGCGCAGGCCGCGATCCAGGCAGAGAAGGACTCGGGCGCCAGCAAGGAGCGGGTCGCTCAGATCACCCGCCAGCTTCAAGCCCAACTCGCGCTGGAGGCGCAGAAGTGGGGTTTGAACGCGCGGGAGGTGCAGACCTACACGCGCGCGATCGGAGAGTTCGGGAAGATCGCCAACAGTGCTGTCAAGGTCGACCTGTCCAGTGTCCGTAAGGAGTTCGCTGAGCAGCGCGCGGAGATCACGGATAACTCGGCGGAGCAGATCGCGAACGCCAAAGAGACTGCCGCGAGCGCCGCTGTGCGCGGGGTCGCCGCTGCTGCGACGAAGATGCACACCGCTGCTCTGACGGGAAACTCCGAGTCCGCGATCGCGAACCGCGAGATGATGCGCGGGCTGGTGAAGGCGGCGCAGGACGAACTGATCCAGATGCAGCTGAACGGTGCGAGCAAGGAAGACCTGACAGCCAAGGGTCAGGAACTCGCCACCCAACTGGAGGCGGAAGCGGTTCGGCTCGGCCTCAACAAGCGGGACGTCGAGAAGTACACGCGCGCGATCCAGACGTCCGCGATTGAGGTCGCGAAGTTCCCCACCCTGAAGGCTCGTGCGGACACTTCCGACGCGTCCCGCAAGTTGGTCAACTTCTTCAAGGATCTGAAGAAGCGGTTCGACGCGATCCCCAAGAACATCCCGATCACCCTCAGGGCCGACCGGCAGGACGACTTGGCGCAGGCCGCAGCCCGCCAATCCGGTGGGTACGCGACTGGCGGATTCGTGTCAGGGCCGGGCGGTCCGACCGAGGACAAGGTCCCGGCGTGGCTGTCAGACGGCGAGTTCGTTGTTCGGGCGGCGCAGACCAAGCGGCACCGGTCGCTGCTGGAGCGGATCAACGCTGGCCTGCCTGGGTACGCTGAGGGCGGGCACGTATCGAACTTCAACGTCAACGCTGACGGTCCCAGTTTCGCCGCCGCCGCGCAGCAGATCAGCATCGCCGCGAACAATTTCCACAAGTGGATGATGTCCACCGCTGGCCCGCTGGCGTGGGCTGAGCAGCAGGCTGGGAAGCCGTACCTGTGGGGCGGCGTCGGCCCACAAGGCTACGACTGCAGTGGGTTCATGAGCGCGATCACGAACGTGATCCAGAAGCGGGACCCCCACCACCGCCGATTCGCCACAGGCGCGTTCCCGACAGGGGACTTCGCCCCCGGTGGGGGCCGGTTCACGATCGGGTCCCGCCGGGGCAACCCGGGTCACATGGCGGGCACCCTGCTGGGCGTCAACGTCGAGTCTCGCGGTGGTGAGGGTGTTGTTGTTGGTCCTCGTGCGCGGGGCGCGGACAGCATGCTGTTCGCAGGAAACATGTGGCACCTGAAGGGCTTTGCGCAAGGTGGCCAGGTCGAGTCCCGTGGCGACGCGCCGTTCGACATCATCTCCCCGCTCGGCATGCACTTCGAGAAGATGCTTGGCTCCTACGAACGCGGCACCGACTACGTCCCGATGACCGGCGCCTACCAGCTGCACCGCGGCGAGGCTGTGACGCCAGCAGGGCAGAACCGGCGGATCGACGTCCAGTTCGAGTTCCAGGGCGACGGGTCCCGCGAAGCCGATCACTTTGCTTACCAGTACAACAAGGCGGTCAGCACAGGTCGGATCAAGGTGAAGGTGGCCTGAGATGTCGTTCCCGGACGTTCAGGTCGCCCTGCTCGTTGATGGTGCGTGGATGGACATTGCCGAGGAAGCTGATGTCCTGGGCCGCGACCAGATCCGGGTCACCAGAGGCCGGGGCGACTGGGCGTCGAATGCGGCGTACAGCAAAGCCAACATGTCGTTGAAGAACGACCACGGCCGCTACAGTCCCCGTAACCCAATGTCTGATCTGTACGGCAAGATCGGGCGGAACACCCCGTTGCGGGTGACGGTCAACGGGAGTATCCGGTTCCTCGGCGAGGTCGCGGAGTGGCCGCAGAGAGCGGCACCGGACATCTATGTGCCGATCGAAGCCGCCGGCGTGCTGCGGCGACTGTCCGAACGAGAGTCGCAGCTGCGGTCGGTGATGCGCCGCACCCTGCTCGAGCGTGGCGTGTTGCCGACCCCAGTCGCCTACTGGCCGTGCGAGGACGGGTCACAGTCGACGGCGCTGTGGTCTGCGCTCCCGGCTCGTCGACCGGCGACGTTCGCGGACGGCATCAACCTGGCCGCATTCTCGGGGTTGGCGTGCTCGGATCCGATCCCAGTGTTGAACGACACCCAGTTCTACGGCAATGTCCGAGGCTACGACTCCAGCGGCGGCACCATCTCCGCTGTGTGTCTCGTCCACCTCGACGATGACCCGCTGGTGGCGAACGGGTCGTCGTTGATGGTGTGCAATGGGACCGGCACGGGGTCGTACTGGCGGGTTCAGGTCAACATCGACCAGACCGTTCGTCTGCAGGTCGCTGACGATGACGGTGCCACCATCAGCACTTCCGGGAACTCGTCGTTCACGATCGTCGACGCGGGCGCGCTGGTGGCGTTGCGGCTCACCCAGTCCGGCGCGGACGTGTCCTACGCGATCCGCGTCTACAACGTCGGCGAAGACGCGGTGCAACTTCACACCGGTACGGTCACGAGCCGCACCTTCGGGCTGATCAACCGGATCACGATCGGTGCCACCCGTAACCTTGGCTCCACTGCGGTCGGGCACGTCGGCCTGTACCAAGGGACCCTCGACGATGCGGCGGTTCAGGCCGCGGTCAACGCCTACGTTGGGGAAGCCGCAGGGCGCCGCGCCGAACGGTTGTGCCTTGAGGAGTCTGTTCCGCTTGCTGTGGTTGGGGATCTCGACGACACACAACCGGTTGGCCCTCAGAGATCGAAGACGCTCAATGATCTGCTGACCGAGGCCGCTGATGTGGACGGCGGGATCCTGTACGAACCCACCCACGTGTCAACTCTCATCGGAGGGTTCCAGGACGGCACCACTGACGGCTGGGAAGGCGCAGGCACCGACCCGCCCGCGGTGGCGTTTTCCTCGGTCCGCTCCCACTCTGGCGGGGGTTCGCTGCTCGTCACCTGGGATGGCGGGTCGAACGACCAGATCGCGCACGTCGAGCAACCCAACCGGTATGTGGTTGGGGTCACCTACACGGCGAAGGCGTGGGTGTGGGTGCCCGCAGGGTCAACCGCGGTGTCACTGGTGATCGGCGGTGTCGGGTTCGGGCCGTCGTCGTCCACAACGAACGCGTGGCAGGAACTCAGCTACACGTGGACCGCAACCGCGGTGGACAACGAGGTCCAGATCTGGGCGGTCACCCCTGCGGGGGTTGGGGCTCAGGTGTGGCTCGACGACGTGTCAGTGTCGACCGACCGGCCCGGGTTGGCGTACCGCACCCGCAAGTCGTTGTACAACGTGGACGCGTCCCTCACCTTGGACTTCGCGTTGGGGCAGGTGGCGTTTCCGTTCGAACCAGTGGACGACGACCAACTACTGCGGCAGTTCGGGAACAGTGTGACGGTGTCCCGTGAGAACGGCGGCAGCTACAGCAAGGTCATCGACACCGGACCGATGTCGATCAACGACCCGCCCAACGGTGTCGGCTTGTACGCCGGGTCGACACCGTCGTTCAACCTCGAACTGGACCGTGACGCCGCGCTGCTCGCCTGCTGGCGGGCGATGCTCGGCACCTGGAACGAGCAGCGGTACCCGCGCCTGTCAGTGAACCTGCGACGTCACCAGACGCTCGCAGACGATGCCGCGAGCACCGACCTTGGTGATCGCATCACCGTGAGCAACCCGCCGTTGTGGCTGCCGCCCGTCCAGATCGAGCAGCAAGTCCAGGGCGTTGAGGAAGAAGTCGACACCAACCACTGGATGCTGCACTTCAACACCGCCCCGTGGGGGCCGTTCCGGGCGCCCACGGTTGGGACTGCGCGGGCTGGCACCGAGTTCTCGTCGCTGAACGCGGACATCGACGACAACGACACCAGCATCCCGGTTGCCATTGAGACAGGTCAGGCGATGTGGGCGCAGTCCAGCCTGAAGCCGTCCGTGTTTCCACTGCTGGCTGTGTTGTGCGTCAACGACCTTCCGGGCGAGGACATCTCGGTTACGGCGATCAGTGCGCCAGTTGGGCAGGTGCAGACGTTCACGGTGGTCCGCTCCCTCAACGGCATCGTGCGTGGCTGGGATGCGGGGACGCAGGTCCGGATTCGGGAAAAGGGGCTCGTGACATGGTGACGGTGGTGGACTGTGGCGTGGCCTGATTGGGAGGTCGGTGACTTCCTCAGCGCAGATGCGTTGAACGAGCGCCAGGAGATCGCCGTGTACAAGACGGCGCTCGAAGCTCGCACTTCAACGGTGACACTGGCCGCGGACAACGAACTGTCGGTCGCGGTGCGGGTGGGGTTCATCTACGTGATGCGAGCGACCATCAACTATTCGGCGGCAGCGGACAACATCGACCTGCGCTACGGGTGGTCCGTCCCGTCTGGGTCGAGCATCTGGTGGTCGAACGCCGGCCTGGATGTTGGTGTGACTGTCCAGTCGGGGTCGTTTAACACCCACTTCAACACGTCGGCGGCACCGGCGAACCGTCAGGTCGGTGCTGTGGATGAGGGCCCGACGTCGGTGGACTTCAAGGGCATTTTGACTCCTGGGGCGAACGGCAACCTGACGTTCTTGTGGGCGCAGGGCACGACGAGTGTGTCGGAGCTTCGGGTGCGGGAGACGTCGTTCATTGTGCTGAAACCGATTCGGAAGTTCTGACCTCGAGCAACGGCCTGCGGGAGGCGCACATGCTCGGACACATCCCAGCTCGACGACACCCCCACCAGTTCCTCGTAGCAGCGCTGTTGATGCTGTCCGGGTTGCCGATCCTCCTCGGAGGTCCACGGCCGGGAAGTGTAAACGCGGCGCTGCCGTCGTGGCTGTTGCTGGTGTGGGCGGGGGTGTTGACGCTGGGCGGGGCGTTGGTCGTCGCGGCGGCGTTCGTGCCGCCTCATGCAGCCCTGTACTTCGAGCTCGCGGCTGATCCGCCGCTGAGCGTGATGTGCGGTGTCTACTCGGCTGCCGCGTTGATGCTGTCCGGAACGAGAGCGTTAGTGCCGGCGGCGCTCGTTCTCGGTGCTGCGTTGGCGTTCGCTGTCCGTGCCGTTCAGGTGGTGCGGACTTTGGCCTTGCTTCGTAGGGAGATGGAGGCGAGACCTTGAACATGCTGGTCCAGATCGGCGCCACGCTCGGCGGGTTCACGTTCATCGCGGGGATCATCACCGCTCTAGCGCTGTGGCGGAAAACCAAGGCTGAGGTGAAGAAGACCGACGTGGACGCGGCGAGTGTCCTCACCGACTCGGCTCTGTCGATCGTCAAGGATCTGCGCGGCGAGTTGGCGGAGACCCGGCAGCAGATGCAGGCGCTCCGCAGCCACATGGGGCGTCTGGAAGGTCTGCTGCGTGATCGTGGCGTTCCGGTCCCGGACTTCGACTGGCCGCCCAGGAACGGAGCACGCTGATGACCCACGAGCACATCCCGAACGGCGAGGCCCACGACGGGCCGGAGCACGACCACAGACTCCCGGACGCCGGGGACATCCCGACGTACGACGACCCGGCTGATTCGGATGCGCTGCCGCTGCTCGAAGACCTGGAGGTGTGATGCCGCTTCTCGTGGTCCAGAGAGGTCACTGCTACCGCCGCACCGGGGCGACCGGGACGACGGGGGAGCAGGCGTATGCGTCGGCTGTGGCGAACGCGTGTGTGGCGCTGCTGCACGGCCGCGGCGGCTGGGATGTCCGGGCGATCCTCGCTGACGAGGATCTGGCCGACTACCGCGGCGACGCGTTCGCGGCGATCCACTGCGACGGGTCCACCAACTCCACCGCTCGGGGCGCCAGTGTCGGCTACCGGACGCCGGAGGGGCAGCGGTTCGGGCAGGCATGGAAGCGCGCGTACCTCGCTCGCGGATGGAAGGGCGGGTTCCGCCCGGACAACTACACCGCCGCGCTGGGCGGCTACTACGGCACCGGGAACGCGATCAGTGTCGGCAACCGGCGCGCGGTGATCCTTGAGTGCGGGTTCCTCACCAACCCCCAAGACCGCGACTTGCTGATCGCCGATGGCGGACCCGTTCGTGTGGCGCTCGCGATCGGTGACGCGCTCGGCATCAAGCAACCCGCACCCGAGGAGGACGAAGACGTGAAGCCGTTCCAAGACCTGATGCTCGCCCGCGAAGCCAAGGGCAAGCTGGGATCGAGCTGGCCGGCGGTGTACGTCGGCAACGGGATCCTCCGCCGGCACGTCGCCAGCGAGGAAGACCTCGAGAACCTGCAGTACCGGATCCAGCAGGCCGGCGGTAACGCCACTGTCGCTGAGGGCTGGGAGCCAGGCTCCCTGGCTGGCGTCCTCGGTGTCCTCGTCCAGGAAGGGAACTGACCCCCATGAAGATCTTCGGCAGAGAGCCCGCTCTCGTCCTCGGTCTGATCGCCGCCGCGATCCAGCTGTTCTCCGCGACCCTCCTGCCCCTGTCGGTGGATCAGCAGGGTGTCCTGAACGCCGTCGCCGTCGCTGCGATCGGTCTCGCCACCGCCGCCGCCGTTTCCGCGGACAAGGCGGCTCCGGCCATTCTGGGTCTCGTTCAGGCGGTGCTGGCGTGTGCGCTGGCGTTCGGGCTGGACGTCGCCCCGGAGACGCAGGGCGCGGTGATGGCGTTCGTGACGGCTCTGGTGTCGGCGTTCGTGCGCACGCAGGTGTCGGCGCCGGTGGCGCGTACGGAGTTCACCGCGACCGGGCACGTGCGGGGGGCGTGACCGATGGGCAACATCACCTTCAACGTCGCGCTCGGCAGGGTCGCCCACTACGCCACCCTGCCCGGCACCAACGACGCCCTGATTCTGGTCCCGCTCGAGGCGACTGGTCTGGTGACCGATGCGACGATGCGGGACTACGACACCCTCGCCCTGGTTCTGGCCGGCGCCAGCAACGAACAGACCACCATCGGACGGAAGACGATCACGTCGGTGACGGCGACGGTCAACGACACCGACGACCGTGTCGACTGCGACTTCGCCGACCAGGTCTACAGCTCGCCGTCCGGCGCGGCCCTGGGTGCGTTCCTGGTGTGCTACGACCCCGACACCACCGGCGGGGACGACACCACGATCATCCCGCTGACGAAGCACGACTACGCCCTCACCCCGGAAGGCGACTCGCTGACGGTGACGGTGGCCGACTTCTTCCGGGCCTCTTCGGCGGCGTAGCCGATGGCTGTCCGGTTCGACGCCGCGACGGACCGGCTGTCCTACACCGGCGGCGCCGGCAACCCACCTGATCCGCCGTACTCAGTTCTGCTGTGGGTCCGGATCGTCGTGGACTCGGGGACCGACACGTCCCTGTATCGCCGGTATACGTCGGGTGGGTCGAGTCGCGGGCAGATCGCCACAAGCGGCAACGGACTGGATCTGTTCTGGTTCCCGTCCGGCCACGACTTCGAGTACTCGCTGACGGTCGCCGAGTTCCACCGGATCTGCGCCGTCGTCGACTCTGGCGGCGGAATCACCACCTACGCCGCCCCTGAGTCCGGGCCGTTCACCGTCCGCGCCGGGTCGGCTGGCACGACTGCGGGCGCGAACCTCATCACCCTCGCAGCGATATCGGCGGGAAACGGCGGCCAGCCGCTGAACGGGCGCGAAGCCTACGTCCGGTGCCTGCCGTTCGAGCTCGCCGACGAGACCGCGATCGCCGCCGAGTTCGCCAGCGCTACCCCGGTGGCCGGTGCGGCGTGGCATGACTGGCCTCTCGAAGTCCACACCGATCTGACCGACCACTCCGGCAACAGTAGGAACCTGACTGCTGGTGCCTCCGCCGTCACCACGGAGGCCGGCCCGCCGCTCGGCGCCACCCAAGCCATCGTCTTGTCCTCGGAGGTCGACACCGCCCGTGCTCTGGGCAGGGCGAAGACCAAGACGGCGGGTGTCGGGGCCGAGTCGGACCAGGCCCGGACGCTCGGCGCGGCCAAGGCGAAGACGCTCGGCGTCGTCACCGGATTCGACACCGCGCGCCAGCTCGCCGCAGGAAAGACGCTGGGTGTCGGGCCGGCGGCGGAGACCGGCACGGCTCGACCGTTGGGTGTGGCGAAGGCGCTGACGCTGGCAACGGTCGTAGAACTCGACGCCGCCCAACTCCTCCCGATCCCCGGCCGCGCACCCATCAACCCCGCGCTCGAGGTCGGGGCGGCTCGCACCTTGGGTGCGGCGAAGTCCCTCGCGTTGGGCACCGTCACCGAGGTCGACACCGCTAGCTCGTTCGGCAGGGCGTTGACTCTGCTACTGCCCACCGTGACAGAGATGGACGCGCCACGGGCCCTGACCGCTAGCAAGGCGCTGAGGCTTCTGGAAGCGACGGAACGCGACACGGCGCGGGCGATGACATCCGACCTGGTGACGTCTGGCCCGCCGCCGGAGCGGACCTATGTGGTGCCGGCTGAGTCCCGGGTGTTCGCGGTCCCTGCTGAGAACAGAGTGGTGGTGGCATGACGTCGTCGTTCAGTAAGGACCCGGACGCCCGCCTGAACTACGGCATCGACTGGGCGGCCTGGTTGAGTGAGGACACGATCGCCGAGTCGGTGTGGATCGTTCCCGCCGGTCTCACCTCGGATGGGGACAGCAGCACAGTGACGGCCACGTCGGTGGTGTTGGCGGGCGGGACCGCGGGCCAGCAGTACCGCGTGACGAATCGGGTCACCACCGGTGAGGGTTTGATCGACGACCGCTCCATCACGATCTTCGTTCTCGAGCGTTAGACGCCCACCCTTCTCCGGGGGTGGGCACCTTGAGGCCCCCGCTAGCTCCTCAACCACCAACCCCCACTGGTGGTTTGGGTGGGCAGCGGGGGCCTCTTTGGTGTGCTCACCAGCGTATGGTCACTGCCGCGAAGCGGAGAACGCCGGGCGCGTCGAGCGGCGCGCCTTCCTCCGGACCGTCGATTTCGACGCTGATCTCCCGGGTCCTCGGCGTTCGCTCACGCACCTTGGCGGCCAGATGCTCCAGCGACTTGGCCAAGTGCTCCGCTTGCTTAGTGGTCAGGGTGTTCGTCACGGGGGTTCCTCTCGGTCGGGTTGAAACGTGTCAGTCGGTGGAGTGGTCCATGACCACCGACCAGAACTCGTCGTGGTCGATGCTGTCGATGTCGACCAGCCCGTACCGCTCGACCAGCACGGCGGTGATGGCGTCGACGTCGTAGTGCTGCTCCTTGTCGTCGGTGGCCGTGAACACGGCTCGGTGCATGGTGTAGTAGCTGTGCTCCACGGTTCTCCTCAGGTCGGTGCGGGCGCCCTTGCCGGGCGCGTACTTCTTGGCTTGCGCGACGACGTCCTCGTCGTAGATCGACTCCCCGCCGCGACCCGGCGCGCGGCCGGCGGCCTGCACGCCGTGTCGGGTGAGGAAGCGGCGGAGGGACGGGCCGTCCTTGTAGCCGTGGCGCGCGGCGAGTTCGGAGAGAGGTGCGAGCTTGCCCACGGTCGGCTCCAAGGTCGATGTATGCGCGGTCATCAGGGGGGTGGGGTGCCGGCCCCCGGAGGGGCCGGCTGTCCCGGTCAGTAGGCGGTGGCCTGCTTGAGCATCCTGCGCTGGTCCTCGGGGAGGGTGTCCAGGATGGCCCGGCCGGTCTGGTCCTGGAGGAGTTCGGTGCGGAGGTTGGCGAGCATCCGGTTGAGGAAGTAGTTGGCGGTCTGGATGGTGGTCATTTGGTGTTCCTCTCTCTTGCTGATGTAATAACTATAGCCCACGGTGGGCTATAGTGCAAGAGGGTAGACCAAGATTCTTTAGACTGCTCGGATTGCCACGTTTCAACTTCGTCCCCCGCAGTACACTTCAAGGGGCCGGGCTGTCGTAGCTCAATCGGAAGAGCCCCGGGCTTTGGGTTCGTCCCACCTGGGAGATGCGAGTTCGAGTCTCGTCGAGCAGCCCGGCTGAACTATCCTGAAGTCTGCGTGGACGGTTGTCTGCCCATGGAGACATGAGCACCCGGATGAGTTGCTCCAAGGCTTGGCTGAACTTTGGCGGAGGCTTGGAGTAGCGAGACGGCACAGCCAGCCGACACGCACCTACACGACTACCGCCGCCACGACTCGAACAGCAGCCAGTTGATCCCAGCCAGCACGATGAGCACAACTGGGAGCGCAGCCGCAAAGACCAAGACGTACACCACTGCGAGCAACGCGTTGACCATGTCGTCCCCTACTGGTCGATGAGCTGACCGGACAGGAATGGCGGCCCGGTCAACGACAACACCGGCGCTGGCTCACTGCGGGCCTCGGCGACATCAAGGGCGATCTGCCACGACTGGAACTCCCGCGCCACATCCCTGTCCGCTGGGTGTGGATGGCCGTCCCGGAACGCTGCGGGGGAGTACCAGCGGAAGTCGGCGACCGCCTCCACCACGCCACCGATCTTGTCGGCGATCACCTGCGCCTCGCGCTGGTCGGTGCCGTAGTGCACCATCCTGCCGGCCGGTGAGTCGAGCACCGTCCAGATGGTTGACGACCTCACGGCGCCCACTCCTGCCGATAGCCGGGCCGGTCCGCGTACGGCAGCGCGAGCAGGCGCAGCGTGATGCACGGCCACTCGTTCGCCCCGGCGTCCCACGCGCAGTCCACACACGGGCCACACGAGCCGCAACGAAACCCGCCGTCGACCTCGACCGGCTTGTGGTCCGCGATGATCCGCCACTTGGCGTCACACTCGGCCAGCACCCGGGCGGGCCCGTTGCGGAACCCGAACACCTCGTCGAACTCGCTCCCGTCGTCGCAGAGGTCAACGTGCGCGCAAGCTGAATGACCATCTCGTGCCGCCCGCTCGTCAACGGCGACCTGATCCAACAGCCACGCCACAAGGTCGGTCTCCACTGTCGTCACTCCACACCTCCCACTCCGCACCGGACGCTAGCTACTGTGCCGTCCACCCGCCAGGGTCCCCACCCCGGTCCGCCAGATCCCCGCCGTGGATCAACAAACAGGCGATGCAGCGTTTCTCCCCACGCTCACCCACCACCCGGTCTGTTGGCACGCTGTGAGAGCACAACGCCTCGGAGAATCCGATGATGTCGCCTAGGTCGCGGAAGGCGTGGGATGTCAGGTCGTAGCTGGACACCATCCATGTGACCGGGCGGGCATGCTCATCCATGACCGGCCGCCTGGTGTCGGGTGGGTGTGGCCGTCTGGCGCTCGGTCACACCCACCCGAGAGTGGGGCCCGGTGCGCGCGACGTCCGGGGTTGTTGCCGCACGCACCGGGGCCATGGGGGACCGGGGGAGCAGCTGCGCCTGCGGGAGTGCAGCGGGCTCAACCCCGGTCCCGATCACCGGCGACATGCGGGCCTGGGGGTCGCCCTGCCGCCGGAGTCTGTCTCTGTCCTCACATCGCTCACTGGCACGGTGCAGCCACCACGCCAAGGGGGGTGACCCCAGCATCACCGCGGCGAGGATCAGCGACCACATCACCTGCTCGAACACTGGCGCGGTCACGACTCGTGCCTGCTGTGGAAGTGCTCGATCCGCAGCGCCCGCTGATACATGTCGATCAACTCTCGGCACTGGGTCGGGGTCATCGAGTACCCATCACCGGGTGGGGTGAGGGTGCGGATCACCCCAGGTTCGACACCGACACGGACGACCCCACGCTTCCCCATCGCTGTGGTCACGTCGGCCTCCATCGGATACCGGTCCTCGATAGACATGCTGCGGTCACTCCCCGAAGTGCCAAGTGTGGCGACCGTCGACCCCGAAGCAACCTGGGCAGGTGTCGGGGCCACGGCCGCCGGCGTGGACAATCCCCGAAGAGAAAGCCCGGCCAACGCCGTCGACCATACGCCGTGAACATTCACGGTGAATATCCACCGTTTGGGGGACGGTGCGCAACCCCACACGCGGGGGATAGTTGGCGTGCAACCGAAGGGGTGATGCATGAACCATCAGCCGGGGCCCGGCGCGCTCCGCCGATACCTGGGTAAGGAGCTGCGCAAACTCCGCGAGGCATCAGGCATGAAGACCGCTGACGTGGTCAAACGCGCCCACATGTCGCAACCCACCCTGTCCGGGATCGAAGGCGGCAGGCGGGCGATCCTGCCCCGACACGTGTACCGGCTACTCGAGCTGTACGGCGTCGAGGGCCACGACAACGAGCGGCTCATGACCGTCGCCGAGCAGGCCACCCAGCCCGGCTGGTGGGAGTCGTTCGCGGACCTGATCCCTGACTGGTTCGAGATCTATGTCAGCCTCGAGGCGGACGCCACGGAGATCTGGTCCTACGAGTCGGAGTTCGTGCCCGGCTGGTTCCAGACCGAGGACTACATCCGGGCGCTCCGACTGGCCGCCCATCCAGACAGCGCCGCCGACCAACTACAGCGTTCGGTTGAGCTGCGGGTCGCCCGCCAAGAGCAGATGCAGTACGAGCACCTGTCGGTGGTCTTGAACGAGGCTGTCGTGCGCCGGCAGGTCGGCGGCCGGGACGTGATGCGTTCCCAGATGCAACGACTTCTCGCGGAGCTCGAGCGCGGCGTGGACCTGCGGGTGCTGCCGTTCGACACCGGGGCGCACGCCGCGATGAACGGCGCCTTCATCATGCTTCGGTTCTCCGACACCGCAGAAATGGATCTCGTCTACGTCCAGAACGAGCGCGGCGGCACCTACCTCGAGCGGCCTGCGGACCTACTCCGACACGGTGACATCTTCGCCCGAACCCGTCAGGCCGCCCTCACGACCGGCGAGACGGCCGCGTTGCTGTCTACGCTGGTCGACTAGGTGAACCTGGGCGAACGGAAGGGGACGGCTATGACCGACCTCTGTGGGCTGCGCTGGCGCAAGGCCAGCCGCAGCGACGGCAACAACGGAGCCTGTGTCGAACTGGCCTATCCAGGCTGGGTGCGGGACAGCAAGGATCCTGGCGGCGAGACGTTGAGGGTTCGACTGGACGGCCTACTGGCCGTGGTCAAGTCGGGGAGGCTGGACCTGTGAGCGGATAGCTGGATACCAACCGACATGATGTTGGATGGCTATCGCACATCGGCCCCCGGTGTTTCCCCCCCCTGCGGAGGACACCGGGGGCCGATCGCTGTGCTCAGGACTGGGTGATGATCACATCCAGGCCAGCGTCCGGGTGGTAGGTCCACGACGCCGCGAACTTGCCCCACTCGGCGTCCTGCATGCCATCCAGTGCCCGAGTGCTGTCCATGCGGGCGGTGACACTCGTGGGAGCGTTGAGCTCGCCGAGGACGCACGTGATCTCCTCGAACGTGACGTCACCCGTGTCGTAGTTCAGGCTGCCGTCGTACAAGGTGACAGCCATGTCGAGCACTAGCGTGATGTTGTCGGCTTCGACCGCGATCGCCCCGGTTAAACACTCCGCGGAGGCGAGTTCCAACGCCGAAAGGACCGGTGGCGCATCGGGGTCCGCGGTTGCCGCTCCCGCGACTGTGGCGGTGCCACCGAACATTGCCCACAACACCCCGAGCACCGCGATCGCGGCCAGCACGGCGATGGATATGGGTCTGGTGGTGGCGGGCATCGTCGGCTCCTTCGCGGCGGTGTTGCTGTAGGTGTCGTCTGGATCAGCCCAGACGTTGCGTCACCAGCGGTCGATGTCGTCCGGGTCCCACGTCTCGGCCGTGACCCGCTCACATCGGGCCAGGTAGGCGTGGCGGACCTTGGCGCGTAGGCGTCTCCAGACACGGCGGGCTAGCAGAAGAACAGCCATGGCCGCACCCCCGCCGCGAAGACCATATGGGTGGTGTCCTTCATGTGGATGCGGTCCGGGTGGTAGAACAGCGCCCAGTCCGCGCCGTACGCAGAGGGGACGGACTGTCGGAGGTCGGCCATCGCCAGTGTCTCGTCGATGACGACCTGCATGATTCGCTGCTTGTACCGCTCCCACGGGAACACGGGATTGGGGCCGGCGTAGGCGGTGTGCTGAACGATCGCCATCATCGCCGTACGGGGCGACGCCTGCTTCACCGCGGCGACGACCGTGCGCATGTTCGCCTCCATCACTGCCGGGTCTTGCTGCGCCAGGTACTCGTTGGTTCCCAGGGCGAGGAACAACAGGTCTGGTTGCGTCTCGCTGAGTGACGCGACGGCGTTTCGGGTGACGGGCCACTGTCCCCCGCTCGTGTAGCTGGCATAGGAGGCGCCGTTGCGGGCGTAGTTGTACGACTGGGTTCCCCAGTTCGTGGCGGCGAACTCCGACACCTGCTTCCACCATCCGTAGGTGGTGGCCTGGTAGGTGCCGTCGGTCTTGGTGTAGCCGGTGGTGAGGTAGCCGGTGCTCGAACTGCCGCCGAAGATGGCCATGGAGGCGCGGTGCTGGCACCAGGTGGACTGGGCGAGCGGGCCTGCGGCGGCGAGGGGAGCGACGCCGGTGGCGGCGCCGGACACGAGGATCAGCAGCGCCACCAGCACAGCGGCGGTCGCCTTTCGGATGGTGGTCATGTGAGGCTCCAGATGATGGCTTGGCAGGCGCAGGTCGTGGCGGGTCATTGGGGGTTACCCCCGCCCTGCTCAACCGGCAGGACGTCCTCGAACGCAGGTGCCTGGATCGGCTCAACCCGGTACCCCTCCGCTGCGAGCAGGTCCAGGAACGTGCCCACCATGTGATGCCGCAGGCAGCAGCGCGCCTGCCCCCACTTCTCCAGCACGTCCGCGACCACACGGGCCTTGGGGTCGACCTCGTCCAGTTCGTCCCAGTCGACCTCGTCCAACGGCGGGTCCGGATCACCGGCGTCGGGCTTCGGCAGGCCGAGGACCGCGCACGGGCATCCGTCGCCGTCGCCGGCCCAGTTCGGGCACAGCTCCATCGCGCAGTTGTTCACGGCTGCTCCTCGGGTTCGGTGTGCCCAACCCCCACAGACGAGGACGCCGGGTCGTCAACTCGGTGCTTCGTGCACGCGGGGCAGTAGTCCCGGCCCGGCCAACCACCGGGACCGACCGACCATCCGGCCGAGGCGTTCTCGTTTCGCATGGCCTGGACGGACGAGGCGTAGTCCACGATGGCTTCACCGCAGACGTCTCGCTGAGGGCGACATCCCGGTTCGGTGCAGTCACAGACGAGTTCACGCACCTGGTGGACGCTCATGTCGGGTTTCCTTCCTCAGACAACCCAGACACCGGGCGGGCGGCGGCCTTCCTGGTCAGACGCTCGTCCCACACCGCGCGTAGTCGCGGCACGACGACCTCGCGGGCGATCCGGACGGCCTCGTCCCGGTCGAACCGGTAGCGGGCCTTGAACTCGTCCTCACGGTCGGACGGGATGGACTCGTACTCGCTGTAGCCGGTGGCGTCCCAGCAGAACCCGCGCTCGCACACGGCCCACCGGTCGCCGCCGCGCCACGCCACGGTGACCGCCATGTCGGCGATGTCCCAGAACTCGTGGCCCTCGGGGTAGAGGCGGAAGCGGAACTCGCTGGCGAAGTCGAGGAGGTCAGTCATGCTGATCACTGCTCTCGGTGGACATCCGTCGTGCTTCACCAGCAGCAGCCAGCAGCCGGCCTGCGTGCGCCTCCGCCTCCTCCGGGGCGTACCAGCGGTACATGTCCTGGACGCAGTCCTTGGACGCCCACGGACCGGACAGGTGCAAGACGACATCCCGGCCCCGGTTGGCTTCGCTCACGATCCACACCGTTTGGTGCAGGCTGGTGTGGTCGGCTTGGGGCGGTTGGACTACCACCAGACCCGACAGCCCACCGCGGAGAACGGCGGCGGCAAGCACCTCGGCAGTGGTCGGCCCGCCAGGTTCGTTCCACTCGCCGCGCTCGACGCCGAGCATGGTCAACAGGTCGTCGATCGCCGCAGCACCTTGTTCGATCATCTCTTCGGTGATCCCCGAAACCGGGGCCGGGGTGGAGTCACTCACCACCATCACCCGCCTCAGCGGCCAGTCGCCGCGCCTCGCGAGCAGCAGCGACCAGAGCGAGACCGACCGCCTCCGCCTCGGTGTCGAGCCAGATCTGCCCGTTCAGGCGCGTGTACGGCCGCCCGTTGTCGTCGACCTGCGCGGTGATGGTTCGCGCTTCGGCGTCCCAGTACGGGACGCCATCGGTCCACGTGCCGGTGGGTTCCGGGAGGTCGTCGGTGAGGGCTGCCGCCGAACCCGCCGAGGCGTGGGGGCACTCGACCAGCTCGTAGAAGCGCTCCTCCCACCAGCCGGCGTCGTTGACGGTCATCACCGCCAGGGTGTGCCGGTTGCGCACCTGGTCACCGACGTGGAAGAAACCTGCCGGCGCCAGGGTCGGGGTTGGGGCGCCCACACCCACCGGGTTGTACGGGTCTTCGCCTCGGAGTGCGGCTCGGACCTTGTCCAGCGTGGGCGGCAGGCCCGAGTCGTCCTCGTCCATGTACGCCGCGCTGTACTCCATGCAGGCGTCGTTCAGCGCGGACCAGTCCGGGGTTGGGGTACCCGCCACCGAACCAGCAGCCGGCGCCGGGACGTCCATGGCGCGGTACTGCTCGATGCCGTCCATGTAGGCCAGCGCGCCGTTCAGCCCGTCGCGGACGCTCGGGAGGTGCGGACCATTCTCGTACCGATCCACCTGGTCCTGGATGCACTTACGCAGAGAGCGCCAGTCCTTGGAGGTCATCTCCGGGGCTGCGGTGTCTGGTGTGGGGGAAGAGTCAGTCACGACGGGCAGGGCTCCGTCCCACAAGTCCGCCACGAACGCTGCGGCATCACTGACACCCACCCCCGCCGTGCGGCGGACCTCCCTGACCGCGTCCGCGCGCCGACCCTCGTCGACCAGTCGCCGCACCCGCGCCAACACGGCCGGCTCCAACGTGATCCCGGTGCCCATCACTTCCCCTTCTCCTGCTGCTCTTTCAGTGCGTCCCGCAGCACCTTCGCGGATCTGGTGATCGGCCCGACCTCGTCCGGGTCGGGCGGTGCAGCCCCAGCACCCGGACCCCACGACAACCCGTCGTCGGTGGGGTTGTTGTCGCTCACCGGACCTCACCTCGCACGTGTGCGATCAGATCGGCGAGTGCCGCTGCCCGCGTCGGGTGCCCGCTGTCGTTACGGCCGTTGTCGTGGCTGTTCCAGCGGGCTGCGGTGTCGCCGTCTTCGCGCCAGCACGCCCACCACTGCCGGCCGCCGAACCGCCAGCCCCGCCACGGTCGGGTGTCGCCGACCCAGCCGACCCACCGGCCGTCCAGGGTCACCCGGTAGACGACGGTGCCGCCGCCAGCGACGATCTCGGGCTCGGTGTCGCTGACCTTCGTCAACTTGGGTGCGGTCACCGGGTCACCCCCGACACGCGGAAGTCCTTGTGCTTGATCTTCGTGATGACCCGCTCGCCGCGACGGTCGAACAGCTCTACGGCGGGCCGCAGCACGAGACCTTCCGCGACCGCGACTCCCGGCCACCGGGCGGACGCGAACCCCTCGCGGGTCAGTTCGACCGCGTCGGCGAGCGTGCCCTTCCCGAGGATCGGAACAACCGCGAGACCGAGGTTCGCGGCGACGTCCTCGACCGCGTCCCGGCGCAGCCACCAGGTGCCGACCCGCACATCGAACAGCACGAAGTCGCAGCTGTCAGGGAGGTAGTTGCCGCCGCCCTTCTGGATCTTCGCGCCGTAGCCCTCGCCGTACAGCACGACCTCATCGCCTGGCTTGAACACCTGCTCGAACGGCGCGGCGCGCATGACCTCGATGAGGCGTTGGAGCAGACCCGGCTGCAGTTGCGCGTTGTCGGTGCGACCCGCGATGTAGGCGTGCTCGTTGCCCCGGAACGTCGGCTGCCCGTCGTAGGACAGGCGGATGTTGGTGCCGTCGACCTTCTCGGTGAACACCCACTCGCGGTCGGCGAGGTACTCGAACTCGGGGCGCGAGTACTGGCCCTCGATGATCCGGCCCTTGGTGTCGCGAGCGAACACTGTGTCGATCTTGTGGTACTCGGTCATCGGGTCACCTCGGGGGTGATCCGGCGCACCACACCCAGCGCCTCACCGACACGCAGCAGACCCACACCCCACGAGACGAGCGAGACGCCCATCCAGCAGATGCCGCCGTAGAAGGCGACGTTCGGGCGGGACCAGTCCACGTAGGCGATGTGAACGAGGTGCGCTCCGAGGACCCCTGCCCAGGTGTGGGTGAGGGTGAGGAGCGCGGCGGCGATGGCGAACCACGCCGTGGCGGGCACCTCAACCGCCGCACGCCGCGCGATCGCGAACGCGTTCCGGTACAGATCCGGTACAAACCAGCCGTTGACGCTGGTTGCCCCCCGTTGCCCCCGGTTGCCCTGTCGTGCGAGGTCAGGCGACCTCTTCGGGTAGTTACCGCAGGTCGGCGCGACCAGTAGGGCAGTTCCATGCGAACTGCCCGACACGCCAACCCACAGGTCTGTGACCTGCATGTTCCTCACGTCCCCATCTGTCCGGTACATATTCGGTACAACATCGCTCAGTTCCCCAGGTCGGTTCGGGTTCCGGCGCCCGGCCGGTTCGCGTGCCACTTGATCACCGCGGCGGAGTCGTACAACTTCGCCCCGGTCTCCGGGTCTCGCTCGTTCAGCGGCCCCGGCGCGCGACCCTCCGACACGTAGTCGCGGTAGGTGCCGGGGTTGACCCCGCAGTACTCGGCGACCTGGGTGGTCGTCCAGCGCTCCGTCACAACCCAGACTCTACGGCACCCCGCCGTACGGTGTCAACGTTCAGGGCGGCATCCACCAGAGACCTTGTCCGGTCCAGGGCGTCCGGCCAATACCCCACGTACGTGTTCAGCGTGACCGTCGGGTTCGAGTGGCCCATCGCCATCTGCACCGTCTTGACGTTCGCCCCGCCGAAGATCAGGACGGTGGCGAAGTAGTGGCGCAGGTCCCTCAACCCGAACCGTGGCGGCAGCCCCACTCTCACCGCTGCGGGCCGCCACACATCCGACCAGGCAGACCGCTTGAGTGGCGTCCCTCTGCTCGTCGTGAACAGCAGACGTGTCGTCCGGGTAGTCACCGACCTGGGGTTTGTCTCGTCCGTCAACTCCATCTCGACGGGCGGGTACTGCTCGACGTGGCGGGACAGCTCCGACCCGACAGCGTCGGCGAGGTCGACGGTGCGGACGCTGGTCTTCGTCTTCGGCTCACCGAGGAACGGTGACCGGCCGGGCACGTCCTTCAACTGGTGAGCGACGATGAGTTCCCGCTTCAGCCACAGCACCGACGTCGGCTCCAGCCCGAACACCTCGCCTGCCCGGAGGCCGGCACCGGCGACGAGCAGCGGCACTACCCGGTACCAGCCGGGCAGGGAGTCGGCGAGCGCGTACACCTGCTCGGCGGTGGCGATCGTGTAGTCGTTGCTGTCGAGCTCGGGGAGACGGATCCCCACGCAGGGGGTGGCGCCGATGACCCGGTCCAGGACCGCGGCGTTGAACATCGGCGCGAGGATCCCGCCGTAGATCGTCCGCAGCGTTGCCGGCGCCAACACCCGCGACCGGTCCTTCACCCACGACCGGATATGCGAAGGGCGGACACGGGCGATCTCGTCCGTTCCGAGCACTGGGTATACGTGGAGCCGGAGCGCCGTCTCAACCCGGTTCGCGGACGATTCCCGGTGCAGCTGCTCGCGGCGCCAGGTCTCCGCCCATTGCCGAATCGTGACCTTCCCTTCCTGAGGGTCGATGTACTGGCCGCGGGCCAGGTCGGCACGGACGTTCGCGTCATACCGTTCGGCGTCGGTCTTCTTTTCGAACAGCTGGGTGCGGGCGCCGTGGTTGCGGACCCGCCACCGCTTTCCTCGGCCATTCCGTTGGGACGGGACCTTGTTCCCGCCTGCGTCTTTCTTGGCCAGGTACCACAGGTCGTCTACGGCCATCACGAACCACCATCAAGCGCCGCACCTCTGTTGGTGGCACCGGGGGTCCGGCTCTCTGCAACTTGACCACAGTGGTCAGTGCGTCTACGTCGGCCTCGAGTTCCTCGGTGCGCGCCAGATTCTGTTCGGCCGTCGCTCTCCAGCGGTAGACCATCCCACCCACCACGTAGAGCAGGATCAACGTGACGACCACTACCCACACTGTGGACGCTTCCACTCCCGGCATCCTGGACTCCTTCGCCGCGCATCGGAGCCCCCCGCACTGTCAATATCAACGCATAGTGCGTGGTGTCCGCAATGTAAAAGAGGACAGTCTCACTCCAACGGGTGAGTATCATTTCGCCTCTCTACTCTGAGTTGTTTCCGCGCTGCCCCTGCGTAGCCGTTCTGCTTGCGATAGTGCCTGTTCGTATTCGTCCCGGGACAAGCGGCTCAGCCACCGCCGTGACGCCTCCAACAATTCCGGGCCATCCAGCGTCGCGAACTGCTCGACCGCCTGATCCGACTCCGACTTTGAGGCTGACCGCACGGTCGGCGTCCCACCCCTGAGTACCTGCCGGGCGCTGCCCGGCGTCCACCCCAGTTCCCTCTCTAGCGTTGCGTAGGTATCCCGCTTGACCGACTGACCTGTCTCGATCCGGCGCACCGTCTTCGGGTGCATGGCCATCCGTCGAGCCAGCTCTTCGACATCGATGGACAGTTCCACCCGGCGACTAGTCACGTAGTCCGCCAACCTGTCCAGGTCTGTTCCGGCTGCCATGGCGTAAGAGTCCCCGGACGGGCGCGTGCTGTCCAGCCGAAGTGGCGGTCTACGTCGGGATCTCTTGTTCCAGTGCTTCATTGCTGCCCTCCAGTCGACGCCAAGTACAAACTGTTCGGGACTGTTCTGTCAAGTCGTGAGTTGCAAACAGTCCATAACTGTCCTACCCTGTCCCTATGGCAACCGAGATGGGCACCAAGATCCGCCAGAGGCGGGTGAGCCTTGGCATGCGCCGCAAGGAACTTGCTGCGCGGATCGGCAAGTCCTACGACTACGTCGCCGGCATCGAGAACGGTCACAAGCGGGGCTCGCCCGAGACTCTGGTGGACATCGCCCGCGCGTTGAACATGCCTATCGAACTGGTGTTGCCGCGCGACTGGACCGGTGCGGCGTGAGCGACGACGACAAGCCTGCCGACCAGCCCAAGCCGAAGCGTGAGGCGAACCCGACCACACATCCCGAACCGAACAAGCCGGCGCCACCGCCGACCCCGCGTCGACGGAACGGCGCCAGAGGTGTCGCCCGCCTCGACGACCGTCTACTCACCCCACCCGAGACCGCCGAGTTCCTTCGGACCACGGTCGGCGTGCTGAAGGTGTGGCGTTCGCGTGGTGACGGTCCGCCGTTCGTGAAGGTCGGGCGCTCGGTTCGGTACCGGTGGTCGGCTCTGGACCGGTGGGTTGATGACCAGACGGCGGTGGCGTCTTGAGCGGCGACCTCACCCTCATGGGCTCAAGCCCGTTCGACGCAATCCGACGCGTGCGACCGGACGGCTCCGAGTACTGGAGCGCCCGCGACCTTCAACCGCTCATGGGCTACACCCGGTGGGAGAGCTTCCTCGTCCCGGTCGAGCGCGCCATGCGCACGGCGGAGAACACCAATGTGGACGTGGCCTCGAATTTCCGGGGATCCCCGAAGATCACTTCCACCCGGGCCGGCATGGACTACGAGCTGACCCGGTTCGCGGCGTACCTGACGGCGATGAACGGTGACCCGAACAAGCCGGAGGTCGCCGCCGCCCAGGGCTACTTCGCGACGCGCACGAGGGAAGCGGAGATCGCGGCGCCGCGCACGCCGATGACCGAGTTGGAGATGGCGCGCAGCTACGTCGCCGCCCTCGAACGGAACGCCCAGTTGGAGCCGAAGGCCGAGGCGCACGACGCGTTCATGTCCGCCGATGGGTGCTACCTGATCGGGAACGTGGCGAAGATGCTCGGTCTCGGACAGAACCAGTTGTTCGCGCGGCTGCGTGACGAGCACATCCTGATCAAGGGCGGGCGTCGGCACAACACCCCGTATCAGCAGTACGCGCACCACTTCAAGGTGACGGCGTCGACGTACTCGGACAGCGAGGGTGTTGAGCACTCGACGTCGACGACGTATGTGAAGCCGTCCGGGGTGGACTTCATCCGCAAGGTGCTGAAGATGCCGGCGGTGACGCCGTGACTCTGAATCTCGGACCAACCTCGCGCGAGTGGATCGACCACGTCGCCCGTGTGTCTATGCCCGTCGTGGTCACCGTCGATGTGCCACTGAGTGCCGACCCTGAACTGATGGAGGAGCAGCAGTGACCACGCTGACCCGACAGCAGCGGCTCGCCGCTGAGAGCCGCCCCGCCATTGACCGAGCGTTGGGGTTGATCGACGGCATCAGCCTTCGTCCCGACCGCCAGGAGTTCGGCGGCGCCACAGTCCCCCCTCATTGGTTCAACCGCGCCGTTCTGCTTGACGACGACCTGACGGATGTTCAAACCGGCGACGATGTCTACTGCGGTCCAGAGGTGTTCCACCTGTGGCCGGTGTCTGGTCGCGTGGTCAAGGTCGGCACAGCGGACGCCGCCGCTGTCATGCATTCCGTCTCAAGCGTGTCTGTCAAACACGTTCGCGGTCGTGTTCGGCGCTGCATGCCGAAGATGCTTCTCTCGTCCTATGCCTACGTCGATGAGGCTGGGAAGGGGCGCACGTCTCAGCATGTCTTCGGCGTGAACCCCGACGGATCGCTTGTGAACATCACCAACAACGCGGGTCGTCCGAACCGATCCGGTATGGACGTCCTGGACATTCAGGCGCGGATGGCCGCTGGTATCGGCCTGTACCTGCGATACAGCTGGACGGTCGAGATCCGCGCCGTCGGCAGCAACTTCACCATCAGCATCCCGACCAGTCCCGAAGGTGCACGCCAACTGCTGTCGCTCCGGGATGTCGAGTCCGGAATGCAGCGCCGCAGGGCGCTCCGTCACTGGGTGTCGGGGCACTCGCGGCGGCGTTCGCGTGAGGACGTCACCAAGGACGTGGACGTGCGGTCACACCTGCGTGGCGTGACGCCGTTCCAGTGGGAAGACCTCGAAGGGGTGGTGCGGCCATCGGCCTACGACCTTGAGCAGATGGCGGTGTCGAAGTGAACCCCGACGCGTCCCGCATGGACGGTGCCGAACTTCGGGAGTTCACCGCCCGTGTCCTGCACGACGCCGCGACCGGGAAGATTGCACCCGACCCCGACGACTCGACTCCGTACGGGCGGATGGCGGAGGCGGTCATCGCTGAGGTGCTGCCGTCCTTCCGGGAGCAGATCGCACAGTTGAGCAAGGCGTTGGACCTGCTGAGGCCGGCGCACCACACCCCGTACGCCGACGAGGAGCACCAGGGCGGCAACTGCGCGGACATCCTCATGGCGCTGCTCGCCGAGAACTTCCGGCTGAAGACCACGGTCCGCAAGGTCCGCGAGTGGTGCGAGGAGAACGAGGAGAACGAGGACTTCCTCGGCGCGATGTCTGAGGTTCGCGGACTCCTGCCGCCGACGGTGACGCCGTGAGCGAATACGACAGCCTTCTGAACAAGGCCCTCGCCTGCATCCGTAAGGACATCGAGGGCCGCTTCGAACTGGCCCGCATCCTTCGCGACCTCGTGATGTTGGCAGGCGACATCGATCACGTCGCACGCGATCTGCAGTGGCAGCCGGGTGACATTCAGCGGTACATCAACGTCGCCGAGATGTTCGGTGACCGCAGGCTCCCGGACGTCCACAGCAGACCCGCGTCGTGGCGGGTCTACGCCCGGCTCGCTTCCGAGTACCGAGACGACGCGGAAATGCAGGAGATCGCGTTCACGAGCGGCCGGCCTGGGTTCGACGCGGAAGAGGACCGGCGTCGCCGTGTGGAGGAGGTTTCGCGGCGCGTGTGGCGCGCGGCGGACCCGGTTGGGGTGGAGGTCGTCCGGGGTGTTCGGGCTGGCCTAGCGGTGTCCGCTGCGGCGCAGAGCATCCGGCGGGCTGCGCGCCAACTGTCGTCAATCGAATCGGCTGGGGCGGCTGACTCGGATGCGCTGGCGGATCTCCGCGCGAACTACCTGGAGTTGACGAAGCACTTGATCAGGCTGGGCTTGGTCGAGACGGCGCAGAGGTTGGCGTCGTGACTATCTCTGATGCCGACGCCCGCCGAGCAGCGAAGGAAGCCGCCGCTGCGTGTGACGCGGACGAACCGGCCACCGGCGCTGCCGCCAAAGAGCTGATGGACCGCTACGGCCTGGACGAGAAAGGCCAACCGCGGTGACCGATCGAGACCTGTAGATGGGCGCGGCCTCGGGGTGCCGTCAACACCCGCAAGGCCGCTTGCCACCCGAACCAGACCCTTCAGAGGAGAGATTCGAATGACCAACCAGGATCCTACCCAGACCAACGACTTGGCCCAGCAGATCGCCGCCGGGCTCCGCGACCTCGCCGCCTTCATCGAGAGCAACCCTCACCTCGCAGACGGTCTCCGCACCAGCCTGGTCGCCTCCGGCATCAAGGCCCACGTCGGTTACGGCGAGAGCAACGCCGCCACAGAGCAGGGCGAGTGGGCCCGGTCCGCCGCCCGTCACGGTGCCACCGTCGCCAAGTCGATCGACGACGAGTGGCACAACATCGACATCCGGTTCGCAGGCCGCCTGCACGTCGAGGTCCTGGCCTACCGGCACGAGGTGTGCGAGCGGGTCGTCACCGGCGTCGAGACCGTCACCAAGACCGTCCCCGACCCCGAGAAGCTGGCCGCTGTCCCCACGGTCGAGGTCACGGAGACGGTGGAGACCGTCGAATGGATCTGCCGGCCGCTACTCGCCGACCACGCCACTGGTGGTGTGTCGTGAGCGCCCGGTTGATGTCGCCGACCCACCGCCGCGAACTCCGTGGCGGCACGGTGTTCGCGCTGTGGCTCGTGATGACCGCCGTGTTCCTGGTGCTGGCGCTGGTCGGCTGCGGGCCTGCGGGTAACGCCCCGCCCGCGCCGACCGACGCGCCGCCGCCCGTGCAGGCCCCGAACACCCCGGACGGCCCGTGATGTGCACCTGGTTCAGGCGTCGCCGTGCTCTCCGCGCCCTGTTCGCCGCGCACCTCGCTGTGATCCAGTCTGAGCCGTTTCCGGTGTGGACTGTGGAGCAGCTGCGAGGTGAGCAGTGATGGCCGCAACCGTCCGCGCGCTCGGTCGATTCGCCGCCGTCGCCTTCGGGTTCGCCCTCGGGGTCATGGCTGTCCTGATCGTTGTTGGTGTCGCTGCTGACGCTTGGGGGCGGTAACCCGTGGCGAAGCCCTCGAAGCCCTCGAACCCCAAGAAGCCGACCCGCATGGAGCGACTCGCGGTTCGGGTCCTCACCGGCAAGACCGGTGTCGATGACGTGCAGGGCGCGCAGCACGAGCAGGAGTTGCGGGATTTGGCGGACGGTAAGCCCGCCCCGAAGAAGGACGACCAATGATGGGCGGCCTACAGAGGAGCGCCGTCCTGCTGGGTGCGCTGCGCGCGGTGCGAGACGGCGTGGTCGTGTGCCACGGCCCCGGAGCGCGCGCACCCGGATGGGCATGGCGGGACGGCGGCGACACTCCGCTCCCGACGCAGGAGGCGCTGTCGGAGTTGCACCACGCCCGGCTGATCGACGTGAACCGGTCTGGTCGGTGGCATGTGGACGGCGACCCCGTCGTGTTGACCCGCTCGGGAACTGACCGGTTGTCGTGGTGGACGGCACGGCAGGTGGCGTCGTGATGCGTATGCAGATCGAGCCGATCCCGGTGTGGCGGTGGGACAAGCACACCCCGAAGCCGTCGCCGTTCTCCGCCCGCTACTCCGACACGGTCGCGCTGCTCGACCGCGAACTGGGGATGCTCGGCGCGCGGGGTGTGGTCGCGGTGCAGTTGGTGTGCACCGAGGACGACATCCGCCGCGACGGGCTGCTGCGGGCACAAGCCCGCCCGGCCTACGACGGGGTGGCGCTGTCGTTCCAGTCCCGGTATGGGCCGCTGACGTACCCGTGCGACACCTACCGGGGATGGCAGGCGAACCTGCGGGCGATTGCCCTGTCCCTCGAAGCGCTCCGTGCCGCCGACCGGCATGGTGTCGCCCGTCGCGGTGAGCAGTACGCCGGGTGGCGCGCGATCGAGTCGAGCTCGAAGCCCGGGTTCGCTGATCAGGCTGAGGCGTTGCGGTGGCTCCGTGAGCTGACCGAGTGGCCGGCGGGCGAACCCGTCGTGGTGGCGTCGCTTCTGCGTCGGGCCACGAAGTCCGCGCATCCCGACCGGCACGACGGTGACCGATCGGTGTGGGACCGGGTGGATGCCGCCCGCCAGCTGATCGAGGGCGTGTCGTGAAGCGCCTCGCCCAAGCCACCGCCACCCGGGCACTCGTCGGTGTCTGCACCTACCTGACCTTCCAAGCCGGCGCCTGGCTCGTCGACCGTGCCTATCTGGCTTTCGACTACTGCATGAGGAAGAGGCACGCGTGAACATCAACGTCGACGTGACCGACATCAGCCTGGACAGCCAGGTCGGCACACACCGCGTGTACGACGGTGAAGGCGGTTACGACAGCGCGCCGTTGACGCTCGGCGAGGCGGTCGCCGACCGGATCGCGGAGCGGCTGACCAAGGACGACCGCTACCCGACGCTGCGCGACGAGGTGTTGCAGCTCCGCAAGGAGGAGGTGCTGCGGCGTTTGGAGCCGATCGTCACGGAGGCGATCAACAGGCCGGTCCAGCGCACCAACACCTTCGGCGACGTGGTCGGTGGGCCGACCTCGCTCACTGACCTGATCGTGAAGGAAGCACGGGACTACCTGTCCAAGAGCGACGGCTACAGCAACCGGGAGACGGTGCTGCAGAAGACCGTCCGTGAGGCCGTCGACAAGGCGATCAAGAAGGAATTGGCGGCGGTCGTCGCTGAGGAGAAGGAGAAGGTTGTCGCCGCTGTTCGGGCGAAGGCGGCGGAGCTGATCGCGGAGGCCGTGAAGCAGGGCGTCGGCCGGTGAGCGACGACGACGTGGTGCTGCGTATCGCGCCGAAGGAGATCGACGCAGACGAGGTGCTCGCCGAGCTTCGGCACCGGTTCGAGTCCGCCGACCCGAACGACGCAATCGAGTGGACGCTGCATGAGTTGGCGGAGTTGGACATCGTGCGGTTCCGGGAGCCTGTCGATGACCCCAGCAAGGACCCGGTGTGGACAGTGCGGACCGTCGAACCGACACCGCTTGGAGCGGACGGCAACACGGTCGTCAAGTTCGGCCCCGACTACTGGCTGTTCCCGTCCAACCGGGGCAACGGCTACGGGCGGCTGGACTGGTCTGGGGTGAAGACCTCCAAGGTGGTTGGGGTTGTGCCCGGAACCCCAGCAGCAGAAGCGCTGTCCACGCAGGTCCCCGGGCCTCGCTGCGGGGCAGGTGAGGGAGCGACAGGAATCAACTGCGGGCTGCCTCGCCTGCACGCCCTGGACGTTGACCACGAAGGCACTCATCAGCCGGGTGTGGACGGTGACGGGATCGGCTACCAACTGTTCGTTCGTTGGCCGTGGCAGCAGTGGGACCGGGACTACTCCGATGTGGCGTTGCCGGAGTGGGAGCAGCAACTGCTGGCAAGGCAGGCCGCCGAGCCGCGGGTGTTCAGTTCGGATGGACCCGAACCCCCCGAAGACGTCGTTTGCCTTGAGCGGCTGAACGCACCCAACGGCGCGCGGTACGCGAAGCGCGCCCCGCTCGGTAACTGGATCTGGGCCGCCACCTCCGACGCAACCGTCCATGACGACTACCCCGGCGGACGGTGGCCGCTGCCTCAGACGTGCGAGTTCCGGGAGGTGCAGTCTTCGTGACCGTCTTCATCCAGACCAAAGACCAGCACAAGCGGACGATCATCACCGTTTACGACGACGAGCACGAGGCGGAGCGCGGCTATGTCCTCGCGTCTGCCGGCCCATTCCACGCGTGTTTCGTGGATGAGGAATGTGACTACGAGGTGGGCAGGCAGATCAAACGCCTGTCGGACAACGAGTTGGCGTTGAACCCCCGGGCGGACTTGTCGGGGTTGGCGACGCATGAGTGGCGGGGCGGGGCGCTGTTCGCGATCGAGCGGGCCGACGCACCGGTCGAGGTGTGTAGGGCAGTGGCGAACTCCCCGCAAACTCAGGCAGGAGCGGCATGACCACCAACATCAAGTGGGTCGACGAGGAACGCTCAGGTGAGTGCTCGATCACCGACGACTTCACCGTGGTCGTCGACGGCACCGCCTACGTGGACCACGTGACGTGCACCGCAA
>Ga0214474_1000122_pt1 | contig 40766 bp, 49 predicted proteins | sample RVTome_2_FD_187335 | JGI IMG/M metagenome (GOLD analysis project Ga0214474, IMG submission 187335) | Soil microbial communities from uranium-contaminated site in the Upper Colorado River Basin, Wyoming, United States - RVT95D214 HiSeq ... | reverse complement strand
TCTATCCGAGATCGCCGGTGCGGCGGCGCCCGGTGCGCTCGGCGGAGCCGTCGCCGGCGGGGTAATGACCGGGCTCGGAGCGAGCGCGCGGGCGGCGCAGATCGGCGGGCTGGTTGCCGAGGAAGTCGGCCAGAGCGCCGCGATCGACATCGAACACGCGCGGGAAGAAGAGCGGGGGATTGACCTCGGGAACGTCCTGATGGGCGTCCCGCTGGCGATGGGCGTGTCTGCCGCGGGAAGGCTGGCGCGGGGGGCGGCGCGGCGCGTCCGAGGGCTGAATCCCGAGGCTGTTGGCATCCTGGACGAGGCCGCGACAGAAGGCAACGCGCTGGCGCAGGGGCGGCGCACGTCCGAGGCTCGGCGCTCTGTAGGCGCGGCCGGCGCAGGGCCGGACAAGCGGGCTCCGCTGACCGATCAGGAGGTCCGGACCTACGCGCGCGGGCGGGACGAGATCCATGCGCAGGTCGAGCGCTTCGGAGGTGACGCGATCGAGGACGCGGCCGCTGGCACGGCTCCTGCATTCGATGAAGTCCACAACATCGGCCTGAAGAAGAGCGACCTTGCCGGCCGGATGGACGATGCCGATCCCGAACTGATGGCCGAGTTTGCCGAGCGCCACACCGACGCGCTGGACGCGCTCGTGAAGCGGCTCGACGCGGGCGGCCAGAAGAGCGCGGCCCGCCAGTTGCAGGCACACCTGGACGAGATGATTACGAATCTGGACAGTCCTGAAGATCTGTTCATCTCCGCCGACCGCGGGAAGCGGACTCTGGACCGGCTCCGCACACGCTACGGGGCCGCGGCGCGCCGGGACATCCAGGCCGAAGGGGTGGTGGACGCGATCGACGAGGTGGTGAATCCGATGCGCCTGGAGCTCGAAGACGGACCAACCTGGGGCAAGTTCGCGAGCGAGAAGCAGGCGGGCGAGAATGTGCTGTGGAGCGGCGACGAGGGGATCATTCGCTCGGGGTCGATCTGGCAAAACGAGTTCCTGGAGAAACTCCCCGGCGCGGCCGGGCGCATGCGGCGCGGACTCCACGAAGTGCCCGTCTTCAAGGTGCGCGGCGACATCGTAGAGCACGCGCTGAAGATGAAGCCACGGGACTTCGAGCTCACCATGAACGCCATGAACAGCTGGATTGACAAGGTGGAACAGATGAGCCTGCTGAAGACGGAGCTCGGAGCCCAGAGTGTGGGGACCACTCCGATCATGCGCCTCCAGCAGGGCCTGACCGACATGCGCACGCTCCGGGACGAGCTCCAGACGCTTCGGGAGGTCGAACACCGCGGCTCGGACGTCATCAAGAAGGAAGCGGCGCGCGGCGCGGCCCTCGGGGCCGGGGAGCTGGCGTTCGAGGCGGCCGAAGCCGTGTTTCCGCCCGTCCGTCTGGCCGATAAGGCTGCAGAGCGCCTGACAGGCAAGGGTCTGAAGGATCGGCTGTTCGAGCCGAGCATCAAGCCCCCGAAGCCGGAGCTCACGCGGGAGGCCGCGGGCTCGGCCATTCGCGACCGTAGGGGCGGCCTGGGGAAGCCCTCGGACCGTTCGCGACCGCGAGCCCCCACCGGCGCGGGCGTGGCTCCTGTGGGCTCCCTGGTGTCGCAGCTGGCCAACCTCGGCCAGGGCGCGTCTCGCGCGGCGCAGGGTGTCGCGGCGGTCGAGCGGGCGAACCCCGTTACTGACTCCCTGGCCGACATCTCCGATCACTCGCGAGCGATCCAGGAGCGGGCCGCGCTCGGCCTCGTCTCCAAGGAGAGCCGTCCGCCGAAGCTCCCCCCGCTAACCACGCGCTTCAAGGAAGGTTCGAAGGACCTGAATCAGGCTTTCCAGAACAAGGTCGACGACTTGCGTAAGGCGAGCGAGGATCCGCAGGCCTTTGTGGACGGCATGGTTGACACGTTCGGCACCCTGGCCGAAGGTGGGCACGAAGAGCTCTATCAGAACGTGGTGGCTCGGGTCCAGATCGGCACGCAGTACCTCCTGGCCAACACCCCCCCGAGCGTTGGGATCAGCATGGTTCGCCCGGACGGCATCGCGCCGGACACCCTGGCGGTGATGAAGTTCGCGGCCATGTATGACGCGGTGTTCTCCCCGGGGAACGTCGTCTATGACGTCGCGACCGGCGAAGCCACCCCGACGCAGATCAAGGCCTTGCGCGAAGTGCACCCGGACATCTACGGGAACCTTCGGGCCGAGGTCCTAAAGCAGGTGGGCCAGGCCGGGCAGAAGATCCCTTTCGAGACGCTCCGCACGCTCGACAACCTGTTCGATCTGCCGGGCGTAGCCGGCCCGTCGTTCTCCCCTGGCATGACAGCGACCATGGCCGAAGCCTACGCGCAGCCCGGCTCGAAGTCCCCCAAGCAAAGCCTTGGCGGCGAGTCCGTCATTGCTCCCCCGTCGGCCACCCAGAAGTTTTCCGGCCTCGCCGGCCTTGCATAATCCGTTCCACTCTGCTATCCTAAAGGTAATACCATGGCTCTACGCACCCCTCGCACCGATCTCCACGTCCCCGCTATCTCGCGGACTTTCACCACGGCCGACTACGGCGCCGCGGACATTGCTCTGGCTGACCAGCTGGAGCCGAACAACTCGGTTTCCCCCGCGGGCGCCCCGGCGGCTGGGATCAACCACCTGCCATCCGTTCTCTTTCTCGTGGCTGAGGCCGGCCAGGCCCTGTCATGGGAGGACATCCTCGGCAACATCAATACGATCACGTTCGTTGCCCCGTTCTACGGCACGCTCCCTTTCACCGCGCGCATCATCCGTGGCCCGGAGACGACCGCGGCAAGCGTTACCGCCTCGTGGCACCCTGAAGCCTAATGACCTGGCTCACGGGTCTTGGCGCGAACGGCGCACACGGGACGGCGGAGCCACCGGAGGATGATATGCTACCAATCGGCGCGATCTTTCTGAGCATCGACGACACGGATCCGGCCGCCTCGCTAGGCTACGGGACGTGGCTGCGCTTTGCTCAGGGTCGGATCCTGATCGGTGTGGACGACACGGATCCGGACTTCGACGCGGCCGGCGACACGGGCGGGTCCAAGGTGGCAACCCCGGCCGGCACCATCCAACAGGCGGCTTTCACCGGCGCGGCGCTCGGCTCGCACACGCACGGGTTCACCGGGAACGCGCTGGGCACCCACACCCACACGTTCACCGGGGACGCTCTCGGCAACCATCTCCACACCGTCGGCACCATCGCCCCGAGCGCGCACGCAGGGGCGGCCGTCGCGGCGCACAGCAACCACACGCATGGAGTGGGTACTCTGGACGCCGCAGCTACCAGCGCCGGAACCCCCGCGGGCACCAACAGTGCGCCCACGTTTACCGGCGCGGCCATGGCCACGCACTCTCACCAGCTGCCACTGACTGGCATCGGCGGTACAACGCCCAGGACAACGGCCAGCTTCGGGACGAGCGGCGGCACAGTGGCAGGCGTGAGGTCCCTCACGAATGCGGCGAGCACAACGGCCGTTGCCCGAGAACTGACCCAAGCCATCACCGCGGGCACCCCGAGTGGGGCGGTGTCGGCACCAACGTTCACGGGCTCCGCCCTCGCAACCCACGACCACACCATCAGCGGCTCGACCGGCAACGAGAGCGCATCCCTGACCCACAGCGTAACCCAGCCGAGCGATCACACGATGAGCGGGTCGAGCGCCAACGCGAGCGCCGGAACGCCAGCCGGGACTAACGCGAGCGTGGGTGCCGGCACCCCAACCGGCTCCAACTCCAGCGACAGCGCCGGAACCCCCGCAGGCACGATCAACGCTCAAAGCTTCTCGGGGCAGAGCGCGAGCATTCTCAACCCTTACTTTGCGGTCTACATGTTCCGCAGGACAGCCTAATGACGGACTCTGAAAAACTCCTCCAGCTGTGCGCGTCGCTGAAAGCCCTCCGGGCGGAGCGCGACCTGCAAGACGATCACACCCCCCACACTAACGTGATGCGGATGCGCAGCAAAGCCAACTCAATTCGCGGCGACATCAAAACGCTTGCGGACAAGATCGTCTCCGAGATCAACGTCCCGCGAGAGAAAGAGGCTCTCTAATGGCTCAGCTCACCGCCCGCCCCTGCATCGAGCAGTGGTATCGGCAGAGTGGCGAAGAAGCGGCGCAATCCCTCATCGGTGAGTGTGAGCGCGCGATCCAGTTCAATTCTTCTCGCCGCGCCGAAGCACTGCAATTCGCCAGCCTTTTCGAAGGTCTGGAGCTGACCTCGTTCAATGAGAACGGCTACGGCTACGACCACGACGAGGTTTTCGGAGACCTCGACATCCCGATCGTGCGGAACACCTGTCGATCCATCGTCCAGACGGCCGTTTCGAAGATCGCCGCGCAGGACTCCCCGCTCCCCCAGTTCATGAGCAACGGCGGGGACTGGACGACCCGCACGAAGGCCGTACGCCTGGACCGGCTCGTGTCGGCCGAGTACGAACAGCCCCAGGGTGTCTTCGCGAACCTCCACGAGCTCTTCCGCCACGGCACCACGCTGGCGATGAGCTCCACCGGCTCGTTCGGGGTGTTCTACTTCGCCGGCCCGGACGGGCTGATTGCGGAGCTCGACGACACGCTCACGCTCGGCATGGAATGTGCCGGGCGCTACGGCCGGATCATCTCGCTTGTTCGGACGACCTGGTACAACGCCGAAGAGCTGATCACGCGCTTCCCGAAGTTCGAAGACGAGATCATTGCGGCCGAAGAGCGCATGCCGGACGGCATCCGGGCGACGGATGGCGACCTGTCCCCCGAGCGCGGCGTGAAGGTGCATCAGGGTTGGCGCTCGTGCATCGGGAAGAAGAACCTCGGCCGAGAGCTGTTCGTCCTGAAGGATGGCACGGTTCTGAAGGATAACAAGAAGTACGACCGCAAGGCTCCGCCGTGTGTCTTCTGGCACTACGAGCGCTCCCTATACGGCCAGTGGGGAGTGAGCCTCACGCGGTCGATCTACAACCAGTGCGTGCGCATCAATCAGATCATCGCGGATGTGGACTACGCCGAGCACAACAGCCCCCAGGGCCTCGTGTTGCACAAGAAGGGAGCGACGGCGGCCGGCGACACAGACAAGGTGCGCGGGTGGCAGTTCGTCGAGATTACCGGCACGGCCGACATGGCGAGCGCCTTCCAGGCCATCGTCCCGCCGAAGTACAACCAGCAGAGCGTCGAGCTTCTCCTGTTCCACGAGAGCGGCGCGCACGATATCAGCGGCGTGTCGGACCAACACACGAGCGCCAAGCGCGCGGTAGGCACTACGAGCGGCAAGCACGAGAACATGGTTGCGGCCCTGTTTACCGAGCGCTTCGCCGATACGGAACGCCGGCTGATCGACACCCGTACTACGTCGTCTGCGCGCGTGATTGTGTGGTGTCTGCAGGATCAGCTGGAGGAAGACCCCGAGTATAAGAGGATCTACGCAAAGGGAGACTATGTCGAGGAAGTCAAGCTGGCGGATCTGGATCTCGATCTGGATCAGTACACTATCTCTATCGCTCCAGTCTCCGAGGACAAGCAGAGCCCGAAGGCTCGACTCGACCGCATGGATTCGGCCTTTGATGCAGGACTCGTTACCGGTTCCGAGCTTCTCGCTTTCCAGCAGGACTTCGACGCGAAGGCTCGGAGCTCTCTTGCAGTGGCGCAGGACAACTGGCTTGAACGGCAGATCGATAAGTGGATGCATGCGGATGATGTCGTCTACCAGGGGCCCGTACAGTGGATGGACCTGCAAAGCGCTGCGCGCATGGCTGCCCAGGCCATGCTGATCGCCCGAACCAAGGGCCTTCCGGACGAACGGCTCGGCTTCTTCATCCGGTTTCTGGACGAGATCCAGAGCTTCATTGAAGGGACCGGAGCTCCGACCGCGGCGCAGGGCGGGGTAGGGGCCGGAGCGGGCCCCTCTGCCGATGTTGCGGCGACGGCCGGGGTCGCCACCCCCGGCGCGCCGCCCGTAGCGCCTACCCCTGTGTAAGCGCGCGATAGAGGTACTTTTGCGCCAGGTCGAAGCGGGCTTGGAAGATCATGATCTCCACAGGGTCGGAGACGTCCAGGTCCGTCGCCAAAAACTCGAGGTGGAAGTCGACTCGGTGAAACATCTTGTTCATGAGGTAGTAGTAACCCGGGCAATCCGCCCGCGCAAGGAAAAAGAAACATGGCAGTTCAATTAGACGAGGCAGCCGAGGCCGCGGAGTTCGCCGCCCTGGTTGCAGAGCTCCAAGCCCCAGAGGCTGGTGACGATGAAGACGACACCAGCGACGAGGCCGCTCCAGAAGCCGAAACGTCCGGCGACCTGGAAGAAGACGAAGACGAGGACACCGAGTCGGAAGATCTCGAAGAGAAGGAAGAGACCGACGAGGAAGACGAGGACGAGGAAGATCTAGAAGACGACGAGGCCGAAGGGCTGACAGCTGAAGAGCTGGCAGCGAAGAAGCTTTTCGAAGCGGGCGACATCAAGGCAGCGTGTAAGCGTCTTGGCATCGACCCGAAGATCTTCAAGATCAACGCGCGCCAGTTCACCGCGATGCGCAAGGGCCTGGCGGATGCAACGAAGCTGGCGAGCGAAGGCCGCACGAAGGAAGCCCGGGGTGTCCAGCTCCAGGCGAAGGCCGAGGAAGTCTATGGGCCCATCGTGGCGGGCTTCCAGGCGTACAAGGGCGGCGACCCGATGAAGCTGCGCGGCGCGATCGAGCTGATGTGCGAAGACAGCTTCGAGAACATCGTCGCAACCGTTGCAAGGGCGGCGAAGGGCCTGGACCCGGCGCAGGTCGAGATCATCAAGCTCCGGAAGGAGATGGCCGACCGGGACGCGAAGGAGAAGGAGACACAGGCGCAGGTTCAGATCGAAGCCCAGTCGAAGGCCGAGGTAGCCAAGCTCTCGAAGGCCCTGGCGAAGACCCCGCTGGCGAAGATCGAAGGCTCGGCCGAAGAGATCTATCAGCTCGTGCTGAAGAGCTTCGACGGCACGGGTTACGGCCTGACCGTGAAGCAGGCGTACGCACAGGTGAAGGCCCGTCACGAGAAGGTTGCGAAGGCCTTCGGGGGCAAGCTCCAGGCGCCGAAGGCGAAGGCCGGCAAGCGACGCGAAGAGCTGGCTCCTGTGCGCAAGGCACCCGCCAAGCCACTCACGCGCGAAGAGAAGGAAGCGGCCGAGCGCGCGGAGTTCGCGGCCGTGCTGAAGGAAGCCAAGGAAGCCACCCGCGCAAGCGAGCGGCGTAGTCGGAGGGCCAAGTAATGGGAGCGATTCGAGCATACGAGGACATGGTAGTTCTGAGGCCCCGAGAGGACCTAGACCGCAAGTGGAACAGCTGCACGATCATCACGCCTGACAGCGCGCTGACCGGCGCGGACTCCCTGAGCGGCGCCGGCGAGCGGTGGGCGACGGCCGTGTGTGAGGTTCTGAGCGTCGGCCCGGGCTCTGAAGAGTGCCCCGACGTGTCGACCGTGGCGGTGGGCGATGTCGTGGCCCTTCCGCTTTACGGGGCCTCGAAGGTGATCGTCCTGGACAAGGAGATCGGCCTTCTGACCCGGTTCCGAGGGATCGCCGGGGTCGTCCGGGACCTCGGCACTCCGCTGGAGTCCCTGCAGGCGCTGAACGACTACGTTTTGACGCGCCAGGACCGGGACGCCTTCGAGAAGCACATGTACGGCGGGCTCCGGATGCCTGACACGTTCCTGAGCGACGGCATGCCGGTGAGCGAAGCGGACGGCATCGTTCGCGTGCTCCTGGAGCGCACCGTCTCCACCGGTGGAGGCCACTGGGAGATGAATAAGGGCGGCCGGGTGAAGCTGAACCCCACGCTCTGGAAGCCACGCCAGAAGCGCGGGGAGCTCGTGGGTTTCAACCCGCTCTCGGCTTGCCGGTTCCGCCGGTTCGGCCAGTGGTTCCACCTCGTGCCGATGGAAGACATCGGCTTCGGGTATGACCCGGAGGTCTAATGGCGATCCAGCTCCGCTCAAACGGCGGGGTGCGCAAGAACGCCGGGGACCTGACCCCGGAGCTTGCAAAGCGGATCGTTGCAGCGGTCCGCCGCACGCCCCTGTCCCTGGCGGCCGCGGCGAAGGCCGTCGCCATTCACCCCCGAGAGCTGCGCTACATCGTCAAGCGCGGCTCGCTCCCCGGAGCTGATCCGCTCTGGGAGGACACATCCGTCCGTTGCCGCGAGATCATCGCAGCGGCCGAAGCTCGGAACTTCCGCCGGCTGGAGGCCGCGGCGCGGGGTGGCGTCGAGGTCGAGGAAACGCACGAAGTGGATCCGAACCTTCCGACCGAGCCCCCGAAGCTCACGACTCGGAAGGTGAAGGTTCGCCCGGCGAGCGTGACGGCGCAATGCGAGATCCAGCGCATGGTCGAGGCCGATCCCTGGCAGGTTGACCCGGGCGCCGATGACGCTCCGACGGTCTACATGGACCTGTTCAGTCGCCCCGCCGATCTCCCCCCGGAGATCCTCGCCGCTCTTCTCGCGAACGGTTGGACGCACCCAGACACGCCAGGAACACCCCAACTGCAGCCAGCCCAAACAGCCACAGGACCGGAGTCCACCCGAACACTGCCACGATCAGAATCAGAATAATTAGGTCTCGCATGCACTCATTCATCGCACAGAGCCTCCAGACCGTCAAGGGGAATTCGAACCCTAAGCTTCTGATGCGAGCTACCGCGCTCCAACGCCGCTACATCCACGACCGTGCCGCGCTCCTGACCTACTTGGCCGGGCGCCGGCACGGCAAGACCGAAGGCGTCGCAACCCGCATCATCGAGAACGCGCGCCCCGGCACCATGCAGGCGTACGTAGCGCCCACCATCACGCGCGCCGGCGAGATCTTGCTTCCCATCCTGCGCCAGCTCCAGCGCGACTGTGGGCTGAAGTTCATTCAGCGCGGGGACGTCATCACGTTCCCCACCGGCGGCGCGATGCGGCTCATGGGCATGAGCAACTCAGCCGAGATCCAGAAGCTCCGCGGTGAAGACCTCTTGGCCGCCTACTTCGATGAGTGCGGCGTTCCGAAGAGCGCGATCCTGAAAGAGGCTGTGCTCACGTGCGCGTGGGAAGCGCTCAGGAAGCACCGCGGAGAGCCGGGCTCCGGAGCGTCGATGTCCGGGACGCCCGGCGCTGTCCCGGGCAACCCGGCGGAGAACGAGCCGGACTTTTGGTGGCAGTGCACCACCCAGAACAACGCGGACGGCTCCCCCATGTACGGCGCGAGCCGGCACTTCGGGCTCATCTACGACAACCCGATCTTTCAGGGGCAGGTCACCTACAAGGGGCAGGTCATGTCCAAGGCCGAGGCCTCGATTGCAGAGGACCTCGACAACAAGCTGTACATCTCGCGCGAGGACTCCCGTTTCCGCCGCGAGGTCTTGGCTCAGTGGTGCCTCCCGTCCGAGCTCCGCTGCTACTCCAGCTTCCCGAAGATCCTGCTCCCCCAGAGCTCCGCTCCGTTTGGCGGGCGTTGCGTCATGGCCGTGGACTTCGGATGGCACGACCACACCGCGATTATCATCCTTCGGCTGGTTCCGTTCGAGGAACACTATCCCCAGGAAGACGGCTCGGTGAAGACCCTGAAGGGCGAGCGGGTCCACGTTGTCTACGCCTGCAAGCGGCAACACTGGAAGCTTCCGGACCTCGCGCTGAAGCTCCGAGAGCTCCAGGTCCTCTACAGCGTCGGGACGATCGTCGGGGACTCTGGCGGTGGAGCGTCGCGCCAGGTCGTGGAGAGCTTCGCGGGGACCTTCGGGGTTCCCATGATGCCGGCTCAAAAGAACGCGATGGGCGTGAAGAAGAGCCGAATCCACATGCTAAACGACATGTTCGCGATCGGCCACATCTTCGTTTATGAAGACGCGGCGTGCCTGGCCGATGAGCTGGGGTACCTCGTGTGGAACACGGAACGCGACGATCACGACGAACGCCAGGGCGACCACTGTGCGGACGGCTTCGGCTACGCCATCATTGAAACCTACGTGCCGATCACTGAAGGCCGGATCGCGAGCTCTCAGGAGCAGGCGCGGGAGGCCGCGGCGCAGCGGAAGCGGGAAGCTCTGAATCGGGGCCGTGGCTGAGGTGCTCAGGCTGGGGTGTCCTCTTCTCGGCCTTGATGGCCGCGCTCAGTAACCTAGCACGTGGAGCAGAGGACGCAAGCCTGAATCGTCATTCCCGAACAGCGGGACCTGCTGATGGGAGAACCGACCGGACGACTCAACGAACTGCAGCGCATACCCGCCCGTCCACGTGGTGGGCGTGGTGTGGCGGTAGAGTGGCTGGAGCTTCGCCAGGGTCCCGGGACACCAGCCCCCGAGCGCTTCGCTTGACGCGGTCCGGATGATCGTCGATTGCGCGCGGTGCGTGTGGCCGTGGACTACGTTGTCCCCGATGCGCTCCAGCGTTGCCGCAACGGCGTTCTTCGCCACGCTCACGCCGTGGATGAAGAAGCACTTTCCCAGCCGAATCAGCCCGGGGATCGCGAGCCCTTGGTACATCTCGCTGGAGCGGTAATAGCGGATGTCGAGAGCGTCGAGGTTCAGGACAGCCCGTGGTCCGACGAGGTCTAGCAGAAACTCCGCGTCCTCGAAGCGCTGGAAGTTCCGCGCTAGGAACCGCTCGACATGCTGCTCGTGGTTGCCTTCGATGTAGTGGTGCGCGGCAAACGGAGTCCTTTCCCTCACCATCGTGATTAAGCGCCGCGCGGCCTGGACGTCGGCCTTGTAGCTCTCGGTCATCTCGTGGGTGTAGTTCCGCTGGTGTGCGTTGAAGGTCCCCCCACAGTCGAGGTGATCCCCGAGCCACACCACTTCCTTGATGTCGGACGCCAGCTTTTCGATGTCGTTGATCATCCCGTTCGCGAAGCCCCAGTCGCAATGCTCCCCGTGGGAGTCGGGAACGATCAGCCGGATGTAGCTGGAGCTCGGTGCGGGTGCCGGCTCCAGCTCCAGGGCGATCGAGCGCGGGTTGCGGTAGAATGGCGCGTCGAACGATGCGACGAGGTCTTCGAGGGTTTTACGGGACAAGGGGTCGGCCTCCGTGGGCGTGCATCATTGCGTTAAGGATTACCAGAGCGTCGCTCTCGTCGAGCGTAATGTTAGCAGGTCCCCCGTTCTGAATCAAGATCGAATGCATGAGCTTCTTGGCATCGTCCCCCTTGCGCGGAATCTTCACGGTCGGCCCTGTCACGAGCTTGCGCGCGCTCGATTGCTGGACCGTCTCCACGTCCTTGCCGTAGTCCAGGAGCCGGAGCTTCAGCGCGCCCACGAGCTCCACGACCGAGTAATCAGCCCCCGAGCCGAAGCCGTAGGACTCGAAGCCGATCACGTTCGGGTTCGCGCCGCACACCACGCCATCCACGAAGCGGAACACCCGCCGGAGCCGAGCGAGCGCGCCGGCCTCGTCCTTGCGCTTGACGGGCCCGCCGTCGAACCGGATCGTCTGGACCTGGCCCCAGGAGCCCCCCCAGAACGTCGGCGCCCACGCAAGCGCGAAGCCCCGCACGCTCTGATCCATCGCCATCAGCATACTCATCGGTGTTTCTCCAAGTAGGTGATCGCCCGCTTCATCAGCTCCGTGTCATCCCCGAAGCACCCCAGGCCGCCGTTGCAGCGCTCGGGGTGCGCTTCTGAAACGTGTGGCCTCGGCGGCAATTCACAGGACACGTCCCGTCGCGCTTGGCCCGGGTTGGATCGATCCGTCATCGTTCTGGAAGCCCCAGGGCCGGGGATTCCCGAGGCCGATGAAGAGTGTCCAAACCGGCCCGCCGAGCAGTTCCACGATCCGGTGTTTCTCCGGGACGCGGCTCCAGCGCTTCGGGCGGTGGATCGGGAAGTAGTCCCCCGGCTCGTCGCCGGCGCCCACCGCCAGCTCTCCAGAGGCCTTGCGCCAGGCTTCGACCGGCAGGCGCTCCCAGTATCCCCCCCGAAGCTTCAGGCTGTAGCAGCGGCGCCAGGGGTGCGTGTGGAGCCTCGTGTCGTGGTCCGGCGTGAGGATGACGTTCAGGTAGATGACCAGCCACCGGGTAACGAGGAATTGGTAGCGGATCATGTAGGGCGGGGAGTCCGGCCGCTGGAGCACGCGCCGCCACACCCACGGGTACTTCGTCCCCTTGAACCGCCGCCAGGCCCGGGCGATCATGCGTCCTCTCTTTCTTCATCTCGGAGGGATGGCCGGAGCGAGGCGAACCGGTCGCTGATCGGGGTGCGCTGGAGCTCTTCAGCGGTGAAGGCCGCCACGGCCAGCTTTTGGGCCGGGTGCGCAAGGATCTGGCGGGTCTTCGGGTCGTAGAGGTCCGGCCCGCCTTCCTGCTCCTTGACGGCCGCCCGGAGCTTTGCCACGGTCGGGATGCCTTGCACCGCGCGCCCGGGCGTTGCGCCGGCCATCACAAGCCGGCTCTCCACGAGCGCCAGCATCCGCCACAGCGCGCCTATGTCGTAATCCTCCCCCGTCTCCGGGTCGATCTGGCCGCGCTGAGTGAAGTGTGAGAGAACGGCGTCCGCATGCGCCGTCGACTTGTCAAAAGCCCAGTGCATGGGCTCCCCGGGGTTGTGCTTCTCGTTCCCGTACCTGCTGTGGCGTCCTACGGCCGCCAGGGCGTTCGGGAAGTAGTCCACACAGCCGGTCGCGATACAATCGGTCTTCGTTATCATCGTGTCTCCAAGTATGTTGCAAGTTTTCGAATCGTGTCCGGATCATCTTTTAGCAGGCCGGCGGCTGTGTTGCACACTTCACACTGCGCAAACGATGAGATCTCCACGGGCGTCCCTTTTGCTTTTGGCTGTCTTGGAATAGTGATCCATGCAGGCCGAATCTATCATGGTAGCGTTTTGACCCGGAGTCAAGCCGAGAGCCTTAATCTCCCCTTCAGGGTAGATTCGCATGTCCGGACAGACCTCGTTCATCGCCTCGGCCATGCAGCGTTCTTGCACGGCCGCGACTTGGTTGCGGACTTCGAGCTTGCACTCTGCAACGAAGGAATCGTGGATGAAAAGCACGGTTCGGCTCGGCATCTCGCCGGTGATGTACTGAGCCTTCGCAATCTTCCAGCCTGCGCATCGAGCCACAACAGCGCCGAGGCCTTGAAAGTGCGTGTTCGCTGCCGCAGTTCGAGTGCAACCGCGGCGCATAATAGTGGTACCAGGGATCTCGACATCGTACAGGCCCATCTCGTTTTTGAGTGTGTCCACGTGGTGGAGGAACGCGACCGGATCGCGAGCGTTGCGCCTCCAGAGCTTCATGACCTCGGCCGCCTTCGCTTTCGTCCACTGCAGGCCCTTCGGGTTGTCATCGGTGCGTGAGCCATGGTTGACGTAGAACGCGAAGGTCTCCGGGTCGGTCATGTACCCGCAAAGCCCATAATTGCCGTACTTCCCACAATCGCGCGCCGCCTTCACCTCGGGGTCGGTCTTCATGCGCAACACGACGTCATCGTAGGTCGTCCCGAGGATGTCGGCGCCGATCACCGCGTGGTAGTCCCGGCCGTTGTTCATGTGCTTCACGAGGTCGTAGCGCCCGAGCTTCCAGGCGCAGACCTGCGCCAGGGTGAAGAGCTCCAGCGACGGGTAATCCGATTCGATGAAGCAACAGCCATCGCGGGGAAGCAGACACTCACGGATCCCGGCCTTGCGGCGGAAGTTCTGCAGGTTCGGAGCGGAGCTCGTGGTGCGCGTGGTCGCCGCGTAGCCGTAGCGCGTGTGGATGGGATGAAAGATGCCGGCCAGAAGCATCTTCACATCCTTGTTTCGGACGCTCAGGAGTTCGGCCAGGTCTGCGATCATCTCCAGGCGTGGATCGCCGCTCTCTTCGAGCCAGCTCTTCGCGGTCGAGATGCCGAACAGCGGATCCTTCAGAAGCTTCGCCTCCAGCGTCCCTGTCTTCTTCGCTTCATCCCAGCCGTCCGTCCGGGGGACACCGCGCTCCCCGTAGGCCTTGCGAACGAGCTCTTTGATCACCTTCATGTTGCGCGAAAACCACGCATTGTCCCGGAGCTGCGCGGGCGTCCGGCGGGTCTGCATCCCACCCCATTCCTGCGCTGCCTCCGTGAGTTCCTCCACGAGCGCCTGTGTGGACGACTCCAGCTCATTCACGCGATCCGGGTCCGTCCGGATGCCGTAGTTCGAGCTGAGCCGCAACCAGAGGGAGCCGCGAACCAGTTCCGCGATGTCCTTGTCCGACGCGATGCCGCGGCTCCGCTGACGCCTGTAGAGGGTCCAGAGCTCCCCGGCATCACCCCCCATATAGCGCTTGTGCTCGGCCGTGTACTCGGACAGGGGTCGGTCGAGGTACCGGCCGAAGTCTGTCCGAACGCAGCTCTTCTGGACGTCCACCCCGTACCGGCGCGCCAGTTCGTCCAGCGCAAGCTTCCCCCGGATGCCGGTCGAGATCTCGATAATGCGCTCCGTGTCGATCGAGTCCACCATCTCCCCGCGTTCGTACTTCTCCCAGAGCTTCGCGCGCTGCTTCGGGAAGCCCTCCAGCCAGCAACACGCATCGTACGCGAAACCGTGGCCGAGGATCGGCGCGCGGTCGTTCAGGAGCCGATCCAGCAGGTCCCCCAGCTGGCTCGTTTCCCACAGCCGAACGCCGTCCTCGGGGTGGTAGGTCGACGCGCACACGATCGGCGGAGCCATCATGCCCGGCGCGAAGCAGACCGTTTCAAAGTCCAACGAAACCGGCACCATCATCGGAACACCAAAAGGACGCAACCGAACTTCGGGCTGGAGCGCGCGGGCTTCCCTTTCTTCGAGAGCCAGAGCGACCCGTCCTTGTTCTTCCTGTAGATCGGTTTTCCGTCTTCGAGGAAGTGCTTCCGGCCAGGGAGGAAGCGCGTTGTCAGGTGAAGCATGCTCCCATCGGGGCCGGACTTCCCGTCGCGGTAGGGCTCCACCCCCCACTGCCACCAATCCTGTTCGCAGCGCGTCGCCGGAACGAGCATCACGACAAGCTCGGCTTCGCTCTCCCACGCTTTGAGCACCCACGAGCCGATGTCGCTGTAGGGCGGGTTACACCACACCCGCGCGCCGCGCCAGCTCCCCATCAGCCCATCGTCCACGCCGCGCTGTGTGCCGTCAAAGAACAGGCCTTCCTTCGTGAAGTAGTAAGAGAGCTTCGCGTTCTCGTGCGTGGCGCAGGCGTCCAGCGTGAAGCGGAATTCAGCGTGGAGCGGATCGAATAGGGAGGCCGGAGTCTCTCGGACGTCCGCTTCACCGGTCATCGGGATGTCACGGTTCATGATGGCCCCGACTGGGTGGCGATTGCGGCGAGCCCCAGGCGTTCCCAGGCTTCCTCATCGTGCGGGTTGAAGTGAATCGCTTCGCACACGAGCGCGAAGCACGCGGGCGGGATGTAGGCGATCAGGTTCGGAGGCTCCTGGGGAGCCGGCGTCAACGCTCGGGATTCGCGGATCGCGATCTCCAGCTCGGTCGCGGCCAGAGCGAAGGCCTCGTGTGTGTAGCACATGCGGCCCTTCAGCGCACCGTCGGTCGAGCGAATCCGGAACGTTACCAGCAGTTCAAGGAACTTGTCGAACATAACGCTCCGTGTCGTCTTCGTGGCTCTCGATGTCGAGAGCGCGCACCCCGTTGAAGCGGGGAACGTACACCGTCGGCCCGCCTCTGTCGTCTGCTGGATCCCAGTTGGCCAGCTGGGCTTTAACCCATGCCTTATAGGCGCGGGGATGAGTGGTCTTGTTCGGCTTCATTGGGGGGTCCTCCTCGCCCGGGGACCTGCCGTGTTTTTCAACGGGCATCAGGTCCCCGGGGGCAAGGTTAAGGGTTAGTCGAGCGGCCGATACTTGTCGTTCGCGAAGGTCTGACCTTCGTACTCCCCGCGTCCCGCGCGCTGGCGCCGGCTCAGGTGAACGTGAGCCTCCCCAGAGCTCAGGTCTGTGGTGAGTAGGGCCTTGCGTGCCTTCACGGCGGAGAACGCCCGATCCTTCGGGTTCGCGCCCACCATGGCCGCCAAAAAGTCCCGGTTGCGCGCGATGGCGTAGTTCTTCGCCTTGCCCACCGCGTGGTGGTCGAAGTACAGACCGATCACCGACCCGGCCGGAAAGCTCGTGTTGTTCGAGCCGAGGACCTGACATGTCGCGATGTCACACGCGCCGTTGTAGGCCACTCGGGGGAGCTGATCGTCTACGATGGCATCGGGCTTGACACCGAGCTCCAGGGCCAATTCGCGCCGGCGAAGGTCCAGCTCATCTTCAGAGATCAGCTCGGTGTAGGCCAGTAGGGCCAGGTCGAATTCGCCCGCCTCGTCGAAGGGGAGCAAAGGGGTGTCGTTGCCGTAATCGATCGCGTCATTGTCATCTAGGTTTAGAGCCATTCTATCTCCTTTGGGGCATCGCCCCGGGGTTGTGAAAGTACCTTAACACCATCAGGAATCATACGCAAGGTGGATTCGCGTGTCCTTTGCAGCTTCTCCGACGTCGCCCCGAACGGAGCCCTCGGAGTTACACCAGCGCGCCGCGTAGAGGAACAGGTGAGCGAAGATGGGCTGGGCAAAACCCGCGCCATAGTAGGCCGAATCCAGCTCGGACACAATGATCCGGATCGTCTCGCCGCTGGACACGAAGTCATCGATCACCGCGATGCGCCGGGCGCCGAAGAGCCCTTCGACCCGGATCCCTGCGTGCCCCAGTTCCTTCCGGATGTGGATCAGCGGCTTCTTCAGCAGGAAGCCCAGAGGGTACGCCAGGGCCGCGCCGGAGCTCCCCCGGAACGCGATGGCGTCGAAGTCCTCGACGTGCGGGCGCATCAGCTCCACGAGCGTGTTGACGGTCCGTTGGAACTTCTCCGGGTCGTAGACCGAGTGGAGGTAGGTCGACTGGACCTGAACCACGTCCCGGACCGGCGCAGGCTTCGCCGGCAGGGGTACCGTCTTCGAGAGCATCTCGACGCTGGCGCGGATCGTCTCCAGGGTGCGCGTCGGGGAGCCGAGCCGGACGCCCGAGAGCATCGGGTCCCGGAGCTCGTAGGAATCCGCGTTCGGGGTCCGGGTCATCGTCATGGCCGCGTAGGCCTTCGGCAGATCCCCCATCCAGTCGATCAGCTGTTTCTGGACCTGCGCCATGGTCGCACGCTCCGGGGCGGAATAATCACAGTCGAGGCCTCGGGTCTGCGCATCGACCTGCGACGCGGGGACCCGGATCGGCTTCTGGTAGGTGCCGAACTTTTTCGTCCAGCGTTGCTCCCACGAGCGGGAGGGTTCAACGGGTAGGGTCGGGAACGAGTAGGTTTTGCTCATTCCCTTCTACTAAGTCACCTCCACCCGCACGTCAAGACCTTGTTTTGGCGGCCCATCTCTTCGGCCTCTTGTTCGGAAAGCGCCATCACCTTCCGGAGGTCGTTCGCGTGCGCTCGGCACCCGAACAGGATCGACATCTCGACGGGCCGAAGCTGGCCCTCCCGATGCTGGCGCCCGAAGAGCTGTTCCGCGTCCCGCCCGTTGCCGGGCATGGCCGTGATAAGCCCGCGGTGCCACGCCTGCAGGTTGCGGCCCGTGCCGTTGGCTTGCCTGCTGGCGATGATTGTGCGGTCCGTACAGAGCTCGATCGGCATCCCCGAGGCGTCCACCCCGCCGGCGCCGAATAGCCGCCAGCCCGTCTCCGCAGCGAGCCGCTGGGCAAACGCGCGGTGATCGCACCACACGATCCCGCCGTCCCGGCCCCAGCGCTTGCAGTAGTCGAGCGCCTGTGTGTTCAGCCACACCGGAACGAAACGCGGCTCGAAAGTCGGCTGGATGGCCTTCCAAGCCATCCAGATCGGGTGCTGCTCGGCTTCGCACTGTCTCCGGCACTGGAGCTCCGTGTTGAAGAGCCCGCTGGCGAGCATGCGCCGCACGAGCTTGAAGTACTTCTTTCGCGCCATGGCCCACGGGACCGGGGGCTTCGGGTCCGGGCGGTAGTAGAAGCCGAGACTTAGTTGTCTCTCAATCGCCCATGTGGTCGCAACCCCTTCAGCATCCCCCTCCCCCCCGTCGATCGTGTCGAGACCGTCGGGGGTCTCCCCCGTTTCGTAGAGATGCTGCAACACATCTCTTGTGCCGGAGTCGAACGCCACAGTCTCCAAGGTGAGGGGCACTCCGGTGAACTGGTCGATTGAGATCACAATCCCCGGGGTGGTGAACACACGTTCCCGGAAGGCCTCTTTCACGTCTCCAGCTACTCCTAGCTGCGCGCGCATCGCCGGCCATGCACCTTGATCTCCTTTCAACCCACGGTGCCATTGGTCGATCTCTCCTGGGAGGCGCGGCACCGGGGCGCCATCCTTCAGAGCCCAATTCGCGAGATGGCCCCAATCGTTCAGACCTTCCTTGAATAGTGTGCCGGTCATCGCCACGAAGCCAGTGGCGGGGTTGCTCGACATGTACGCAGCAACGCGCCGTGCGACTCCCGAGCTCTTCACCCGTCGGAGCTTGTCACACTCGTCCGCAATGATGATGCCGGGGGTGTAAGTCCGGAGTAGCCGCTCATCGAGATCCCGGCTGATGTCGTTGTAGGTCACCGTCTGGATCTGGTGTGAGAGTTGCCAATGTGCTCGGTAGCCCTCCAGCTCGCGATCCGTCTTCTCGCTGAAACCCCCAGGGACGATCATGAGAGGACGGATGTCCTCAAAGAGCGTGGCGAGCAGCGCGGCAACCAGCGTTTTCCCGCAACCGACGCGGCCGTTCAGAATGAGCCCACCACATTGAAGGGCCTCTCGGATCGCCACGGCTTGGATCGGCCGTAGACTCTGCTCCCCGTTCGGGGTGCGCAAGGCCTCAGTGAGCTGAGACACAGCGGCGTCCGCTTCATCAGGCCATCGTCGACGCCTCAGCTCACTGATTCGGCTCATACCTTCGCGCTTCTCCGCGTTGCGTGCGCCCGGACAACGGGCTTGTAGAGAGCCCGGAGCTCCACGTCCAGCGGACGGGCCTTGAACTGGAAGGTCCAATCCCCGGCCAGGATCCGAGCTTGCCGGCGGAGCACTCGGCGCGCCAGGCGCCCGCCGGACGGACAGGGCGCCAGGGGTTGCCGCGCCTTCGAGAAGCGAGCGCTACGGCCGCTCACAGCCGGCCCCCCCACACGTCGGCCCAATCGGCCAGGCGTTCAAGCGCGGATGCGATTCGCGCCAGGTCCGACGAAACAGCAGGCGGAGCCGCGGTCGTCTCTGATGGCCCTGGGGCAGCCACAGACGGCGCAGGCTGGGCTTGCGCGGCCTTGTTCGCGGCTCGGGTTGCGGCCGCCGCCTGACCGCGCGTGAGGCTCTTCGTAGGGGCAGCGGAGACAGCTGGGGTTGCATCGGTCGTGGTACGGACAACCAGACCCGGTTTCGTCTCCACCCAGCCCGGCGCGGGAGTCGCTCCCCCGTCCGGTGTCTCCACCGTCCGAGGCGCTAGGGTGTCTTCGTTGATCGCGTTCGGCGCTTCCGGGGGGTTGACGAACCTGCCCGCCAGCTTGGCGCGTAACGCTCCGAGGTCCCGGCCGGACGCAGCGGGAGACGGGGCCGTTGAAGTGCTCTGGGCGGGCGCAGCGGGCGTTGTAACAGGTTGCGTTGTCACACCCGAGACGGGGGCGTTGTAGGCTGCTTTCAATGGATTCATGATCTTTTTCTTCCTTCATGGCGGCAGGTTTTCAAAAGACTTCGACTTTGACTTCGATGCGATCCGAGAGGACGCCCACGAAGTCACCTTGAATCGCGATCCACTCTGCATCCCCTTCGGGGCAGTAGAGGTCATCGACGAACCCCAACACCCCCCGGTCGCCTTCCAGCAAGGGAACGCACAGGGTTGCGTCTACGGGGAACCGGGGAGCTTCGAGAACGGTGTCGACGTCCTCGGGGCGGCCGTGCTTGATGAAGCCTTCCCAGGCTTCGCGGTGAATGAGCGTGGTAACTTGCTTCGCGTCGCCTTCGAGCGTGATGCGCAGGACGCTCGGCATCGGGAACACAGCGGCCTCGGCTTCCCGGACGATCCGGCGAAAGTCAACACGGAGGGCTGCAGCTGAGAACTTCCATTCGTTTCGGGGCTTCATTGTGGTTTGCTTTCCTTGTAGCGGAAAATCTCTTCCAGAGTGATCAATCGTGAATCTTTCGGGCCTACCGTCGTGAGGCACTTGCCCATGTAGTCGCACCGTTTGCCAACGCCTTCACACGCCTCGATATCAGCGGGAAGGTCCAGGGCGCTTGGATTGTGCTCCCTCATCATATGGATCAGCTCGATCGTTCTGTCAACGTTTTCGTGCAACCATTCTTCAGTTCGTTGCCGGGGGAAGATCCCATCGACCGGCCAGGAGCGGTGCGGGGGCTTCTTCTCGACATACACCCAGCGCCCGAACACACTCGATCGGTTGAACCGAATCATGAGCCCGCCAGCATACAGGTTCGCCTGCACATCGTCAACGATGCTCTTCAGCGCCCACCGCTTCGCGCTCGTGCTCTTCCAGTCGATCAAGTCAATCATGGTGGAGTCGGCGCAGACGTCCGGGCGTAAGTCCACCTCGACGGTGAGCCCGCTGGTAGTCGTCCACTCGAACAGCCATTCCTGCTCCGCTTGCCACTCGCGGATGATGTCGCCCGTTTCCTTCAGCTGGGCTCGAGGTAGGTGGATGATCGCGGCGCGCGCCATCTTCCCGAAGAGTCCGTCCGGCTTCACTTCGTCGGCCATCAGGACAACGCCCGGCTGAAGGACGTGCGGCTCTGGCATCCGGCCCGTTTGCACCATCGCCGCGCACACCGCGTGGAACTTGATGCCGAACACGAGGTTCGGGTCGAGCCATTCGGGCTTGTTCCCTTCGAGGTAGTAGCCGGCCCATTGCCTCGCACAACCCCCCAACGCTCCCTCTTTCCTTGTCCTACACCCGAACATGTTCAGCTGTTTTGCTGATACCCGCATCATTGAAACCTCCGAATGTGAGTTGCGGCGTTCACAGGGCCTCGGGGTTGAAGGTCGTGCATTCGGCTACCTCGCAGATCTTGATTAAGCTCGTTTCTTCGAGCGTGGGGTTGTGCGCCTTGCGCGTGAAGATGCCGGCCTCGGAATGATCGTCGCCATCGTCCCGGAGGCCTTCCAGGCGCCGGAGCGAATGGATCAGCTCGTGGAGGATGGTGTCCCCGAGGTCCTCGTAGCAGCCCGCCGGCGCCGGCGCGTCGACCGTCACGAAGGCATCAGTGATCACGGCATCGTCGGGGTAGCCTGACACGATTGTCTGTCCGCAATCCCCGTCGGTGTTCCCCGCGGCGTAGATGGGCGTCCCTTCGGGTACCGCCGTGAGGCGGACGCCCGAGGCCTCGAAGATGCGATCCGCTGCGCTCTCGAAGGCGGGGAGTAGCTCCGGATCGACGACGTAGGCGAAGCGTTCCGCGTCGGGGACTCCCCCTTCCGGGCGCGCGTGGATGGTGCACCTCGAGAACAGTAGGATCAGAAACACAATCAGACAGGCGTAGATGAGCGATAGAATGAGTTTCATGATCTTGATCTTAGTCTACGCCCGTCCGTTGTCAAGCGTTCGCTGCAGCAAAAGCGAGGGCCGCCGCGAGAATCACTCCGAGGGCCAGCCACGCGGCGGACAGGTTCTCAGGCGTAGCCGCCCGCGTCGCAACCTGGCGCTCCCGCTCCTTCGCGTAGGCGTCGACGCCCATGCGCATTGCGCGCGCCACTTTTGGCACGTCGATTGCGGGGCGGTTGCACGACCGGATGAATGTGGCCAGCTCTTCCGGTCCGCCGCTGATGTTCATGCGAGCGCCGCCTTCGCCTTCGCGCACAGAGAACAGTTGCACTCTTGCGGAGTGCCAATTCGTTCGACGAACGCGCCTTGACGCTTCCAGTAGCTCTTCCGGCTGGCGCGGGCTGCCTTCGCCTTCGCTTCGGGCGAAGCCCTACGGGCCCTCTGGAGCTTGTTACGGTAGACCTTCGGGGGTTCGGTATCGGTGATCATGCTCTTTTCTCCTTTGGTGAGTTCGGACGGGGATCCTTGCCGTAGTGCACGCGGGCGCATGCGGCGTTCAAAGTAGCAATAGCCTCCCTCAGATCGTCTGTCAAGAAGACGTCGCCTTTTTCAATCGCGCTGGCGAATTCGAGGACCTGGGGCGTGGCGGGGTTGATGATCATGTTTTCACCAGAATGGGGGTGTGGGTGTAGACGTACTCGAAGACCGGCGGGCCCTCCCAGCCTGTGCCGGGGAGCTGGCGCTTTGCTTCGGCCACCTCATGCCAGCGGATCATGTCGTTCAGCGCGTCGTTCAACTCGGCGCTCTGGGCAAGCGTGAATTGCTTGCCGAGAACGTCTGTCGTGAGCTTCGTTCGACCGACAACCCCTCGCGGCCCGGCCGCCTGCAGCGCGCGCCGGATGCGCGCGTACAGGGTCGGGGGTGGTTTCTTCGGAGGGTAGAGCATCCCGTAGATCATGCCGTAGGACGCCATTACGCCTCCCCGGGATCTGCGTCGTTGCTTTCGGCGCGATAGATCTCGCGATTGAGCTCTTTGCGCAGCGCGCGCGCCTCGTCGAGCGTGAGCGGGCGGGGTGCGTCGATGGTGATGTACCAGCGGCCCGTGTGGGCGCGCCATGAATCGGTGAATGCTTCCACGTGGAATCCTTTGGGGGGCCCGAAGGCCCCTCGTGTTGATCAGGAGTCGATGAAGTAGTAATTGATGATCGCGGTCTGAACCATGTCCAGGGCCACGTCGAATTCAGAGCTGCCCCCCATCCGAGGCGTTGTCGAAGCGCCAAGGGTCGGCGGGGAGCGCGAAGCCGAAGGGGTCGGCGCCGATGATTGCGAAGCTCAGGTCGATGTCGTTTTCCATACAGTCAATATGGTCCCGGGCCTCTGGAGATGCGAGGGGAAAAAGATCGGCCTTGCTCTTTTCTCGTTTCGGTCCTACCTTAGTGGTGCGCACTTAGGCGCGGAGACAAGAACCCGTGAAGAACCGACAGAATGTGAAGAAGTCGAGCGTTAACGCGCTCTTGGCGGAGAACCGCGCTTTACGTGAAGCCTGCTTCGAGGCGTTTGGTTGCCTATTCTATGTGCCATCCGCTCTCAGAACGCCGGGACACCGGGCTGCGATGGCAGCCTTGGCGCCGTTCGGTGATGTGGACCCGGCCACGTGGAGGAGCGAGTGATCTTCACCTACTTCGCGCCGGGCTCCCCTGCTCCAGGCCTATCGAACACGGAGCACGCCGCGGCGCACGCGCGCCAAACGCGCCCTACGAGCACGCACGACCTGCAGCTAGTCGAGCTGTTCGACTGGATCACCACGCACGCGGGTGGCGAGCGCAAAGGAGACTCGGGGTACATCGTCGCGGGAGACTGCAGGCGTAGCCGTCGCGCGAACGCCACAGGGCCCGCCGGCTTCGCTCTCATCGACTACGATGATCGACCCGAAGGCCCCGACTGGGATGCGCTGGACGCCTACCAGGGCTTTGCGTGGACCACGGCCGCGGGCGCCCCGCACTGGCGCGTGGTTATTCCGTTCACCGTGCCGATCGCGCACGGCTCGCTGGTGTGCCCCTTCCCGGGCGGCCACATCCGCAATCGCTCCCAGCCCGCCTTCCTCCCCACCGGCGACGCAGTAGAGTGGCGCGTGCTTGGCGGAGCTCAAACCCTCGACGGTAGCATGCTGCACAAGCCGAAGCCAGAGCGGAAGGCGCGAGAGGTAGGCGCAACCCAGCTCCCCGAAAAGGACGAGCAGATCGCGGGCGACCTGGCCGGCGTCTGGAAGCACGGATGCGACGGGGATCAGGCCTTCGGCGCTCTCGGCGGGTGGCTGCGCGCGCGGGGAGTGTCGGACGATCGCATTGAAGGGATCGCAACTCGGCTTGCCGACCTAACCGAATCGACGCACCCCGATCCTGCAGACCGAGCGCTTCAGGATGATTGCCCATTGGGGCGCCCGAAGCTGCAGGAACGGCTGGGCATCGATTCGGATGAAGGCGCTGTATTGCTCGTTCTCGACGATGTGGAGGACGCGCTTCGGGATTCTGTTCCCGGCTTTACGGCCGTCATCTCCGAGCCTCTGTCCATTACTAATGGACAACCGGGCAAGCGCGGGATGCTGCAGCTCGTGGACGCGGGAACCCTGGCGCAACCCCTCGGAGAGATCCCCTGGCTCGTGGAAGGCCTCGACTTCGCCCCAGGCCGCCCGATGATCGTTGCCGGCTCAGCGGGCTCCGGGAAGACCTACGCGCTGCAGGAGATGGCACTACGGGTCGCCGGCGCGCCGGGGGACGTGTGGGGCCACTTCCCCGTGGCTCGGAGCGGGCCCGTGATTCACATCGACGTGGATCAGGGGCACTATGCTACCGCGATGCGTTATCAGCGGTTGGCCCGGGGTATGGGGGCAGACCTGGCGACGCTCGCTCTCGACTGCGCGTTCTTTGACTTCGCCCTTTCCAAGAAGGACGGAATTAACCCCGATGCGGCGAAACGCCTTCGGGACGTCTGCCAGGGCCGCGCGCTGTGCATCATCGATTCCCTGCGAGGGGTCGCGCCGGGCCTGGACGAGCAGGACAGTGCGTTTGGAGAGGTCCTGCAGACCTTGTCCGAGATCTCGGGTGTGACGGGCTGTGCGTTCGTTGTGGTGGCACACAGCGGGCATGAACAGGACCGGGCTCGCGGCACGAGCGCAATCCAGGATCGTGGCGGTTCGATCTTCCAGCTGACCAAAGTGGATGTTGAAGGGTCCGAGGGCCATGTACAGTGGGAACAGAAGAAGCGTTCAGAGTATGGCCAGGGCGCCTTCATTAAGTTCCGCACCATCATGAACCGTGAGCCGGACGGCCTGGATCTTCAGACCTCGATTCGCGTCGACACTGACACCCCGAAGAAGAACGATCCAAAGCTGGCTCTCCGAGAGTCGATCCTGTCCGAGCTCTCGAAGCATGCCGCTGCAGGGTTGTCTGCAACGCAATTGTTCGAGGGTGCAGCGGTCCGAAAAGAAGACCGTTTGACGGTGCTCCGTTCGTTAGTCGAGTCCGGAGCCGTTACCAAAGAGCGAGCGGGCAGAGGATGGATGTATCATCCTGGTAGTAGAATTCCAATATCAACTTAAGGAATGTATTGTCATGTATTGTCGTTATTACGGTTCCCGAGCACTTCGAAAAAACACCCCCGGAACCGAATTGGGAACCGTAATTGGCCCGTGGGATCCTGAGCAATATCAACGCCGGAACCGAATCGAGCCTTGTTTTCTCGGTGGGAACCAGTTCCGGGGTTTGGGAACCGCGGGAACCGAATCGCTTCATACCGATGATATTGCTCAGCTTCTTTCGGTTCCCGCGCTGGGAACCATATTATTCAGGGTTGTCCTCCACCTCTCTGGGGGGGATCTTTAGATCCCCCAGAGGGGGAACCGGAACCGAATTGGGGAACCCAATGACCGAAGAAGCTCAGAAGCTACTGACCTGGATCGCAAAGCGCCCGCGCTCGCTCTGGCAGGTTGTCTACCACGGCTCCCCCGAATATCGTCGCCTGCGTCGATTGTGCCTTGCGGAACTGATCGATCGGGGTTATATCAAAAGGGTACACGGCTGGTACATCCCAAGCGATGCGCCAGCCAACGAACCAAGTATTAAAGGACCTTGACAATGAACAAGATCAGTATCGTAGTGATGGGCACGCTCGGTGGACTTTCGGGTGTGTTCAGCTGCGCGGCGTTCACAGCCAACCCGGCATGGCTGGCTCTGTGCACCGTAGCTGGGGCAGCACTCGCCATCGGCCTGGACGTGCACACGCAGCGCAAGCACGCTCGGGCAGAGTCCGAGGCCCGGCGCGCGAAGACCGCTGCAGCGATTGCAGAGGCCTTCAAGACCTTCGCCGAGAGGAACCGCCAGCTCGACGCCGAGGCCGAGGCCTGGAGAGCTCGACTCGCCTGGAGAGCTCGACTCGCGGCGCTCGGGGCCGAGGTCTACACGTGCCAGATCGAGATCAATCGGCTGGACGTCCAGCCCATGACCCCGGATCACGAGCGGACCATTCGCCTACAATTCGACATGGCCGCTCGCCACGCCATTGACAGCCTGAGGCGCTAGGACTATCTTAGAACTGTAGACGCTTCGCGCCTTCCCATTCTTCCCAGAGGTCGAGGTCTCCGGCGAACCTCGCAAAAAACCGGACCTATTCGGCGTGGCGAGAGTCACATTGCGAGATACGTGCTCGTGGGAAGCACAGCGGGCTCATACCCCGCCGGCCACAGGCCTTGGAGGGTTCGACTCCCTCTCTCGCATCCAACCAACGGCCCGCCCCCTGTGTCTCTCCGGAGCCTAACGGTCGCGGGCTCAACTCTAACCCCCCCAGCGTCTGGCAAAAACCACACGCTGGGGTTTTTCTATCGGCGCCCGAGCCTCGGCATAAAAGACAGCGCAAGAGCTCCGCAAGGGGAACACTCCAGTGCTAGACCGAGAGCGCCGCTTCTCTCCCGCGGGTGTCACCAGACCCGTACCCCACAACGACGGATGTACAGCAAGCGGGCCGATAGCCCATCGCATCGCGAGCGCTGGAAGACAGCCGGCCGCGGCAAGTCAAAGCCGCAAACGCCCCGAGGCCCGTCCGTTGTGGGGACCTTTTCCGAGGTTCTATGAGCTTCTTCGATTCCTACGTGCAAGCGCGCATGCGCAAGCCCTACAACGGCATCGTATGACGTGCATCGTTGCCGGCCCGGGCTGGATGGCGAGCGATCGGCGCGTCACCTCGGACGATGGTTCGACGTCGAGCCTCGTGAAGATCGCGAAGAACAAGTGGCTGATCGCGGCCGCGTCGGGAAACGCCGTCAGCACGCTGGCCGTCAAGCGGGCCGTGGCCAAGGGCGCATGGAGCGGCGAGGACCTGCTGGAGCATGTGGACGCCTACAGCTACGCCCTCGTCCTGTTCCCTACGGGCATCCTCTGGCGACTCCAGGACGGCGCTGTGTGGCCTTGCAAGGCTGGGGAGCTGCAAGGCATCGGGTCGGGAGCAGACCTCGCCCTGGGCTACCTGCAGGCCTCGCACAACGAATCCCGCCCGGGCCCGTGGCGGATCGCGCATGATCGGGACGTCATCCGGCGCGCGTTCGCGTTCGTCGCCCGCCGGCGCTCGGATTGTGGCGGTGGGGTGGACTTCCGGAGCTTCGACCTGTGAAGCTCCCCCCGCTGGAGATGCCGGCCATCAAGTCAGGTCCGGCCGATCAGGTCTGGAGCCGCATGCACGCGCGATTCTGGTTCTACGTCGCCTGGCTCTCGAACGACCTACCCGAACACCCGACTGGAGGGCCGCATGTCCCGACGATTAACCCGACTCGCTGAACGCCTGAACAAGCGGACGCATCTCCGCGCACCTATCGGCCCCGAGGCTCGGCCGCCCATCGGCCCGCAAGGGGAACTCTGGATCGTCGGCCCGGCGCTCGAAGAGATCGAGCTCGTGGACCCATTGACACAGGTACATGAGAGTGGTACCTTAGGTATATGTGCTCCACTCCCGGCTGCGTCCGCTCCTCCCGCAACAATTCCTGTGACCTCTGCCAGGCCTGCTACCGGCGCGCCAGGCGCCTCGCAGACCCCGAGGTAGCCGAGGCCGCCCGGGAGTCTTGTCGCCGCGCCTGGACGAAAAAGACGGGCAAGGAAGCACTTCCCCGAGCCGAGCGGTTCCCCGAGCGCACGCCCGATCAGAACTTCGAGGTCTACCTCGTGTCGGTCTACGGGCTGACACTAGCGCGTTACAGAGAGCTCGAAGCTGCGCAGGGCGGTGTGTGCAAGATCTGCAAGAAGTCCGACACGAGCAAGAAGCGCAAGCTTCACGTAGATCACAACCACTTGACCGGCGTCGTCCGAGGTCTGCTGTGTCACAACTGCAACGTCGGCCTAGGGGCCTTTCGAGATTCGAAGACCAATCTGCAGAACGCCCTTGACTACATCGTCGCGAGTGAGTAACTTATAAGTGAGGACTCCGAGTCCCCGTCTCAAGCTGGCCAGACGTAAAGCCGACCGCCAGCCGTAGCTTCCCGCGTTAGTGGATTGTTGCCGAGAGGCCCGAACGACCGGACAGTCGTCTCAAACAATCCACTCCGACCCTAAGCGTCGGGAAAGACTACGTCATGGCGGCAACGCCTACCTCATTCGCGATCAACTGGCTCTAATCGATTCGGCCAGTTAAAGTACCAGACTCACAAGGGAATCGCTGGTACATGAAGCTAAACTGCAGGCTTCTTTAAACCCTCGAATATGCTGGAAACTCCCGGGAATCTCGCGCTACTACGGTGACAATGCGACGAGTGGGGACAATCAGCAGGCGGGTCGAACGCATGAGTCGACCTACCTCAACGACTACCAGAGGGGCCCTACGGGGCATTGTATAGTCTACTCCTCCGAGCGATCGGAGGTACAACGGTGACAGAATTCACGCGGCGAGCATCAAGGGCTCTCCCTGGCTGAAGCGCGTCCGGTACGAAAACACCGGCGGCGAAGCCGTAGCCCAGCCGTTCGTCCTCTACGGACACCGCGGCGACTCCGGCGACCTTGCGACTGCGCAGGGCATCTCTGCAAACCAGAAGGCCTCCCGTAAGCTGCGCTGGCTCGTTCCCTACGGGACATACGAGGGCTCGATTCGCGTTCCCCACCGGGATATCGCGCTGTCCCGCAAGGACAAGGACGCGGCCGCGAAGGCTATGCAGTTCGACACCGACCTGGCTCTGAAGCAGCGCGGCGCGAACATGGTCCGGCTGTGGTTCGCGAACCCCGGCTACTCCCTCGTCGGGGCGCTCCGAGCTCACGCCGCGGGTGTGATCTCCGGCCTGACGGCGCAGGAAGTCTCGAACTTCATCCCCGGGGACCAGATCGTCCCGGCGACCACGAGCGGCAACGCAGCGACGGACGTCCTCGTCCCGGGCTCGGGTGTGGGCTACGTGATCTCGCGCGACCTACGCGCGGGAACCGTCTCTGTCTCGGCAACCCCGGGCGGCGCGGTGGGAAGCCCCGCGGGCTGGGCTGCAACGAACTACTTCTACTTCCGGCAGGGCGAGTTCCTCCCCGCGACCGGTGGTGCTGTGGACATGATCGCGCCGCTCCAGGCCTACCTGCCGCCTGCGCCGGTGACCTCCACGCTCTTCAACGTGGACCGGTCGATCGACTCGATTCTGTCGGGTTTCAACCCCCCCGACGCCTCGTTGACCGGCAAGTCGATCAGCGCGCGCATCAAGCGCACGGTGAACGAACACCGCGAGCAACTGGGCTACATGGCCGAGGACTCGGAGCTCGATTGCGCCTACCTGAATCCCATCGACTGGGGCAAGTGTGAGGAAGAGCTCACCACGCACCTTTCGCGGTCGCCCGCGGAGACGGCGGAAGACGGGTACCAGTTCATCAAGCTCACCACGGCAAACGGTCCGCTGAAGATCATCAGTGAGCCCCAGTGCCCCCGAGGCGTCTGCTTCCTGCTCTCACAGGATGACATCGCCTGGCACACCCCGACCGGCACCGTTGCCGAGATGGTGGATCAGGATGGCTCGATCGTGAGCCGCATGGCGAACAGCAACGACCTGGAGCTCCGCCCCGTGTCGTACGTCGCCGCGAAGATGAGCGCACCGTACAAGCACTGTCGCCTGTCGACCACGGTCTAATCGGGTTGGGGAGCCTTCGGGCTCCCCTCCCTTTCCCCAACAGGAAAACACAGACATGGCACTTTCAGGACACGCTCTCAACCTTTACGGCTCCGAATCACTGGGAGACCTCTCGGTCGTTCAGATCAAGCTCGGAGCGGGCGCAGGCATCGCGGCGCGCATCGCTGCAGACTCCAGCCCCAACACTGCGGTGGACGCGGGCTCTCATGCCGCGGGCGTCTACATCGTCACCTTCCCCGGAGGCGTCAACGTGATGTCTGTGGGTCAAGAGGTGATCAACAAGGGTGTGGTCAAGGTCTCTGTCACCGCGGTCTCACAGACCGCGGGTGTCGTAACCGCGACCGTCACCACCTCTGACGCGAGCATCCTTGCAGGCGTCGAACAGATTCACCTGACCTTCCTCGTCGGAGCTCCGTAAACCATGGCACTCACTAATCTCACCTCCACCTCGTTCGTCCAGCCTCTCTACCCGATCCAGCCGGTTATCAACCCCGCTGGCGCGTCCGCAACCCCCGGCAACAATGTCACCGATGAGCCCGGGATCGTCCGAGCTGCAGCGGACGGGGACCTTCAGGCCTGCATGAAGCTGGCCGGCGGCGAAGGCGGGCCCGATTGGGTCTTCACCGGCAACAGTGCCGGCGCCGAAGCCGTCACCTTTGACGCGCCGTTCCTCTCGCTTCTGAAGCGGTACGCCGCGAGCATCTCAGGCGTGACGGCGGTTCTCGTTCGGGCGAAGATTCACGCGCGCTCTGTCGCGGTGGCCACGTCGGGGTACTGGGAGATCGTCCAGCGCTTCGACGACATCGCCGGCACTGTCATCGCGATGGGCGCGGCGGGCACGGTCGACATCGCGCTCGAAGGCGCAGCGACCACGGATCCGACCCTGACCGTCTCGACCACGTTCATTCGAACCACGGTCACCACGCTGGCGGCCTCGGCCATCCGCGTCGAGCTGTACGTCGACCACGCTTTCTAATCCCTAACCTCGTTCGAGCTTTGCTCGATACCCGCCTGCGCCCGGCGGATCGTGAAGTAGGGCGCTTCTAAAGGTCATCATGAAGGAAAAGCTCGTCTCTGTTGTCAAGTCCCCCGCTGTGCGGAAGAGCGCTTGCGCTCTCCTGCTCGCGATCCTGAGCGCGTTCGGCTACAGCCAATTCGGCTGTACGTCTTCGGGCCAGCTCACCCCGAAGGTGGCGGCCGCGCTCGAAGTGTTCGAATGCCAGCTGAACGGGGTCAAGGGCTTTCTGCCCCAGGCTGCGCTCGCCGAGGAAGTGGTCAACGCGGTTCGCTCAAAGAACTACGAGTATGCCGTGAAGACCATGACGGCGATCGGCATGGACATGGAGGCGATCAAGGCGCTCGCCGAGTCGTTCGACGCCTGCTCCGCCGAGAGTCCCGCTTCGGAACCGGAGCCACCGGCGCCCGCGGGCGTCATTCAGGCCAGCCTGTAATGGCCGCGCCAGCAATGCCCATGCCCCCGATGGATCTCGGCGGGGAGCTCGAAGGAGCCCCCGAGGACATGGACGTTCCGGCGCCCGGCGCTGAAGACATCGATCCGCAGTTCGCCGCGGACATCTCGGAGGCCTTCCCCGACTTCGAAGACACTCAGATCGCAGCGCTCCAGCGCGCGGTCCTCGGCCTGCTCGGCCGGTAACCCGCTCCCTTTCACCAGGTGTGAAAGTGTGCTACCATAGACGGGAGGTTGCGAATGGCCATCACCAAAGCTGCAAAGCGCGAATATGACGAGGCGACGCACACGCCTCTGGAGCTTCTCTAATGTTCACCCGGCCATTGGGTCAGGGGGCGACCCCAGGGCCTAAGTCGGGGTGGATTGCCCAGTTCCGCTTCCTAGCTGATGCCGAAGGGCTCAGTTCGGCCGCGGGCCGACACCCCGACTCGGACTTGCTCCCCGTCATCAATGCCTCATACAAGGCGCTCCGTGAGTTCGTCACTGGCCTGGGGTACACGCAGTTTATCACGCGCGGCACAACGACCAATCTTCCTACTACCCCGGTCGAGGTGGGGGAGAACTACGCGATCATTGCTACGACGGTTGGCCTGAACCAAGTCAAGAAGATTGACGTGAAGTTCTCGGGGACCGATTGGTATGAGCTCCCCGAGGTGACGCTTCTACAGCTCCGGGACGTAGCGCCCGCCCGGCACTTCGGCACAACCCCGAACCGCCCCCAGGCGTGGTGTTGGCTCGACGCCGGCGCCGTCACGCTCCCTTCTACTTTCGTCGCCGGGCGGATCGCTCTCTGCCCCGTCCCGAGCTCCGGGCAGTATTGCCTGTGGAGCACGACCGAGATCGTGGACGTGGCCGTTGCGGCGGATGTGTTCCTGTATCACACGGAAGACTGGGCTCAGTGGCACATGTTCGATGTGATGTCGAAGATCTGTGGCGCGCGAGACAAGGACACCGCGCGAAAGCTCGACTACATCCTGAACAACAGGCTGAACATCGAAGTGCCGGGAAGCCCGGCTAACAACATCTATAAGCAGCGGCCCACCGCGGCCGGGCCGCGAACGTGGGTGCGAAGCGCCAGCTACCGCGGCCCTGCGCCGTGGAGGTAACATGCCTCGCTTCAGCCCGCCTCGTTCCCAGAGTATCGAGCAGAGCAAGACGAACGACCGACTTTCGAACGTCATCGACTCGCTTGCGCCACCCGCCACATACCCTCTCATCGTTGACCCTCGTGTGAACGCGAAGGCCGGCGCGTTCCTGCGCCTGGCTCCCCGCGCGGCCGGGCAACAGCTCACCGTGCCGGCGGCCACCTCGGGGAACTTCGCTCAGGTGATCACCCTATTCGTCAAGAATTCGCTCGGGGTGCTCCGCGTGCGCGCCGCTTCGGGTACAGTCAATGGCCAGACGGCGCTGACCTTCGGCATCGGCACGACCGCGATCATCGTCCTCGTGTCCGACGGTGAGAGCGGGTGGGCCACGACCGTAGCGCTCGGCTCGCTCCCCGACATCCCCGCCGGCACCGTGATCGGCAACCCCATCGACGGCGCAGACCCCGGGCCACCCGTCGCGCTCACCGGGACACAGCTGGGGCGCATCGTTCAGTTCAACACGAATACTTTGCTGACCCTCGGCGCCGGCACCTTCCCCGCGGTGGTGCTCCCCGACGCGAACGTGATCCGCTTCACACACGGCGGGAACACGGCCATCATTCAGGGGATCGTAGCCCCGACGCGCCCCGGCCAGCTTATCTTCCTCACCGACACGTCGGGGGGCGGAGATGAAACCATCTTCCTCGACGAGGACGCCGCGGCCGCTGCAGCGGATCGCATCCGCACGCCCGGCGGGGTGCCGTACAGCATTCGGTCGGGGGACTACGCCATGATGATCTACCTGAACCTCGACAACACCACCGACCGGTGGGTGATCCTGGCGCAGGGCGACAAGCTCTATTCCGGGAACGAGACGAGCGTTGCAGGCGCAGGGCCGCTGACCGTGACGCTGGATGGGGCGACGGGGTCTCTCTCGTTCTCGACGGCGAGCACAGACATCCAGTCGATCAGTGGCGGAACGGACGTCGGCCGGCTGCTACTCGTGCGCTTCGCCGGGGCGGGCCCGCATGTGGTACGACACAACGGCGCGGGCGGTGGCACGGAAGCCGATATCATCTGCCCCGGGAACCAAAACCAGATCTTTGACACCCGCGGCTCGTTCCTGCTCCGAGCCATCGGGGCGTCGGGATGGATAATGCTCGCGGCCTGTCACGGCAACGATTGCCGAGGCCTCGACGCGATCACCGCCAGTGTAGCGATCACCGGCACTACAGACGTGGACATCATCAACGTTACGATGCCCGCGTCCTCGAACAACATCGGCACGACCTATCGCCTCGAAGCCTATGGCGAGTACGTCAAGACCGCGGTAGACACGACCGACCCGGAATTCTTCGTCACTATTGGGGCGACCTCAATTGCATCGGTGCAACTGAACCAGAACGCGAACGTCGGCACGTTTCAGATCCACGTTGTGGCTACTTTTACAGTTCGGGCTCTGGGGGCCGCGGGTGCGGCTGCGTATGCGGTCGGAATCGCTGTCACGGGAACGACGGACTCGGCCACGCAGGCGCTGGTCTCAACAGCAGTAGCAACGGCAACGCTCGATACCACCACCGATCAGACCCTGCGACTCCGCGCCGATCTCAATGCCACGGTCGCCAGCAACTCTCTAAGCATGCGCATCGGAACATGCGAAAGGATCTTCAACTAATGTCGAAGCTCGACGCAAAGACAATCGCCGCAATCGCGGCCCTCGTTACTGCCCTGGCTGGAGGCGTAGAGATGCGCGTCCAGGTAGGCCTGCTGGCCTCGAAGGTCGACCGAATCGAGGCCGAACAGCGCGCGGTACGCGAAGACCTGCGCCGAACCCTCACCGCGCGCTACGAGGAATAATGTCAAGGACATTCGACGTCATCTTCAACGCCGGCCAGGATGAAGGCACGGATCGGATCGCGCTCCCGGAAGGCTCCTTCCGACTCCTGCAGAACGGGCGACTTACGCGCGACGGGCGGGTCGAGGTCCGTCCGCAGTACGTCGCGCTCGGGAACACGGTGCACACATCAGGGGGTGGCACCATGACCGCTTTTGACCTGACGACCTTCGAGGATAAGCTGATTGCATTCGGCGCACCCGACTCGGCGCAGACCTACCCGAAGGACGTGTACACCTACCTGGAGACGACAACGCCGGCTGTTTGGAAGGGCCTTTTCGACACCGGGGCAACCTACGCCGCGCTCCCCGTCGTGACGGATCTAGAGATTCAGTGGCAGGCGCTATCGGGCTTCTTCGCGTCCGGCTGGGATGTTGCGTACACTAACGGGTATGCTTGCATTGCGATCTCTGGGGCAAGTAACGGGTCGAGGGTTTTCATCCTGAAGGATGGCTCTGTTGTTCTGACATTCCTGGATACCGACTACTACAGCACGCGGATTGTGGCATGTGGCAACGTCCTCGTGATGGTGGCCCGAGATACGCCGTCGGGGGGCATGGTCTACCGCACGTTTGACACTACAAGCTCTCTGGCTTGGAGCGCCCAGGCCACACTAAATGGCCTCGGTTCCACTGTTACCCCGCTCTCGTCCTGGGATGCTGTGGCTGTGCCAGGGTCGTCTACAGACTTCGTGATCGCGGTTCCTCAGTCCACCCCCCGAATGACTGTGCGGCGCTACAACTACACGACGGCATCGGCCGCGGTGGTGTGGACAGCGAACCTCGGGGCGTTCGCCGGCGACGTTGGGCTGTGCGCGGACTCTGCGACGAACGCCGTCGGGATCGGCATCCGCAACACGAACAACATTGAGCTCTATACCCGAAACCTCACGACCGGCGCGGCCATCACCGGGCCGACTAATGTGATCGGTCCCGCCACTGGACACGGCAACGCGGCAGGCACGCCCGCGCTCTCGATTGTGTCGACGACCAACATCGCTGTGCAGTGTCAGACGGGTGCGACAGGCAGCGATTCGGGGTTCAGTGTAAACGCTATTACGGGGCATGCTCCGGTTAGTTCGGGCACGTTTGCCAACACCCGGCTTTACTCGAAGCTGTTCAACGTCGAGCGCAACGGGGCTCTATCCGAACCCTATGGGCTCGGTGTTGTTCGGACCGGCACGCTCGGCGGGGTGGGCGCGCTCTTCGGCTCGACGATCCAGGGATCGGTGTCCGGGTATCTCTTTGAAGGTCGATTCAATTACAACACGGCGGACTTCTACCTGGAGTCGATCACCGCGAACGGCCACGGCCGCCCCAGCGTTGCGACAGACGGCGCGCGCAACTATTGGGCGGCCGCCGGAACGCTGGACGAGAGCAAGCTAGGGAGCGCGAACCCCGGAACCCCCCAGTTGGTCAAGTTCCGGGCGGGCTCTCCAGCGCGCCGGCAGAGTGCCGAGATGCAGGGCGGCCTGTACATCTCCGGCGGGTTCGTCGGCTACTATGACGGCGTGTCTATGGTGGAATCGGGCTACCCCGATACGCCTGTGATCTCGGCCTTCGTGCAAGGCACAACCGGCGCTCTCACGCTTCTCACGACCTACACCTACATCGTTGTCGAAGAATGGACAGACGCAAAGGGGCGGGTGCACCGCGGCGAACCAAGCTTGCCAACCCCTTTCACCATGACTGGCGCGAACGATGATCTTTCGGTTACGATCGTCCCCAGCCACACGATCCGGAACATCGATTATCAGGGTGCCGGTTCTCTAGTGCAGGCTGCGGTGTTCCGTAACACGCCCAACGACTCTGTGTTCTACCGTGTCGGTCAGCAGCCGAGCATTACCGGCGAAGCGGGGTACAACGATTCTATCACCTTCCTAGATACGGTGAGCGACGCGACGGCGCAGACCCGCCCGATCATCTACATCCAGGGCAACAAGCCGATCGTGAACGTCGGCCCGCTCCCCTGTCGCTTCATCGCGGCCGGGCGCGACCGGCTGATCTTCGGCGGGCTCCCCGATCCGTACCTCGTCGCGTTCTCCCAGCTCCCTTTCCCCGGGGAACCAATGGAATCGGCCGACATCGGGTCCGAGTTCGCCTATCAGGCGCGGCTCCCCGAGAAGTGCACGGCCGTCGCCGCGTTTTCTGACACCTACATCGCCTTCACGGCCTCGGGGATCTACGAGATCCCGGGCGAGGGCCCCCAGCGCAACGGGACGGGTGAGTTCTTCCTCCCGCGCGCCATCTACTCGGACGGCGGGTGCATCGATTGGCGCTCCGTTGTCGACACCGCCGGCGGCCTGTTCTTTCAGATGGCGGCCGATAAGCTGTTCCGGATCAAGCCCTCGGGGGACATCGACTTCGTGGGCGAGCGGGTCCGGGACACTCTGAAGACCTACCCCGTCGTCCGAGGCGCAGCGCTGTGCACCGAAACCCAGCGCGTGGTGTTCGCGGTGGTGGACAACGACACGACCCCGACGGCGGGCGGCCTGCTGGTCTACGACCTGATCCAGGACTGCTGGAGCTTCGACAACATCGGGGTGACGGCGGCGATCACAGAGTACAACGGCCGGATCGCGTACATCGCCGGCGGGCTCGTGCTCCTGGAGCAAGCGGACGCGGGTGTGGGCGCCGGCGCGCTTCCGACCCTGAGCGCTCGGACGGGGAGCTTCCGGCTCTTCCCCGCCTCCGGCCAGGGAACGGTCTGCAAGATCATCCTGCAAGGGACGTACCTCGGGGACTCCACGATCGAAGGCTTCATCAGCTACGATGATGGGAAGACCTGGACGAGCATGGGCCAGCAGGCCGTAACGAGCGCGAACCTGTTCAACCCGGTGAGCGGCGCGGCCCTCGCTTCCGAGGACCCGGTAACCATCGTTTTCACCCCGAACCGGCGCGAAGTGGACCGCTTCGCCCTGCGCTTCGACATCAGCAACGGATCTAACACTGGCGGAACGCGGCTCCATATGCTATCTTTAGAGATTGAAGCACAGGAGTTCGCGACGCGCCAGCCGGCAAGGAATCAGCGATAATGGCACAGGCAACGGCATACGACAGCAGGACTGAAGAGCAGATCATGGCTGCTCAGAATCAGCAGATGAATACGCCTTCATCCCCGACCGCGGCGCAACAGCAGGCCGCGGCCGCTCAGATGAGAGCCAACCCCGGCATGCAGGCTAAGTGGAATCCGGCCACACGCTCCTACGAGTACGTCCCGATCCAGGGCGCACCTCAAAACAACCCCGTCACGGCACAGACGATCACGGGGAACGACGCCCTCGGGGCCGACATCGAACGCCGGCAAACGGCCTCGGCCGCGGCGCGACCCGGCGCGTCCACGGGCCAGTTCGACTCCGGCCGGCAGGTCATCACGAATGACCCGGCGGCGAACCTACGCGCGGCCGCGGCGCAGGGTGTCGGACAGGGCTCGTTCAAACCGGCTCTAACTTCCGCTCTAACTTCCCGTCCTCGGCAAAACGTCGTGTCCAATCGCCCCGCGGCCGGTGCCCAGTTCTTCACGGGGATGGATCTATCACCGACCACGACGGTCGTCAACCCCTCGAAGACGGAACAGGGAGCCACGCAGGCGGCCGCGGCGCTCGGACCGTCCCCCAACATCGACATGGGCCTGGCCGACCGCCAGAAGGGCTCTGTGGACGCAGCGCTGGGGCTCTCACAGCAGGCCGTCAACGCCGCGCTCCAGCCCGTCGATCAGACGAGCCTGAACCAAGCGACGGCGGATGCGCGCGCCCTGCTCGATCAGATGTTGAACGGACCAAACACGGCCGAGCGCATCGGGTCCGCAACGCTCCGGAGCCAGCTGGCGCTAGCCAGGTCGGCGGCCGGCGGCCCGGGCGCTGTGGCTGGGGCGTTCCGCAACGCTCAGTTTGCTGCCCCCGAGCTCCAGGCGCAGGCGACGGAAGCCGGCACTCGGGAGACGCTTGCGCGCCAGGCGGCCGCGGGGAACATCACCGGCCAGCTCCAGACGACCGCAACCAACCAGCAGGCGAACGACACAGCCCGGATCGGCACCGCGGCGCAGGCGGCCTCGGGGTTCGCACAGGGAGCTCTCGGCGCGCGCGGCCAGGACATCGCGATCGCACAGTCGAACCAGAGCGCAGCGTCCAACCTGCTGAACAACGTGGCGCAGCTCACCGGCACGCAGCTGGAGCTGGACCAGAAGAACCAAGAGCTGATCGGGCAGATGGCCCGGGACGCAGCGGCGATGGACTTCAATTGGGCGCAGCTCGACGCGAACCGCCAGGAAGCCGAGTTCGACCGCTGGATCAAGACCTACGGAATCGACGTGGCGGCCGCGGCGCAGATCAAGGCAGCGGCGAAGGCTTCGGCGAAGAGCGTGTGGGATTACGTGATCCCGATCATCGGCGCCGGCGCGACTGTCGCGAGCGCAATCATCCCGGGTGCGCAGGTCGCGACCCCAGCCCTGGCGGCCGGTACGGTCGCAGCTACCGCTAACGCGGCGAGCTAAAAGGACAACATGGCACAGTGGATTCCGAAGCCTGACATGTACGGCCAGGGTGGCGGCGAGTTCATCGACGACACCGGCCAGGTATGGCCCGATCCGTGGGGTACCCTCAACACGCAAGCTCAGGCGCCTGTCCCGGGCGTCAACGCTGGAGCTCCCACGAGCGCTGGGGGGGGCGGCGCTCCGCCGGGCGTTGAAGAGTTCCTGGCGCTCCAGGGCAACCAGCCCGAACCCGCGCCAGCTCCACACGAGGCCCCAGGAGCCCCCGGGCCCGCCCTCGGCACGCCCGAAGGACTCGGAGCGGCGATGGACGCGCCGATGCCGACTCCGGGCTTTGCCAACCAGCAGGCGGCCGCGGGGGGCCCCCAGGCGCCGACCCCTACCCCGGGCTTTGCGGACACGAAGGAGTCCACGAGCTCCGGGAAGTCTGAAGAGAAGGGCTCCAGCGGTCTGGGCGACGAGGCGCAGGCGCGGCAGGGTGCGAACATCTCGCGCGTGGCGGAGACGCAGGGCGCGGCCCGGGATGCCGCGGTAGTTCAGGGGAACCTTGCGGCAGATCAGGCGGCTGCCCGCTCCGAGCTCGTAATGGCCGACGCAGCGCAAGGCCTGGAGAAGACCGCGGCACAGATCGCGCTGAACGACCACATCCAGGGCCAGGTCGACTCGAAGATGAAGGCCGGCGCCGAATGGCGTCCCGACCGGACCGAGCTGTTCCACGGGGACCGCGGCGTAGCGTTCGGTATCACGGCCGCGATCGCGGCGATGGCCGGCGCGTGGATGCAGGGCCGCGGGCTCACCGGGACCAACCCCTACCTTCCAACGATCCTGAAGTTCATCGACGACAACGCGAACGATCAGGTCCGGCGAAACTCCACTACGATGCAGTTCCTCCGAGAGCAAAAGGGCGACCTGAAGGCCGCGGCCATCGACCTGAAGCAACGACAGCTCCGCTACGCGACACAGCGGCTTGACGGCCTCGCGCTGAAGGACTCTTCCGAGCTTCTCCGAACCGGTGTCGAGAAGACCCGAGCCGAGATGCTGGCGCAGGATGCTAAGTGGGAACAGGAGAAGCGCCAGGCGCTCGAACGCACGGAGACGAACAAGATCACGAAGAGCTTCTCTCAAACGAAGAGCCCACAGACCGGGCCACTCGGCGGCGAGCGGACAACCGATCAGGCGAAGACTCAGGCCGTCTTCGACGCGGCGAACAAGGCCTATACCTCGGCCGGGCTCGTGCGGGGCCCTGATGGCCGCTGGCGCGTTGGCCCTGGCGCTTTCCCGCCCGCTGCGCTGGAGAAGCTCAACCCGTTCTCGGACAACGAGATCCAGGCCAACATGCAAGCGATCGTCGAGGCGTACAGCCGGCTCCAGTCCGGAGGCGTGATCGGCGAGGACGAACGTCCGGCGTTCGAGGACCAGATCGGCATGAACACGCTTACGCGGGGACAGCTGGCGGCCCGGGCGAACGCCGCGGAGAACATGCTTCGCGCGCGCCTGAAGTCGACGGACGCGGCCGCGCAACGCGAAGCGACCACAGCCCCCGAGGGCTGGAAGAAGTAATGGGGGACCCGAAGCCCCCCCAGGGTTCGTTAGAACCTCACCGTCCCATTGACCGTAGGCTCTGGCCAGTCCCCTGGAGCCCGGCTGGTTGGAAGGTTGAACTGGCGAAGCGCGCCGGTCAGCGTCCCGCCGATCTTCTCGGAGCCGAGGAAGCCGGAGACCGGCTCGCGAACGCCCACCGAACCGGTGAAGCGGACGTACCCCCAGGAACCCTGGAGCGAATCGCCGGAGGCCGACGAGATGGTGGAGAACTTGAGAAGCTCGTGAGTCGCGTTGTTCATGATCAGAGTATGCAGGACCGAGCCCAGAAGCGCAAGGAGTTTTTTTAATGCCTGTGATGATTGACCCGAAGACTGGAGAAGTCTTCAACAATGTGCCCGATCAGGATGTGGGCCGAGCCACCGAACAGTTCGGGCTCGTGTCGGCGGACCATTACGCCATGCTCCAGAAGTACGGAGGGCTCGCCGATCAGACGGCTGCAGCGGCGAAGACGGCGGCGAACGTCGCGACCTTCGGGCTCGCGGGCTTCGACTCGGCCGAGGACAAGGCGCAGATCGACACGTTCCGGGAGTCCTCTCCCACCCTCCACGCTCTATCCGAGATCGCCGGTGCGGCGGCGCCCGGTGCGCTCGGCGGAGCCGTCGCCGGCGGGGTAATGACCGGGCTCGGAGCGAGCGCGCGGGCGGCGCAGATCGGCGGGCTGGTTGCCGAGGAAGTGGCACAGAGCGCCGCGATCGA
>Ga0214474_1000120_pt1 | contig 40897 bp, 37 predicted proteins | sample RVTome_2_FD_187335 | JGI IMG/M metagenome (GOLD analysis project Ga0214474, IMG submission 187335) | Soil microbial communities from uranium-contaminated site in the Upper Colorado River Basin, Wyoming, United States - RVT95D214 HiSeq ... | reverse complement strand
AAGTCTACCGTCTGAACCAGGGCGACTTCATCATTCAATTGATAGACCCCTGCATCATCCGAGGTGTCCACTCCCACTAAAACCTTCGGATCTTTCGGAATTGGCAATTCTTTCAGAATTTGATCCAGATCCTCTGGACCAATTTTAGCAGCTCAACCCGCTTTTTTCACTTTTTCGGTCAGACGCACTTTTTCCATTTCATCTCCCTGTTTTATTGATTCTGAACTGCCTTAAATGAAATATCTTGGGGCTCAAGCTACGAATTCCGATTCCTCTGTTCGAAACTCCCCAGGGAATTCTTTATGTAACATTCCGCAATGGATAGTTTATTCTCTTCAAATACACGTATGGCTTCCTCGCCCAACCCTATATCCACTTCAACGGCTACTCCGCAATCGGAATTGATTTCACGTGGAACCGGGATGAGATCTACCGCGATCCCCCTTCCTTTAAGAACTTTTTCAGCTCTCATCACACGATGGACTGACTCAAAAAGAAACACGTACTTCATGGGATGCTCAGAAAATAGCTTTCTTAAATCCCTCCCCACCTCCCTTTACTCGCCGTGCAAGCGCTGGCGAAGCGGGCGAAAGGGAGGAGTAACGTCCCCCTTTTATAAAGGGGGATTGAGGGGGATCTCAAATATCTTCCATTAACATTCTACCATATATTCCCTATTCTTTTCACAGATATTCTGATCATTTCTTACAATATTGGACCACCTTTCTCTCAAACCGATAAGAAAAGGGCCTCTTCTTTTTATTTGGAAATCAGGAAGACGGCTTGGATAGCGGCTTCGATGTCTGCTTCGGTGTTGAAAACGCTCAGGCCAAATCGGACCGTTCCCTCTGGAAAAGTCCCAAGAGTGCGATGAGCTGCAGGGGCGCAGTGAAGTCCAGGACGGCAGAGGATGCCAAACTCCTTTTCTAATCGCGAAGCCCCATTTGAGGGAGAAATACGAGGAAAATTAAATGAAAGAGTGGCAATTCGACTTTGATGGCTCCCAGGACCGTAAATTTTCACATGAGGAATTTCTTTTAACCCCTCGATGAGTTTTTGGGTCAGGGTCATCTCGTTTTGACGGATTATTTCTACTCCTTTTTCCAGAACAAATTGGACGCCTGCAAGAAATCCGGCAATCCCAACGCCATTGGGTGTTCCGCTTTCAAAGCGGTCTGGTAAGAAATCTGGTTGTTCCTCAAATTCAGACCGGCTTCCAGTCCCACCCTGCTTCAACGGAATCATCTCCTTCTCATCGATACGTTCACCAATCACCAGTCCCCCTGTCCCCTGGGGTCCGTAGAGGCTCTTGTGTCCGGTGAAGGCCAAAAGATCGATCCTGTCCTTTTCTACATCGACGGGATAGGCACCGGCCGTCTGCGCAGCATCCACCAAAAAGAGAAGATTGTGTGCCCTTGCGATCTCCCCAACTGCGATGATTGGAAGAAGTGTTCCTGTGACATTCGAGGCGTGATTGAGGACTATCATCCTGGTTGTGGATTGAATTCTCTTTTCCACCTCTCTCGGGTCTAAAGTCCCATCTTCAAAACAGGGAACAATGGTCAACTTAATTCCTTTTTTCTCAAGATCCCGGAGGGGTCTCATTACTGAATTGTGCTCCATACTGCTTGTAATGACGTGATCTTTGTATTTTAAGAGACCTTTCAAAACCAAATTGATGGATTCAGTGGCATTAAGTGTGAAGATGATCCTTGACGAGTCTTTGACATGGAATAAGATGGAAAGAGCCTCTCTCGCCTCATAGATTACTCTGGCAGCCTCAATTGAGAGAAAGTGTCCAGATCGGCCTGGGTTGGCGCCGACCTCCTCCATGAATTTGACCATCGCCTCTTTCACTTGAGGGGGCTTCGGCCATGAAGTGGCTGGGTTATCAAGGTAGATCATTTCTTTTATTCTTTTTTTAAAACAAGACGGTAATCTTCGTCCATCCTATTCACTTCGATCTGCCATCCCTTCTCAGATGCCAGTCGAGAAACATTTTCTTTCGAAGTATCCGTATCAACAAGGACTTCAAATACTCCCTTGCTTATTTTTTTAATCTTTTTATAGACCAGAAGTACAGGTTGAGGACAAGACAACCCTCTCGCATCAATAACTTCAGCCATATGTTCTCTCCCTTCTTATGCTATTTTTTCTCTCATTGTGAATCCCACGACAATACAAAAAAACAAGCCGATGATCACAGCGGTTGGGCCATAAGTGCCCGGACCTGTAGGTGACGAGGCCATCGAAAAATTGTGAGCAAAACCTGCTCCCACGATCATTCCAGTAGCGAAGATTGCTGCATCACCATCCCCTTCACCCGAAAGGAAAAGCTGTCTTCCAGGACAGCCTCCGGCTAAGGCAAATGCCAAACCGGCAAGAGCCATCCCCATAAAATTCCAGAGATGACTTGTATGTGCGATTGGCTGATTTGAAAAACCTGTTTTAAACTGTCCTAACAGGAGATTAACTGCAAAAGCTGCAACCACGATTCCAAGGATTCCGCTCATAAGATGCATATTTTTGATAAGGATGACATCCCGAATCGCTCCCATGGTGCAGAGCCTGGTCCGCTGGGCTAAGAACCCGACGCAGAAACCAATGATCAGCGAAATTAGGATGGGTGCGTGTTGAAAACCAGGCCCCTTCTCGCTGAAAAAAATCGGGCCGGTCAGGGTACCATCAGGCGTTCTTCCAAATTGTGGAGCAATCAGAAGAAGGATAAGAAAAGTGACCATGGCAATCGGAAAAACCCAACCTGAAAATTTCATTTCCTTTTGCGAGCGGCCAAGTGTATAACCCGATTTTAGAAAGAGTACGCCGATCCAGATTCCAACCACGAGGCCAGCAAGCCCGATGATCGCATTTCCATCTCCTCCAGCCAGCCGGAGCAAAGCCCGCCATGGACATCCCAAAAAAACCAACGCCCCGACCATTGCAAAGAATCCTAAAAAGAAACGGATGACAGGAGAAGATCCTCCCCTTGGCTTGAATTCTCTGAAGAGGAGGGCGGCGATTAATGCCCCCAGAACGAACCCGATAATCTCCGGCCGAATATATTGAACCACTGCCGCCCGATGAAGGCCGAGAGCTCCGGCAATATCTCTTTCCATGCAGGCTACGCAGATACCCATGTTGCCCGGATTGCCCCACTTCTGTAAAAGCGGAGCAAAAACTCCAACAAAGACCCCCGCTGAGACAATCCCCCAACGAGATGCAAAAAAGTTTTTAATCGTGGTCATCTATAACCTCCTTTCTAAGAATAGGGTTAAGTTTCAAAAATTAGGTTATGGCTACGAGGCCAGTTTCGTTTAGCGTCAAAGGTGTTTCGGTTAAAAGATTCTGAAGACTTACAACGTAACCCTTTAACGATACGGGCATCGTTACCGTGACCGTTCTATGAGATCTTTATTTACTAAACAGTTCATAATAAATAATGGTCAGGAGGGAGGGAAAAGGTGTGAAGAACTCAGGACACAAGAGGATAAAAACAAGATAAGAACATCCCTTTTCTCTCTCTCCTTCTGCTGAACCGGAGACCTAACCTAGGTCTCTTTAGGCCAGATACGGCCCCTCATCTAAGAGAAAAGGTGGTTTGGAGCTTTCCCATAATGATATCTCCCATTTTATTAACCGAGGTAAAAACTAAAAAAACTTTAAATGGGAATTCCCTTTCTGTCAAATCGATTATTTCAATAATAAGACCGAGAATTATTGAAAAATCCTATTCACATATTTCCCTGCTTCCTTCTCCTAACCTAAGTAACCTCATGTTTTTTTGTATTGCCTTGGCGAAACAAAGTTGGTATAAATGAAAATACTGGCATAATGGAATACTGGAATGATGGGTGATAAAAAGTGACAAATCCAAACTTCCCATTATTCCATTCTTCCATCATTCCAATAATAATCTTTTGGGGGAGGGTGGGATATGTATAAAAAAATTTTAGTTCCATTGGATGGTTCGGAATTGGCAAAAAAGGCTTTGAATGAGGCCGAAAAATTGGTGAAGTCCTTCGATGCAGAAATCATTCTGTTTCAAGTGGTTCCCTTTATGCCCATCTACGGCTCACCAGAGTTGGTAACACCTCTTATCATTGATGAAAAGCAGAAGGAAGCGGCTGAGAAGTATCTTGCGAACCTTGTTGATGAATTGAAATCGAGAGGCATCAGGGTGACAGCATTGGTGAAGATCGGTCAGCAGGTGGCCGTGGAGATCATTGACTTTGCAAAAGAGTCTGGGGCGGATTTAATCGTCATGTGCACCCATGGCCGATCCGGAATTACTCGATGGGTACTTGGAAGTGTAACCCATAAGGTCTTAATCCGAGCTGAAACACCCATCCTACTTCTCCGCTCAAAAGGGTAAATCTAACAATTACCTGAAAATAGTTACATCACCCCTTCCCTCGCCCTCTCCCCTCGAGGGGGAGGGGTTGGGTGGGGGGCATTTTTATTGTTCGAGGGTGACGAACCCGTCATGAAGGATTGTCTAAGAAATAACCCGATTATCTCCCTCTCCCCTGGGAGGAGAGGGCGGGGGTGAGGGGGAATATTGGATGTTTGTAGGACAGAAAGGCTGTAATGGGGGTAAGAAATGAAAAGGGAACATATCTTTCTCATCTTCATCCTTTTCCTCACTTTCCTTTCCATCTATCTCCTCTACCAGATTCTCTCCCCTTTTCTCACCTCCATTATATGGGCCATCCTTCTGGCCATGGTCTTTTATCCCCTCTTCCAGAAACTTCAAAGCCTCCTGAAGAAAAAGGAAGTCCTCTCCGCCCTCATCATGACTTTATTGGTGCTCATTGTCATCGTATTGCCTTTCAGCCTTCTATTAGCCTCTTTGGCCAACGAGATGGTTGACGTCTATCATCGTGTGGAAGAAATGATCAAGACCGGTCAACTTCTGACTCATTTGGAGAGAATCAAAGAGATCCCTATGCTCAAATGGATTTTGTCGAGGTTAAGCCAACATGTCGATTTCTCGCAAATGGACCCTTTGCCTCTCTTATTAAAGAATCTTCAAAAGATCAGCACCGTCATCTTCAACCAAACCACCACCCTCTTTAAGGGATTCTCCACATTTATCGCAGGGTTCTTCTTCGCTCTTCTCTCCCTCTATTACCTTTTTAAAGATGGGAGTCACTTTTTCGGGAGATTAAAAGAGATTGTCCCCCTGCCATCCAAGGAGAGAGACCTTCTCATTCAACGGTTCAAGGACATGATTTATGCTACCATCTATGGAGGAATTCTGATCGCTATGATTCAGGGTCTCTTGGGCGGGTTATCTTTTTGGGTCCTTGGACTCCCTTCCCCCATCTTTTGGGGAACAGTAATGGCTTTCCTCTCCTTTATACCGATTGGTGGGACAGCTCTCATCTGGGCCCCGGCTGCCATTATCTTATTCATCGGAGGGGCCATTTGGAAGGGGTTCATCTTAATTGGAGTGGGAGTTCTTATCATTAGCATGGTGGACAATTTCCTCAGACCATTCTTCATCAGCTCCCGAACCAATATCCATCCCCTGCTCCTCTTCTTCGCTGTTCTGGGAGGGGTCCAGGCTTTTGGATTAATCGGTCTGGTGGCAGGGCCTTTGGTCGCCACGCTCTTTCTGAGTCTCATCGAAATCTATATTCAAGGAACCAAATAATTTCGGAATGCGGATTGCGGAATGCGGATTTAAATTCCGAATTCCGCATTCTACATTCCGCAATCTAAAGGTTGGGGGCTTCCAAAATTTCAACTTTAAACTCTTTTGCTTGGCCAGGTAAATCCTTGAAAATAACCATAAAGGGAGTGGATTTATCTGAAGGCGTGACCATCTCTTCCTTCGCTTGAGGTTTAATCACCATCTCTTCTTGAAAAAATTCGATGGGTTGTTTCTTTAACTCTCCACGATCAATGATGCGACCGCAGATCGCTTCCTTTTCAGCTATTTTAAGTTTGTCTTGATCAAAAATGATCACTTTGATTTTGATATGCCTTTTTGTGAATCGGGATTGATTCTTTATTTTCCCTTCAATGATAAAGTAGGGAACTTCTCCAATTCTTTCCTCATATCCGTTGATATCTCCAACAACCAGACCTCCTTTTTCTACTCCCCAAATCTCATTCCAAAGTTTGCTGACCTTTTTGACTGGATTTTCGATATAGGGAGAAATCCGGCCTCCAGGTCCTAACTCTGTCCACAAGTAGGAGGCACCGAAGACCAAAAGGGCTAATACGATAAGAAGAGCTAAAAATCTTGGGAAACCTCTTTTCTCCCTTAATGCTAATTTCTGCCGTGGAGAGGGTCTGACTTCGGCCTTCTCTTCTGTGATAGGTTCCATCTGAGTTAATTTCTCTTCTTTTTCTTTAAAAAATTTTTCAGGAAAGACGAACTCCTCCTCTTCTTTCTCCTTCTTAGCTTCTACTTCTACCTTAATCTCTTTCTCCTTAATCTCTTTCTCCTTTTCTACCTCTACCCCTACCTCTTCTCTCTCCTCTACTTCTTCCTTTTCTTCTACCTCTTTTTGGAGCGCTGCTTTTTTCTCTTCAGCTTTCACCTCTAAAGAGGGAGCCTCTTTCTTCTCACCCGGTCCGATCAATTCTTCATGATATTTGGCAAAGGATTCGGCATCCTCGATGATCTCCTCCTTTGTCTCTGGGGGAGGGACGACATAGAATATGTGGTTGCATCGTGAGCAACGAACCTTTACTCCTTTGGCTGGAATTCGAGAATCATCCAAATTGAATTTGGTCAAGCAGGAGGCGCAGGTGACAAACATAAAAATCCCCTTTTTAATGATTTTTGATCATTATGATGAATGGAACAGGAAAAATCAAGAAGAAAATAATAGGAATTAAAGAAATGTCAAATGACAAAGCTCAAAGTTCCAAATAAAGGTTGAGGTTAAGGTTTAGGTTAAGACTAAGATTAAGCCCTTTATTGTTTTGACCTCAACCTCAACCTAAACCTAATCTTGAACCTTGGCATTTGGAATTGTTTTCAAAAAAGATTATCTTCCCAAACGTTTTTTAAACTCTTGAGTCGCCATGGGAACGACATTAAAGAGATCACCGACAATCCCGTAGGTGGCGATTTTAAATATAGGAGCTTCAGCGTCTTTATTGATGGCGACGATGATATCCGATGTCTTCATCCCAGCTTGATGTTGAATGGAGCCTGAGATACCACAGGCGATATAGATCTTGGGCCGAACCGTTCGACCGGTCTGACCAACTTGATGTTCGTAAGGAATCCATCCAGAATCGACGGCCGCACGAGAAGCACCAACAGCTGCTCCCAAGACCTCAGCCAACTCACGGACCGGTTTAAAACCTTCCGGCCCTCCGACACCTCTTCCTCCTGAGACGATGATCTCTGCATCGACCAGATTGACCGTCTCCGTCCCTTTAATGAAATCCAAAATCTTTGTCCTAATCTGATCTTCGGCCATTTGGAGAGTCTCACAAATGATCTCTCCCTTCCTCGAATCATCCCTCAGGGACATGGGAAAGACCTTGGGCCGCACCGTTGACATCTGAGGCCGGTAATTGGGATAGTCGAGAATCGTTGCCATAATATTTCCACCAAAAGCCGGTCGTGTCTGTTTGAGGTATTTTGTCTCAGGATCGATGTCGAGACCTGTACAATCGGCTGTTAATCCTGCTTCGATGGTTGTGGCCACCGTTCCTGCAAAATCTCGACCTTGGGTGGTCGCTCCGAAAAGTACGATTTCAGGCTTATACTTCCGGATGAGATCCACTGCTGCCTTAGCATAGGAATCGGTGCGATATTGCTTGAGCAGAGGACTCTCCATGAGATAAACCTTCTCCGCTCCATAAGCAATGGCCTCTGGAGCAAATTTATCCACCGTCTCCTTATCTCCGAAGAGCATCCCGCATAATTTGCATCCTATTGTATCGGCCAATTTCCTTCCCTCCCCGAGAAGCTCAAAGGAGACGTTTGAAACCTTGCCAAACTCGTGCTCCACAAAAATCCAGACATCTTTGTATGCGCTGATGTCGATCGTAACAGCCTTCTCCTCCTTTTCCAGGGTGATCGCACTCACAGGGCAGATGTCCACGCAGGCCCCGCAGAAAGTGCATTTCTCATCTACTACGGCAATCCCTTCCTTCATGCTCAGGGCCCCGAAGGGACAGGCAGGAATACAAGACTCGCATCCTGTACAGGTATCCTTATCGATTAATAATCTGGCCATTCGCTCCTCCTATCTAAATTGGAAAATTGGAATCATGGAATGATGGAAGAGTGGGTCAAAAAGCACGCGATGATTAAGTCATTCCTATTTCGATTACTCATTATTCCAATATTCCATTATCCCAATAAAATTTGATTGTGATTATTTGATAAACGTCGTATCCATCAATTTATTCACCAGAAGGGGAATGACCTCTGTCAATTCACCTTTCAAAATCTCTCCACTTCCTCCTCTGGCCTCTGGAGAAAAGATTTTCATCACCCAGGTGGGTGACCCCTTCAATCCAATCCGATTCTCATCCGCCCCAATGTCCTTTGCAGTCAAGGTGGGAATCTGTGCCTTGGCGGCTTTTTTTATTCCCAGGAGGGATGGAAGTCTGGGCTCATTGATGTCTTTGACAACGGTGATCAGGACAGGGAGCGTTGATTCCACGATCTCTCTTCCATGCTCCAAAAGTCTCTCCACCACAATCTTCTTCTTTTCTAAGTCGATCTCTTTGACTTTTGAAACATACGTCAGTTGTGGGATTCCAAGGCGGGTGGCAATGCCTGGCCCGACTTGAGCAGTATCCCCATCGATGGCTTGCTTCCCGCAGATCACCAGATCCGCTTCTCCGATGATTGCCTGGATCGTTTTCGCCACCGTATAAGCTGTGGCCAGTGTATCCGCACCTGCAAAGGCCCTATCTGAGACTAGATAAACCTTATCAGAACCTACTGCGAGTGCATTCTTTAATACCTCAATCGCCTGAGGAGGACCCATGCTGATCACGTGGACTTCGCCGCCATGCTTTTCTTTAATAAGAAGGGCTTCTTCTACAGCATACTCATCAAAAGGATTGGTAATGCTTGCCACGCCCTCTCGGATCAGTGTGTTTGTCTTCGGGTCAATCTTTACATCTGTCGTGTCCGGGACCTGTTTGATACATACTGCGATTTTCACTTTCTCCTCCTCACTTCCCTTTGAAATTGGGTTTCCTCTTTTCAAGAAATGCTGTCATCCCTTCCTTCTGATCCTCGGTAGTGAAACCGAGACCGAAGGCATAGGATTCTAAAGTACATGCCTCTGTCAAGTCCATATTGAAACCAGTATCTACGACCATCTTAGCCAATCTCACTCCAATCGCTCCATTGGCTGCAATCTGGAGGGCCACCTTTTTGGTCTCCTCCATCAGAGAAGTCTGAGGAATTATCCTATTGACAATCCCCATCTGAAAGGCTTCCTGAGCAGTGATCATTTTCCCAGTCAGAATCAATTCTTTCGCCCTTCCTTTCCCTATCAGACGAGGAAGTCTCTGTGTTCCTCCAAAGCCTGGAAAGATTCCGAGGGTGACCTCTGGAAGGCCGAACCTTGCGTTCTCAGAAGCATAGATGAAATCACAGGCAAGGGCAATCTCTGCCCCTCCTCCCAGGGCGTAACCATTGACCGCTGCGATCACTGGCCGGTCGAGATCCTGGAACATTTTCAAGGTGAGGTGGCCCAATTTTGAAAAGTTTAGGGCCTCGATGGAGTTCATCCCTTTCATCTCTGCGATATCGGCCCCGGCGACAAAAGCTTTCTCCCCAGTGCCGGTCAAGATGAGAACCCTCATCTGCGAATAATCTTTTGCTTCCTCGATTCCCATCTGAATATCTTTGAGGGTCTCCATGTTTAAGGCATTGAGCGCCTTGGGCCGATTAATAGAGAGGATACCAATTTCACCTTCAAACGATAACAAAATATTTTTGTAGTCCATCTTTCTTCTCCGTGTCTCGTGCCTGTGTCACGTGTCCGATTAACTCTTAATTCTTAACTCTCAACTTTTTTCTACAATCATGGCCATGCCTTGGCCGCCACCAATACAGAGGGTGGCAAGACCAAGATTGACTTTCCGTCGTTTCATTTCATGAAGGAGAGTAACAATCAGCCTGGCACCCGAACATCCAATTGGATGCCCGAGAGAAATACCGCTCCCATGGACATTGGTCTTTTCCATATCGAATTTCAGCTCACGCATACATGCAATCGCTTGGGAAGCAAAAGCCTCATTTAGCTCAATCAATCCAATGTCCTTCAGAGTAACTCCTGTTTTTTTAAAAACCTTCCTCACCGCAGGAATTGGGCCTAAACCCATATAGGCTGGGTCAACGCCCCCTGTGGCATAAGAACGAATCGTTCCCATGGGTTCTAAATTCAAAGCCTTTGCCATTTCTCTTGACATCAAGAGGACAGCGGCAGCCGCATCATTGATCCCAGAGGCATTGCCTGCAGTCACCGTTCCTCCGGGCTTAAAGGCTGTTGGGAGCTTAGCCATCTTCTCCAAAGAGGTATCCATGGGCCTTTCATCCGTATCAAAGATGATTGGCTCCCCCTTCTTTTGCGGGATCACCACCGGGACAATCTCCTCCTTAAAAGTTCCATTCTTAATGGCAGCTCTCGCCCTTTGATGGCTCAATAATCCTAATTCATCCTGTTCCTTTCTCGAAATTCCGAACTTCTCGGCAATATTTTCAGCGGTGAGTCCCATGTGGTATCCATAAAAAATTTCAAAGAGGCCATCAAAGACCATTAAATCGACCATCTCCTGGTTGAACATCCTGGCACCCCATCGACCCTGGGGAAACGCATAAGGAGCCTGACTCATGTTTTCCATTCCCCCTGCCACCACAACCTCTGCTTCGCCCGACAGGATCGATTGGGCACCTAAGGCAATGGCTTTTAGGCCTGAGGCACAGATCTTGTTGACTGTAAAGGCATTGGTTTCCTTTGGAATCCCTGCATAAATCGTCGCCTGACGGGCTGAATTTTGTCCCTGTCCAGCTTGCAGGACGTTCCCCATGATTACCTCATCAACCTGAACCCCTTGCACGGACTCTTCCCATTGGTAATTGGATTTCTCTAATTCCGTCAAGCCCGCCGATTTAAATGCATCAGGGGCAACCTCAAGAAGCTCCTTTTTAACGATCGGTTTAAGACCAACCCTTTTAAGAACATCTCTGATGACAATGGCCCCCAATTTGACGGCTGAAACATCTTTTAAAGAGGCCCCAAATGTACCGATAGCTGTTCTTGTTCCACTAACAATGACGACTTCTCTCATTTGAATCTCCTTTAATCTCACCTGTTTACAGAAATGAGACGAAATGAAAAAGATAGGTTTTTAAATGGCTCAAAAGATAATTTTCACAAGTATGTTTTTTAGCCCAAAATATCCTATTTGTCAACATCTTTTTCTTGGGTTGGGATGTTAATAATTACTTTTTGATTCCGAAAGGTTGGCAGCAGTGAGGATAGCTTTTATAAGATTAGTTGGATCGGCCAATCCCTTTCCGGCAATATCATAGGCTGTCCCATGATCCACGGATGTTCGAATAAAAGGTAACCCTAACGTAAAATTTACGGCTTCCTTAAAATCGTACATCTTAATGGGAATAAGGCCTTGGTCATGGTACATGGAGACGACAACATCAAAGGTGGCATGTCTTGAAAGGTCAAAAAAAGAGTCTGCTGGAAAAGGTCCTTCGACATCCATTCCAAGCGATCTCGCCTCTGCAATGGCCGGAAGGATCTCTCTTTTTTCCTCCTCTCCCAAGAGTCCCTCTTCTCCACAATGGGGATTGAGGCCGAGGACAGCAATTTTGGGGTGGGGAATTCCGAAATATTCTTTCATCCCTTCATTGGTCAATCGAAGGGTGGATAGGATGCGATTCGCAGTGATCCATCTTGAGACTTCCTTAAGGGGAAGATGAGTTGTTGTTAAAACAATTTTCAATTTCGATCCCAAAAACATCATGGCTACGGAGGAGGCCCTAACCAGATGAGCTAAGAGTTCTGTATGGCCTGGAAAAGGATACCCAGCCGCATTCATTGCCTTTTTATTGATCGGGCAGGTCGTGATGGCATCCAACTTTCCACTTCTCACCCACTTAACTGCCTCTTCAATATATTTGACCATGGCTTCTCCACACCCTCTGTCGGGTTGCCCAAAACGGAGGGAAGCGACCTCTAATCGGCTTAAGGGTAATAAGAATATTTTATTAGGAAGGTATCCGTCTTCTGGAATCCTATCAATGACCTTTAGGGTAGCAGAAAGATTTTGCATTCGGATGGCCCTTGAGAGCACTTCTCGATCCCCAAAAACGATAGGCCGACAGGCTTGAAACGGCTCTTTCATGGATAAAGCTTTCACAATTATTTCTGGTCCGATACCCGTCGGATCACCCATAGTGATTCCGATAAGTGGAAGTGTCATAAACCAACCTTTTTTAGGCTAAGATTCTTAAATGTTCTTTCTAAAAAAATTACTCAGAAAATAGAAGTCTATAGTCCAAAGGTAACGGTAAAGATGCCCGTATCGTCATTCGGTTACGTTATTAGTCTTAAGATCTTCACGTAACCCCTCACCTTTAGACCAAACGGGCTTCGTAACCGTAACCTTAACCCAAAAAGTATGATAATTTTCATAGTTCGAGGGTGACGTAACCGTCATGAAATATTCTTCTTACATCAACCTCAACCTTAACCCCGTATTGTTAGCCCATTATACAAGATTCATCATCTTTTAGGAAAGGGGCCTTGAGCGGAGAAAAAATGGATTTCCCTCAGAAGGTGTGAAAAAAATGGAAATAATTTTTTCACACCTCGGTTCTTATTCTTTCTTAAAAATGGTTCCTAATGCAGCAGGCGGAGATGTCTGCAAGGTTTTGAGAGTGCGGACGAGGAGTTGCTGTATCTTCTCGGGGAAGAGATTCAGGAATCTATTCATCCACTCAGTATTACCCATTGTTACAAGGAGCAACGTAAGAATCATCAATGGAAATGGCAGGGCAGGAAAAAGTTGAGTTGGAACATTGGGCATTAGGCTTTGGAGAATATTTACGGCCGTTTGAAGCGAGACGAAAAAATATGCCCCGATCGCGGCACGGATGGGTTTCCAACCTCCGAAGATGACAATCGCCAAAGCGATCCAACCGGTCCCTTCTATTCCATAAGGCCGAGCCCAGCCCGGCTTGACCATAAGTGAGAATGAAGCCCCACCCATTCCCACCAAGGCTCCTCCAATAAGCGTATAGATGTACCGCATCCGTATGACATGGATACCCCTGACAAAGGCAGCGGCTGGCCGTTCGCCCAAACCCTGCAACTTCAATCCTAACTGCGTCTTGAACAGGTAAGCCCACACCCCTATGATCGCTAACAGGCTGAGATATACGATAGGATTTTGGTCAAACAGGATGGTTCCTACGATGGGAAGATCCGCAAGCCAAGGAATGGGTGTGTAGGGCACCAGTGGTCCTGGTACATGGGCATAGGGATTTCCAAGCACATAGGCCAGATCTCTGCATAAAAGGGTGAGTACAAATCCAGTTGCTACCTGGGGTTGGTGTAGGGTCAAACTCATGAAGGCAATGATTGAGGCAATAAGTGCACCAACTATCATCCCAGCGATAAAACCTGCAATGACACTGTTCGTCCTGAGCGCTACGACGAATCCAATCATTGCTGTCAGCAAGATTGAACCATCAAGCGACAGGTTGATCACACCGGCTTTCTCAGTAATTGTTTCCCCCAACACAGCAAAAAGGATGGGAGGTGAAGCAGCCAATATAGAAGCAATGAGAATGGAAAGATCCATCATTTATTTTCCCTTTTGGCGAAGTAACCGGGACTTAATACCCTGTGTCATCAGAATGGAGAGCACCAGCATCCCCTGGATCACCCCTCCAAGCGACGAATCCAATTGACGCTGAAGGGCCAGTTGCAGGCTTCCCATGACAATGGCGGCAAAGAAAAAAGAGATCGGAACACTCCATAGAGCACTGAGATTGGCCAGCAGTACCACGAGAATCGCTAAAAATCCATAACCGCTTGAGATGAGAGGAAAGAGGTTGTGGCGTGCACTCGTCCCTGCAACCAGAACCCATCCAGCCAAACCAGCTAATCCTCCGCACAGGGCAAAAGCGAAAAGCATACGCTGACTCATAGGAATGCCCATCAAGAATGCCGATCGTTGGTTCTTCCCGATGGCTTTCAATTGCAGACCAACATAGGTCCCACGCAATACCAAGGCAATGAGAACAATGGCGATCAATCCCATCAAAACTTCAATAGGACTGACATGAAAACCTTTGAATGCCGGTAACCATAGGGAAGGGGGAAATGGCTCTGTGCCGCTCGTTGAGCCAATTCCAGGTCTTTTCCATGGACCTAATACCAAATATACGGTCAGGCTGCCAGCAATAAAGTTCAGTCCCAAACCGCCAAAGATCTCATTGACATTTCCGTAGAGCTTGAGTCCACCAGCGAACATTCCCCACAATGCACCACCGAAGAAACCGGCTAACGCTGCCAAGAGCAGCACAAAAGCCGGTGGGAGGGAATTTTGTAACGCCTGCATGACCCCCGTCGCAAAGACCGCCCCCATCACCACTTGGCCCTCGATGCCTATGTTCCAAAGACCTGCGGCAAATGTTACCAACAGCCCTGCTGAGCACAAAAGTACAGGTGCCCATGCGGTCATCACATAGGCGAGTTTGGCTGAAGATCCAAAAGCCCCAGAGAAGATAAGGGCAAAAGCGTCCAATGGCGATGCACCGGCGACCAACAATAACATGGCGCTGAGGACAAAGGCTACCAAGACGGCTAAACATCGTAGAACCCATTCGGTGGTGCTGGTGCCAAAACGAACCGTATTATGATTCAAAACCTTTACCTCCGATGGATTCTCCCAACTGAACCCCATTAACCTGATTGGTTTCTAGGACTCTAATCCGTCCGCTAAAAAAAACCAGGACCCGGTGACTACGATTGAGTAATTCATCCAACTCTGAAGAGGTGAAGAGAATAGCAGTGCCTTTCCTGGCCCGGTTGAGTAGGAGTTCCCAAATAGACTCTGTCGATTCGAGGTCTAAGCCCCGTGTGGGGTGTTCCATTAATAATATCCTGGATTGCGAAGGGAGGAGCGATAGGAGTGTTCGTTGCTGATTCCCCCCGGAAAGTTCTTCAACAGGTGTCGCGGGGTGACCTTTGATGTTAAATTCTTGAATGCGTTGAACCGCTATCTCCTCTGCCAGAGTCCAATTGACCCAAAAAGAAGGGTGATGTTCTATTAACGCGTGATGTTCTATTAAAGTCATACCTGCAACAAGGCCTTCCTCTAAACGCCCTGCGGTCATATAGGTTACACCCGCTTTGAGATAGGCGCGATAGGATTGGCCGGTCATGTCTTGATGATCAATACGAATGCGGCCGGCCTTAGGCCTGATCAATCCCGCGCACGCCTTTAAAACCAACTGCTGGCCGCTCCCTTCCAATCCGGCCAATCCAATGATCTCTCCAGAACGAACCTCAAGCGAGAAATCTTGCACCTCCAACCTCCAATCATTTAGGGTGAGGTTACTTAAATCGAGCACTGTTTTGCCGAGAGGTACGGTGGATGGTTTACCAACGATGATGGCCTGACCAAACATCATCTCCACGAGCTTCTCCGTTGGACAGGGCATCTCACATTCTCCAGTGACTTTGCCATGGGCAAGCACGGCCACTCTGTTACATAACTCCTTCACCTCTTCAAGCTTGTGCGAAACAAATAGAATCGTTTTACCTTGCTCTGTTAGCTTACGGAGCGCTGCAAAGAGTTTGTCCTTCTGCTGGGCTGAAATTGCCGTTGTCGGTTCGTCCAGGATCAAGAGGCTAACCCCTCTCCAAATCAAACGTACGATTTCGAGTTGTTGCCGCTCGCCGATGCTTAGATTGGAAACAAAAACATCCGGGTCGAACTTGAAGTCAAATTGAGCCGCTAATTCTACCAGTTTCCTGCGAGTGCGATGACGATCAACTCGAAAGCGACCGGGTTCGCCGAGGAGGAAATTATCAATGACACTGAGTGCAGGAAAATCTAATGGATCTTGGTGGAGCATCCCAATGCCAAGTGCCATAGCCTGGACAGGTGAGGTGAAGCTCACCGGTATTCCATCGATGAAGATCTTACCTTTGTCAGGAGATAAAAATCCGGAAAGCACTTTCATCAGCGTGCTTTTCCCCGCACCATTTTCACCTAACAATCCATGGAGGCTGCCTGACTCCACACACAACATCACGCCGTCATTGGCTTGCACAGGTCCAAAATATTTGTAGATATCTTTAAGTTCAACCTTCATGATGACCTGTTCTCATTCAACAAATCCCCCTGCCCCCCTTTCAACTTGCCGTAGGCAGGTGATAGGGAGGGAGGGTAATCCATTTTCATTGTTCATGGATGATTATCAGATCACGGAAAATGACGGAGAAACTCTCTAAGCGACGACTACTTACTTGGACCTTCCATTCCTTTTAAAAGTTTTGAGAGGTACCAGATCTGAAGATCGCCGGCTACCTCACCCTCTTTGAGATATACTTTTCCGTCCTGGAAGCTCAATGGGCCTTTGAACAAATTGATTTCACCATCTGCTAAGCCTTTGATAAAAATGTCCAACTTCTCAGCATTCTCTTGGCTGAGCGCTTTTCCTTTGACAAAACCTATTGCGCTGGTATCCGGATGATTGATATCCTTCCAATCCGGACCATTCCAGTCCCAGTATTGGGTCCACTTTCCATCCATCACCAGCTTGACGGCCTTTAGAAAAGCCGGCCCCCAGTTGAAATAAGGAACACCCAGGCAAACTTCCTCCGCTTCGTTGCAACCCTCCTTATAATCGTATTGAATCGCCCAGACTTTTTTCCCGGTTTTGGCCATCTTGTTGGCTTCCAACAATGCCTCGGTGGTATCAATGCCAGAGATCACCACATCATAGCCGGTATTGTAAAAGTCCACAGCAACTTTTGCCGGGTCAAGAGTCTGGCCTGGAATGTTGAACCAGAAACCAATCCAAGTCACCTTAAACTTGAGTTTCTTAGGATCTCTCTTGAGAATATTGGTCCAGGCGTATTTGGCACCTAAGTAGGCTGAAGCTGCTAAGCGGCGTGTCTCATCATTGATGAGCGGGCCAAGGTATCCGATTTTACCGTTCTTCGTTGTCAATGCAGCAGCACAGCCAGCAATCATCTTACCGTACTCCATCCGGCCCATGAAATTGCTTAAATTCTTTGGAGCCTTGTAGTCCTTTCCCTCATTCCACGCATGGTCTCCAGATACATTTACAAATGGCACCTCCAGATGTTTTTGGGCGGCCTCCAGCGTTCCGTCCTTAAAGTCATCCGAGGTTGTAAAAATGATCTTGGCACCCTTAGAGATTAAGTCTTCAGCAACCTGTGGTACTGTCACACCGGGTTTGGCTCCGGGATTAACATTATCTACATAGATCATCTTGGCATTTGGAATATTGGATTCGATATACTTACCAGCAGCGTAATGGGCCTCGCTCCACCCGTGATCGTTATACGGACCAACCAGTATGACACCAAAGATAAAAGGAGCAGGAGGTTTCGCCTCCTCTTTGCTCGGCTCTGGCTTTTTTTCTTTACCACAGGCTATGAACAGCATCGCTACGACCATGAGAAGGGCTAACACTTTCCAAAAACTTTTTTGTGCATTCATATCATCTCCTCCTGAAAGTTAATTTTTCCTAATTTGTTGGCCGGATAATAAATAGATTTTAATTTTAATGCAAACTCATTTTTAGGTGAATGCAGTATATTATAAATGGAGTGGTGTGTCAAAGAAAAAAGGACTTGGGGGGACCAAACCCATTCCATTTTAAAAAGCTAAATAAACCTTGAACAAAAACATTCTCAGAAGGCGGTTGGGTGTGATTGGTAAAGGTTTGGAAACACACTCAACCGCCTTCCAATGCAACCTTAAGGTAAACTTAAGGCGACATGACGTTTAAAGCCTTCTCCAGGTGTTTGCTGGATTGAGACAATTTCCCCATTGCCTCTTCGATCTCAGCCCTAACCATATCTAAACCCAACTCACCAGCCGTCTGAGCCCATTTTTTGTATTCCCCCATATGGCTCTCATTATGTTCGATCCAGTGTTCAATGACGACAGATAATTTTTTCTTCTGGTCCATTCTCCCCTCCTCCATGCCTCAAGGCTTCTCCCAGCGCATAGCTAAAAATGCACCTGTGTCCAAATTCTTTCTTTTTCCTTCAAGCTCAATCCCAACCGCCTTCTCCGGATTATCCCCTTTTTGAAAAAATATCGCTGTCTTAACGACACCCTCCACAGAGGCAAGAGAGCGCAATTCATCAGGAGATCTAAAAATCGCCTTTTCAAAGATCGTGTGTTTTTCCTTTGCTTTGGCTATTCTGTTCGAGGCCCAAGGGCTCAGGCGATTCAGGGTCCCTACAACAATGTACCCTCTCTTTTTTGTGACCCGGAACAACTCTCCTATAGCCCCTTTTCCATCCTCAATGAATTCAAGGGCGGTCATTAAAACCACTTTATCAAAGGAATTTTCTGGAAAAGGAAGTTTCAGCACACCTGCTAAAACCATCGGGAAGGGAAATCCTTTGAGCTTCTTTCCTGCTTGAACCAGCATAGGCAGGGAAATATCAATGCCAATGACTTTGGAACCTAAAGAGAGAATGTCGAAGGTGAACACTCCTGTTCCACAGCCAGCATCCAATATGATCTCGCTTGGTTTGGGTTTCAATAGATCCAGGATCAGTTCAGCCTCATACTTCTTTACAAGAGAGCCAATGGATGTGGTGAACCACTTGTCATAAGCAACAGGCAACTCATCAAAAAGCTGAGGGTTCTCCCTCTTCATAATAAAATCTTATCATTTGTTTCTTTAGGGGTCAAATGATGGTTGATTTTCCTTCTTCCTATCTTTAATTTTCATTTCCTTTTCTTTGAAAAAAGGATATATATTACAACCACAGCGCAGCGCAGCCGCAACCGAAAAATAATGAAATCACCCCCTCACCTCGGTTGCGAGTCGTACCGACCTCCCCTCTCTCCTGCCTTCGCCGAAGCGGCTTCGCGCAGGCAGGCCCAAGTGGAGAAGGGACTCTTTTTATTTCCCCTCCCTTGAGGGGAGGGGTGAATTATGTAAATTTACTTAAGTCGTTCACTATAATATCGAAATAGACATGTGGTTTTGATTTAACGTCATCTCAGGAACATCTATTTCATTAGCCATAGGAGGGAGATATTACAAATGAGTGTACTCAAGAAAATCGCAATCGTTACGGGAGCAGGAACTGGAATTGGTAAGCACACCGCTCTTGCGCTTTTGCGAGAGGGGTATTCCGTTGTCCTGGCAGGACGTCGTGTGGAGCCTTTGGAAATGACCCTAAAGGAGGCCGGGCCATTGGGTCCGCAAGCACTTGTCGTACCTACTAACGTTAGTGATCCTGCCTCTGTTCATGCCTTATTCACCAAAACAAAAGAAATATTTGGTCGTCTCGACCTGTTGTTTAACAATGCGGGCATGGGTTCTCCGCCCGTGCCCTTGGAAGATTTGACCTATGAGCAATGGAAAGTCGTAGTAGATGTCAACCTAACCGGAGCTTTTTTATGTACTCAAGAAGCATTTAAGCTCATGAAGAGTCAGACTCCGCGTGGCGGCCGTATCATTAATAATGGCTCTGTCTCGGCTCACGTACCCCGGCCCAACTCTGCGCCCTACACAGCCACCAAACATGCGATCACAGGCCTTACCAAGGCAACGGCTCTTGATGGACGCAAGTACGATATTGCGTGCGGCCAAATCGATATTGGCAATGCAAATACCGAGATGTCGGCACGAATGAAGGATGGCGTTCCACAGGCCAATGGATCCGTTGCGGCAGAGCCGACAATGGATGTCGAACATGTAGCGCGTGCAGTGGTTCACATGGCCAGTCTACCGTTGGATGCGAATGTTCAATTCATAACCATCATGGCAACCAAAATGCCCTTTATTGGACGAGGGTGACTTGAACGGTAAGCGTGAATGTTCAAAGGGTGGGCCTTAAGAAAAAATTGCCTCAATGTAAATAATGTTAGACAATGAAGCGCAGATGAGAGGAGCGCAGAATTATTATGGCGAAAATAACTCAACTGACCACTACGATCAAACAGAAAGCCCTTGAGCTCGGCTATGAGTCTTGTGGGATCACGGATACCAGACCATTTATCGAGTTTCTTGATGCCATTGAACAGCGCATCCAACGCTACCCAGAATCAGCTCATCTCTATCAGAAACTGCTTGAGAATGGATATCCGAAAAAACAGGCAGAATGGGCACAATCGGTGATTGTCTGTATCCGTCGTTATGGGAAATACAGGCTTCCACAGGACCTTCTACAGAACTTCGGGAAATGTTATTTGGTGGATGGACGCTGGCCCAATACCAAAGAATATCTTGCCTTTGATGCCTTCCAGACATTTCTCAAGGAGCTTGGATTGTCAGTGATCTCTCCACGTCTTACAGATAGATGGGCGGCTGCGCGTGCCGGTCTCGGACAATTCGGGAAAAATAATTTCATCTATACGACCCATGGCTCCTGGATCGGAATCAAGGTCTTGTTGGTCAATGAAGTCTTAGATTATGATGTCCCACAGACAAACTCGCTCTGTCCTGATCAGTGTACTCGTTGTATCGATGCCTGTCCAACTCATGCCTTGGAACGCCCGTTCATGATGAATTTTAGTCGCTGTATCGCTCACCTCACGTACAATCTAACCACGCACCCACCAGAGGATGTCCGAAAACCCATGGGAACATGGATTTATGGCTGTGATGTCTGTCAAAATGTGTGTCCATTAAATCATGAAAAATGGGAGTCAACAGAAGATTTTCCGCAGCTTAACGAAGTCGCCCATGAATTAATCTTAGACCATCTCTTTCGGATGACACAGCCGGTGTATGAACAGATCATTCATCCACGATTTTGGTATATTTCAAAAGAACATCTGTGGATCTGGAAAAGTAATATCCTTAGAGCAATGGCGAATAGTGGAGAAGAGAGGTATCATCACCTTATCAGGGAAGCCTGTAATGATCCAAATGAGCATATCCAACAAATGGCACACTGGGCCGAGCAAACCATTAAATAGTCTGGCAGACCTATAATCGAGGAGGTTGTCTCACAAACATATAAAGACTGACCAACACCCGAATACCATAATGAAAGGTATAATCGGCAGATTCACACCTGAAATATCTCCTGTCCAACCGGAGTTAATATCTCGTAGCCCTTCTCAGTTACCACGACTGTGTTCTCAATCCCCACAGATCCCTCCCCTGGAAAAACAATTTTTGGCTCTAAAGAAAAAGTCATTCCTTCTTCCAAAGGGTAGGAGTGGCCTTGAGCAATGAAAGGCAATTCATTCAGTTCCAGGCCGATGCCGTGGGCAATGAAACGGGTCTGGAGACCTGGCGGTCCTAAATAACTGTCCTTATAACCTAACTTCTCTGCCAATCGAAGAGTCTTCACAAAGAGGGCCTCACAATCTGCTCCTGGTTTACTTTCTCCCAACACAGCATCATGGATCTCTTTACAAGTTTTGTAAGCGTCAATAAATTTCGGTTTCATTTTTCCGATGGAAAACATACGGGTTTCATCCACCTGGTAACCATGATAGCAAGTTCCAAAGTCCACCAGGATGGGTTCATTGGCTTTCATGGCCTTGAAACTTGCTCCGACTGGAAAGGCTGGCGAAAGTCCCAGTCCGCCCATGGGAGAATCCGATTGGCTGACGATTCCTCCGGTGAGACCGCTCAGCACATGCCAGGAGTAAGCCTCATAGTTGAGTGACCTGACCCTTAAAAGCCCTTCGTGACCATTCCTCTTCGCCACTGCTTCCAGGAGGCCGCCGAACTCAATCTCGGTCATCCCATCTTTTAAGATCTTTTTAGCCTCCTGGTAAACCTTTCTTCCTATCTCTCCTGCTTCTCTCATGAGATCAATCTCAAAGGGAGATTTTATCTTCCGGATTTCTCTCAAGATAGAAAAGGCATCCATCAACCTGGTACCTGGAAAGAGGTCTTGAAATTTGAAGTAATCTCTCACAGGAAGGACATCCAGTTCCAGTCCTAAGCTATTTGGGACTTTGCCGGTATGGGATTGAATCAGGGAGGGCATCTCTCGAAAGGATCTAAACGGGACTGTATCCTTAATCGGCGACTCCACTTTAGCCCGCTCGAGTTCTCTCTTAATCATGAGGAGTGGCTTTCCTTCCAAAGGGATGAAGAGAAAACCGTCCTGAGTGGTTCCGGAAAGATAGTAAAAATTCATCTTCTGAATCACCAACAATGACTCCATCTCCTGCTTTTTCATGCCTGTCCTGATCCTGGTGAGGCGGTTTTCTACTTCTTCGGATGAGGTATACCGAAAACCCAAAGATCTGCTCAACTCCCGAAATTCCTGCCGTATCCATATATCGTGATTCATATTCTCTCCTTCACTTTCAACATAAGGCGAGGTATTATAACTTTTTTACAAAAATATTTCGAAGGTGTAAAATGAGATAACCCACAAAGAATTTCCGAATTAAGAAACCGAATATGACGAATTTAGAACAAAAGATTAAAAAATTGGCTCAATGGATGTTCGAATCCAAATATCTCGTTGTCTTCACCGGTGCAGGTATCAGCACGGAGTCAGGACTACCTGACTTTCGAGGACCGGATGGCATCTGGACAAGACAGGCTAAAGGACTTCCAACCAAAACCAGACCCTTTACATCAGTTGAACCCAATGCCGGTCATCGAGCAATTGTTGAGATACAGAATTTAGGTAAATTGAAATTCCTCATCTCTCAGAATGTGGATAACCTCCATTTGCGCTCCGGGATTCGGCCTGAACTGTTGGCTGAGCTGCATGGAAATGTCACGAAACTCAGATGTAAGCGCTGCCAAACTCAGATTGATAAATCCCTTGGAATAGATAACTGTTCCTGCGGGGGTAGGCTGGTATCGAGTGTCGTGGATTTTGGTGATCCTCTGCCTCAGAAAGATCTTGAGGAGTCTTTTCGGCATTCAAATCATTGTGATCTTTTTGTTGTAGTAGGTTCCAGTCTCGTCGTTAGTCCTGCAAATGATATGCCCAAAGTAGCCCTGAGATCAGGTGCCCGTCTGGTCATTATCAATCAGGGAGAAACTCCAATGGATAGGAGTTGCCATCTGCGTTTTGAAGAAAAAATCGGAGAAGTACTCCCTCCCGCCATAGAAAAATTAAAAGAGCTGTTAAAGAAATAGGGGGGGTATATCCCAAAAGCCAATTTGTCATACATACTCGATGGTCGCAGGAGGTTTGGGCGTAAGGTCATAAAGGCAACGATTCACACCCTTAATCGATGTGATACGTTTGCTGATCCGATTGAGTTTCTCCCAGGAGAGTTTAGTAGGCGTTGCCGTTCTTGCATCCACACTATTTATACAGCGAACCACAATAATCTGTCCGAACTCACGCTTGCCCTCCCGGATTCCAGTAGCCTTGTCGTTGAGAAGTATCGCCATATATTGAAAGGCCCGGGTTTTACCAAGCTCTTTCTCAACAATGGCTGTCGCCTCTCGTACAACTTCAAGCCGCTCTTCTGTGACCTCTCCTACTATCCTTGTGGCCAGAGCAGGACCTGGAAAGGGAATCCTCTTTGTGATTTCAGGTGGGAGTCCTAATACCTTCGCCACTTTTCTGACGCCATCTTTGCGGAGGGTTTGAAGGGGCTCTAAAACCTTGTAGCCGTATTCTTTCTCCGGATCAATCCCGATCTGAACAAGGATGTTGTGTTGCCGCTTGATGCCCGCTACGGTTTCTTCAATGTCTGTAAGAATGGTTCCATGGAGCAGAAATTTCGCACCTGTCTCACGAACAAGTCTCCCGAAAACTTTAGCATAGAAAGTATTCGTGACGGCGTTACGTTTTTCCTCAGGATCAGTCAAACCTTTCAACGCACCTAAGAACTCCGCTCTTGAATCCACAATCTGTACAGGGATCTTCATTTTGGAAAAGATTTTGACAATCCTTTCTGGCTCCCCTTTTCGCATAAGGGCATTATCGATGAAAACAGTCTTGAGCCTGTCACCAAGGCTTCGGTGTCCAAGGACTGTCACAACCGAACTGTCTACACCACCGCTCAGTGCATTGATCGCAATGCTATCTCCTACCGATTTTCTGATGGAAGTAATCTGTTCTTCTACAAATGCCTTAAAGTCCATGCGAACCCTCCTCATCCATCCCTGCTCTTTGAGATGGAAGGAAATTATAATAACATGATCAAATTGTCAAGAAAAAAGGATGAGAGCTCTGAAAAACTATCTTTCGCTCTCTTGATTTCATAGATTTTATTAAGTGATTACACAGATTTTCCTTTATTTTCAATGCATTTCTAATCGATGTAATCATTTCCTAATCCGTGTAATCAGAGATTTCAGGACTTTTTCAGAAATCTCAGGATAAATCAGGCTAATGTAATGGATATTTTTAAAATTATATAATACTATAAAATTGTCATGACAATTTTATAGTCATACAGAAATTGTTTATATGCGGTATCTGACACCGAAAGTCACACGATTCCTATCCGAAGAGGCCAAAATGGCCTTTATCGCAGGGCCTCGACAAGTGGGAAAAACAACCCTGGCCAAGCACCTTTTGGCTCAAGGGTTGGATAAAGAGGGACGTCAGGATAAAGAGGGACGGTCAGGCAGAGCGTGCTTGATAATAAGAAGGATTTCAATGATTCTATGATTCGTTCTTTGTTCCTCTTGCTATAATATCGATATATCTCTTAAAGCTATATTTCTTATATCTTTGTTTCGCTGTTATTTCCTTTAAGATACCTATTTTCTCAAATCTCTTAACCAATTCATTCCCTCCCTCTTTTGAAATGTTCAATTTTCCAGAAACATCTTTCACACTTATCAAAGGAGTTTCAAAAAGTAAGTCTACAAGTTTAACTCCATAAATACTTGCTATAGATTTTTTATGAAGTTCTGTTATTATTTCTTCCTTTAATCGAATGATATCGTGAGCGGTTTTGGCTGCTTCCTCTGAGGTTTCACTAATTGCTTTGAGAAAAAATTTTATCCAATCTTCCCAAGCTCCTTTTAATCGCACTTTCATCAATAAATCATAATATTCAGCCCTGTTCTTTTTAAGATAAAAACTCAAATACAGAAGCGGTTTGGATAAAATTCCTTCCCAGAAAAGATAAAAGGTGATCAGAAGCCTCCCGACCCTCCCATTTCCATCTAAGAAAGGATGAATCGTTTCAAACTGAGCATGAATCAAAGCAATTTTCACCAAAGGAGGAATGTTCGTTTTTTTATGAAAGAATTTCTCAAGCTCCCCCATAGCAGGAGTAACCATGTCAGATGGAGGGGGGATAAAAATGGATTCATTTATCGTAGCACCAGGTGGACCTATCCAATTTTGAGATCTTCTGAATTCCCCAGGGTTTCTTTGGGCCCCCCTTGTCTCCTCGAGCAGTATCCTGTGAATTTCTTTTATGAGTCTTAATGACATTGGAAGTTCTTTGAGTCTATCCATTCCATAATTCAACGCCTTGATATAATTGATAACCTCTTTAATCTCATTTACATTCTCCTTAGGAATTAAATCGGCCTCGAATGCAAGAATCCCTTCGAGTGAGGCTTGAGTTCCTTCGATCTGTGAACTCAAAAGTGCTTCCTTTTTTACATACATGGCAATAAAGAGATCTGGATTGGGTAATACGGTTGTAATCCCATCTAATCTCGCAAGGGCTCTATCCGCTTCTGAAAGCAGTGCCTGTAATTTTCCGTCAAACCGGACAGGTGGAGAAGGTGGCAAAGGATTAGGGATAAACGCCTTATAACCACCTGGTTGTGTTACAAATATCCCTGCTCTTGCGTCCATGTGGCACCCCCTATAGGCTTGTGTCTAAGACAACTTTACTTGACTTATATTATATTTCTCTCTATAAGTCAAGCGAAGTTGTCTTAAAACAAAACCTGAATTTCTAAGTCAAGCCTTCGACGTAATGCCTCAGAAGCTGGGAAAGGAAGAAAGGGGAGTTTTAGCATCTTTTGCTTTGGGATTTTCCAAAGGATAAACCCACCACCCTTGAGGAAAAGGTGAGGCCGTCCATAAAAATATAAATTGACTCAAGAATAAGGGAAGCTTCTATTTTTTGATTTTTGGAAAGTATCCATTCCTCCTTCTCATCCCCGATCACCAGAGACGCTTTTCTCCAATTCACATTTTATCAGCCTGTTAGAAGATTACATTTACAGGAGTGCTTGATACGTTCTACTACGCCAAACCCTGATTTTTGAATCGGGGTAAAAAGTGCCGCTTCCTTCGGCAAACTCAGGACACTGAGTTTATCAAAGTGCAATATCAACCCTGATCATACCTTAGGTTCAGACCTGGGAGTCGAATGGGTTGATTGTCTGTTGGCTACATTTCAATCCCGAAAAAGACTGGGAAGGGCAGGGCAACGATTCTGGAAGATAGCGGAACAATCTCCGTCCCTCCATAGAGAACCACGGAAAGACCGAGCTTTTCTTTAAGGTCTTCAGCGCAGCGCTCCAGGTTTCGAATTTCCGATTCTTCGATGCGATGGGCCCATTTCACTTCAATCGCCACCAACTTTCCACCTCGTTCGATCAGAAAATCAACTTCTTGACCTGTCTGCGTCCGCCAGAAATAGAGTCCAGATAGAGGGTCTAAGAGAGGCAGCAATTTTATAAGTTCAGACGCAACCCAGGTTTCAACCATGAAACCAACATTGCCCTGATTCTCCAAACCTGTCCAATTATCTGCTCCCGTAAGGTAGGATGCCATTCCCGTATCGTTGAAATAAATTTTTGGTGTCTTCACGAGCCTTTTCCCTAAATGAGTAAAGTAGGGACGCAAGAAAAATATTTGATAAGTGACTTCCAGTAGACTCATATATCTGCGAAGCGTTGTGAAGGGTAATCCTGTTTCCCTCGATAAATCAGAAAGGTTAAGAAGCCTTCCTGTCCGAAAAGCAACAAGACTTAGAAGACGGTTAAAATCAGGAATATGTTCTATCGATCTTATATTTAAAAGATCTCGTTCGAGGTAAGTCTGGCGATATGAAGAGAACCACTCTCCTCGGGCACGATCAGAATTAATTAGAGCTGGCGGCGGATAGCCACCCACCCGAATTCTCTCCATCAATTGAGCCCTATAATCCTTTTTAGGTTGTTTTGTAAGGCGTTTCATCAGTTCCTTTGCCGTTGCAACCTCAAATAGATCGTTTAATAATGTTGGAAGCGGCTTTTCAAGAAATTCAGGCCAGCAGAAAGGATAGAGGGCATGCAACGCAACACGGCCAGCAAGGCTTTCTGAGACAGTGGAAAGAGTCATGACATTGGCTGAGCCTGTCAGGAGATATTTCCCTGGCTTTCGATCGCGATCCACCACTCTTTTTAATGCTCTCATTAGATCAGGAGATCTCTGGACTTCGTCGATTACCGCTGGCGTTGGTATGCTGGTGATGAATCCATCGGGATCGCGGAGTGCCGCATCCAAAGTGACCCGATCATCCAGGGTAAAATAAGTGGCATTCCATGGAGATTCGATTAATGTCTGGGCCAGCGTGGATTTCCCTACTTGTCTGGCACCGGTCAGAAGGATAACAGGAAAGTGTTTGAGAGATTCCAGAATCGAGTCTTTTATATATCGCCGTATCATGGCTAATATTTAACCATCAAATGGCGAGTTTGTCAAGTAAAAAGGAAAGCCGTCGATACAGTCATTAGGTCAAGCGCCATTATGAACGTCGAAGAAAAACATAAAATGGCGCTGGAGATCGTTGGAAAGTTCAGTTCTGGAAAACGCGACGTTTCTAAAAAACATGACCTCTATCTTACGGAAGCCCATGACAAATGGGAGTCTTTTAAATAAAAAGGCCTGTGACACTGGCACAGGCCTTTTTATTATTAGCTCACGTTCATTTATTTATATTGAACGATAAGTATGATGCTTTCAGTGGGAATGAAAGCCCTCTTTCTCGGGTTTCAGCATCTCTGACCCATATTATACAACGAACACTTCTCGAGGAGTCTTGTGGATCCTCATAGCACCGGATTTGGTAATGATGAAGTTATCACAGCAAAAGCCGTAAGCACTCTTATCGGCATTCGTGGTCATCGGATGTATCGTTATATTCATGTTTGCCTTCACGGTCATATCTTCCTCTGGGCGCATGGAGGGCCGCTCAACCAGATCATATCCCTGTCCATGGCAGAACAGTCTAGTGTCTGGGAGGCAACCCCTTTTGGTGAGTTCATCGTTGTAGAATTTGTATATTTTCGCCGGTTCTGCACCAGGCTTTAGTCTCTTGGCCGTTTCGTCTTGCAGCTCGACCATAAAACTCCACAGGTCCAACAGGGGCTTGGGGGCATCACCGATACAAACGGTGCGTCCCAGCTCACAATAGAATCCCCCAGGCCCATTGACCTCGGGCATAATACAGACCTGGTCGCCCTTTTGAAGGGTGCGGTTCTGCAACATATCTCCCTTCTGTAGTGCAGGTGTTCCTGCCGGTTGCGAACCAACCATAATCAGCTGTTCCTCACTACCCCAGTTCCAGAAAAACCGTTGTGCCTCAGCCCTTATTTCATATTCTCTTACGCCCGGACGGACCATTGCCAATATGGCTCCCCACACGATATCTTGCATCCTGGCCGTCTCTTTAATGAATTGTATCTCTTCTTCGCTCTTAACTGCTTTTATCTCGTCAACCAAGTCAGTAGTATATTTGATGGGCATATCTGGTAGATTTTCCTTGATATAATTATACATAAAAGCGCACATGATCGCAGGGGCTACAACGCCGAGTGTCTTTACTTTTAGCTTTTTGATTGTTTCCACAGCGGCCTTGGCATCCATGTCATTCGTGCGTGTAAGTGGAGGAATATAAGGAAGGTTAATGCGCTCCTTAACGCCATATACAGCCCACTCTGGTGGTCCTGGAGGTAATGGGGGTCCCCCGTGAGAAATGATGGTTATGTCTGTGTTTAACGGAAAGATGACCGTCATGGTATAGCCGTTCACAGCGGGTATATCGAGGAAGTAGCGAGTATATCCGCCAAGGAACTGGTTATTATTCTGCATGATAAGGCAGTCAATCTTTTCCTTTTCCATGACTTCCCGGACTGCTTTATGACGCCTCTCAATCTCCTGTTTGGATATCGGTTTCCTCAATTCTTTTTCCCTTATTTCTTCTGACATTGTGCTTCTCCTTTCTTGATTTAATTACCAGTGTTCCGGTTTAGTCGTTTCCAGACAAATCAATGATGCCAAAATGACATATTTTTTTTCTCCACGCAAGGGTGTATTTTCATCCCCCGAAAGTCAGTTTTTTCGACTTCCATTGAAATTCAACACCCATCTTCTCTCCTCGTGGAAGGTTTTTTCTTATCTGCATGGACCACACTATTTTATCATCATGTTGGGCAGCCAGGTGATGATCTCCGGGAACGAGATGCATAAAATAAGGCCGATCATCACAAGAAGCACAAAGGGATATACCCCCCGGATGATGTCCGCTGTGGTTACGCCCAGTTCGGGCTTAGCTACGCCCTTCAAAATGAATATAGCGAGGGCCATGGGAGGTGTCATAAAAGCCATTTGAAGGTTAACACACACCATAATGGCAAACCATACCGGGTCGAAGCCCCCTTTTCTACAAACGATAACAAAGATGGGCGCGAAGACAAAAAGGATTGCAAAGAAGTCCATGACCATGCCCAAGATAAAAAGCATAAAGTGGATTAAGAAAAAGGCTGCCCATTTTCCTCCCGCAGCAAGTACCACTTGTGACACCACATCAGCACAGCCAAGCCTTTGAAATATTGATGTGGCGCCAAATCCAGCAAAGAAGAAGAGCCAGGCAAATCCGGTCATTTTTGCTGAGTCCAGTGTCACTTCCTTCATGAGTCGCCAGCTAAATTTCCTCTTGGCGATAACCAAGAGGGTAGTGGCAAGAGCCCCTACTGCTGATGCTTCTGTTGGAGGAGCTATTCCGAAGAAGATAACACCGAGGACAGAAAATATGAGCACGACCGGTGGTCCTATCGAGGAGGCTGTCATGGTAAGCTTCTTCGTCCAGGGAATAGCTATTTCTTCGGCTGGCATTGTGCCCCCTACAATTTCTGGTTGAAGCCAGCTGCGCACCAGAACATAGGTAATGTATAACGCGGATAAGAGTACCCCGGGGAGGATAGCGCCCATAAATAGCTTCCCCACGGAGACCTGGACTAATGAGCCATAGACAACGATCATGACACTGGGAGGAATAAGTATGCCCAGAGTACCCGAAGCACAGATTGTACCACTGGATAAGGACTTGGAGTAGCCTCTTTTAATCATTGCCTCAAGTCCCAGCATCGTTAATATGGCAACAGAAGCGGCGACCACCCCGAGGCATGCGGCCAAAACAGTGCCCAAGATGATGGTGCCGACTGCCAGGCCGCCTCGTATCTTACCCATTGACACATGCAAAGCCTGATACAGGGAATCCGCTACACCTGAGGCTGCAAGCATGTCTCCCATAAAGATAAACATGGGAAGGCACAGGAGTGGATAATTCAGCATTTGTGCGTAGCCGGTGGAATACATCACCGTCATTGTCGGATGGAACCCGAGGGTCAGAGTTCCCATGAGGATTCCGACAAAACCTAACACAAGAGCTATGGGGTAACCGGTAAAAAAACCGGCGAGCCAGAGCACAAAAAACAGGATAGTAATAATCTCCGGACTTAAGCCAGCCAGGACTCCATTCATAGGGGTTCTCCCTTAATGACGGTGTGGAGATTGCGGATAAGCGATGCTGTAAACTGAAGTGCCGCCAGACAGGTTGCTAAAAAAACCATCGTTCTGAATGGAGCGGCTGGAGGATACCAGAAGCTTTCGGCCATTTTCTCATTCATCACAAAAGCTCTTATCATATATTGATAAGCCCCTATGATGACATAGACGAGACAAGGATAAGCAAATATCACCGTACCAAGAACATTGACAAGGGCTTTCCCCTTGGGCGATAGCTTCTCATAAAGAATCCCCACCCGAATGTTGGCATCACGTTGCTGAACATAGGCAAGCATCAGCAATATCGAACCCCCAAACATCAGCGAAAGTTCATATCCCCATATGGTGGGCTTGACAAACACGTACCTCATGACCACTTCAAAGCAAATGACCAACATAAGAATGACCATTACCCACGATGCAATTTTACCCGTCCAAACGCTTAGAGTCTCAATTTTGTGTACTATTTTTTCAAGTGTATTCATCCTTAGCACCTAACTTTATTTTTTTAAAATAAATCGACTCTGTCTAAAATGTCCCCTGGCCTCTGTCCAACCATTCCACCTGGTTCCCTGTGCGACTTGGGAAAATATTTAAACAGGCATTAGCAAAACCCTGCTCGTAAGAGAACTGAGCCTTGTTAACGCCTGTCCATCAATCCAATGATCTTATCGTACCCATTACATTCAAATACGAGAGACCAAGCTCAATCACCTTTCCTTAAGCGTTAACCGCAGCATTTCTGGCGTTTACTCACTTGTTTTAGCTCCAGCTCTACCTAGTAAATGAGATCAGGTCTACGAACCGGTCATACTGTTGTTGAAACGCCTTTTGGTTAGTGTAAACCTCTTTAAAAAATGGATCCTTAGCACATTTCTCCGCATAGAATTTTTCTGCTTCTGCCAGTAAGGTATTATCGATATCAGCAGGGAGCTTGGCTACTTTGACTCCGTACTTTCCTTCCAAATCAGAAATAGAACGAGTGTCTCTAATAAACTGGGTATCGTAATCATTCTGCCCAAGTCTTGCAAGCTCGACCTTTAATATCTCCTGTAGATCAACCGGTAATTTCGCCCAGGCATCTTTGTTTACCCAGGCAAAGCCAATGTCACTGTTAGCCCTGGAGCCTGAGAAATACCAGTATTTGGCCACCTCCTGGTATGCGCTTTCTATGGCATTATAAGGGCCAGTGGCTTCACACATATCAATGACCCCGCGCATCATGGCTTCATAGAGTTCTGTTGGAACGATATTGGCCACCGACATACCCAAGCGGTTCAGGATTGCTCCACCATCGCCCATGGCGCGCATTTTCTTTCCTTTAAGATCTTTCAGACTATTTATAGGAACCTTGGAAAAAACCCAAACCTCGGGGGGAAAACTCTGTACCGGGACACCTGGTAATGTCACAATGTTAAACTTTTCAGTGGCTTTGTTCCAGAGCTTCATCCCATCTCCCTTTTCATACCACAACCGCATACCGCGGCCATCCATTCCGCCTACTGGAGCACAGAAAACAGAAGCGGTAGGAATCAGGTAGAGTTGCCAGCCACAACTACTGATGCCTATCTGCATCACACCGTTATGCACTGCTTCCAACTCCTTTGTGTTAGGGCATATTGACCCTCCAGGGTGTGGCGTGATATCCAAGCGCCCACCAGAAGTCGCTTTAACCCGCTTGGCGAAATCTTCCACTACTGCAAACAGGATCGAACCCGGATTGGCAGCACCGCGCTGCAGATCCCACTTAATCACTTCAGCCGCTAAAGCTTGAGTAGTAAAACCAGCGATAACCAATAATAAAAATACATGAATCAGGAATATTCGTTTTCTCATGGATTCGACTCCTCCTTTCATATTGATCTATTTTTACTCCAATAAGGATTGCTCCTTCTAATCTTATTTCTCACCCCCTTTCAGACCTTGGGTCTCTACTTCTTTTTGTGTCTATTGGGCTTTGCCTCAAGCGAATTCAACATGTGGGTAATACTTACTTAATTGTTGGTTATTTCCAAATACATTTTTGGCAGGTTACTAAATAATACCTCTCTTATAAGTAGTTGGGAAGTTATAATGATATAAGAGGTTTGTCAAGAAAATTTTTTTACTGGTTGTTATAGAAAAAGGGAAAGCGGAAAATACAAAAAGCTCACCAATGGCAGGAGAGAAATATCGTAGTGATCACGAGATGTTTAAGAGAGAAGAGAAATGGTTTAAAAACTTCTTGTCCATTTCTCACCTCAGTTTTGAATCCGGATTTTTTTTGGGCCTCTTCCGTTTCTGAGCATACATCAAGGTATCCGCCTTTGACAGGAGCTCATCGATCGAGATGGGATTTTCAGGATCAAACGGAGCTGCTCCCACGCTAATTGAAAGTTTATAACTTTGGGATCCCTTAGCATTACAATCTTTTATGTTCTCATACAAGCGAGTGATAAGTAACTCATCGTTCTCAACATCGGATTCTAATAGAACGACAAATTCATCCCCTCCAATTCGAGCAATAATATCCGATTCGCGAAAGGTCTTTTTAAGGATTTGGGAAAGGTGTATCAAGGCTTGGTCACCCTCATTATGTCCACATTGGTCGTTAATCCATTTTAAATCATCCATATCGATGTAAAGGAGTAATGACCTTTTTCTTGTCCGAATGGCTACTTTTAGATACTGTTCTGCCAAAACAAAGAATCTCCGCCGATTATACAAACCTGTAAGCTCATCCGTGAGGGAAAGAGCCAGCAAGGTTTCTTCCCCCTTATGGTCACGCATCATTTTATCGAACCGGAGAATGAATTCGTCAATGGAAAATGGCTTTTTTATGAATTCCCGAGCTCCTGCGGCAATGGCTGACTCAGCGGAATGGTCATCAGCGTGCCCCGTCATGATCATGACGGGAAGATTAGGATATAATCTTAACAATTCCTTGGTTAGAGTAATACCATCCATAAGAGGCATGACCACATCGATGACCGCTGCATCAAAGGAATTCTTTTTGATTTTTTCCAAAGCTTCTATACCATTTTTTGCTGTTTCGCACTGATGCCCATGTTGAGATAATAAAGAAACAACAAAACTGCTCATCATCTCTTTGTCGTCGACAATAAGTATTTTAAGATTTAACGGTCCCATAAGAATATTCCCCAAACATCATTTTAAAACAAAAACCGGATTTCTGCATCGGCAAGCCACAGCAATCCGGTTCCTTTAATTCCCGCTCGGCAACCCGGCTATCCCGCCGAAGGCGGGACCCGTGCCTGCGCGCCGTAAGGTCTGCCAGTATCTTCCTGCGATAGGCAGGGTTGGTAGGTGTTTCGGCTTGCAGGCACGCTTGCGTTTAGGCACGCAGGCGTGGCTTTCCGTCCCACGATTGCTCGTGGTTTGGCTTTATCGACAGATTAATATGTAATGGATTCCTTGATCCAATTAAGAGCAAATCTAATGCCAAAAAAGTTTTTGTTAAATAACTTATTGATTCAGATAAGGAATTTATTAGAATGGGATTTTTAAGAAAAGACAAGAAAGACCATTTATTGTCATTGGGAAAGACATCATGAGGCAGTCGAACTGATTTGATTTCAGTTTCGGGCTTCGGGGTTAGGCTTAAGTAAATACGTTTTCAGATTTATTAAATTCCATCCCAGTCAGCAGTGGCTTTTTCAGATGGCAGCGGTATGATAAAAACTGGCTTTCGGGTTCGATGCAATACCGCATTGGACACACTCCCAAGGAAGGTGTGGGCCAGGAAACCCTTTCCGTGGGTTCCGATGACGATCGTATCGCACCCTTCTCCATCTGCAGCATTCAAGATTTCTTCTGGGGGATGGCCCAAAGGAACAAGGATTTTGGATACGAGCTCCACACAGGGAGGACCAATTTGAGCCTCGGCTTTTTCACAAAATCCTTGGAGGTTTTTTTTCATCGATTCAATGATCTCTTCATGCTGCTTTTTTTTGAATTCATCTGTCATACCAACATAAGCCTCTGCATAAGAAGGAATAGGTTCGATAGCATATAGAATGACAATTTTTGCATTATGCTTTTTTGCCATATCGATCGCATATAAGAAAGCATAAGAAGAGTTTTTACTAAGATCGGTCGCATAAAGAATCTTTCTGATTTGTGGAATCATTTTGGGCCTCCTTTCCTTAACAAAACACCCTTTTTATTTAAAAATACTTATCTTTCTTTAAAAAAGCAAGTAGTGTGAAAAGTTTAACAATAGTGATTCATGACAAAGTTAGAGTTGACTTAACTTTTTACCCATAGATTTTCAATTCATTTTGAGGTATAGGGTATAGCATGAGCCACAAATGATATAGAGTATTAAAGAAGCATTGATGCGGACAGGGATATTCTATTACTATCAAAAAGGTGATAGGCTTCGAGATTTTCCCCAAGCGCTAAAAGGAATCTTAGAAAAGGAGAATGTCTTTTTCTATGACGCTTTTTATCCTTCGAAACCACCTTCTTCTTTCGAGGTGGAGCCCATTTCTCATGAAATGCTTTATCAAATCCATTCTCACGAGTTAGTTGAAGAGGTGATTCAAACAGGAAATTTTGAAGGGGCACTCTTCTCGGCAACCGGTACGGTGAGAGCGGCCGAAAAAATAAGAATGGGAGAAATAGACAATGCTTTCGTCTTTACTGGTTATGGAGACCATCATGCTGGAACCCTATTTTTCGGGGGGGGCTGTTATTTTAATGGGGCCGCCATCGCCATCCATACGCTGCGAAAAAGATTCGGGGCCAAGAGATTTGCAATCATTGACACCGACGCTCACCATGGTGATGGAACCTGGGAAATTTTTGAGGCAGATTCAGATGTTCTCTATGTTTGCTTTTGTTCGGATCCTTATCTGGAGAAGAATAACAAAGTTAATGTTCAGGTTCTTCATAGGGTCAAGGATGAAGAATATCTGGGGGCCGTAAGAAATATTTTTTCTCGTGTGATGGCCTTTCAACCAGAGATTCTTTTTTGGAACTGGGGGTATGATGGAACTCAGGGGGATTATGGAGATATTGGGCTCACTTCGGATTTTCATATTTTATTAGCGAAGGAGTTAAAGGAAGTGGCAAAAAAGGTTTGCCGAGGAAAATTTATTGTTGTGTTATGCGGAGGAAGCAGGAGGGATCTTGCCAGATACCTAATCCCTAAATTGATTGGAGTCATCTCAGGAAAATAATTGAGAAGTGATTCAGTTGCATTGCACCTAAGGAGTCTTTCCTATCAAAGGCGAATGGGGGAAGAGCTATGGGGAACGGAAACACCAGCTCATGATTCGAGAGGGCCAATGACGTGGACTTCGCAAACTTCGCCAGGCAGAGCGGGAAGCGGCTAATTCCCCTCTACTAAGAATCGTTTCACCGTAGACCTCCAGATGGAAGGTCTCGATGATCGACTCGATCTCTCCCTCCAATCGAGGGAATCGATACTTCAAACGGGACCCGTATTCCTGGGGGGTCTCGCTCAAAAAACGGGACAGACCACTTCGTCGACCCCAGCCTAAAAGACCACGGTAGAAAAAAACTGCTGTCTTGCGACTATTAGTATAATGGACGATCTCCCTCCAGAAATAAAGGAAAAAGCCTTTTAACCTCCTGAGCCATTCCGCGATCAAATTCCCTCGGTCCATATCCCTCTCTCTGCTTGGAGTTTTTGAGAGAAGCCACCGGAGCATGTAAAATGCTGCAAAACCTGCCATGATGAGTATTATCAGCCCAATCAGGCCAATGAAACCCCAGATCAAAAACTTTTCAAGAAGTTCTGACCACCAGGTTCCTCCACCAGATGAAGATAAGCTGTCAATCGTTCCTTCTTTGGGAGCAGACGGTTCTGCTGGCAGATTGACGTTACGGAAATATAAGAGACGGATGACAGTCACGAATATAGTGCTTAGGGGGCCAGCAGCCATTTTAAGGCCCCTATAGCTGATCTCCGCAGCCCAGTTTAGGTAAGGCCAGAAAAATAACGTTACGCCACTACCGAAAAAGATAACAACCAGACCGAAACTTAAGATCATTCCGATGCCCTGGAATCCAGGGAGAAAGTCCTTTCTGTCATTACTCCGGTTTCGGACCACCCCAAGGGTTAAGAGGCCAAACATAAAAAATGAAAAGACCATGAAATAGGAGACCGGCTCTTCCACCCGAATATTACCCTTTGCGAAAGCCAGTAATTTCGTCAGGAAAAGCAGAAAGAAGGCCCCTAGGCCTAAGTCAAAGCGGGAACAAAGACTGAAATATGTCTTAGGTCTCCTCACAATCCTGATACCGTTTACCCAGAGAAAAAGAGGCCAGAAGAGGATGAAAAATAAAATCAGCCATTCGAGGTCTGTCCGGGGAGTATTGAAGAATTCAATGACCCAGCTCTTAGTAAAGAATGGGCCAGATCCATATTCGAAGACATAGATGATCCTGAGGCATGAGATGGCGAACCCTATACATTGGAGCCCCAAGACCCAAATAACCCGCCCCCCTCTTCCCCAAGAAAGATGGGTGAGTGCTGCTGCCAGCACAAATATCCCGATCGTTTCAAAAAGGGGGAAAGGTCGATGAAGGGTTAAAAAAGTAAGGTAGTTCGCCCATGCATAGATCCAGCTCAGTTCCATGCCTGCACAGATCAAGAACAGAAAGAATCCCTTTTCCTCTCTCATATCAAACAGATCTCATCGAGCCGATGAACCTTTTGGCAGATCCTTTGTCCACCTCCTTCCGAGGTTGGAAAAGGCTGGCAGACAAAGACCATCAGAGGTGTTCTGTGATAACTAAAGTACTCTTCAATGGTATGAGACATACGGTCTTCTTCGTAGGTGAAAAAAACACAACTCCTATCCCAAAGAAAGACTGATCCCATTTCCAAAGTCCTTATAAAATCTTGTGCAGCTTCCATTTGAAGTCTGGCCAAGACCTCGAGAATGGCGGGCAATTGGTGAGGATGTCTGGCGAGGGGAACGACCCCAGATCCTCCCCCTTTAATCCTCCCATTTGTGACCAACCCCAGTGCATAACCCTGCCGGTCCAATCTGACGGCCAGAGAGGCAATAACTTCAAGCGTTCGCTCAAACTCCTGCTCTGCTTTCGGGCTTGCGAATTGATCCACCTGAACGGCCAGAAGCACCTTCTCCTGGGCCGATGGTTCAAAGACTTTCGCCTGGAGTCGATTGTGGCGGGCACTCGCTTTCCAATGGATGTACTTGGAGGGTTGCCAGGGTTGATAATCATGGGTACCAAGAATATAGATGGGGTCCTGCATAAGGCTTTTCGCGCCTGGCTTACCAAAAAAGTCGCGTCTTGGCAGTGGAAAGGATTTGAGCGGGATAAGTCTCGGATAAACGATGACAGAGATAGCCTCATCAATTGTTTTTTCACTTAAGAAGAAACCGAATAGGTCACCCGCCGCAAGACGTATTGGTCCAATCTGGTATACCCCTCTTCTCTGAGCAACCAGCTTCCAATCAAAGCCGACCCTTTGGTGCCATAACAAGCCGCTCCCCTTCATCAATGTCTTCTCGTGAGAAGAGGCATCAAATAATCCTTCCACCGACACTTTTACCTTGAGCCATACCGGGAGAAACTTTTCGTTGGCCACTTTCATGTTAAGGGCTACTTCTTCTTCCGGGAAAACTCTCCATTTATCAACCCTTCCATAACTTTTTAATCCGGAAAGGCTCATCCGGGTCCATACCTTTGCAGCGGTCGCCATCCCCAAAACGAGGAGGGACAGGACAGCGAGGTCCGACTGCCCGTTTAGGAGGGCGATGAAGAGGACTAAGGCGACAAGGAAAAGAGAGAGCGGGATGACGAAGAGGCTTGGGACTCTATCTTGTTCGTCCATTATCCTGCTCATCCGTGGGGGGTTGGCACTGGGATTTGATCGATAATCTTCTTGAGAATCTGCTCAGGGGTCTCTCCACGTAACCGTTCCTCTTCTTTGAGGATCAATCGATGGCCGAGGACCGGAAGAACCAGGTATTTGATATCATCGGGGAGGATATAAGTTCGATTACGCAATGCTGCCAGAGCTTGACCGGCTCGCATGAGGCCGAGCGACCCTCTTGGACTGGCTCCAAGCCTTAAGGCGGAATTGCTGCGAGTCGCTCTGACGATCTCAGCGATATATTCACGAAGGGGCTGAGAAACCAATATTCCCTTTCGGGTTTTCTGGAGATCGGAAACCTCCGCAGGGTTCGCAACAGCCTTGAGGTCACCCAAAGGATCTTCTTCCTGGAAACGCTGCATGATGGCGATCTCCTCTTCCTTCTCCGGATATCCGAGCTTTATCTTGAGGAGAAATCTATCCAGTTGGGCCTCTGGCAAAGGGAAGGTTCCCTCAAGCTCGATGGGGTTCTGGGTGGCCATGACGAAAAAAGGATGGGGTAAAGGATAAGTCTTACCGTCTACGGTGATCTGGCGCTCTTCCATGCTTTCAAGAAGACTGGACTGGGTTCGGGGAATGGTCCGGTTGATCTCATCGGCTAATAGAATATTGGTCAGGACCGGTCCGGCCTGAAACACGAACTGACCCGTCTGCTGATGATAGACATTAAAACCCGTGATGTCTGCAGGCAAGAGGTCTGGCGTAAACTGAACCCGTTTGAATGTCCCACCGATGCTCTTGGCCAGCGACTTGGCGATTAAGGTCTTCCCCAGTCCCGGGACATCTTCGAGCAAGACATGACCATCGGCCAACAGGGCCGCCAGAAGAAGTTCGATGGACTCCTGTTTTCCCACGATCACGCGAGAGATGTTTTCGGCGATTCTTCTACACAAGCTGAAGTTCATGGGAGTCTCACCTGGTCGTTCGATTGCTCATCCTCTATTTAGAGATTTCTGAAAAAGCCCAGAAATCTCTGATTACACGGATTATGAAACGATTACACCGATTAAAAATACATTGAAAATAAATAAAAATCTGTGTAATCTTTTTGGGGAATCTACGTAATCAAGAGAGCGAAAGGCGGTTTTCCAGAGCTCTCCTTTATCAACCAAGCCCGCTATAAGAGATGATTACCACCTCATGCTGATTGCCAGATAACATAACTCCTCTCCTTTGTAAAGCAGCAAACCGGATTTCCACAACCGTCAAAGATGACAGAAAAGGGGTTAATTAAAGCCCCCAATTCTTATAGGCGAGGTTTGTGAGGCGCATACCCAATTTGCAACCAGCATCATCCCCTAAAATCTTTTGGGATCGGAGCAAATTCGTAATCATCGGGCCAGAACCTGTTTTTAGGACCGCAGCGGATGATTCCTTTTCTGCAGAGTTCTGAACGCCATTCATATTTCAAAACGATTTTTTCGGCTATTGTATGCTCCGGATCAAAGTGGACCACATAGGCAGGGGAATAGGTTGTCTCCCCAAACCCAGTGCCTGCCTGCTCTTTCTTTTTTTGTTCAAACCTGTCAACAGAGCGACTCTCACTGGGAGCACAAGGTGCAGCTTCAGCAGGCGTGTCCTTCATTCGGGATGAACTCCCGGAATATGGAACTACTTCAGTAAGTTTTTCCCTGTATACGGCAAGAGCAATGGTTCCCATGGCCGATGCATCGGCAAATACCTTCTCTGTATAGGAGTCGGACTGTTCAGTGAAGTAGAATCTGTTTGTTCTTTCCATGCCTGTTCGCCAGCCTTCGAAGGTGTTTGTCTCATTAGGCTCGATGATGTACATCCGCTCATTCCGCTTCAGGTCTGATTTCTTGGCGTCAATAATGTTTCTCCCATCCACTGCGATCACCATGCCGATGCGCCTGTTCGATTTGTTTGCGACCTGAATGGAATATCTCTTCCCCTTCATTGCCTCCATATAGAAAAACTTCCCTTCTTGGCAAACACGTGGATAGGTCCTGTACTTTGGGAACTCATCTCCAGAATCTGAGATAATCTTCACGTCTACTACATCTCCCTTCTCTACATGGGCACACGCTAATGCAGGAATAATCCATGCAATAAAAAAAACCATCAAGAAAATATTCCGTACCATAACTTTACCTCCTTTTTTCAGTTTCCGTAT
>Ga0214474_1000119_pt1 | contig 40972 bp, 34 predicted proteins | sample RVTome_2_FD_187335 | JGI IMG/M metagenome (GOLD analysis project Ga0214474, IMG submission 187335) | Soil microbial communities from uranium-contaminated site in the Upper Colorado River Basin, Wyoming, United States - RVT95D214 HiSeq ... | reverse complement strand
TCTTCGGGACGTGCTCCGCGGCAGCGATCCCGCCGCCTGCGATGATCGTGATCTGGTCGCGAACGCTCTTTGCGACGAGCGCTTTGTGGACCGCCCTGAGACTATCCTTGGCATGTCGCGGCTCCGAGGAGTCGAGTTCCATGCCCTCCTCGTCGAAGACAAGATGCGCGACCTCCACCTTCGCCTTGACCAGTTCGAGGGACAGTTTCTCGAGCCCCTTGCCAGCAGGGATCCTCAGTGAGAGCAGTGTGTGCGGGTACATGGATCTGAAGCGCTTGGCGTCCTCCTTCCAGCTGGGAGCGAGCTGCAGTTCGGCCATGCGAACGCCGTTGGGCAGGAGTATCTCTCTAACATCGGTCTCATCTGGGTATACGGGGACGAAATGACTGTTCATCTCTCCATGCGCGTCTTCCGGGACAACCGACGGCGCCGACAGGATCAGAGTATCGAGGTTCCGCGCAGCGCTCGCCCATCCGCTCAGCATCTTCGAGGTGAGACCTCTGAGCCTCGTGCTGTCCATCACGACGGGCACTTGGAGCTCGATGATCTGCGGCACCTGCGTCTCCAGACCGCCATCCTTCCCGAACTCAAGCGCTAGAGGCCTCGTTCCTATGTCGACGCTGGTCGATATGAACTCCCTGCCGTGGATGCCGTCCCTCGTGGGCCTCACGATCTCAGACATGTCCGTCCACATGCCATCGTAGCCAGGGCCCGCGAACATCCCGCGGTATCCAGCTCCGAGGACTGGTATCTTGCCAGTCTCGGATTCTCCCCATATCGTGCTGATCCTCAGGGACGTCCATATCCCGCGCCCGAGTTCCCGGTATTCCGGTCCGGGCGTCATCGTCAGCGCCCTTTGGGGGCACTCCTGGATGCACATGAAACAGTTCTTGCACAGGCTGTTGACAGGGTCGGCCATCTTACGTGTGTCCTGCTCACTGCGCTTGTGGACGCCGTAGATGCACGATCTCTCGCACTTGCCGCAGTTGATGCAGTTGTCCGCTCTCGCGATCACGAACTTCGGCACGGGCGGCGCAAGGCTCGGCACGGTCTTCGTGGAGATGTGGTATCTCTCATACGCCATCGCCCGTCACCTCCTCTGGTTTGATCTCCCCGACGCTCGCGCCGTGCTTCGGGGCGCCGAGCACGAGTCCCTGCTTCACGAGCGTGTCGTACTCGGGCGTGTTCTCCGTGTACCGGATGAAATTCTCGATCTCCTTGGCGTCCTTGCCGTGGATCGCCTCTAGTTCCTTCTCAAGAATGTCGTAAGCGCTCAAGAGGTCCAGCTTCGACTGGCACACCTGCTCGCACGCCTTGCACCGCATGCAGAGGAAGATCCTGTCGGAATGCTCCTTTGTGAGCCTTGAGCCCCTGGACATCGCCTTGACCGCGAGCAGCTTGCCCCTTGCGGTCACGCGCTCGTCCTTCACCATCAGGTAGGCTGGACAGACGCTCACGCAGGCGCCGCACATCGCGCACTCGTCGGCGATCTTCATCAGCTCCGTCCTCGCCTTCGGCCTGAACTGCCTCTCAGCGAACTTGTAGCCAGTCCGCATCAGGCGCATAGTGATCGGCGAGAACACGCGCATCGTCTTGAGCAAAGGTCTCATTAGCCTCGGGCTGAAAACGACACCCGCGACTCCCCCGAACCTGCCCGAGAGAGCGAACAGCTTCCCTGTGTTCATGATCCCGCGCGGGTCCATGGATGACTTGACCTCTCGGAGGCGTGCGAGGCGCGTCTTGTCATCTGCGTCCACGAACGCGTTGTTCCACACTCCGATCGAGTAGGCCCTAGCGCCGATGTCGATGAGCATGGAAGAGAGTATGAAGGACTTCGCTGCATCGAGCGTGAACCCGATTGTGTTGCCCTGGTCTGTGAGATAATAGGTGAGCATCAGGCCGCTGCCGTTGTTGAGGAAGTGGACCTCGTACATGGGCTCCAGGCCGAGCTCCTTGCAGAGCGCGTTGGCCCTTGTCATCGCGTCGGGCATGAGCTTGAATGGCACGACGACTTCGGAGCCCATCAATCCCGGACCCATCTTGCGGAGTTTCATCGGGAAGTACCGCTCGTTCCACATGTATCTTGCCAGGTACTCCTTCTCCTCCTTGAGGCCGGATGATGCCAGGAACTGCTCGAACCTTTCCTCGGATTCCTGCCCCTCGATGCTGACGATTATCGCGTCGGAGACCGGGAAGCGATCGCCCCCGAGTGCTCGGTTTGTGAGTGAGAACTTGAGCGCGCTCTCGTAGATGACATGAGCCGGACTCACCGCGCTTCCGATGAGCGCGTATGCGAAGCTGAGCGCGTCCCGGACATCGCCGAACATGATCAGATGAGGCCTTGATTTAAGGGGCCTGTCGCGCGCGCGGAGCTTGACGTGAGTTATCACACCCAGCTGTCCTTCACTCCCGAACAATGAAGGGAACCGCGGATCGCCCTTCGCTATCTTCTTAGATGCGCCGTCTGGGACGACGAGCGTGATCTCCTCCACGGCACTGCTGATGTGTCCCTGTGAGAGGCTGTTGATACCCATCCCACCAGTGGAAATCCATCCTCCGACAGTCGAGAACCTGCTCGAAGGACTTGTGATGAGCGCGAGGCCGCTCTTCTCGAGTTCGCGGTCCACTTCCGCCCACCTCGCCCCCGCCTCGACCGTGATGGTCTTAGCATCTGCGTCCACGGAAACAATCCTGTCCATCACCGACACATCAAGGACGATCCCGCCCTTCACGGGAATCGAACCTCCGAACGGCGATGAGCCCGAGCCTCTCGGTGTGATCGGTATGCCGCGGTCGTGCGCGAACTTGAGAATGGCCGACACCGCGTCGGCCGAACTCACCTGGACGACCACATCGGGCATCGATTGGAAAAGCATCTCCTTCATGAACCGCGGGATCTCGGTCTGGTCTCTGGAGTACAGGGAGCGTTCGCCGACTGCTGATATCACGCGGATTCCGGGCACCTTCAGGGCGCACAGGTCGCGGGCGAGCCTGCCCTCGAGCGGCTCCTCCTTCGCCGAAAACTCCTTTGGAGGCGGAGCAGTCGGGTTGTTGCCGTAAATAGCCCGGCCTACCCCTGCTGCTTCAACCGTGTGCATCCCCCCTCAGGAACACTAGGTCCCTTAACGCCCCTTCCGGATATCGAGGGCGAGCACCATGAACACCGTGCTCCGTCAAGGAGCGGTAATTTACTGGTATTCCCGCCGGTGCTGAGCTCCTCAAACAGGATACGCCGTACGCTGGCGTACATATATAGCCCTTTCTCAGCGCGCTGCCGTCTAATTGGACACACTGACAGGTGCTGGAGTTGCGATTATCGACAGAATGACGGCGTCTGGAGCCACCTGTAACGGGAAAGGATATTAATACCGTGAAGCATAGTCGATACCCAGCACGAGTTGTGCCGACAGATACGACAAGCCGAACATCGTCATCGTTTTGAAGCCGATAGTTTGACCTGCGTTGCAAGCCGGATGCAATTGTGCACAAAAAGGAAGAATAGCCATGGAAGAGAGCGTTGGACAGACCCCCCAAGAGGGGCAGAGCGTAGAAGTGAAAATAAAAGACTTGACGCCACAGTCAAAGCGTGTGGACGTCGGGGCGAAGTGCCTTGAGGTCAGCGAGCCCAAGGACATTCCCGGCAAGTTCGGGAGCAGCAGGAAGGTCGCGGAGGCGACGATAGCGGACGAGACAGGTGCGATAGTCCTGTCACTCTGGGACAACCAGATCGGGAGCGTTGTGAAGGATGATGTACTCGAGATCAAGAACGGGTACGTTTCCCTCGTCAGAGGGCACATGCGCCTGAACGTCGGCAAGTACGGAACCCTCGCCAAGACCGAGAAGGCGATTGAGAACCCGAGCACTGTGCTCAACATGAGCGACAAGGAGTACGAGCAGGAGCGCAGGCAGTACGGTGGCGGCGGTGGCGGCGGCCGGAGAGGCGGCGACCGTGGCGGCCGGAGAGACTTCGGCGGCGGGGACCGTGAGAGCGGCGACAGACCCTCGTACATGAACAAGGGCCGAAGAAGGTTCTGAGTTCAGCACGAATCTGTCGGAAACTGAGAAAACCCTTTACTCTTCAGTTTTTCACATCGATATTCAGTGGCCCGGTGCTGGTTCTTTCCCTGCCGCATCATGCTTGACAGGATGGTCCTTGACAGGGCCGATCATACGTCCGAAGCGGATGTAGGCAACACTCGTGGCAATTGCGACAGTCCCGAATATGAGCCACATCGTCTCACGCTGCGGCAGGACGTCGAGCATCCACAATCCGAGGAACATGCCGACCCCCCAGCCCAATGTCTGCATGAACCCTGAGAAGCCCATGTAGATGCCCCTCTGGTCCTCAGGTGCCATGTCGGCGACTATCGCCCCCAGAATGGACATGTAGATCAGCTCACCCAAGGTCATGACGATGACACAGGCGGAGAGCGTTAGCATGTCTGTCGCGAGGTAGACGAGTCCGATCCCGACGCCCATCACAATCTGACCCGACATGAGGACGACGGAACGCCTGAACTTCACCATCTGGGAAGTGATCCAGAGCTGCAGAAGGACGATCATCAGACCGCTAAGGATCCACAGGGGTCCCACGGATGTCTCGTCCAGGCCCAAGTCAGCCACCATGTAAATGGGCAGGGCTGACATGAACTGGGTCATGCAAAGGAAGAGCACAGCGCTCATGCTGCACATCATCAGGAACGGACGGTCCCCGGAGACCGCCATGACCTTCCTGAAAGTGACGGCTTCGCCCGTCTCCTCAGGCTTCGTCTCCGGGATGAATACGAGGTTCATGAAGAAGGCCCCAAGGAGTATCAGTGCTCCGAAGAGGAACAGCACCTTGATGGAGTAGGCCGCCACGATGACCGCGCCCGCCGCAGGGCCGAAGATCATGCCCACGTTCCAGGCGATCCTGAGTGTGCTGTATGCCTTCGGCCGGTCCCTTGACGGTATCACGTCGGCTATCATCGCGTTGGCCGCAGGCATGTATAGTGAGCCGACGAACGAATCGGCCATTGCCACCAGCAGGAATGTGATGAAGTCGAACGCGTAGAAGTACAGGAATACCGTGAGTGACATGCAGCCGAGGCTCATGAGAAGGACGACTCTCCTGCCGATCTTGTCCACGAGCATGCCCCCGAAAATCATGCCCGGTATGCCGGAGAGCGTGTACCCCGCCAAGACGACTCCTGAGAGGGATTCGGATATTCCGATGTCCGACACCATGTAGATTGTAAGGAGCGGGATTATCAGCCCGAAGGCCATGTTCTCGATGAGCGCGCTCGTGATGAGCACCTTGAATGCTCTCGGCGCCGCTCTGATGTCCTCAAACATATCGAATCGCCCCTTCCCGACAATCGGATCGGGAGTCCGGGTGGGCAACCGCCGCCCTAGGTCGTCGGATGCTCGCCCGATGCATTAATTACCCGACTCCAATCTATGGTCTTGGGTCGGAATAATGGCGGTTGCCCAGATAAGCATTCTGTCTAGGGACGACATTGAGCTCGTCCACGCGAAGACCCTCGAGATCCTCGAGAACCCAGGTGTCAAGGTCGAGAGTGAGAACGCTCTGAGAATTCTCGCGGAGGGCGGGGCAAGGGTAGACAGAAAGAACATGAGGGCAAGCATCCCCGAGAGCCTCGTCAAAGAAACCGTCAAACGGCTCCCGAAGCAGGTTAAGCTCTGCGCCCGCAACCCGAAACAGGACATGATCGCCCCGAAGACGGGTCCTCCGTACATGGCGACGAACGGCACTGCAGTCTATGTAACGGACCTCGAGACTGAAAGAAAGCGGACCTCGATGGCTAGCGACCTCCGCGATCTCATGGTGCTCTCCGATGCGATGGATCCCTTGGATTACGTATGGCCGATCGTCACATCGCAGGACTCGCCAGAGAAGGCGCGGTCGCTCTACGACCTCGACATCTGCCTCTCAAACACCACCAAGCACGTTCAGGGGGAGGCAACCTCTGCCGCGGAGGCCAGAGCACAGATAGAACTCGCATCCGCCATCGCCGGGGGGCCGGACGCCCTGGCAAAGAGACCGATATTCTCTGTAATCCAGTGTCCCATTTGTCCCCTCGAATTCGAGAAGGGGTCGATAGAGGCCACGATCGAATTCGCGCGGGCAGGCATACCGGTCGTCTCGATGTCGATGGCGCTCACAGGACTTACATCGCCGGTCACCTTGGCCGCGACGATAGCCATCGTGAACGCGGAGAACCTGGCGAGCTTCGCCATATCCCAGCTCGCCAAGCCGGGCGCGCCAGTTGTCTACAGCTCCGAATCGACCTCGCCGAACATGTTCACGGGAGAGATACACTACGGCGCAGTTGAAGAGACACTCCTGGCGGCCGCGTCTTCCCAGATGGCCAAGCGCTACGGCGCGATGACCATGACGGGCGGGTTCGGCGCGGGACTCGGTGGCGAAGTACCTGGCGTGTATGTTGACCCCGCAGAGCTTGTGTTCACGAGCATGACAAACGCCGTGATGACAGACTTCGCGTCAGGTATCGGCGGGCTGGACCAGGCAAAGGGAGCCTCTCTCGAGCAGATAGTCATCGACTGCGACCTCTGGGAACAGATACGTGAGATCAGGAGGGAGGTCGTCATCGACGACGACCATTTCACGATAGACCTCATCAGAAAGGTCGGTCCCGGGGGCAATTTCCTCCACGACCCACACACGGCCCGTAACCTTAGGAAGGAGCTATTCATGCCGCCGAAGTCGAAGGCCGAGGTGTTCGGCAATTACATGCTCAACAAGGGTCGGAAAGACATCGTCCTGGCTGCCAGGAAGCGCGTCAAGCACATCCTAGCGAACCATAGGCCTGAGCCCATCGGAGGAGACGAGCGGAAGAAGATGGACGCCGTCCTGTCGAAGCATCATCGCTGATTCGTCACGCCCGGCTTGATCGACTCGAGGAAGTGCTGCCAGCGTTTCGCGTCTTCGACCTTCTTCATCACTCCCGCCTTCTTGAACTCGGCGCGCTCAGGAGATTCGACGGACCGCAGCTCATCAATAGCACGCAGCAGGCCACAGATCTCTGCGAGCAGGTCCTTCGCCGTGCCGACTGTCATTGGATCCTTGGATAGGTGACGCTCGAGGGACTTCTCCTTCTCAGTGAGAATCCTGATCAGCTCGTGTATCTCGTCTATGTCATCCTTGGTGAGGTTCTCCTTGCTGGTGAGCTTGAACACCGTTTCGCGGAGGTCGATCTCACTGCCCTGCAAGAGCTCATGCTCGGGGATCAACATCCCAACCCAGTAAACGAGTGAATGGATTCTGGCGAGCATCTCAGTTCGTTCTTCGCCAGTCAGCAGCTGTCTGGCGTCGACCATCTCCGTGCCAGCCCCGCCTTCAGAGGACATTCCACTCAGGCTCCGCAAAGCGTTACAATCCTTTCATGGTTTCCGACGTCGGTCGCCGGCCTACTTCTGCGGCTCGAGGATGACCTTGATGGATTCCTCTGCCCTTGCGACCAGAGCAAACCCTTTGCCGGCGTCTGCAAGCCCGAACCTGTGGGTGATCATGTCGCTAACGGCGACCGTCCTCGTCTTGAGATGCTCGATCGCCTCCATGATGTCCTTCGGGCTGCCTGCGTAGGTCGAGGTTATGGTCACCTCATCCTTCCACAGGTCGCCAAAGGGTACAGGAACCATCGTGCCTGGAGTGGGTGGCGCGAAGATGAGTATCCTTCCGCCCCTGTCCACACACTTGAACGCCTGTTCGGCAGCGGATACCGCTCCCGCGCAGACGATCACAAAGTCCGCTGCCCTTCCTCCATTGGAGTCGCGGACCAGCCTCGGAACGTCCTGGGCAGCGTCGAACGCCTTGTCCGCTCCCATCCTTGTAGCTGAGTCCATCCTGCTCTTGGATATGTCCGTGGCGAATATCTTCCCCGCGCCCAGGGCCTTGGCGAGCTTGATGTTCAGCAGGCCCGCGATGCCGCTCCCGAGGACAAGCACAGCGTCTCCCGGCTCGAACCTTCCCAGCCTAAAACCACGAACCACGCACGCTAGAGGCTCGATGAACGCGCCGTCGTCGTAGGAGAGCTCGCGCGGGAGCAAATACACTCCCTTCTCGACATTGATCTCGGGGACCCGCACGAACTCCGCGAATCCGCCTGGGTAGAAGTTCGTCGTCCTCAGGGTGTCGCAGGTCGACTCATGCCCGCTCTTGCAGTACCTGCACTCCATGCATGGTACGTGGTGGGACACGAACACGCGCTGGCCCAACTTGTACTTCTTGACGCCCTTGCCAACTTGGACGATGTCGCCTGCGATCTCGTGGCCGAGCACGAGCGGGGCGCGCTTGATCCGATACCACTCCATGACGTCGCTGCCGCAGATGCCGCTGGAGACGACCTTCACTAGGATCTCACCGGGGCCCGCCTCTGGCCGCGGCATCTCCTCCAGCCGGACATCGTGATTGTTGTAGTACATCGCGACGCGCATCTGTATTGACTCCTTCCGGACTCCGGGACTACTTCGTCTTCGAGAGCTTCCTGTAGAGCTCATAGCCCTCTTTCGCGGTAGCATCCTCATGGACTATCTTGCGCACTGCCTTGATCATCGGTATCGGGTTCTCCGACTGCCAGATGTTCCTGCCCATGTCCACTCCGGCAGCGCCGGCCTTTATCGATTTGAATGTGAGCTCGAGGGCCTCCTTCTCGGTGACCTTGGTGCCGCCCGCGACCACGATTGGGACCGGGCAGCCCTCGACGACCTTCTCGAAGTCGTCGCAGTAGTACGTCTTCACGATGTTGGCGCCGATCTCGGCGGCGATTCTGCAGGCCAGGGCCAGATACCGCGAGTCCTTCTTGCCGAGCTCCTTGCCCACCGCTGTGACGGCCAGCACAGGCATCCCGTGCTTGGAGCCCTCGTTGACGAGCTCTGAGAGCGCGAGCAGGGTCTGCCTCTCGTGCTTGCTGCCCACAAATATCGATAGCGCCACGCCGGAAGCGTTCAGCCGCAACGCGTCCTCGACCGATGTTATGATCCCCTCGTTCGAGAGGTCTTCGCCGACTATGCTCGTGCCTCCCGAAACTCGGAGGACCACGGAGTTGCATATCGACGGGTCTATGGACGACCTTAGCACACCACGGGTGAGCATGATGGCGTCCGCATACGGCGCCAGAGGCATGATCGTCTTCCCAGGCACCTCAAGCTTGCTCGTGGGCCCCAAGAAGTAGCCGTGGTCGACGGCTAGCATGACTGAACGGCCCGTGTCTGGGACTATGATCTTGGATATCCTGTTCCTCAAACCCCAATCCATGGTACTGCACCTCGATGTCGGAGACTCAATAGAGCTTCTTCTCTTGACAGCGAGGCTACGATATTTATAGCTTCTTGGCAGGGTCGCAGCGGCAGACCGCATGTAGCATATATCTAGTGCAGATGCAATCAAGCACTAGCTTGCGTGACGGACATGACGAATGTTCTAATCATCTACGACTCGAGGACTGGGAACACTGAGAAGATGGCCATTGCAGTGGCCGAGGGAGCGAAGAAGGTGCCGAACACGAAGGTCACTGTCAAGAGCGTGGACAAGGCGAAGCTTGAGGACCTGCTGGATGCAGACGGGATAGTCCTCGGCTCGCCGACTTATTACGGCGACATGTCTGGCCGCCTGAAGGAATTCATTGACAAGTCGAACAAGATACACGGGAAGTTGAAGGGCAAGGTCGGAGGAGCGTTCACGAGCGCTGGAGGGACAGCTTGTGGAGCGGAGACAACGCTGCTCGCGATGTTGCACGCACTCCTGATACATGGCATGGTCGTCCAAGGGAGGTTCGATGACAAGCACTACGGCCCGACTGCTGTCGAATCACCCAAGAAGCAAGAGGAGAAGCTCTGTGAAGAGTTGGGCGAGCGTGTGGCGAATCTCGCAAAGAAGCTCAAAGCCTGACATGCGGGCTCCAGTGAACAAACTCTATATCGCTGCGCACTAATGTCTGCCGGTGTGGGTGTGACAAGGCTCAGCCTTCTCGTGGGCGCCATCCTATTATCTGCCCTTGCATCTGGGACGGGGTCATCAGCGAACCCGTTGCCGCCCATGATTCATTATCCAGCCTTCATTGACCACGAACCCATCGAGATCGGCTCAGACGAAGACTTCACTGAGGAGAACGGGGTCCGCAGCGGATCCGGAACACTTGGAGACCCATATCGCATCGAGAGCCTAGTAATAGTCGTCGACGGCATCACAACGGCTGTCCGCATTCATGATACGAGCGCTTATTTCTCTGTGGGAAATGTAAAGATCCAGTACGACACACAGCCTCTGTACCACGGGTATCCAAGTGGAATGGAATTCGACGACTGTTCAAACGGGAGTGTCTTCGACTGTGTCGTCAATGGCGTTTCATTCGGATTGAGCCTGGACGGATGCAGCAATTTCCGATTGCGATACAACTCGATACAAGGACTGAGCGCTGACGAATCGACAGGGATATTCGCGGCGTCATGCAACGATATGAGCATTCTCGACAATGAAGCGAAGGACTGTTCATACGGCGTGCGGATTTGGAGTTCGACTGACGGCGCAGTCGAGGCCAACACGATCTCGAACTCGTATATTGGAATCAGCCTCACCGACTGCAGGGGATTCCAGATAGGGTCGAACACGTTCTATGCCACAACCCACTACTACAGCGACGACTCGTGGGAAGACAACACATGGCTCGCAAGCAAAAGCATCACCGGAAGTGAGCTCGGCCTAGTGCTCCTGCTCGGCATCGTCGTGCCAGCTGAGACGGCCATACTGCTGTTCGTCTTCCTGAAACTCCGGAGGCGACCTCGTGAAGGCTAGGTACGCTCTTGCGCTAGGACTCGTAATTGGCGGAATACTCGCTTCCGCCGCAGAGGTCGCTGCCAATCCCGGACCGTACCCCGTCGACGAATACGAAGACGCAGAAGATGCGATCTTCACAATCTTCGTCCATAACATCTGGACCAACCTCTTCTGGTTCTCGGCATTGCTGCTTCTCACATGCTATATCTACAAGCGTGGAATGGAGAGGGTCCACCAGAAGACATCAATCTTCATCGCAGAAGTCGTCATGGTCGCTTTGGCCGTGACCGCATTGGGTGCGCTCATTGACTACACCCTCCTCCTGAGGGACTATCCGTTCGGGATCAGCCTCTACTTCAACCTCACCAACTGGTCTGTGGCGGTCGTCCTCATCTTCATCTCTGTCTTTGCGTCATCGATCCTGATCCTGGACATCAACGTCAAGGCTGCAATCCTCCCTGCGGCAGTCATGGCCGCACTGAACCTCATATGGTGGAAGATAGCTTTTGACTCGGTACTGCCAATCGATCTCATGACCGCGGCGATTTCTATAGTCGTGATCCCGGTCTTCCTAGTCGGCTTAGCCCTTTGGCACAGCAAGAGAATCTCTTCGGAGGATATCCCAGCCCCGAGCGTCTCGACCGGACCGCCGAGCGGATAGCCGGACGGGGGGCTACTTCTTGTCCAACTTCCTGCGCCCGATGAGGTACTCGAGATCGAATATCTGCTCCACCTGCTCCTTCGTGAGGATGCCCTTCTCGAGAACCAGCTCCTTGACGGACATCTTCCTCGCGACCGCCTCCTTGGCGATCTCCGCGGCCTTCATGTATCCGATGTATGGGTCGAGAAAAGTCGCGATGGACGGGTTCTTCTCGAGGTAGCCTCTGCACTTCTCCTCGTCGGCCTCGATTCCGGATATGCACCTCTCGACGAAGACCGGGATGTAGTTGTTGAGCAGAACAATCGACTCGAGTATGTTGTGGATCATGACCGGGTTCATCACGTTGAGCTCCATCTGTCCAGCCTGGACCGACATAGACACAGACACATCGTTCCCGACTATCTGGAAGCATATCATGTCCATGCACTCGGCCATCACGGGGTTGACCTTTCCGGGCATTATCGACGAGCCGGGCTGCGTCGCGGGAAGCCTGATCTCCGCCCAGCCGGTGGTCGGCCCCGAGTTCATGAGCCTGAGGTCGTTCGAGATGCGGATGAGTTCGAGCGCGAGGTTGCGAATCGTCCCCGATATGCTCGCGAAATCGAGTCTGCTCTGCAGCGACTCCCTCGGGTCCTCCGCAACTGTGAGATTGAGGTCGGTTATCTGCCTCATGTGCTTGACGACCTGCATATGGTAGTCGGGATGTGTGTTGGCACCCGTGCCGACGGCTGTCGCGCCCAGCGGGACCTCTTCTAGAAGCTTCAGGCTCCCCTTGAACTGGTCGCGTGCCTTCTTGATGGCGACCGAGTACGCCATGAACTCCTGGCCAAGGGTGACAGGCAGCGCGTCCATGAGATGCGTGCGCCCAGACTTGAGCACGCGGTCGAACTCCATGCCCTTCTTGACGAAAGCCCGCCTCAGACTCTCAAGATTATCCACGAGATCCTGAGAGATAACGAGGATGCAGAGCCTCATCGCGGTAGGGTAAGTATCGTTCGTCGACTGGGCCATGTTGACATGGTCGTTCGGGTGGATGATCGAGTAGTCGCCCTTCTTCCTCCCGACAAGCTCGAGCGCGCGGTTCGCGATGACCTCATTGAAGTTCATGTTGAACGACGTGCCCGCGCCCGCCTGGAAGTCGTCGACGACGAACTGGTCGTGCAGCTTCCCCGCGATGATCTCGTCGCAAGCGGAGACTATCGCCTCTGCGATGTACGGCTCGAGCCAACCGACGTCCATGTTCGCAAGCGCCGCTGCCTTCTTGACCATCGCGTACGCCTTGATGAACTCCGGCCTCGCTCGTATCCCGCTCACGGGAAAATTCTCCGTAGCTCTGAGCGTCTGGATGCCGTAGTACGCGTCCGCGGGGACGTCGCGTTCGCCTAAAGAGTCCTTCTCCTTCCTTGTCTCCATGACTCATGACTCCGTGCAGGGCCTGGCTGAGCATTCTGGTGTTTGGTATTTCTAGCTATTGCCGATGCAACGCAATCGCGTAATCGATTCCCGGAATCGGCGGCACGTCGAAAACTTAAGGCACAGTACTAGCATTATGAAGCGAACTAGGGGAAGAGTCAGATGAACGAAGAGATCCACGCCCATGTCAGAAGGGACAAGGGCTACAAGTTCACAATCGCATTCGACGAGTTGGAGTCCGCCAAAGTGGTCATGGACGAGCCGAAGCCTCTCGGCGGGTCCGAGGGGCCGAGCGCCGCGATGATGCTCTCGGCCGCGGTCGGGCACTGCTTGACGTCAAGCCTGCTCTTCTGCATGCAGAAGTCGAGGGCCGAGCTCAAGGACATCGAGACGGACGTTGAGACCACACTCGAGAGGAACGAGAGAGGCAGGTGGAGAGTTGGCTCCATAAAGGTCAAGATTAAGCCTTCAACCGAAGGCATTGAACCTGAAAAGTTCGAACGCTGCAAGGGCCTATTCGAGGACTTCTGCATCGTCACCGCCAGCGTGAGGGAAGGCGTCAAGATCGACGTAGAGATAGTGAAGTGAGACGACGGAGATGTGAGAGAGATGCCGCTGATAGGACAGAAGGAGAGAGACGTCCTCGCGAAGGAGTTCGGAGAGAAGCTCGTCGACGAGGTGAAGCTGGTCGTGTTCACCCAGGAGGTCCCATGCATCTTCTGCAAGGAGACCGTGCTCGTAGCTGAGGAGCTGGCCAGCATCAACCCGAAGGTCAAGATCGAGATCTACGACTTCGTGAAGGATCAGATGAAGGCGAAGGAGCTGCGAGTGGACAAGATACCGGCAATCGCAGTCATCGGAGCCAAGGATTATGGCGTCAGGTTCTACGGCATACCCTCTGGGTATGAGTTCACATCGCTCGTCGGAGCGATCGTCGATGTCTCCAGAGGAGACAGCGGGCTTTCGCAGAAGACGAAGGACGCGCTGAAGGCGATAGACAGCTCGATCCACATCCAGGTGTTCGTGACGCCAACATGCCCCTACTGTCCTGCCGCCGTCCGACTGGCGCACAAGATGGCCATCGAGAGCGACATGGTCTGGGCTGAGATGGTCGAGTCCACGGAGTTCGTCCCGCTAGCGCAGAAGTACAGCGTCACGAGCGTGCCCAAGATCGTCATCAATGAGAGTTACCAAATCCAGGGCACGATGCCAGAGGACCTGTTCGCATCGCACCTGCTGCACGCGCTCGCACACGTCCTGCCTGTGCAGCCAAGGTGAGTTCGGGAATCGGATGAGGTGTTCGGATGGCTGCGCGCGAGGGCGACAAGGACAAACTCGAAGAGGTGCTGAGGACCCTCTCCGGCCTCAAGGGGGTCAAGCACGCGTTCTATCTGTCGGAAGACATCCGAAAGGGCCTCCGCGAGATCGAGAAGAAATATCCCTCCATCGGCCCTCTGACGGTCCAGAACGAAGGGATAAGGGAGGCCCTGAAGCGCAGCCATGTCGCATGCATAATCAAGGACAAGGGATTCCGCGCCCCGCCCCACGCGACCGTCCAGCTCGTGAACGATGACGGGGTCGTGATCGGACGGGAGATATTGCCTGGGGAGAGATTCGAACCGGATGGCAAGGGGAAGCACGTCTTCCTCGGAAAGGACTTCGTCGTCTTCGCCGACAGGAGCTCCGGGAAGGGAGCCCGGTTCCTGCTGCCGCCGATACCGTTCAAGGAGGTCGCGAGCATCGGAGGAGTGACGAACGTCTGCTCCTCGAGCCCTTCGACTGTGGGGGATATGTTTGTCAGGAAGGGCACTGGACTCAAGGACGACCCGAAGCTAGCCTCCATCCTGATCGGCTTCGACCTCCGCTAGCGTTAGCACCGTTAATGAGCTCCTGCCCGGGGAATTCGTAAGCGAGTGTCGAAAGGGCACCTAGCGCGGAAACGGACGTTCATCGGGGAGAGGGTATTTTGGCTGTTCGTTGCAAGATTGTGGCCGTGCATTCGAAGAACCTTTAAAAACCACCCTCTGGAAACCGCACTCCATCCGTCGGGTTAGCCTAGTTAATGGCGAACCTTTAAATTCATTCTAGTGATGCGCATTAACAATCATCCCTAGGCGAAAGCAGCCCATGCGCCGGGATGCATAGGCCAATGGTGTTAGAATGGCAGGTAAAGCGAATCCGTTTGAGGAAATGAAGAAGATGGTCGAGAAGGCGGGGAAGACCCTCGGCCTCGATCCCGGAGTGGTCGAGGTCCTGAAGAGCCCGAAGAGGGAGCTTACGGTCAACTTCCCTGTCAAGATGGACGATGGAAAGATCAGGGTCTTCACTGGATACAGAGTCCAGCACAACGAAGCCCGTGGCCCGTACAAGGGCGGCATCAGATACCACCCCCAGGTGGACATCGATGAGGTCAGGGCCCTTTCGTCCTGGATGACATGGAAGACTGCGACGGTTGACATCCCATACGGTGGCGCGAAGGGAGGCATCATATGCGACCCGAAGAAGATGTCCATCGGCGAGATCGAGAGGATGACGCGCAGATACGCGTCAGAGATATCGATCATCATCGGCCCGGAGAAGGACATCCCAGCTCCGGATGTGAACACTGGCGGTCGAGAGATGGCCTGGATCATGGACACGTTCAGTATGCAGAAGGGCTACTCGGTCCCAGGCGTCATCACCGGCAAGCCACGGGAGATCGGCGGCTCGCTCGGCAGGCCCGAGGCGACATCGAGAGGCCTCGTGTTCTGCGTCAGAGAGGCCGCGAAGAAGATCGGCATGAACCTGAAGGGCGCGTCTGTCGCGATACAGGGATACGGCAACGTCGGCGCGTTCGCCCACAAGCTCATCGAGCGCGACTTCGGGGCCAAGGTCATCGCGGTGACCGACTCCAAGGGCGGCATAATCAACGAGAAGGGCCTGAAGTACGAGGAGGTCTGGGCGCACAAGGTCAAGACTGGCAGCGTCATCGGATTCCCGGGCTCGAAGCCGATCTCGAACGAGGCGATACTCGAGCTCAAGGTCGACGTGCTGTTGCCCTGCGCTCTTGAGAACGTCATCACGAAGGACAACGCCGCCAAGATCAAGGCGAGGATATCCGGCGAGGGCGCGAACGGCCCGACGACCTTCGAGGCTGACGCGGTAATGTGGAAGAACGGCGTGCTCGTCCTGCCTGACATCCTCGCGAACGCGGGCGGTGTCACGGTGAGCTACTTCGAGTGGGTCCAGAACAACTACAACTACTACTGGACCGAGAAGGAAGTCAACGAGCGCCTCGACCAGAAGATCACAGCGGCGTTCCACGAGGTGTGGGACATGCACGAGAAGCACAAGTGCAACATGAGGGACGCAGCGTACCTCGTCGCAGTGAAGAGGGTCGCAGACGCAACGAAGCTCAGGGGATTCTACCCGTAGACAGCGATCAAACTCCAACCCATCCGGGGCATTCACCTCGGATGGACCCAATTCTTGTTTTTCGAATCACAACACGAACAACACGAGCACGACGACGAACGCGAAGAAGGCAACGACCATGAGCACGGGTATCAGCCAGGGCATGATGTTCCAGCCTGATGACTCCTCGTCCATCTCGGCCTCCAGGTCAAGGGCCTCCTCTTCCTTTCCGAGCGCGGAGTCGGCCTCTTCAACGTTCTGCATCGCGGTCGTCACCTCAGACTAGGCGCTTTGCGATCTCAGGAGCCACTTCGTCCGCGAGAACGACCTTCTGCTCTCCCGATTTCATGTCCCTGAGGGTCACGGACCGCTTCGCCATCTCCTCTCTGCCAACGATGACCGCGAACCGAGCACCTGCGCTCGAAGCGTACTTCAGGTTCTTGCTGAGAGTCCTCCGCATGAGGTCTACATCGGTCCGCAAGCCCTGCGACCTTAACCTGGCCACTATACCGAATGCGTACTTCCGCATGTCCTCCTTGGCCGGGATGACATACGCGTCCAGGGGGACGCCCGTCTCGATCTGTCCCTCCGCTTCGACGGCCAGGAGGACCCTGTCTATCCCTATCGCGAAGCCGGTGCTGAACACAGGTTCGCCGCCGAATAGCTCAGAGAGCGTGTACGACCCTCCCCCGAGTATCTGCTTCTCCGCGCCCAGCCTCGGAGCGTCTATCTCGAAGACCATGCCCGTGTAGTAGTCGAGGCCGCGGACTATGCCGAGGTCGACCTGGGCGTCCTCGATCCCGTAGAGCTTCAGGACGCTGAAAATCTCCTTCAGGTAATCTGCTGATTCTGACTGGTCGAGGTTGTTGAGCAGCTCCGCCTCTCCCTTGATGTCCGCTATCGCCGTGATCTTGTCGAAGAGCTGCCTGGGAAGCGCGCGGGCGTCGAACATATCCCCCATCGCGTCCCAATCCTCCTTGTCTATCATCCTCAGGACCTCGGCCGCGACCTTCGGGTCCTTGATCTCGTTGTTCACTAGGGACTTCAGGATGCCGATATGGCCAATCCTCACGACGTATGTCTCCAGCCCGGCGGACCGGATGCAGTTGATGGCCAGCGCGATGATCTCGGCATCAGTCTCCGGGTTCTTGGAACCGACCAGCTCAGCCCCGAGCTGGAAGAACTCCCTGTACCTGCCGCTCTGAGGGTTCTCGTACCTGAAGCAGTTGCCGACGTAGTAGAGCTTCAACGGCCGCGGGGCGGTGGACAGCTCGTTCACGAAGAAGCGGATGACGGATGCGGTGATCTCCGGCCTGAGGGCCATCTCCCTCTCGCCCTTGTCCTTGAAGACATACATCTCGTCGACTATGCCCTGCCCGGACCTGAGCGTGAAGAGCTCCGAGTGTTCGAATGTGGGCGTCATGACCTCGCCGAAGCCGAACCTAGCGCAGGCCTGCCTCATTCCGTGCTCGATCTTCCTGCGCTTGGCCATGTCGGCGGGACCGAAATCGCGCGTGCCCCTTGGCCTCTGAATCATCTGCTGCAAGAAGGGGTAACTTCGTCTTAATCCTTTTGGAAACTGGCATGCCCCACACGATGTGGACTGCGAAGGAAACATATCGCAGAACTTGACACGCTGTTAAGCGAATTGTATTTTAAACCCGTCTCATACTCGCCCCCCATGGCTAGCAATAGAATCGGTCTGAAACAGACGATATCCGACGGGCTCAGGGAGTCCGTCAAGGTGAGGTGGAATCCGTCGAAGGACCTCACGATCGTGGTAGGGTCCTACCTGCTGCTCGTTGCGGTCTTGTACACGGCGTTCAACGTTGTGACCAGCGAGAACGTGGCACCGTACTTCATCCTCTACGGGCCTGTCTCGCTGCTGCTCATCGGCGTCGTTCTACCTGTAGTCTGGAACACGATGCTCAGGAAGAGGCCGCTCGCAGACACTGGCATCACTAGGAAGCACGCACTCGTCAGTCTGGCGCTCGGGGGGCTGCTTGGTGCGGTCACCTACATGGGGACCCTCGCGGAGCTGGAGCTGCCGGTGTTCGATGAGCTGTTCCCGCTGTTCATGATGGCGATCACGGTCGGCCTGTTCGAGGCGGTGTTCTTCAGGGGGTGGATCCAGCTGAGCCTGGACAGGGCATTCGGGGCGATCCCTGCGGTGGTACTGGGAGCCGCGTTCTACTCCCTCTACCACATAGGATACGGCATGGAGGCCGAAGAGCTTCTGCTCCTCTTCATCCTGGGCATCACCTTCGCGATCGCGTTCCGTGTGACAAAGAACATCCTCGTCATGTGGCCGTTCTACACCTGGATCGGAGGCCTGTACACGAACCTCGAGGAGGGGCTCAGCATACCTTTCGAATCGGCTTACGGCTTCGCGCTCGTGCTCGTGTCGATGTTCATGTTCATCGGGTTCGTGCTGCTGAAGCTGTCGAGAGACAACAAGCGCAAGGCCCCCTAGCCCGGGTAATCACAGAAATCCCCCGTCCCCGATGCTCAGATTGATAAGGGTCTTCGAAATTCGGACGTACCGATGGAGACCCTGTGGATAGCGTTGGCGATCTTCCTGGTCACCTTTGCGCTTATCTCCGTCCGCAGGTTCCCGAAGGTGAAGGTCGACAGGCCGGCAGCGGCCCTGATCGGGGCCGGACTCATGATCGTGTTCGGAGTTGTGGAGCCCAGCAGGGCGCTCCAGGCCATCAACATGGACATACTCGTCCTGCTCGTGGGCATGATGATCCTCGTCGCGGGCCTCGAGCTGTGCGGGTTCTTCGAATGGGTCTCGCTGAGGATGATCAGGTACTCGAAGAACCAGTTCATGTTCCTCGTGCTCACTATGGTGGTCACGGGCGCGCTCTCGGCGCTCGTTCTCAACGACACCATCGTGCTCCTGTTCACGCCCATCATAATCAGGACCTGCAGGATGCTGAAGTCGAACCCCGTGCCCTTCCTCGTCGCCGAGGCCATAGCCGCGAACATAGGGAGCGTCGCGACCGCGGTCGGCAACCCGCAGAACGCGTACATTGCGACGAAGACCGGCATGTCCTTCGTGGACTTCTCGGCGAGGCTGCTCCCGGTCTCCATCGTCTGCATGTTGATGGCCATCGCGGTACTCTACCTCGTCTTCAGGAAGGACATCGAGAAGGGCAGCGCGCAGGAGTTCAGGCGGAAGATACTCGCGGAAGGCTGGACGGCCTTCGAGGAGGAGCTTGTGAAGGGCGACGAGTCGACCACCTCGGGCATAAGGACGATGAAGGAGCGGAAGAACGGCCTATACCTCCTCCTAGGAATCACGGCGGTGACATTCGCTGCGTTCGTGCTCAACCACGTCATCGGCGCGCCGATAGCCGTCATCGCGTTCATCGCAGGTGTCGTCGCGCTGTTCGCCGTGCCGCTCGTGACCGACGTCAAGTCCAAGGAGATGCTTGCGGGAGTCGACTGGACCATCATATTGTTCTTCGTCGGGTTGTTCGTCGTGCTCCAGGGGGTCAAAGACTCGTCACTGCTGACCGAGATCAGCGACTTCTTCCCGGGGTTCGGGACTGATGAGAAGCCGACCGTCGCTTGGCTGACCGCGCTCTCTGCGCTGCTGTCCAACCTCGTGAGCAACGTGCCTGCTGTCCTACTGCTGGGCGAGATGATACCGCTCTCCGATCACCAGCTCTGGCTCGCGCTCGCATCCAGCTCCACCCTCGCGGGCAACGCGACGATACTCGGGGCAGCGGCGAACGTCATAGTCGTCGAGAAGGCCGAGGCCAAGGGCGTGGAGATCAACTTCTGGAAGTTCACTCTCGTTGGGTTCCCAATCGCCATGCTGACGCTGTTCATATCGACGCTCATGCTCATGGTGCTCTTCTGAAATCATGGCCAGCAAGCTGTCTGACACCTATCCAGCACTAAAAAGTGTCGTTCTGGCGTAAGGGATTTATATGTCGGACGGCCATGTACTGACCGTCGGAACAGGGATTCCGATACACGGAGGGATGCACGTGCCAATGAAGCCAATATCTCTCGACAGGGCAAAGGAGATCGCCACCGAGAAGAGCCTCAAGCCAGGCAAGGTTAGAGGAACGACAGAGATCGAATTCACCCGGGGCGGTAGCCCACGGGTCGAAGTGATCGACTGGCCCGAGTTCGAGCAGATCCTCGCCACGAAGGATCTAGAGATCCACGAGGGCGGCGGATTCATGAAGCTGATGAAGAAGTAGGCCCGGGAGATTTCTTCACCACGCTTAAACCCCTTAAATTTTGAATTTTCATCTTTTGACGATAATCGTGACTATGTCCTGGTCTGCGACCTTGTGGTCCAGCCCTACGATCTGCCCGGGAAAGCGCGCGCTCTTCCCCCATATCTGCGCGTACCTGAAGTTCCGTTTGAAGTCCCTGTGGATCGAGTCGCAGATCATGCCTATGTCAGAGCCGTCCTTGATGACGAGAGGCTCGACCATGTCCGCCTCCTTCCCCTGGGGCTTCATGTAGATGCGGATGAACCTGAGCGCCTCGTAGATCTCGTCCTTAAGCCTGGCCAGCCCGACGCCCCGCTCCGCGGATATCGGGATTATCTTCCAGCCCTTGAGGCGCTTCTCGATCAGTCTAAGGTAGTCCTTCTGGACCAGGTCCGTCTTGTTGATCACGACGAGGCCGGGCATGTACAGCCTGTTCCCTGACACGTAGTCGATGAGCTGGTCCTCGACGATGTCCTCCCTGATCACGATGTCCGCGTTGATGTGGCCATACTCGTTCAGCATATCTCTGACGAGCTCATCGTCCAGGGTCGTTTGTTTGGTCGTGAAGTTGACGATGACTCCCCCGCGGTTCTTCTTCGCGATGACGATGTCCGGGGGTCGCTGGTTCAATCTTATGTTCGCGGTCTTCAGCTCGTCGACGAGGACCTGGACATTGGTTTCGAAGACGTCGATCATGAGGATGATGAGGTCGGCGGAACGCACGACGGAAAGGACCTCCTTCCCCCTGCCCTTCCCCTTGGAGGCGTCCTTGATCAGTCCCGGGAGATCGAGGACCTGTATCTTCGCGCCCTTGTGCTCCATCAGGCCGGGAACAACCGTCAGGGTCGTGAACTGGTACGCCGCGACCTCGCTCTGCGCGTTCGTGATCTTGTTCAGGAGAGTCGACTTGCCCACGCTCGGGAAGCCGACGAGCGCTATCGTGGCATTGCCGGACTTCCTCACCGAATAGCCTGCGGTCTTCGGGCCTTTCGACCGGCGGAGCTCCGCCTCGTCTCTGAGCCGAGCGATCTTGGCCTTGAGCTTGCCGATGTGGTGCTGGGTCTTCTTGTTGTAGTCGGTCTTGGCCAGCTCGTCCTCTATCTCTCTGATCTGCTCTTCGATGTTGGCCATTGCTTCAAGCCTTAATGCCGTCCCGGTAAATATGAGTTCCAGCGTGTCCCTCGACTGCCTTGACGAGGTTCTCGAGAGAGCATATTATGACCTCTTCGCCCCCGCCTTCGAGGAATCTGATGGCCGCGAGTATCTTCGGGCCCATGCTGCCAGGGGGGAACTGCCCCTGGGCGTACAGCTTCTTGACCTCGCTCAAGGTAGAGCGCATGAATGGTCGCTGGTCGATGGTGCCGAAGTCGAGGAACACGTGTTCGACATCGGTTGCGATCACGAACAGCTTCTCCCTGATGCTCACCGCCAGCATGGACGCCGCGAGGTCCTTGTCGACGACCGCTTCGACGCCGACGTATCTCCCTTCCTTGCGCACGACGGGGATCCCGCCGCCTCCGCACGCGATAACGACCTCCGCCTGATGCTCGCCCCCGAACACCAGCCTTCGAACGGGCTTGTACTCGACGATGCCGATCGGGTCGGGTGAGGGCACTACCCTCCTCCAGCCACCCCTCTTCTTGTCGTACTGCATCGTCCAGCCCTTCTCCTTCTCCAGCTGCTTCGATTCCGCCGCAGTGAAGTACTTGCCTATCGGCTTGGTGGGGTTCTCGAACGCGGTGTCGTTCTCGTCCACTATGACCTGGGTTATCAGGGAGACGGCGACCTTGTCCAACTTCCTGGCCATGAACTCGGATGTCAGTGCCTGCTGAATCATGTAGCCTATCTGTCCCTGGCTCTCGGCATCGCACACGTCCATGCCCATCGGGGGGATCTCGCTCTTCGCGATTTCGTTCCTGAGAAGTATGTCCCCGACCTGAGGGCCGTTCCCGTGCGTTATGACGATGTCGTACCCTTTCTCGATCAGGTCCGCCATGCCCCTGGTCGTGACCGCGACGTTCCGCATCTGGTTCGCCTGGGTGGGCTTCTCGCCAGAGCGCAGGAGGGCGTTGCCTCCGATGGCTATGACCGCGGTCTTCATCGATGGGGCCTCCTAGGGAAGGGCCATCGATGGGGAACGCCACTATATAACTGCTAGCACGGCACGGGCCGCTTGGAAACAAGTATTTATGGAAAGAGTGGGTTGCCTCAGAAGATGGAGACGCCAGCTCAGAAAATCGAGAAGATTCTCAAGACGCAGTTCGAGAAGTTTCTCAAGACTCCTTTCGTAATCCCTGCAGGCATCGCTCTCTCGGCGGGCATCTACCTCCTCGTGATCGCATACCTGTCCGGATTCTGCCTTGGCGGACTGATAACGCCTCTGGCGATGGTCGCCATATTCTGGTTCTTCGGCGTCAAGAGCGTCAAGAAGCTGATCATCATCGGCGCTGTCGCGGGCTTGGTCTTTGCCGCCGTCATGACCGTCTACCTGCCGTACACGTGGCAGGGCCTGGATGCCCCGGTGATCGAGAATGACTCCGGCAGCATCAGCGACGGGACTGTCTCGCCGATCCGCGGCGACGCGACTACTGTGTACAACTTCACGGTCACGATGAACGTCTCAAACCTGAGCCTGCTGCAGGACGTCCGTGTGATCATCATAGGAGTAGGATACTTCACGGACCCCGACATCAACGTCTCCATGGACCTGGTGCCAGGGAACTACTCGAATGCCACATCATTCGGATACTACTACGAGACGAGCGTACCGAACCCCATGAACATATTCGCCTTCGGCGCCTGGATAAATGGCTCCTGGGAAATTGAGGGAGACCTCGGACCCGTTTCGAATGATACGGCAGCGATCATGACCGCCGTCTTCCCAGCCGCGCTCACGCAGTCCTATGTGAGCGTCTTCCCGATCTACCTGCTCCTGCTTCTGATGATCTGGTGGACCAGACGCGCAAGGAGGATGAGGGTCACTGCCTACGAGAAGGCGGTGTCTGAGCGGGAGAAGGAACATGAGGGCGTCCCCAAGGACGAAACGAAGGTCCCGAGCCTCGCGAGGGCGATGGGGCTTGAGAAAGAGAGCTTCGTGTGCTCCGAGTGCGGGGCGGATGTCCCCGGCGACGCAACGGTCTGCCCGAAGTGTGGCGAGAAGTTCGACTAGGCAGGCCAAAAGCAGCTTCTTATATCCGCCCGAACGATATCCAGGCCAGGCGGGGCAAAGGACGCGGTTGCAGGGAAGATGTCGGCGGCCTGCCCTGAAGATGGCCTCGGGGCCATCAGAAGGAAATGGACAGGTGGGTGGAGATCCATGTACAAGAAACTGCTTGCCGTGGCTTGCGCAATGGCATTCCTAGCACTGACGCCTGTGCTGGTGGTCGCCGATAGCCTGGCAGAGGAACCGTCCTATGACACATTCTCTCAAATCGTCATAGAAGGCGACGCGGACTTCACGGAGGAGAATGGCCTGACTAGCGGCGCCGGCACGCCGGACGACCCGTACATCATCGACGGCTGGCGAATACTGGCGCCGAAGGACAACTGGCGATGGGGCCCGCCCAACGCAACGATGGTGTGGATCCGGAACACGACGTCCCACGTAGTGGTGAGCAACCTCACGTTCTCGGGGGTCTTCAACATCGCCATCACCCTCGACAACGCAGCGAACTGCACAATCAAGGGTTGCCACTTCCCGAGCCTCTACGGCGCTGGGATACTGGTGCGGTGCCCGGCCGAAAACGTGCGAAGCGGGCTTCAGATCGTCAGTAATACTTTCCGCAGCCACGGCAAATCGATCGAAATCTGGAACATGAACGACTGTGTCTTCCGCAACAACTGCTTCAACGGGATTAGTGTTTATGGCATCGTCCTCCACGGTTGCACGAACGTCACCGTATCGGACAGCGTGATGTACAATTTCGACGGCTACGAGTACTCAGCGATACAGGACTCCGGCATTCTGCTTGATAGATGCTCGCAGGTCTCCCTTGAGCGCGTCAGGATGATTGAGATAGAGCACTGCCACGGGATCAACCTCCAGAACACCTCAGATGTGACAATCAGAGACTCGTTCTTCCGGCAGGGTTACGGGGAGGCGAGTTCGATACTTGCCGTATGTTCTTCAGGAGTGACGGTAGAGGACTGCAAACTGGGGGCGAGCGACAATTTCTGCCAGATCCGAGTGGTACTCTCAAGTGGGGTACTGATAAGGGATAACGAGATCTGGCCTTCAAACTACTACTACAATGGCGTCCAGGGAATCAGCTCATCGAATGTCACAATAGCGTCGAACAAGTTCAACCGATGCAACCTAGTCCTCGAAGCCGCCGGAGACATCGCGGTCTCCAACAATTCATTCACAAACGACTACACTGGTCAGTATCGCACAGTAGGGTATGCCCGCATCAAGGCGACGGACGTGCATGGTCTGTCTATCGAACACAACTCAATCGTCGGGGCGTCTCAGTGCGGCATATGGGTTGATGAAGGTAGGATGGTCAACATCGTCGGAAACGTCATCACGGGAGGCGTTGTGCGGCCATACGACGGGTCGACCGGCCTTGGTGTGCGCATCTGGGACAGCGACAGCGTGACCATCGAACTGAACCGTATTGGAGACAACAATGCCGAGGAAGACATCTACTACGATGATGACGAAGTGTATGTCTCTGGATGCAGCGACGTGATTGTTCAGAAGAACAACATCTCACATGACTCTCTGTTCATCCGATCCTCCACCGCTCTAGTCCTGCGAGGGAACACCTTCTCGGGAGACAACGAGATCAGCGTCTGGTCCTGTGATGATGGAGAGATCTACGGCAACAACTTCGCTGCCGACTACTTGGTCGACTTCGAGGATTCGAGCGGCGTCACACTTGACAACGGGTACCCCGAGGGTGGAAACCACTGGATCGCCCTAGTTGGCGATGATGAGTACTCTGGACCCGACCAGGACGAACCAGGATCGGATGGGATCATAGACGAGCCGTTCCTCGTCGGCGGAGCATTAGACAACTACCCGCTGACTGCTGCGGTCCTGATACCAGATGAGAACCCTCCGATCACCTACGCGGACTTCGGCGACCAGTCAAGAAGATATGGCTGGTTCCTTGAGAACACTTCCGTCGAGCTGGTCTCCTACGACTCACTGAGCGAAGTGTGGAGCACTTACTACAGGATAGACGGAGGGGACTGGCTGATCTACGAATCGATCTTCAACGTCACGTCCAATGGGAAGCACTCCGTCGAGTTCTACTCGGTCGACTCGCTGGGCGTCGCCGAACCCGTCGCCTCCGAGATGGTCTGGATTGACAAGGACCCGCCGGTCTTCACGGCGATCAGCCCCCCGACGAACACCACCATCACTGAGTACCCAGGCGTTGTCGCGTTCGCATACTCCGACAACCTCAGCGGAGCATCCTATGCGATGCTGGGAAACCCCATGCACACTTACAGTTACTGGCTCACCGAAGGCGGAGAAGTCGAGGTGACGAAGTCCAGCTGGGAGGAGTCCGCTTCTGCCTACATTACTGCGTACGATGCGGCGGGTAACTACGTGGCTGTGAGCCTCACCTACGATTTCGACACCGACGTGTTCAGCACCACCGGACCCTACGGGCCGTGGTTCATAATAGCGGTCATAGCCGACTTCGTACTCTTGCTTGTCCCGGTGGCCTATGCGGTAAACTGGTACATAACGTTGATGGATTCACGGATACCAAGCCCGCAGTCGACCCTTCACCAGAAGGCGCCCAAAGGGCAGGTGACCAAGGAAGACGTCGAGGACGGGTACCCCAGGTTCTTGAGGAAGATATAGCCGAAATGGACCAGGGCGCCGTGGGCCCTCTCCCGGGCCACAAACATGTATTTATCTCGGTAAACTATTTCAACCGCCTGGGATGCACTGGTCAGATAGGCGCTTTTGCACCGCTCACGGAGGCACGTTAGATTGTCTTCAATAGCTCATGAACTCGCCAAGAAACAGAAGGAGATCGCCGTCTCCGAGTTCTTCGAGAAGAACAGGCAAATCCTGGGGTTCGACTCCCTAACGCGTGCCCTGATAACGACAGTCAAGGAGGCCGTAGACAACAGCCTCGATGCGTGCGAGGACGCAGGAGTCCTTCCCGACCTTCTGGTTCAAGTCGAGAAGATCGACAACACTGAGTACCGTGTGACCGTCGAGGACAACGGTCCGGGCATCGTGAAGAAACAGGTTCCGAATGTCTTCGCCCGGCTGCTCTACGGTTCGAGGTTCCACACGAGGGCCCAGCGAAGGGGGCAGCAGGGCATTGGCGTGTCCGCAGTCGTGATGTACGGCCAGCTCACGACAGGAAAGGCGGCCAAGGTCAAATCCAAGATATCGGACGAGGACACGGCCTACCAGTGCGAGCTGATCCTGGACACGAGGAAGAACAAGCCTGACATGATCAGCGAGGACAGGGTCATATGGGACAGACCGCACGGGACCAGCTTCCAGGTACATGTCAAGGGCAAGTACATCACGGGCAAACAGTCGGTATTCGAGTACCTGAAAGGGGTTGCCATCGTCAACCCGCACGCGAGAATCACATTCATCCCTCCAGAAGGGAACACGGTCGTTTTCGAGAGAGCCTCGGAACAGGTGCCTCCGCCGACGAAGGAGATCAACCCGCACCCTGAGGGTGTGGAGCTGGGGGAGCTCCTGAGCATGGCGAAGTACACGGAATCCCTGAAGATGACCTCTTTCCTGAACACGGAGTTTTCCAGGATCTCCTACAGGGTTGCGCGCGAGATTTGCGAATTGGCGGGTGTGCCCCCAGACCAGAAGCCGAGCCAGCTCACGCTCGAGCAGGCAGGGGGGATACTTGAGGCCATCAAGAAGGTCAAGATAATGGCTCCGGAGACGGACTGTCTCTCTCCCATCGGCGAGACGCTGATCAGAAAGGGACTCAAGAACGTGCTCGGGAGCATCAAGGCGGAGTTCTACGCCCCGCCGATCACAAGAGAGCCCAGAGTATTCGCCGGCAATCCGTTCATAGTCGAGGTCGGCATAGTCTACGGAGGACAGCTGAACAAGGAGGATCCTGTCCAAATCCTCAGATTCGCGAACAGGGTTCCTCTGATGTACCAGCAGGGCGCCTGCGCCATCACGCAGTCCATCGAGGCCGTCGACTGGAGAAGGTACGGACTCGAGCAGCGGGGAGGACAGGGCATTCCGTTCGGGCCTGCGATAATCCTCGTGCACGTTGCATCCACCAAGATACCGTTCACATCCGAGTCAAAAGAGGCCGTGGCCAACGTCCCTGAGATACGGGAAGAGATCGAGCTCGCGCTCAAGGCTTGCGCGAGAAGGCTTAAGACTCACCTTAACAAGGCCGCGAAGAGGAGCAAGGCCAAGGTCAAGTTCGAGATCGTCCAGGACATCATCCCGATGATCGCAGAGAAGAGCGCCAAGATCGTCGGGAAGCCCGTGCCGAAGCTGTCTGGGACGATTACGAAGATCATGAACGTGGTCTGGATAGACGACGACGTCCAGCCCGAGAAGAACCGACAGCATGTGTCCGTCAAGATCTACAATTACACCCCGAAGTCGCAGAGCTTCCATCTGCACATGCTCGTGCCTTACGACAAGATCGACCCGAAGACTCTCAAGGAGAAGCCCATTGAGATGAGGGACGGGAACAAGGTCACCTGGGACATCAAGAGGCTCTCATCAACGGACATCTTCGAGCTCCACTTCGACCTCGTCGGCATTCCCGCAGAGCAGTACGATGATAACGAGATCTACGTCAGCGGGATCGACCCGGCATCCGTGATCGGAGTCGAGGTCCTCCCAGGCGACTGGGACCTCGAGCACCTCAAGATCACGGAGGAGGGTCCTGAGGAACCGGCGGAGGGGGAAGAGGATGAGGTAGACTACGACGAAGGGGCGGAGGTGATCAACAATGAGGAATGAGGAGCGTCACCAGAAGGCAGTGGAGAAGCTGACCGAGATCGCGGGGAGCGTATACGACCAGCTGGACGAGGGCAAGATCCCCAAGATGATGATCCCGCTCAGGACCAAGACAAACATCAGGTTCGACCCGAAGTCGGCCGTGTGGAAGTACGGGAAGGCCATGGGAGCCCGCTCGGCGAAGAAGCTCACGGGCGCGCAGATGCTGCTGCGTACGATGTACATGCTCGAGTTCATCGAGGACATGATCAAGGAGGAGAAGTCCTCGACCCTCAGGGAGATGTACTACATCTCCGAAGGATGGGCGAAGGCCAAGTTCTCCGCCCAGGACGAGTCGAACATGCTCGCGGAGGATCTGGAGATCATCACGAACTGCATGCGAGAAGATTTCAAGCTCAGGCCCGAGGAGGACGGCGCACGTGTCATGGGCAACATCACGATCCAGGAGACCGACAGGAAGGGCAAGAAGAAGAAGATAAACTGCAGGGACGATGTCGGCGATTCTGGGTACGGGATACCCTACAACGTCGAGAAGGAGAAGATCAACTTCATCGACTGCGATGCCGACTTCATCATAGCCATCGAGACGGGCGGTATGTTCGACCGGCTCGTAGAGAACAAGTTCGACGAGGACGCGCACGCCATCATCGTGCACCTCAAGGGCCAGCCGGCGCGGAGCACGAGGAGGTTCATCAAGCGGATGAACGAGGAGATGAAGCTCCCTGTGTGCACGTTCACCGATGGCGACCCGTGGAGTTTCAGGATACACGCGTCCCTCGCATACGGAGCGATCAAGACGGCTCATCTGTCCGAGTATCTCGCGTCCCCGACGGCGGAGTTCATCGGGATAACGGCATCGGACATCCTCAACTATGAGCTCCCGACCGACAAGCTGAATGACAGGGACATCCAGGCGCTCAACGCTGAGAAGACCGACCCGAGGTTCAAGGACGAGTTCTGGAAACACGAGATCGACCTGATGCTCGAGATAGGGAAGAAGGCAGAGCAGCAGGCGCTGGCGAAGTACGGCCTGGACTATGTCACCGACACCTATCTCCCCGAGAAACTGACCCAGATGGGCATAATCAAGTGATTCAGCCGGACCAGGTGCAGAGATTGTATGTGCTCTCGTTCACTCCGGAACTCCCGAGGAACATGAGCCTCTCGAATGACTGTATCACCTGGTAACCCCTGGAGAAGACCGAGTCGATCGCCCTCTTGCAGACCGCTGGCACAGCTATCGTCAGTTCCTTCAGCTTCTCGTCCGCGGCCATGAGTTCCGACGTGGCGAGGAGCATTTCGAGTGCCTGAGGCTTCGCGCCTGGCTCGACAACGAGCGCTCTGACCGCCCCGCCGAGCATGTTCGCCCTTCTCTGGACCGTGTGGATGATGCTGAACCCGACCACCCTGTCCTTCGTCGTGGCGACAAGCGTGTCCCCGAACCCGAACTCCTTCGTAAGCCGGATCTCCTTCGAGTAGTCCAGACCCTGCCTGTGAGCGTCCGATATCCTCCTGATCTGGCCGAGGATGTGTTCCTGGACCATCGATTCTGAGAGCCGTTCGACGCCGATGTCGCCGCTCGGTTCGTCTTGCAGCTCTTTGTTTTCCAGGCTCCTGCCGAACACGACCATCAGTCCTTCGGGGCGCAGGCCGACCTTGAGGTACATGCCGAGGTTCGTCACGTTCTCTGGCATCGTCTCAAGACCGATGTCGACGCAGCCTTGGTCCTCGAGGTATCTCAACGAGTGCTTGAGGAGCTCCTTGCCCACTCCTCTCGCTTGGTACGATGTCAGCACAGACAGCGGTCCTACCCAGCCTGTGCTGCCCCAGCTGTGAGAGAAAACGGAGCCGATGATGCCCGCGTACTCCTCATGAGCGACGAACGCGCCGCCGACGTCCGAGTGCAGGTACGAGAGCAGATTCTTGTCTGTCCTGGGCGACACCTTTCCCCGGATGCCGTAGCGTTTCTCGAGGAGGTCGTTCCAGCATATGAGGTCGACCCCTTTGACGTCGATGAGGTCCTCGATCCTCATATTCCGGATAGTAACCGACATCTAGACCTCCTCGCCGCAGGACTTGGGAAGATAAGGTGGGAACAGCATATCAATCTGCGTAGCTGGCAATCGCAGCTCGGCGGAACCTACTCAATCGCAGAGGCCAGACTCCGATTTTAAATACGCGCATCAAGATTAGCGCACCCACCATGAAGATGGCTCCCGAGTGCGTTCCGTGCCTGATCGGGCGAGTGTTGTTCGAGACGGAAGAGGTGAGGCCGTCCAAGTCGATCGAAGCGGTGCGAAACGCTGCGTTCATGATGGGGGAACTTTTCGGCGAAGATGTCTGCTCCGCGACTGTGGCCACCAAGGTCCACAGGGAGACTTATAGGATCCTCGGGACGAACGACCCCTACAAGGCTCTCAAGAGGAAGAGCAACGAGGTCGCACTCGAGATCTATCCCGGTGCTGAGCGACTCGTAAGAACCTCCAAGGACCCTCTCAGGACCGCGTTCCTTTGCGCAATTTTGGGCAACGTCCTAGACTTCGGGATAGGAACTGGATATGACAACCCGACGAAGCTGAAGAAGGAATTCAAGAATCTCCTCGCCGAGGGTCTCGGGCACGATGACACTCCGAGAGTCCGGAAGTTGCTGGAAAAAGCGGACAAGGTCGTGTATCTCGCAGACAACTGCGGAGAGGTCGTCCTGGATAGGCTCGTCCTGAAGGAGCTCAAGAAGTTCGACGCAGACCTGACATTCGTCGTCAAAGAGAAACCGATACTCACCGATGCGACGAGGAAGGACATCGCTGACCTGGGCATCGAGCGGATAGTGGACAGGATCGCCGAGGCTCCGGGGTTCGCGGTCGGGGTCGACCTCGACTCGCTCCGCGGGCCATTCGGTAAGCTGCTCAGGGATGCGGATCTGATAATCGCCAAAGGGATGGCAAACTATGAGGCCTTGTCCGAAACCGACATCGCGCCGATCGCGTACCTGTTACGTACCAAGTGTAACCCCGTCGCCAACGCGATGGGGCTTCCGAAAAATATCAACGCGGTCAAGCTCTTCGTCAGAGGTCGTGCCAGATGATCGATTCGATTGTGTTCAAAACATTCGTGAACAGAAGGGCGAGCACGTTCAAGATCGCGACTGGCTCATCGGACGTTGAAGAGAACGTCATTGTCAAGATCGTGTCGGGAGACATGTTCGGGGTGGGAAACGCCAACCCAACTGAGGTCACGCACGAGACAAGAAAGTCCATCGAGACATTCCTCGCAGCTGCGCAGAGGAAGCTTCTAGGCACGGATGAGTGCGACCCAGACAAACTCCACACCAGGTTGGATGCAATAGCCGATGGCAACACCGCAGCCAAGGCGGCTGTGGACATAGCCCTGTTCGACCTTCTGAGCAAGAGGGACAAGAAACCACTACACGAATTCCTTGGCGGAGACCGGACGAGGATGCTCACCGACATGACCATCGGGATAGAATCGAAAGAGGTCACTGTGCAGAAGGCCGTAAAACACTACAAGGCTGGCTTCCGGGCGCTCAAGATCAAGGTGGGGCTCGATCTGAAGGAGGACGTGAGGCGCGTCGCGGCCGTCAGGGAAGCGGTGGGGCCGAAGGTCGAGCTCAGAGTCGACGCAAATCAGGGCTATAGTGTGGAACAGGCGCTCAAGTTCTGCGAGGAGATGAAGACCCTGGACGTGGTCGTTGTCGAGCAGCCCGTCAAGGCAGAGGATTTGGCGGGACTGAAGAGGGTGACATGCGAGAGCGATGTTCCAATCATGGCGGACGAGTGCGTGAAATCAGTCTTCGATGCGCGAAGGGTCGCCCGGGGAGGCATCGCTGACATGATCAACATCAAGCTCATGAAGAGCGCTGGAATCAACGACGCGGTCATGATCAACAAGTTCGCGGAGGCCGCGAATATGTGCACGATGGTCGGGTGCATGGGGGAGATCCAGCTCTCGATTGCCGCAGGCCTCCACTTCGCGTTGAGCTCAGAGAACGTCAAGTATGCGGACTTGGATTCGCACTTCAACATCGTTGATGATCCATCGTCTGGCCTGAAGTTTGAGGACGGATACCTTATCACCCCGGACAGGCCTGGACTGGGAATCACAACGCCTTTCGACAACGGATAGTACTGCAACCTCTAGCCGAAGTGCGGAACAGTGTGCATGTGCCCCGGGTGCGTGCGGTAGTACCTGTACATCGGCCGTCCATAGTATCGGTTGTGCCAGTAATACCAGTAGTACCAAGGAGTCATTTGTCTTCTTCTCTCATCCTCCTGCGAAGGCTGTTCCGGAAGAGGCTGCTCGGCAAAAAACCTCGGAGGGGGTTGTCGGATGGCCTGAGCATCTGTTCCGTACCTGTTGACTATCAACAACGCCAGGTTCTCGACCTCTCCGGCATCGTCGAAGAAATTTGCTCGGCTCACTACTCCGACTGCCTCCTTGAACACGTGCATAGCCTCATCAGGATCCAACGGGCCAGATGCCAGCATTGCTGCAGCAACATACGCCGCGTCGAAAACGTACCTCAACTGACCGACGAGAGCGTCAAACTTCCGAGTGAGAACGTCGACAGACAGTGCAGAACCGGCCATTATTGCACATGCCGTCCGAATGTCACTGTTTTCCTGATGGCCCAAAGCGACGACGGCGGACACGAGCTCCTCATATCGGGACTTGACCTCCAATACCGTGTAAGGCGATCTGGCTAACCATGCAATGTCATTCTCATCAGGCAGAACCACAATCTCCTTCAGCCACCTCATCCGGTCAACCATTTCTCCCTGTTGTTCCATCGGAGTATCTGTAAGCGCCAGAGCCTTGAGCTCCGCGTTTCCTGTGCCCAATCCATAACCAAACAGATTCGAATGTGCTGTACTGTATCTCGAGGCAAGATGCTCTTGTCCCCCAGTGGCCGACGACAGGTACGTTGATACCAATAGCTCGTCCTCTTCTGGATAAGCTTCCATTCCGTGTGTCTGAGGGGCGAGCGCGAACATTTCCTCGAACCGCTCTGCGTCCACGCCTGATTGCGATGCGATTATAGCTGAAGGCCGAAGCTCCGGTTTGATCATACCTGGGCGAGGGCTCATGAACTGGTCAACAAGACTTGAGGCGCCAAGGACCGATAGCTCCATCGAGTTCCTCATTGCATGCATACGATTGATGAAGGCTCCGAGTTCCTCCGACCCAAACCTCTGCTTCCACGAGTTCATGTCAGATATGGTTCTTCTTCCCTCAAGCGCGAGAGAGACATAGAATCCTGACGCTGAATTGTACACTAGGGCCTCGATGGCAGCTTTCTTCCCCGCTGCGTCTTCGAGTCTCGCAAGGACCGACTTATAGAGCTCTCTTGCCTTGACCAGCTCTGATTTCTTCCATCTTCTGAAACCTGAGGACATGGGGCCCGAGCTCGTGTCCAGTTCCCTAGCCATGCTCCTAACCTTCTGGGATAGAACACTGAAATCCCTCACAGCATTCCTCATTTTGCCGTAATCATCTGAACTGCACACGTTGACCAAACGGAGATTCAAGAGTTCCATCTGCTCATCAACGGTGAACTCGGTTGCCTCACGGCGCCTAAGGGCCTCCAGGATACCCAACGCCCTACTCACCAACATCCTCATTCACCACCGCTGAACAACTCTATCTCGACTGCGAGATCACTCTTGTCAACTGCTGGCTCCACGAAGACGTACATCTTGTCACCCCTCCTCTCGACCTTCACGTACGGATCCGCCCTGCAGGCCTTCTGTATGATCTCAGAGAGCCACGCACGCCTCTCTGAACGACTCTGGTTCAGCGCTAGGCGCCTCTCGGTTTCGACCGCTGTCGCTTCAAGAGAGAAGTTCGCTTCGTAGACATTCCGGTAGAATTGCATCAGAATCTGCTCTCGGACGTCATCCGGACGTCCGACTCTCACGTCTTCAATCCCTTCAAGGTCGGCGAAGTGCAGAGTGCCATCTGCAGCAATTACTGCGTCCTTATCGAGCCACACATCATGATAGCCCAGTCCCATATAGCATCCCGACCTCGAATCATATCTGAGAGTCCTTGCGTACAATGTCAGCGCCGCAAGGGTCGACCGAGCCAGATTCGTTAAGAAGTCCTCACACGACTCTAAGGATTTCAAATTGAACAGAGCAAACGCCTCTCCAGTGTCGGCACCAAAGGTCACAGGGCTCTGGAAGTAAAGGCGGACATTAGATGGCATCAACCTTACTTCCTGCCAGTAGGTTCCTGTGTACTTCCTGTACCAATAGAAACTGGATGCTATCCGCTGGAATCGCTCTGGCAATTGCAGGAGTGCTACGATTGGACAGATGTAGAACCCGTCAATCTCGTTGCGGTTCGCTCTGAGGCTAGCAAGCAGACCGAGCATTGCGTTGTCGGGGGCCTGTCCGCCATACGGCGTGTTCCCAAACCATCTCTCTGCGGTGACGAATCTTGCGTCTCCATTGTTGAGATCCGCGAGGTCGGAGGCGATCTCCGGGTCGTGACATATGGCCTGCAGTGTCTCCGAAGTGAGAGGTGAATGCTCGTATGCATCGAAGTCAGATCCACATCCCTTCACAGCGGCAAAGTACTCCCGCTCACCAATCACAAATCTGTCGTCTGTAAGCAACGCCGACCTGTTGTCATCCCTGATTCCCCTGTACTGCCTTCCCGCTGGCATTCCAGCAAGCTTCCACATCAACTGAGGGACGTATACGCCCCGGAGTCTGTCCCTCCACAATGATTCCAATTGTGGATTTCCAACGACCTCGGTCTCTTGGTTCAAGACAACAAGGGACACTGGATCGTTTGGCACCCAAACGGCGCGCGAAGGCATCAGAACCTCCGCTGCTTCACGGTCTCGACCTTAGCCAGCCTGGAAGAGTAGTAGACAGTTTCTCCTATTCGGTTGAAAGCAGCATTTCTGGCGACCGCCATCGATGCGTCATTATGCTTCGAAATCTCGACCAGCACCCTGTCCACTCCGAGCGCCGAGAGCACGGTCAATCTCGCTGCCATGATGTCCGATCCAAAACCCGAGGCACGGAGTCTGGGGATAATTGTAAGCGTGTGTAGTCTCGCGTTTGTGCCGACAACGGTGGCAAAACCAAAGCCAACCACCCTGCCATCATTCTCGGCGACGAATGCTACATCGCCTCCTTCGAAGCATGTGTTCACCCATCGTTCCGCTGGCCCATTGTACACGTCCCCAGCAATCCGAGCAACAATGGAGACATCATCATGCCTCATAGGGCGAACATGATTATTGTCATATGGCACGGGCCCCGGGTTTCTCAGCTCAAGTATCTCGAAGGAGTCTATCTCCTGAGCTGGTGAGAAGTCCCACCTATGCCCGTCAACCTCCAAAAAAAAATCACGCATTCTGAGGTTTCTGACTAGACACTTCGCGACAATCTCATCCAAGGCGAATACGCTTCCCATCCGAGACTCCTTGTCGAACATCGCCATTCCGACGATACTCTTGGCCGATGTGGCGATGACGACTGGATCCCCCTCTGATATCGCTCGTTTTGCGAACTTAACGAGGAAAGGAATGAAGTAACGAGATCCTCCTGGGGTCAAAGCATCCAAATCAGCCGCTCTGCGGACTCTATTGATTTCGACGACAGTCTCGCCAGAGAGTGTGTTAACCTTGACTCTTGATGGACCACGACGCCACTTCAGTATCAGCAGTATCACAATGAGGATGATCAGGGGAACGGCCAAGTACACAGCGAAGAGTGTCAGCCAATCGATCGGCGCGGAATAGCTGCTCGCTGTGACCTTCAACTCCGCAGTGAATCTGAAGCTGGATATGGAATTCACATCCTGCTCCACGTACTTCTCGCCGATCAAATAGCCGGATTCCCGGTCGAACCAGTAGGTATCTTCGTAGGTCGCGCTGAACACCCCGTAGTCATCGTCTCTTGTGTACGAACCCGATGTTGTCAGCTCCATAACCCTGTGGGGAACGAATCCAATCCACATTGTCTTGTCCGCATCCGTCACGGTGAACATGTCCTCGAGAATGCGAACGGTCTGCCCATCGTCAAGGTTCTGCGGAATCCAGAACCACACTGACGGATCGGTGTACCCCTCAACATCTGACAAGTTCTGATAGTGCCTGGTGGATATGAAGAAGCCGAAGTGTAGGTCCAAGATTCCGTTCTCGAAGGCTCCGTCCGAACCTTCGAAGGTCCAAGAGCCTGTTGCATGAAGCAAGGCTGTGTCGTTGGCTACCGACTCGACCACATACCTTGAACTGGAACGCATCGTATCTGAGTATCCCTCGTAGTAATCCTTCCCATTGTCCACGCGAGTGTCGTAGTCGTACTCGAAATAATCGCCTTCGAGAGGTTCTGCTGACGCCAACAGCGTGCATGGAAAGAGATTAATGAGCAACAGAAGAGTGACAGGAACGATTACTGAGAAACGACAAGGCTGAGACGTATGCGTCGTGTGATCAATTGTGCGCGACGTAGGCAATTCCCCCTGCCTGGAGACCGCTCACCAGCCAGATAAATGTAGCGCGGGGAGCCCAGCTCGGTGACCAAACCAATCTACCAGGGCATCCTGACACCAACAATCCTTATAGCCTCGATTCATAATCGGGTGCCAGCACCAACACATGATGGAGTTTCATGCCCAAGAAAATAAGCGAGCTTCAGAGCGCAGAACTCAAGCTTCGAGCCCTCTTGAACAAGAGGGACGAGATCAACGAGCAGGCTGCCATTTTGCGGTCCGAGAGGGACAGCCTGAACGCTCAGAAGATCGGCCTCCAAGACCAGATGAACGCCGCCAGGGACAAGAGGGACGCCTTCGTCGCGGAGATGCGCGTGCACAAGAAGCGAAGGGACCAGCTTCAGGCAGAGGCCAAGGAACTCATTGACTACAAGAAGAAGATGAAAGGCAAGCCCATGGGCGATCTCAAGGACGAGATCAGGGGCGTCGAGAGACAGGTCAAGGAGATGATCCTGAGGCAGCAGACGGTCCCGCTGTCCATTCCGGACGAGAGGAAGCTCCTGGAGGCCATCAAGACAAAGACCACAGAGGTCGACAAGCTGAAGAAGGTCCTCGCGGAGCAGGACAAGGTCTTCAAGGAAATCAAGGACGTCGACAGATCCATTGACGCGCTGTTCAGGGAGGCCGACAAGTCTCACGCTGAGGTCGTGCGGCTGTCGGATGAGCAGCACAAGGCGCATGAAGAGGCGACCTCGTTCATGAAGGAACTCGTTGCGCTGAGGGCCTCCGCGGACAAGAAGCACCAGGAGTTCGTCAAGCTGAGAATAGATGCGGACGGAGTCCATCAGAAAGCGCTTGAGCTGCGCGGAAAGGTTCTGGAGATCCGCAGGGAGAAGCGCATGGAGCAAGTCGAGGAGGATAGGGCTGTCCGAGACGTCAACATAGCCGCCAAGAGAGCCCTCGACGACAAGGACAAGCGCGAGAAGGCCATCGACGACGCTCTGGCGACGCTCCTCAAGTATGGGAAGCTGGAGATTGGGTAGACAAAGTGGATTTTGAAGCGAACTCCGCACCGGTCATCGTGCCAGTAATCCTCCCGTCTACGATCGTCATGACCGTGTCGGCGATCTGCCCTATCCTCTGGTCGTGCGTGACTATCACGATGGTCTTCTTGTATTCGTCCCTGAGCCTCTTGAACAGATGAAGAATCTGCTGACCTGTGACAGTGTCCAGCTCGCCAGTGGGCTCGTCCGCGAGGATTATCGGTGGGTCGTTGGCGAGTGCGGTCGCAAGGCCAATCCTCTGCTGCTCTCCCCCGGACAGCTCGTCGGGCTTGTGCGTCTCTCTCGGCTTCATGTCGACAAGCGCGAGGAGCATATCCGCCCTCTCCTTCATCTGCTCCGAGCTCTTGCCCGCGAGCCTCATGGGCAGCTCCACATTCTCTCGAGCGGTCAGCGTCGGGACGAGGTTGAAGAACTGGAAGACTATCCCAACCGTCTCCCGCCGGTGCTTCACCAGCTGCGCGTCGTTGAGGTCGACCAAGTTCACACCGTCGAGCATGATCGACCCAGCTGTCGGCCGGTCAAGGCCCCCGATGATGTTCAGCAGGGTCGTCTTGCCGCATCCTGAAGGGCCCATGATCGCAAGCACTTCGTTCTCCTTGATGATGCAATCCAGTCCCCTGAGCGCAATCACTTCTGACTTCCCCGTCTTGTACACCTTGATCAGGTCTTTTACGACCAAATCGCTCACTTCAACCACCTCTGATCCTGAGAACCTCTGCTAGCCTGATCCTGCCCGCCCTCGCGGTCGCGATGAAGGACGCGGCCAGGAGAGACAGCACCGACACGCCCACAATCACCCAGCTCGTCATCGTGAAGACCATTCTTCTGGGCACGATATCCCCAATGTCGACCGAGAAAAGTTCGTTGAACAGGAACGAGGTCAGCAGGCCCACGGACGCCCCCACGATAAGCCCGAGGGCCATGAGGGAGATCGACTCGCCCATCAGTATCTTTCTCATCTGCGAGCCAGAAGACCCGCGGGCCATGATGCATGCCAGCTCCACCTCCCTGTCCGATACTGCAACGAAGATTATGAGGCCGACTCCGATGCTCATGATCGCGATCGACAGGGCGTACTCCATGTACAGGAAGTCCGCGAGTGGGCCGAAGAATGGGTCGCTACTGAGCATGTCGATTTCGTCCTCCATTATGTATGTGTACGGCGTGATACCGCCTGTTTGCACATAGACCGCCGATGCGTCAGAAGCTACATCGTGCACGTCATAGCCTGGGCTTGCATCGATGAAGGAGCCGATCTGCAGACCGCCGTAAGACAGGTTCTCGTCGGAGATGAAGCTCAATGTGTCCCAAGACACGAAAATGTCTTGATATCCTAGGCCGGGCAACCCCTTGACCATCCCCACCACCCGGAGCGGGAAGACCCACATCGCCTGGTTCCACGTGCCGTTGTGCCAGTAGCTCCTGTCGAACTGCGCATTGAGGAGGTCGCCCACAACTATCCCATAATTGTCCGCCCATTCTGACCTGACCAGGACGGTCCCGTTCGTTTCGATGTCGGCCATGTCTGGATCTGCCCCCTCGAAGTAGAAGTCCGAGGGGTTGACGGTCTCGGCGTAATCTGAGGGGTCCAGCAACGCAATGGACGCCCACCAACCGTAATAGTAGGATGCTGATGAGATCTGGGTGGTTGCGAAGCGCGCTGCGCTCTCAACTCCTTCGACCTCTGAGATATCGTCAAGGAACGTGAGGTTAGTGACTACTTCCTCGATATCCATACTCCAGTCTCCCGTGTAGATGGTTGCTGTCAGCTTGATATCGCATCCGACGTCGAATTTGACCCGTTCGTGCTCGTACGCTATCGTGGACTCCATTGTGATGGATATGAACAGGCCGAAGGCCAGCGCCAGAGATATGATGACTCCGAGGTTGGACGCGCGCCTTGGATTGCGGATCACGTTCTTGTCCACGAGGTAGTGGAGCTCCTTCGTCCACGGCTTGACGATGACGGTCAGTTTCGAGTAAAGTCGCCTTGAGCCTCTGGTCACCAATCTGACTATGCTGAGAGATAGGAAGAATGGCATCAGCGGGAACATGGCGATACCGACCAGGATGAGCAACGAGAGTACCATCTGCACGATGAAGGACCCTCCCTGACGAGAGAGCCACTCCGTGCCCATCCACGTTGAGAGTATGCTGAGAACCGAGAGCCCGAGGAGGATGACGTCCGTGCGGACCTTGTACCCAATCTGGGTGATAGAAGGCGAGTAGTGGTGCAGCGCCTCAGCGACGTCTGTCTTAGATATCCGCCTCAGAGGTCGGTAGGACGATACGAACATCAGGAGCACGCCAAAGCCGATTGCCAGCAGAACCGTATTGGAATTGATGCTCAGGTCAGACAATTCAGGAGACGAAGTCAAATCGCTCCTGAACCCGACCGCGACCCCAAGCAGGAACCGGCTGACCAAAATGCCGAGCCCAAGCCCCATGAGCCCCGTGATCACGCCCAGGAAGAGCGATTCAAGGAACAGGAACGAGAAGACCTGTCTGTTGCTGCCGCCCCTCGATTTCAGGATGCCTATCTCCCTACGCCTCTCGTTCAGGCCAAGGTCGACGCCAACCACAGACAGGTAGGTTCCTAGAGCGACGACTGGAAGCGAGAGAACGATGAACACGACCTTCATGTACTCGAGTTGCGAGCCCAGGTCCCAGAGCGGCCGGATGAGCAGGTCTTCCGAGAAATAGAACCCATATACGGATCCGGCCATGTTGACCCTCTGCTCGACGAACTGGAGTCTCTCGATCGTGCCCTGGATGCTTGACAGGCTGATGACCTCGTCGCGGTCGACCCAGATTAGGAATTCGTATTGCGGATAGCTCCCGAGCTCCAGTGTCTGCAGCCCAGGTATTACCTCGTCAATGTCTGAGAGGAGCATCACGATCGGGTTGACGCTGTACCTGATCGCGACCATGTCGTCCTCGATGCCCGTTGATGGACCCCAGTACACCTCCTCGTGGGCGCTCGGGTCCTGCGTCCAGATCTTG
>Ga0214474_1000117_pt1 | contig 41132 bp, 45 predicted proteins | sample RVTome_2_FD_187335 | JGI IMG/M metagenome (GOLD analysis project Ga0214474, IMG submission 187335) | Soil microbial communities from uranium-contaminated site in the Upper Colorado River Basin, Wyoming, United States - RVT95D214 HiSeq ... | reverse complement strand
CAATTAGATGGGGATGAAGAGGACCGATATACTTCGATTTTAAACAGTCAAATGAGGAGGATGACATGGTCACACTTATTGCGACACTGAAAGTTAAGGGAGGGAAAATGGATGAGGTTGTTAAAGTTTTAAGGGAAATTGTTCCAAAGATCAAAGAGGCAGAACCTGGTTGTCTTGTATATATCCCACATAGAGTTCGTGGTGAGGACAATACTATTATTTTTTATGAAAAATACAAGGATGAGGAAGCGTTAAAAGCGCATTCCAGTAATGTTCCAAAATCTCTGGAGAAACTCATCCCGCTATTAGAACCGGGCTTAGATATTAAGACCTGTTACGAAATTGTATAGTAATCAATGGAAAAAATGGGGATAGGTTCATATCAAGGATTTAGGGAGTGCGCCAAATTTGGAAGCATATACTCAGGCTCCAGCTTGCGTTTTCTCCTGCTCAACTTTTTCGTGAAGCCATATGGACATAAGCTGGGTAAATGGGAGCCCTTTGTTACGGGCAATGCGTTTTAACAATGCAAGGTCAAAAGGATCTAATCGCACCGATACCGGTTGTCTCGGGGGCCGCCGGGCAACGAAGAATTCTGCTTTATCGAGGAATCCAGACACCTCTTCGGGTCTTTCCTTAGCAATGGAAGAATCCCATGCTTGGGCTTCTTTTTTTAGTCCCATTTTGATTCTTTTTGGGAGTTTTTTCATTTTTTGATTCTCCTTAAGTAAGCTTTTTGAGTCGAGGGCGACATAGGAAATGCTGTAACACATCTCCAAAGCCCGTATTCAGGGTATGGGGCAATAATAGCTTCGATATACATTCCCGATGCATCGGTGCCCCATAGCCGATAACGATATTCAGTAACTCGACCTCTTCTCTTTTTAGTTTTAAGAGCGAGAGTAGGAAATGGCCCTTCACCATAATAAACTTCTTCAACCTGTTCTGGTCGAAGACCATGTTCGGTAACGTGGTTAACATTGTCCTCATCCCAATCGGGTTCAAGAGAGGGGTCAAGCTTAATCACAATATCAAAGTAACGTAATTTTTTGATTACGTCAAGATCAAAGATGGAGTGTATTTAAAGGCGATATCTTATGGCAGGAAGAATGAGGGTGATGATCATTTCTGCGGGAACGGGCAAGGAAGGAAAAGGCGTTTCTCACGGAAATCTGTTTTTCCATTCAACACCACAACCCTGATTTAACAGTTTTCCTGTGAAGAATACCAAAAGGGTCAGGCTACATGGAGATGAGATGGATGAAAGGGGTCTTTCAGATTAAATCTTTTGGAAGGCCACTTTACGGGTATCATTATTGGAAGCAAACCAGGAATTTAAGAGGCATGCCATATCTTCTTCACCAGGGACCGTAAGTACTGATGGAATCTTATCGGGATATTTTTCTTTTGCAACCAATTCACCCTCGACTTCGCTGTCACCTATTGCCATCAGTTGTTCGTTGACAACAGCAATAGCCTTGCCTGGATACTTGGTCACAATCTCGCTAAAATATTCAACAATCCAGAGGTCATTTTTATCCATTCTAACCCCAAATTATTGAAATAAACACATCTTACCTAAATTAAAGAAAAATGTAACAGAAAGTCAATTTAAAATTTGGGACAAAATAAAAGATTAACTTGACTTCTAAAAATGGCATACCTTATAGTGAGTCTGCGGTACGAAACCTGCAGAAAGCTGATTGAAAGATGAGACAAAATCTTGTAAATTCGCTGGGAAAGCCTTGGAAAAAAATCCTAATTCTATTCCTGCTGATAATTTTCTTGGGTCTGAGTTTCTATTTTGGCGGACGATGGCTGGTTTTTCGCTGGCACTATGTCTCCACCGATGATGCTCAGGTAAAAGGGAATCTGATCAACCTGAGTGCGAAAGTTCCAGGAAGGATCGTCCGGCTCCTGGTCGAAGAAGGAGATTCTGTCCAGGCGGGGCAGGTCCTTGTCGAAATCGAAAAAAGGGATTATGAAGCAGCCAGAGCACAGGCTTCTGCCAATCTTGAAATAGCCAAGCACGAGTTATCCAAAGCTTATACCCAGCTTTCTTTAACTAAAGAGCGGGTCTCCCAGGGAATCGAAACTGCGCGGGCTTCCTTGCGAGAGGCTCAGGAAGGGCTTACATTCGCAGAGGATGATGCCACCCTCCAGGCCGATCGGGTAAATAAAGATATCGAACGCGCCCAAGCCAATTACCAGGCGACCTTAGCCAAGGTGGCGGAGGCCAAGGCCACGATGGAAAACGCCAGGAAGGAATTCGCCAGGATTGAAGCACTTTTTCAAAAAAAATACGTACCGGAAAACTCCCGGGATGTCTCGGAGACAGCCTGGCAGGTGGCCAAAAGCAAGTATGATGTGACACTGGAAAATGAACGAGAGGCGCTTTCCCAGCTTGAGCTGGCCAAAGTCAACCAGCGATCGGTCACCTTAAAGCAACAAAATATACGTATAGCTGAACAGATCTTTCAAAAAACACGAATCAATCTGAATTTGGCCGAAGAGGAAAAGAAGCAAAATCTCCTTCAGGAGAGAAATATTGAGCTCCTCAAAGCCAAAGTGAAAGAGGCGGAAGCCGCTTATCAGTTGGCCGAGATACGTTCCCAAGAGACTACTATCATTAGTCCCATCCACGGGGTGATCTCAAAGAAACTGTGTGAAGAGGGGCAAATGGTCCAGCCAGGCCAACCGATTTTAGTGTTGAATGATCCAGGAGATAAGTGGGTCGTGGCGAATATAGAAGAAACTAAAGTACGAAGGGTCCGCAAGGGAGTAAAAGTGAACATCGAGGCCGATGCCTTTCCGGGTAAGAGCTTTGAAGGAAAGGTTGAATCCATTGGCGCCGTGGCCCTATCGGAATTTGCCCTGCTCCCATCCGATAATCCTTCTGGAAACTTCATTAAAATCACCCACCGAATTCCGGTAAGAATTTTTGTAAAAGATCCGGAAAACCTGCTCAAACCAGGGATGATGGTTGTGGTGACGATCGAAGCCAGTTCATAGATCGGATTGGGTTCAAGAATGGAAAACCAACCTCCCCGAGAAGACCAACATCGAAAATGGTCCGTCCTCATCGTCGTCATCCTTAGCAGCTTCATGGCCATCCTCGACAATACCATCGTCAATGTTGCACTCCCCAAGATTATGGCAAATTTCGGAACCACAGTCGACCAAATTGAATGGATCGTCACTGGCTTCATGATTGCTTTTGCCATCTCCATGCCAGCGACGAGTTGGCTGAGGGAGGTCTTTGGCCTGAAGAAGGTGTTTATAGCCAGTCTGGTCACGTTCGTCTTTGGATCGGCTCTCTGTGGAGCGGCTTGGGGAAAAGACTCCCTTATCGTTTTTCGGATTATTCAGGCCATCGGAGGGGGGGCCATGATGCCTACTGGGTTGACGTTGGTTTCGGAAACCTTTCCTCCCCATGAGAGGGGAACGGCCATGGGAATTTGGTCCGTCGGATTAATGGTAGGTCCTGCTGTTGGACCATTTTTAGGTGGATATTTGGTGGACGAGGTGAGCTGGCGGGCCATTTTCTATGTTAACCTGCCGGTGGGCGCGATGGCTATTCTGGCGGCACATCTCATCCTTTCTCCCAGCAGGCCACCCGGACAAAAGAGAAGATTTGACTTCATCGGTTTCATCAGTTTCTCGGTCTTTCTCGCTGGCCTTCTCATAGCTTTAACACAAGGTCAGCGGGAAGGTTGGAATTCTGACTACATCCTTGCCTGTTTCGGGTTCAGCCTCTTAGGACTGATTCCATTCATCTTTTCCGGGATCTTACGAGAGGATCCGATCATCGATCTCCGTCTTTTTTTAATCCATAATTTCCTAATGGCCAATATCATTAACTTTATGCGAGCTGTGGCGATCTTCGGGTCTATGTTCCTTCTCCCCCTTTTCTTACAAAACCTTATGGGTTATACGGCCCTCCGTACGGGATTTATCCTGGTACCCACAGCCCTTGCTGTCGCCCTCGTCTCGCCCCTCTCTGGAATAATTTCGGACCGGATTGGGCCCAGGATACCTTTATTTGTCGGAACCGCACTGACGGGCATCTCCCTTTATATTTACAAGGATCTTTCTCTCAATTCAGACTACTGGTTCCTGTTCTGGACACAAATGGTGCGGGGGATCGGTATGGGCTTGATCAATGCACCCTTGATGAGCACGGCGCTTAATGCTATCCGCCGGGAGCAGACCAGTATTGCTTCAGGTCTCCTGACCGTCAACATGCAAGTCGGCGGTGCTTTTGGTATTGCCATGATGGGAACTGCTTTGCAGCGTCGGGAATTTTTTCACTATGCCCATTATATGGAGCAGATCAATAATGCCTTCTCTACACCTGTGAGCCGGGCCTTATCGGGGATGCAGGAATTGCTTCTGAGGGCAGGGCATGCACCTGCCGAGGTCGTAGAAAAAGGGCAGGCCTTGCTGGCCTTATGGGTTCAGAAACAGGCTGCGGTAAGTGCTTTTGAAGATGCTTTCGTCCTAGCGGCAGTCTTTATTACAGCCGGGATTTTACCAACGCTACTAATACGGAATATTCGGTTTTCAACCAAGGGAGAACGAATCAGTCCATCAGAGGAAATATAATACGGGTGACCTGTTGATTTCTGGAAAATAGTGATGGAAATAAAAAAAGGATGTTGGTCAATTTAACTAAAGGTCTTCCATTTTCATCATTAGAATGGCTTCATGTTACCTTACTTAATCATTTACCCGGTTAGAAATAATGCCTCGCTGCTCTACAGCGGGGTTAGATTTTACAATAATTCCGGCGGGGTTTAATGCCCCGCCCGTCGAGAGCCTCTGGGTCGAACGACTGGAATTTCTAACGGGGCTTACTTGTCTCGGGTTCTTCTTTTAATATTCCCGGAGTTATTGAAGAGGGAGACCCACCCATTGCGATAAAGGGTGTGGCCTTTTCACCCCCTTGCAGATTGGCGATGATTCGGATCCTTCTGTCAATATCCTTCAATTTGGAAAGTTTTTCCTCCATTTCCTCAATCTTAGTTGAGAATAATTGAATTTGGGATCTCTGAATCTGTGACTCCTGGCGCAATTGATTTAGAAAAAAGTTTTTCTTCTTGACCTGGATGTAATCACACAGGAAGAAAGTAATAGAAAGTTGTAAAAAGGCGAGAAGGTAAATAAGAATTTTAAAGGTTTCCTTTTTTATCCTTAGATTTCTGATACCGAAGGCGATATGGTCGAAGATGAGGATATTGAAGTAATCTTTTTCCATGAGGAATTCCTTATGACATTCCTTTCAAAATGGAATAATAAACCCTGGGCCTTTCTCAGAGGATGGGCTTGAATTCATTTCCCAAAATATATGCCCACTCATTGGCGCGAAAGAAAGACGGAAACCCATAAATATCTCTTTGAATAATTCTTTGTAAATTTCTTCCTTTTTGGACTGCAGAGATTTAAATGTTGTTAGTAATCGTCCTTCTTCAAAAGAAATATTCTCATCAGAATGGGGCCTCAAAGCAGATTGACCAAGATCTGAATTTGAAGGTTTGATTTTAGGGACTTCATAAAAATTAAAGAAATTATTTCTCCAAGTGTTTTGAGAAAATTTATAAGAAGAGATCGCTTTATCCAAGGAGTCTACCAACTGAAGCCTCTTCTTCTCTTCCAGATTTTTTAAAAAGTTTACCCTGTTAGAGATAATGCCCCACTGTTCTGAGTCGGGGTTAAATTTTAGAATCATTCCGTTTGGGTTTAATGCCTCACTGGAATTTATAACAGGGTAAACATCAGGTTCGGGCCCGACCATGATCGCCCCATCATATGAATATGGAACAACAGAGTGAAATCCGGTCTCACGCTTCTTTGTCGTTTTGAAGGGTTCATTTAGAGGTCCATTTTTTTTCTGGCCGTTTACATTATTTTCGTCCAATTTCATTGTTTTTAATTGATTGGAAGCCTTATCCATTGATTTAACTGAATTGGCCCATCCCTGTGTGGTTAATCCAAAAGTGAACAGAGTTAACAAAATTGAAACTTTCTTAATTTTCATTCTTCTTTGACTCTTCGAAATAATTAAGTGGAAGCTATGAATAAGAAAAACTGAATCTGATTTTATAATTTTTTACCTTGAAGGAGACCTGAAACCTATTTATATGTAGAGCAATTTAAATGCCAAAAGTCTTCATTTAAATTTTAATAGACAGGAGTGGTAAATTTTTGTTATATAAAAGGAAATTCCGTTTCTGAAGAGAGACGCATGTTCCACATTGCTGATCCCAAGGATATTAAGGCTGGAAAGTACACGGATGTCTATTTCACAAGGACAATGGAGGTCCTCAAAGCAAAAAAGATTGATAAATGGGTGAAGGCTGAATTTATTGCCAAACGGTTTCCGGAGGATTATGGATGGGGAGTATTAGCAGGTATTGAAGAGACCGCTTATCTGCTAAAGGACCTTAAAGTGAATGCTAGGGCAATGAAAGAAGGGACGATCTTCCGGGCTTATGAACCGGTGATGGAAATCGAAGGAATGTACACGGATTTTGGCATCTATGAGACCTCTCTTCTGGGGCTGTTATGCCAAGCCTCAGGTGTGGCAACGAAAGCTGCTCGCTGTAAAAAAGCAGCGGGTGACAGGAGAGTGATCAGTTTTGGTGCAAGGCGAATCCATCCTGTCGTGGCCCCGATGGTGGAGCGGAATGCCTTCATCGGTGGCTGTGATGGGGTGTCCGTGGTGAAGAACGCTGAATTGATCGGTGAGGAGCCATCAGGCACTATGCCCCACGCCTTAATCCTAATCATAGGGGATACGGTGGAGGCCACTAAGGCATTTGATGAAGTGATCCACCCGAAAGTCAAACGGGTTTCCCTCATCGATACCTTTAATGATGAAAAGATAGAAGCCATCCGAGTGGCTGAGGCTCTCGGAAAGAAGCTTTTCGGGATTAGGCTCGACACCCCCAGTTCGAGGCGGGGAGACTTTACGAAGATCATCGAGGAGATTCGCTGGGAACTCAATTTAAGAGGATTTGGACATGTTCAAATTTATGTCAGCGGCGGATTGGATGAGAAACGGATCCTTGCCCTCAATCCTGTGGTGGATGCCTATGGGGTGGGGACTTCGATCACCAATGCACGGGTCATAGACTTTGCGATGGACATCGTCGAGATTGATGGGAAACCTTTAGCGAAGAGGGGGAAGATGTCCGGGGCGAAGAGTGTATTTCGGTGCACGAAATGTTTTCAGGATAAAATGGTCCCTTTCAAAAAAGAACGAGGCCGATCTTTTCAGGGTGTGGATCGATGTTCATGCAGTGGCCGATTCAAGGAGCTTATTACCCCATTTATCCAAAACGGAAAGATCCTTTGGGACCTCCCCAAACCACAAGCAATTCGAGAATATGTATTTGGACAACTTCCTCATTTCAATCTTTAGAGTCCATATATATTTCATCAGGACATATCCAGTCCAAGGAGAGTTAAGATGATATGAAGGAAGCTATGCTCTACAATCCTTTAGAGGATGGAAAGGTTCAATGTATCCTTTGTAACCATCGATGTGTTATCTCCCCTTTGAAAAGGGGAATCTGTGGAGTGCGAGAGAATCGGGATGGAAAGCTTTTTACCCTTGTCTATGGCCGCGCGATCTCTCTGAATGTAGACCCAATCGAAAAGAAGCCGATCTTCCATCTCTTTCCAGGATCGACTTCTTTCTCAATGGCCTCTGTGGGATGCAATTTCCAATGCCTCCAATGTCAGAATCATGAAATCTCGCAGCTTCCGAGGGATCAGGACGGTCGGATTGAAGGTTCGGATGTTCCCCCTTCTAAAATTATTTCGTTGACCAAACAAAACCAATGCCGATCCATCTCCTATACCTATACTGAACCGACCATCTATTTCGAATATGCCTACGAGATTGCTCGCCAAGCCCATCAGGAAGGGATTAAGAATATCTTTGTTACCAATGGTTATATGAGTGAGGAGGCCCTCGAGACCATCCAGCCCTATTTGGATGCAGCCAATGTCGATTTGAAGAGTTTCAAAGAAAAATTTTATAAAGAAATTTGTGGGGCAAAATTGGAACCGGTTCTGGAGAACCTCAAACGGATGAGACGGATGGGAATTTGGGTAGAGATCACCACACTCGCCATTCCTACCCTGAATGACTCCGATCAGGAATTTGAAGAGATCGCCCAATTCATCGTCTCCTTGGGATCAGAGGTGCCCTGGCATATCTCTGCTTTCTATCCCACCTTTAAAATGTTGAACCTCCCGAGAACCCCTGCCTCAACGCTTCATCGAGCGAGAGAGATTGGGATGAACGCAGGACTCAAATATGTCTATTGTGGCAATATCCCCGGCGAAGAGGGCGAAGACACCTTCTGCCCTCAGTGTGGCCGAAAGGTGATTGAACGGACAGGATTTCGAGTGACAATAAATAATGCAGTCAATGGGACATGCCGTCATTGTCATGGAAAGATTGACGGGATTTGGGAGTAAGATGATCTGGAGCATTGGAGGCGGAAAAGGAGGAAGTGGGAAGAGTTTTATCACCGCTAACATGGGTATCTGTCTTTCAAAACTGGGAGTCAGGGTGATTCTCGTCGATGCCGATTTGGGAGGAGCAAACCTTCACACCTTTTTTGGAATTTCCCCTTCCACCCTCACCCTGTCTGACTTTATAAAAAAGAGAGTTTCCCATCTTCGCGAGGTCCTCATCCCAACAGCCATTCCCAACCTTCAACTCTTAACCGGAGCGCAGGATCTCCTTAATGCGGCGGATGTAAAGAGTGTTCAGAAGCGGAAACTGGTTCGTTCTATTCAAGGTCTGGAAAGTGACACGATCCTTGTAGATTTAGGAGGGGGCAACCCGTTGAGCGTTTTGGATTTCTTTTTAATGTCTGATGGAGGGATTTTGGTGGTGACTCCTGAACCCACTTCCATTGAAAATACTTATCGATTTCTTAAAAGCGCTTTTTATCGGAGGCTCAAGCAATCGGTTTCCTCTCCATCTGTGAAGTCCGTGATCGATGGAGCGATGGATCAGAAGAATGAGTTGGGGATTCAAAACCCTCATGACCTCATTAAAGCGGTGAGTCGGATGGACGAGGAGGATGCGAATAGAATGATCAAGGAAGTGGAGACATTCCAACCGAATCTGATTCTGAACCAAGTCCGTTCAAAAAAAGATATTGAGATTGGTTTCTCTATCCGGAGCGCTTGTCTGAAATATTTTGGCATTCACCTTCACTATTTAGGCTATGTGGTCTACGATCAGGATGTGAGCCAATCCATTCGGAAAAGGAAACCATTAGTATTGGAGAATTCCAAGTCCAGAGCTGCCCAATGTGTGATGGAGATTGCTTCCAAATTAGCCAATAGTCATTAAATGCCATTCGGTTTAATGGTTATGATCATGAAGGCTATTAAAAACCAGACGCATTACGAGATTTTAGAGGTCAGCCCAACAGCTACGATCAAAGAGATCCAGAGGGCTTATGAGCATGCCAAAGAGACCTTTCATATTGACTCATTGGCTGTCTATTCTCTATTCTCTGAAGAGGAGGTGAAAGAAATACAAGAATCCATTGAAGAGGCTTATCAGGTTTTGATGGATGAGGCATCGCGGACAAGTTACAATCAATCCCAATTTCAAACGATTGGAGAACAGCTACCTGGAAATTTTCCAGAAGCCCAGATGTTCTCCAGAGAAAAAAAGACCTCTCTCTCTTTCATAGACCTCTCCCTCAATGCTGAAGAAGATGTCTGCCGTGGCAAGACACTGAGGCAGTTACGAGAGAGAATGGGAATTGAACTCCAGACTATCTCCAAAGAGACGAAGATTAATATAAAAATTTTAGAATGGATTGAAGAAGAAGCTATTGAAAAACTTCCTACCACGGTGTACCTTAAAAGTTTTTTAAAGAGCTATGCGCAGTCCCTCGGTTTGAATCCCCAAAAGGTGGTGGAAGAATACCTCCATTTCATAGAAGAGTCAAAAGGATCTAAAAAGAAATAGCCTTTCCAAATGCAAATATCAAATGCCAAAGTTCAATCCCGCCAAGGCGGGATCAAATCAAATCTAAAGCTCAAATCTAAACAAAAATATTTGAAATTTTCCCCTCACCCTTCCCCTCTCCCCTGAGGCCTGCCTGCGCGAAGCCCCGCCTTGCGGGGCGAAGGCAGGGGAGAGAGCGGAGGAAGGAAGAATATAAGTGTTAGAGATAAATTTCCAGATTTCAATATGTAAGAATCTCCGCCTAAAATATTTTAAACTTTGAGCTTTAACATTCATTTGACATTTGGATTTTGAAATTTGGTTTTCAATATTATAGGGTCATGGTTTTTCTGAGGTGAGGTCTGATACCTTGGTAGTCATCTGTCGAGAAATGGCACTGCTAAATCCTGTGATTCTTTCACGGATCTTCCCTTCTTTATCAATGAAGAAAGTGGTCGGAATCGCGGTGACTCTATAATTTCTTACCACCTCCTCTGAGGCAATCACAATAGGATAGGGGATGTCCATAGACTTGGCAAAATTACGGACGATTTCCAGATCTCCTTTATCCAAACTCACCCCAATTACTTCAAACCCATTTTCTCGATAACCCTTGTAGAGTTGAATTAGATGAGGGATGGACTCCCGACAGGGTCCACACCAGGTCGCCCAGAAGTCGAGGAGAACCACTTTCCCTTTAAGTTGGGAAAGACCGAGATCCTGTCCATAAAGGGTCTTAAGGGTAAAATCCGGAGCCAAATCTAAGGAGAGTTCCTTCTCTTTAACACAATGAGGAAGAAAGAGGAGCCCTATGGTGCACAGACCTACAATAAAGATTTTCATAATAAAAAAAAGTCTCATATCCGAAATTTGAATATCGAAATCTGAAATATATTTACTATGGCCATATAGTCACCTGAGATTGATAAAAAACTGTAATCCCCCATGCCCCCTTTAGCAAAGGGGGCTTGGGGGGATTTGAAATGCCTCGCCCGTCGAGAGCCTCTGGGTCGAACGACTGGAATTTCTAACGGGATATACTAAAGAGCCTTTTCAATCATGGTTTTTAGGCGGGCCTTTGGCACTGCACCGACAATCTGGTCGAGAATCTTTCCCCCCTTGAAAAGAATAAGGGTGGGAATTCCCCTCACTCCATATTGACCAGGTGTAGCAGGATTTTCATCAACATTGAGTTTAGTCACCTTGATTCTACCGGTAAACTCCTTTGATAATTCCTCAACGATGGGACTAATGCTACGGCAGGGGCCACACCAAACTGCCCAGAAATCGACCAGCACTGGAAGATCAGAATCAAGTACCTCAGAGGAGAAGTTTTTATCATTAACTTGAACCAAACCTGGATCATTTTCCATTTTAACTCCCTTGCCTTCCATGTTAATTTTTATTTTCTTATAACCTTAAAATCTGAAGTCTGCAATCTTCAATCTAAAATCCTTCATAGTCTCCTTTCCAATACATAATCGGCTAAGGCATAAAGTGCTTCTTTCTCTTTCGAATTGGGAAAGGGACGGAGGCAATCCTTCGCCCTTTCGATATACTCCTTTGCCCTTTCCCAAGTATATTGGATTCCATGATATCGCTCGATGACCTCCACCACTCGGAAGTAAGCGCCCTTGGTAATAGGATTGGACTCGATCGTCTTTTGAATAATAGCTTCCTCCTCTTGATCGCAATGATAGAGCGTGAAGATCAGGGGGAGGGTGATTTTCCCATCCTGGAGGTCAATCCCGATCTTCTTTCCGAATTCCTCTTCATTGGAAGTATAATCGAGATGATCATCAATGAGTTGAAAGGCGATACCGACATTCATCCCGAATTCGGAGAGTGCCCTCTCTTTTTCTTCAGATACCTCTCCAAGAATGGCGCCAATCTGTGTAGCGGCTGAGATGAGGAAAGCAGTCTTGCGGGTGATGATCGAAAGGTAATCGTCCTCCGTTAAAGAGAGGTCGTTGGTTTTGATCAATTCCTCTAACTCCCCTTCAGCCATAATCGTGGTTGCCTTACAGATGGTTTGGAGAATTTTCCAGTTCCCACTCTGCACCAGAAGAGAGAAACATTTTGTGAAGAGGAAGTCTCCCACCAAGACGCTCGCCTCATTCCCCCATTTGGAATTGGCGGAGTCAATCCCCCTGCGTAACTGGGCTCTGTCCACGACATCATCGTGGAGCAGGGTTGCCGTATGAATGAATTCAATGAGGCTGGCCATGGAAATGTGTGAATCCCCCTGATACCCACACAATCTGGATGAAAGTAAAAGGAGCTTAGCTCGGAACCGCTTCCCACCGCTAAGCAGAAGGTATTCTCCAACCGCAGAAATGAGGGGAACATTGGATTTTAAGTTCTTTCGGAACTCCTGATCCACCTTTTCTAAATCATTACCGATACATTCGAAAACGATTTCCAATGGGGATACCTTCTCTTTCATGAATGGATAAGTACCGTTCACATGATCCATACAAAAAATTATTATCCCATTTATGTATCATTGTCAAAATTATTTTCGAGAACTCCAAACAACCACTTTTCGCTCTATTGATTACACAGATTCACAAAAATGATTACAGAGATTTTTCTTGATTCCTATGAAGAATAAGAGGCTCCATAAGATTTAGTTCGATCCCACTGGCTTTAATGGACTCGGTAAGAATGAATTTTGCTTCTTCTCCAATCCGGGGATAAACGAATTGCAATCGCTTTGGTTCCAATTTTCCAGCTCTCAATGCCACTAATAAATCAACGGTTCTCAAAGCTGGGAAAATCAAGTAGAATCTCCCCTTAGGGGGAAGCAAGTAGGAGACAGTAGAGATTAGGTCTTCAAGTGTTGCTTTGATCTCATGGCGTGCGATTGCCTTTTCCATAGAGGGATTGATCCTGCCCGTCTGATATTTCCGATAGGGGGGATTGGAGAGGGCGACATCGAAAGAACCCGGTGGGAAGGTTTTTTTTAACTCTCTAAAATCCTGCTTAAGGATAGACATCCGCTCTTCAAGATGGTTCAACACTACATTTTTTTTTGCACATTCTGCCAATCCCTTTTGAATTTCAACACCAACAAAAGATTGGGCTTTTGTAGTTTGCGATAATAGCAATGGTAAAATTCCACAACCTGTTCCAAGGTCAATGACCTTTTCATTTTTTCGAATTCTGATAAATTGGCTGAGGAGGATGGCGTCCACGGAGAATCGGTATCCCTTCTTCTTCTGAAGAATCTGGAGTTTTCCGTTGAAGAACGTATCAAGAGTTTCATCCGTTGAAGGAAGGAGGTTCATAGACAACACTTTGGGAAAAAAAAGATTGATTTTAATTAACATGGATTGAATTTGTCTGTCAATTTAACTTCTTTATCCATTCTATAGAGAATATCACTCCATCACTTTTGCCCTACACCACGCAAGTATTTAGGTGTGTAATCGGGGTCTTCCTTAAAGAAAGCTCCATGTTTTAACACGGGATGTGGGGATTTACTCCATATTCTTGAGTAAAAGCAAAGGCAAAAATTTGTACAAAAATATGAAAAGCTGTCCAAAAACTATCCACTGCGAGTCAATAAAATAGAGAAATTCTTTTTATTATTTCTTAAAATCTCTAATATTTTTAAATAATTAGAAGAGATATCATGAGGTTTGGTATAGATATTGCTTTATATTTCTCTTGACAAAATAATGATAAGAGGCTAATTTTTAATAAAAATTTGTTTCAGTAATGTTTATAATTCAGTTTTATTTAAGGGAGGAGCTAATTATGAGAAAATTAATTAATATCTCTATTACCACAATGTTAGTTCTCTCCTTCTTTTTTGTTCTTTCAGGGTTAGCACAAGAAAAGAAGGAAGCAGAAGGCGTATATACCATCAAAAAAGGGGATACGCTCTGGGATATCTCTTCTCAGTTTTTAAAAGACCCCTTTCTTTGGCCAAAATTATGGCAAAGAAATCCGTATATTACTAATCCCCATTGGATTTATCCGGGAAATCCGATCCGCCTTTCTACCGTTGAGCCAATAAAGAAAGAAGAACCACAGAAGGTTGCCGAAGAGAAACCGCAAGAAGTGGTTAAAGAAGCGGTTGAAGAACCAGAGGTAGAAGAAGTTAAAAAGGAGGAACCCCTTCCGGAAGAAAAGAAGCCTGAAGTGGTGGCTGAAGTGAAACCTATCCCGGAGGAGGAAAAGCCCCTCTACTTTCCTGAGATTCGATCAGCAGGATATTTGAGCGACATCGATTATCGTGGAATTGGCATTATTTTAGAAAATAGGGAAGGGAAAAACCTTATGTCGGCAGGGGATATCGTCTATCTGGCCTTCAATACCTCAGAGTCTATCTCGATCGGAAATAAATATACGGTCTTTCGTATTTCAGAAATAAGACACCCCGTCACCGGTAAAAAAGGTTTAAGGAAATATAACATCACGGGAAATATTCAAATCATCGATCAGCATGGCACTTTTTTCACGGCAAAAGTCATTGAATCTTTCGACGCTTTAGTAAAAGGAGATTTGATTCAACCTTATTCAAAAGAAAAAATGGAGGGCGTGATAGAAAAATAATATAAATAAATTAAATCATGATCAAAACCATTCAATTCCAAACAGCCATTTTCGAATAATAAACACTCCTGCGTGTGGCACCCTGCGTTAGTAAGTGTAGACAGGAGAATCAAGTATTTGGAATTTAGCGATTGGATTTTTACCTGGGCTTTGAAGATCTCCTTTTTATCTCCTAAGCCTTTTTTTATCACCCGACACAACTTCATTAATATTTTCTCTCACCTGAGAATCTTTATGGCCGAAGAGATTTTTTACTGGTTGGCCTTAAGCCTCACCCCAGGGGTGGGGAGCATCCTTACTAAGAGGCTTTTGGATCAATTCAATACTCCAGAAGCTGTCTTCCGTGCTCCAATGAAGGAATTATTAAAAATCGAAGGGGTGGGAGAAAAGGTGGCTGTCGAAATAAAAAAAGGTCCGTTGGAAAAGGTAGTGGAAAGGGAGTTATCGTTACTAGACAAGGTAAATGGGAAGATGATTACTTTAAAGGACGATGACTATCCAAAGCGTTTGAAAGATATTTACGACCCTCCTGCACTGCTCTATGTCAGGGGGAAATTAAGAAAAGAGGATGAATTAGCGGTTGCCATTGTCGGGAGCCGAAAGACCTCCCCTTATGGAAGATGGATGACAGAAAAGATAGGTCAAGATCTTGCCCGCCATGGAGTGACGGTGGTCAGCGGTATGGCAAGGGGCATCGATTCAGTGGCCCATCAGGGTGCCCTCCAAGGTGGAGGGAGAACCATTGCGGTATTGGGTTGTGGCGTGGATGTGATTTATCCCTCTGAAAATCGAAATCTCTTTTATCAAATTATTGAACATGGAGCCATCCTTTCTGAATTTCCGATGGGGTCGGCTCCTGAGGGAGGGCACTTCCCGAGAAGAAATCGGATCATCAGCGGTCTCTCCATCGGGGCGGTCATCGTCCAGGCCAGTGCAGATAGTGGATCCCTTATCACAGCAAACTACGCATTAGAGCAGGGAAGAGAAGTTTTTGCTGTTCCAGCGAATGTTGGAGCCGAGGGCAGTCGTGGTGCGAATCAATTGATCAAAGAGGGGGCAAAGTTGGTTGAATCAAGTGAAGATATTCTTGCAGAAATATTGCCCCAATGGAGGGGTGAAAAAGAGGAGGAGGTCACCAAAGCCGAGGCACCGGTTCCTAATCTCACTGATGAGGAGAAGAGTCTCTACAAATTTTTAGAGGAGACTCCGTTGCATATCGATGCGATCATTCGACAAAGCCAATTGGATCCGGGAAAGGTTGCCAGTCTCCTTTTGAATTTGGAATTTAAAGGGTTGGTCTGCCAGTGGCCAGGTAAGTGTTTCAGCAAAAAGATGTGAAGAATAATGAATGATGAGTTATGAATTACAGATTAAGAGTTGAAATAAAAAGAGAGGATTAGAAAATAGATGTCAAAAGGATTAATTGTTGTAGAATCTCCTGCGAAGGTGGCAACCCTTCAAAAATTTTTAGGTGGAGACTACGTCATCAAGGCTTCCGTGGGTCATATTAAAGACCTTCCAGAAGATGAGCTGGGAGTAGATCTTCAAAAAGATTTTCAACCCCGATACGTCACTATCTCCGGGAAAGGAAAGATCCTTCGGGAATTGAAGAAGGCCAGCAAGGATGTGAAGAATATTTATCTTGGCCCAGATCCAGATCGTGAAGGTGAGGCGATAGCATGGCACATTGCTGGAGAGATTGAAGACGGGGATAAGAATATTTATCGGGTTCTCTTTAATGAAATCACCAAAAAGGCAGTCTTAGATGCCCTTCATCACCCCGGGAAGTTGCAGCAATCCAAGTTTGAAGCTCAACAGGCGAGACGTATCTTGGACCGGTTGGTCGGTTATCAGGTCAGTCCCATTCTTTGGGAGAAGGTCCGCCGAGGTCTGAGCGCAGGTCGTGTCCAATCCGTGGCGGTTCGAATCATCTGTGAGAGAGAAAGGGAGATTCAAGATTTTGTCTCCGAAGAATATTGGAGTCTCACTGCGACCCTGAAAGGAAAAGACTCCCCCGTCTCTTTTGATGCGAAACTAACCAAATGGAAGGGGAAGAGGGTTAAAATGGCCAAAGAGGCTGAAGCCTTGGCCATTCAGAAAGCCCTGGAGACCGTTCCTTATTCTGTTTCAAAGATTACACAGCAAGAGAAACAACGCCATCCTCTCCCTCCATTTATTACCAGCCGGCTTCAACAGGAGGCTTATCGAAAACTTTCCTTCCCCGCACAAAAAACGATGCGGATTGCCCAGAAGTTGTATGAAGGGGTGGACCTCGGTGAAATGGGAATGGTTGGTTTGATTACTTACATGAGGACTGACTCCGTTCGAGTCTCTATAGAAGCTATTCAACAGGTCAGGGAATGGATTAAAGATCGGTTTGGGGATTCTTACCTTCCCCCTAAACCAAATGTCTATAAAAGCCGCAGAGGAGCCCAGGACGCCCATGAGGCCATTCGGCCCACTTCGATAGACTTGGAACCTGATCAAGTGAAGGCTTATTTAGATAAGGATCAAGGGGCCCTTTATAAATTGATCTGGGACCGATTCGTCGCTTCTCAGATGCCTTCAGCCATCTTTCTCCAGACCACTGTTGAGATCAAAGCGGATGATGCCATTTTTTCAGCCGTAGGAACAGTTCCTGTTTTCCAGGGTTTCATGGCCCTCTATGTGGAGGGAGAAGATAATCAAGAAAATGGAAATGGAGAAAAGAAACTCCCATCACTCTCGGAGGGAGAGGTTCTGGAGCTATTAGGCCTCACCCCAAAACAGCATTTTACTCAACCGCCCTATCGATTTTCTGAGGCAACACTCATTAAGGAATTGGAAGAGAAGGGGATTGGGAGGCCTTCGACCTATGCCACCATTTTAAGCACGATAAAAGGAAAGGGATATGTCCAGTTAGAGAAAGGGAAGTTTTTCCCAACCGAATTGGGATTTCTGGTGAATGATCTCCTCGTGGTTAATTTTCCCGATATCTTCGATATCGAATTCACTGCACAAATGGAGGAGAATTTAGATGAGATCGAAGAAGGCAAAAAGGATTGGGTCGATACATTGAAAGAATTCTACACGCCTTTTCAAAAGGATTTGGAGATGGCCAAGGTCTCCATGAGGGATGTGAAGCGGGAGCAGATCCCTACCGACGCTGTCTGTGAACAATGTGGCTCGAAGATGGTGAAGCGATGGGGGAAGAGAGGCTATTTTTTGGCTTGTTCAAGTTATCCCAAATGCCGGTATACGAGAGAAGTGGATGGGAACGGAGAGAATCAAGTGGAAACTGAAGCGCGGTGTGAAAAATGTGGAAACCCAATGGTTATTAAGAACGGGAAGTTTGGAAGGTTTCTAGCCTGCTCCAATTACCCAACCTGCAAATCCACACGGTCTTTGGATACTGGTGTTCGGTGTCCTCAAGAGGGATGTGATGGAATGATCGTTGAACGAAGAACCCGTAAAGGAAGAACCTTTTATAGCTGTACCAACTACCCTAATTGCACCTACGCCTTATGGGATAAGCCCACTCCAGAGAAATGTCCCCAATGCGGTTTCCCTTTCCTGGTTGAAAAGCAAGGAAAGGGGGGGATCATCAAACGATGTCCCCAAAAAGAATGTGGTTATCGAGAATCAGGATGAACCTTTCTCGCCAAACCGTGACTCAATAAAATGTTTAAAAACCAAATGTCAAATTCTCTGCCTGCGGTAGACAGAAGCGTTGACATTTGACATTGTTTCATCTCCGATATCTTCGCCTGCCCTCAATGATCTTTTTCTTCGTGAACCGATGCTGCATCCACTGAAAAGGGAAGTAGACGAATCGGTTAATCAAGGTAGGAGAATAATCCCAATGAAACCGTTTCCAAATGGAAGGAAACGAATTGAACTCCTTCCAGGCTCTTTTCCAACCCTCCCGAAGTGCCTCAGCGCTCATCTTCGTTGGAAGGAAATAAGGGGCTGAGTCCTCCGGTTTTTCCAAAAGCCACCATTGATCCTGAACCAGACGTCCCTCATTTTTTACTCTATGGTAAAAGGCTGTTCCCGGGTAGGGGGTAAGAATCATAAAGATTGCTGAGAAGAGTTTGGTTTGGATGGCAAAGGAGACCGTTTCTTCAAATACAGAAGGATCATCCTCGTCAAATCCGAAGACAAAGGATCCGCAGATGGCAATGCCATAGTGATGAAGGGACTCAATGACGTTTCGATATTCAGACGGATCGTTCTGAAATTTTTGAGACTTCATCAAGTTTTTTTTGGAGAGAGTTTCGAAACCGATAAAAAGGCTGTTACACCCACTTTTAGCCAGTAGTTTAATATTCTCGATCTCCTTCAATCCGGATAAGGAGGCCTGGCCGAACCATTTCTTCTTGAGAGGGATTAATGCCTTGAGCAACTCTTTCGAGTAGGAAGGATTTCCGATGATATTATCATCGTTGAACATCATCCATCGGTGAGGGAGGCGGCGAACCTCATCAACGACATCGGAGATGGGTCTGAAACGATAAGCTTCTCCAAAAAATTTCTGGACGGTGCAGAATTCACACCGAAAAGGACATCCCCGTGTAACCTGGACTACATCCAGGGGAAGATACCCTCTTCTGGGTAGAATGTCTCGCCGAGGAATTGGTATTTTTGATAATTCTGTGTAACCTTCCTGCCGATAAAAGGGTTTGAGATTTCCTATTCTGACATCTTCGATGAGATGGGGCCAGACTTCTTCAGCCTCCCCAATCACGACCGAATCGGCATGTTCTTTGGCTTCCTCAGGAAGGGCGGTGGGATGAATCCCACCGAGAACAACGGGTATTCCTTTCTTTCGGTAGGCGTCGGCAATTTTATAGGCTCTTAAGGCTGTTTTACTCAAAACCGTGATCCCAACCAGGTCGACCTCCTTTAAATCTTTCTCTAAATCAATGGGAGTCAAAAGATCATCGGTGAAATAAATTTCCACATCGGCTGGAGAAAGGGCAGCCAGAATAGGAAGCGCGAGGTTGGGTATACGAGCATTTTCTTCCACCGCTGGGACAATGAGTTCAATCTTCATGGAGATCATCCTAACAGCCTTTTGAAGGGATTGTCAAAGGTGTGAGAATTCAAAAAGGATAGGACGAAATGGGACGAGCAACCTGTTTTGAATGGGTATTAATTCCTAATTATGAAAAGGAGTTTAGGGTAACGGGGAGAGAGCTGTCGCAGGGGTTAGGTCTTACACCCGCTAATATCCACTTTGCCATTGCGAGACATGAATCGATCTCTCTGACATCCCTCATACCTCTTCCCCTTTTGATTATGTGAAATGTTCCCTGATTTCCCCCATTCACTGAATTCTTCTACTTTTCTCTTTCGGGACACGGAAGATTTCGCCAGGAAAATCTGGGCCAACTTTTTTATGGATGACACCACCTTTTCACAGGATCATCAGGCACACTCCGCATGAATGTTCCTCAAATGACGTCCTAAGTCTTCATTTCAAGATAATACTGAAGGCTAAGGATGATTGATAGAAATGTACATAATTACTTTAAAGACTCTTTTTAATGAGAAATATTATGTCAAATTTGTTATTTACGTGACAAATTTGTCAAAACTCATGGATATCCGGCCAAAAACAGATTTTACGATCCTTTTAGATACAGCAAGTTATAGATTTATAACAAATGGCATTGGATTTGCTGCAATTAATAATATGGGATAGTTTATTTTCCCCAAAATGAGGAAATCCAAAGGTCACCCCAAAGGATTCGTTCTGGTCAGAGATCGATTAAAGAAAAATATTACTATGATCATTAAGGATAGGGGGAATACCATGAAAACAAAAGAGGGAGATATATTCAAACGGGATTTAGACGGGGAGGAATATACAATTAGAAGAATCGTAAATAGAATGGTTGTCCTTGAGTCAAAAGACGGAAAGAGGCAAGTTTTAACAGAAATTGATAATCTACAACTAAAATCATTTTATCAGAAAAAAGGGGATATTGAAGCATTCAACAGTTAAAATCCTTTAGGTCTCCATTGGCCTTAATAAGATTCTTGGCGTTTAGATTCTTCCCTATTTTAATGGTAGGTTACCGTTTGTAAAGTTGTGTTGAGTGGAAAAAGGGCAAATAAGGATTACAGGAGATATCCCAAAGAGTGAAAATTTCTTTTGAAAAGTCATAGTTTCATCTTCCCTCCCTTCCATTATAGACGCCCCATCCAAGAAAATGGTCTCTGAAGACTTTACCCCGTAATCAACAGAAGTGCCCTGGAAAATGTAGGGATCAGGTTTTTGAGGACAAGCCCATTGAGTTAATGAAATGGTGAAAGGCGGGATTGCAGAACTTACTTATAAGCCCTTCTCTCAAAAGAAGAATTAGGGAGGGGGACGATGAGGGATTATCGGAGAAATGAGCACCCAAACCCTTCCTACCCATTCAACGTTGTACCTACAAAGAGTAAAGTTGGGCTTTCTATATGATCTGAAGATTTCCGATTGGAATCGAGTATAACTTCGAACTCAGCGATGCGGCTTGTCCACATCGGCTGGAGTGTTTGGTTGTGTGGGCTTTCCCTCAAGATCGGGGTTCCAGTGTTGTATGTACATGTCCTCAACGAGGTTTTGTCCGCTAACGTCAATCCAATTCTTACCTTTCTTCGACTGGAACGAGAAGAGTCCTCTCACTGAAAAGGAACTCATGTCCGTCATAGTGAAATGGAGATGCGGCTGTCCGGACGCACCTGAGTTGCCTATGAGTGCCAGAACATCCCCCTTATTGACCCTTTGTCCCACTTTCACTTTAAGCGACGATTTCTGAATGTGACCGTAGAGTCCACCAACACCACCGCCGTAGTACACCTCAACGATGTTCGCACGGTCGAATTCCCCTGGGTGGCCGACTGTGGCATCAAGATTCCTGTCTTCCGCTCGTATCACAATTCCGTCAGCTTGTGCCAGTATTGGCCTTCCCCAACAGTAGTGATCTTCCAGTCTGAGGCCACTTCGTCGGTAGGTTTTTCCTCCCTCCATAATGAACAGGTCAAACGCATATGCCGCAAAGTGCTTTAAGCGATGGTGACCTGTCTTGTCTGGGAAAACGAACCACTCGCCGTCCACAGGAAGAGGGAAGGAGTACTCAGTCTGTCTCTTATCTGCATACTTGATCCACATGGTTAGAAACCTCTGGTATTCCGGTTTCCTGAAATCACTTATCTGGCGCAATACGCGTCTGAGTTCGAATTCCGCGGCTACGGGCAAATTATTCTCCTCGCACCACTTGATCAACGTCAGATCTTCCCCTGCCTTCAATAACGTCTCTCTCTTGACCAAGTAATCCACATACCGATCATCTTTCGGGTTGGCAGTCCAGACAACGCGGTCCACATCCGGATAGCTCACGGGTAGACTTCCTGCGGGAACGATTACCGGATTAGGCAGGACCTTGCCAGCATTAGTATGTGGAAATACGATGCTATCCTCCTTTAGGGGTCTATTGAGGGAACTGCCGCTGACACGTTCGTCCATGCTCATTTCCATGACATGTTTAATCCGGGATGATTTGGTTCCTGTGTTCAGTTCGGTGCAGTATCCATGATCTATCGCGACAAGAGCACAAGTCAGTGCAACAAGAACCAAATTCAGTTTTTGCGGCATGAGTTTCTCCTTCGAGGTACAACATATTTTTTAAGCTGTCTCTATATTTTTATTAAATCTTAATCCATTTTTTCTAAAATTAAGGAAGGGAAAGTTACAAGTAAGTAACATGCAATATTTGGTTTATCGTAGGCCTGGATTGAGGAAAAAATGTCATTCCTCCAAAAATAACTGATTACCAAATATTGATTGTTTCTCCCGATAATCATTATCATGGTCATTCGTAATGTCTTGAAAAAAACGCCTCTCACAATAACCACAGTGATTATTTCAAAGAGAAAGCGTGATTATTGAGTCCCTTTTTTCAATAAAAGTACTTCATAAACGTATCCTCCTATGAATCTTAGAGGATCATATCAGTCGCCATCAGCCCGGTTTTCCCCACCTCTCCTCGATTGCACAGATGGACTGTATAGGATTACTTTACCGCACTTTTTAACATTTTGCCTGCTTTGAATTTTGCCACCTTATTGGCGGGGATCTTAATCTCCTTTCCGGTTTGTGGATTTCTCCCCTTTCTGGCCCTCCTCTTCGCCACAGAAAAAGTCCCAAATCCTGTTAAGGTCAGCTTATCACCCTTCTTCAATACCTTCGTCACAGAATTGGTGAAGGCGTTGATGGTTTTTTCAGCTGACGCTTTCGAGATCTTGGTCTCCTTTGCAATGCTTGCAATCAACTCTGCTTTCGTCATTTAAATCACCTCCTTTAGAGAATTCAACATCCTGAATATATATCTCAGTCCATCCCCTGTCAATTCAAATGTTACAGGCAGGATGGATTTTCCCTCGATAAAAGTCATTTATCCAGAACATCTTTTTTGAATCTCCAGCACAATCTCATAAAGTACACAACACTTTGTTAAACTTATTTATCTACAATTGAGGCATAATTTAGGAATCGAAGATTTTCGATAGAAATCATCATCCTGGATAGATATATGATAATCAAATCCAAACATTTCCGGTGGTATGAAAACAACACATCTATAGCAGAAACGCTCACTTTTCATCCAGTCTGCTTATTAGGTCCGGTCAACAATAATGGTCCCTGTCCCTATTTTATTTCTATATTGCATTCCTCCACCCTTTACTCTTAAATGGAAATAATGTATTTTTACAAAATGGACAATAAGGACAAAAATATTCCTGAACCAGCTACCCCAAAATTCCGGTTTGGCCTTCTACAGGTGATGGGTATTGTGGCAATGGTCATTATCATTACGGCCCTTCTCACCGCCTGGTGGGTAAAATATTATATTTATGCTTACAAATTTACACCGACAGTATTGACTGTGAGAGAGCAGAAAGCCCTGGATTCCAAATTGGCTAAACTGGAAGCAACGGCAAACAAAGCCCTGGTCGTCACGAAAGAAAAGAAACATGGCAAAGGGGTTCCCCTTGAACCGGAAGCATATTCTGAAGAAGGTGCGAAGCGGGAGATAAGTCTCACGGAAAAGGAACTGAATGCACTCATTGCCAATAACCCTGAAGTTGCTCAATGGGTTGCGGTTGACCTTTCAGATAATCTGATAAGCGTCAAACTGGTGGTTCCTATGGATGAGGAGATCCCTGTGCTCGGAGGCAAAACACTTCGTCTCAATCTAGGAGTAATTTTAAGGTATGAAAATGAGAGACCAGTCGTTGCGTTAAAAGGGTTTTCTCTTGGCGGAATTCCTTTACCGAATGCATGGCTGGGCAACTTGAAGAACAAGAATTTAGTCAAGGAATTCGGTGCCGAGGGTGGTTTCTGGAAATTGTTCTCCGATGGAGTGGCAGATCTTAAGGTACAAGAAGGGCATATTCTGATCAAGCTTAAGGAGTAGTTTTTTGATTCGACTTTTAAATTTCAAATATCAAGGCTTCGGGAACAGGTCTTCAATAAATAGGTTACGGGTTACACCTACTACTAAATAGCCTTACAAAGATGATATTCTAAGAATTACGGGTTGAAATGAAGCATATCGGGTGCGGTTGTTCCTCAACCGCACCCGATAGGGCGGCGCGAAGCGCCGACCTATCAAAAAGTTCACCAGGAGCATTACGTGATTCGGTGGAACGATAAGTTATGCGGCCCTCTATGGCCTTATCTCAACAATCGTACCATTTGGCACTAACTTTTCAATTTCCTCTATTTCTTCGTCCGTAACGGCAATACACCCTTTCGTCCAGTCAACCTCTGTGTGAGAATCGCCAACCCACGAGAAACCATTCTTAATGCCGTGGATCATGACGTCTCCGCCCGGAGAAACACCAAGTTCTTTTGCTCGCTGTTTATCTTTCTCGTTTGGATAGGAAATATGAAGAGATAGGTGATAACGGCTGTCTTTGTTTCTTGAATCGATAACGTAGGTTCCCTCCGGGGTTTTGTTATCGCCTTTCCTTTCTTTTGGACCAATCGGGTTTCCCCCCAAGGCTATTTTGTAGGTCTTGAGCACCTCGTCCTTTGAGATCAACGTCAATCGTCGTTCTTTCTTTTCTATCAGAATCTTATCTGCAGGTCCCTTCTGGATTAGAAAAACCTTTTGTTCGAGCACTTCAATCTTTTCTTGCAGTGTAATAATTTCATTCCCTTTGCTTTTAACCTCTTGTTGGAGAGTCTCAATCTGCGATTGCTGCGTAGCAATCGTCTTATCCTTTTGTTGGAGAGTTTCCATCTGTGTTTGTTGGAGAGTCTCAATCTGTGTTTGCTGCATAGCAATCGTCTTATCCTTGATAATGACATTGTTGATATGAAATATCATCATCTCACTATCCTTCCTGTACCCACTCCCCGGGTAATCCTTTATGAGTTTCTGAAAACATTCCAGAGATTTCTGATAATCTTTTTGCTCATTCCTCGGATACGCATAAATAATACCCATCTCGAAAAGAACCCTGTCTCCCTCCTTGGGATATTTTTCAATAATCTGCTCATATTTGCTCAGAGAGGCCTTGTAGTTTCCCTGGTGGAAAAAATCATTCGCTTCTTTGAAGGTTAACTTGGCCTGAAATCCCTTATTAAAGTGACTGCATCCGAATATTAGAATTGGTGTTATGATGATGCAGACAAAGAAAAAGTAAAGAGGCTCACCTAACCTATTTTGCTTTCTACCCATATACGCCTTCGTGTTTGTTAATAATATGTTTGATAATCGCAGAACCATTCCTCTTCCTGATATATCCAAAACATATACTACATTATAAGTTAAGATATGCCCTAGTTTGACAGATTGAATGTTTGAATGGTCCAGACAGACCTGAACGATGGAAGTATAAGGAAGTGGGAGGGTCTCAAAAACCCTGCCACTTCCTTTCCGGAGCACTGAAGGAAAGTTAACAGCTTCCCATAAAATTGACTTACTTCTTCATTGATTTCTGGAAAATGGCGTCAGCCTGCTTTGCCTTTTCCTCTGCGATCTTCGCCTTTTCCTCTGCGATCTTCTCTTTTTCCTCTGCGATCTTCTCCCTTTCCTCTGCGATCTTCTCTTTTTCCTCTGCGATCTTTACAGCATTTTCAGCGCGGGCTGCGGCTTCATTTGCCTTTATCGTAGCCGCATCAGCTGTAGCCTTGGCAGACTGCGAATCCTGTACTGCCTGATCAGCCTTCGCACGATTCTGCATTTCCTGCGACTGAACTTGCTTGAGGTCACCTTTTGTTGCACACCCCCCCATAGTAATAGCCAGAACAAGGATCATTGAGATCACCAAAAGAATCTTTTTCATAGTCTAATCACCTCCTTTCTGTTCAGTTTACTGTAGTTTAACAGTAATTGTCAAAATACAGCAATACATCACAAAAAATATACATGTTGGTTATTAAATATTCGCAAAAAATGTACCACATTTAGAGTTAAAGTACAACCATTTTTTGTTTCTCAATGCAGGGTCGCCTCTGGTGCTGGAGGGCGGAAATTCAACAAGCTATGCGGCTTGAACGTGTGGGAAAAGGCGGGATCGATTACCTCTTCTTGACAGGTTCAATCAATATACCATCTATTTCCAAATCAATTTTCAAGCGTTTGATTGCATCTTTGGCTTCGCTGATATCATTGAAAGGGCCAGCGATAACACGATAGCTATCGTTCTTTGATGACACCCTTGCCGGGATTTGTGGACCCTGGTGGTTGATAATGGCTGCAAGTCTCACAGCATCAATCTCGTCACGCACTTCAGCAGCCAAAACAGACCACGCCTCTGTTTTCAGTTCAGGTATTTCTGGTCTGCCATACAATTTTTCTGGGTGCTTGACTTCTATGGTTTTCGCAGCCCCTTTTTCACTTCCTTGAAGGATCTCGAATATGGGAACAGGAATCCCTCGGGCCTCGGCCAGTTCTTTCTTAACTTTGCTCCAGTCAAGCGTGCGCCCCGATTCCTTTTCAATATTTCTCAATTTTTTATATATCTTTTCAAACTCAACAGCGTCCAAATCTTCCGGGGGCGCATGAACTTCCATGTAAACTACTCCATTACATTGACCCAGGAGATAAGGCTGGTTAACGATGCATACAGGTGTTTTAACCGGAGTGTTCTCATAGAGTATCTTCACGTCTTCTGGATAGAGTCTTATGCAGCCATTGGTTGCCCTAAGACCGATGCTGGCCGGTTTATTAGTACCATGGATTAAATAAGTCGGCTTACTTAAATATAGCGCGTATTCTCCCAAGGGATTTTCAGGTCCCGGCAGAACTTTAGCGGGCAGAGGATCTCCTTTTTTTCGATGATCCTCAGCAATTGAGGCAGGCACATGCCAGGTCGGCTGGGTCACCTTGCGTACCACATACATTTGACCGATGGGCGAAGGTCGCTCTATGGTACCGACACCGAGCGGGTAGGTCGACACCGCCAGTGACTTATTATCCCCTTTAAATTGAAAGAGCCTCATAGCGGCTAAGTTGATCACGATGCCTTTTCTTGGGGCGTCCGGTAGGATAAAGCTCAGAGGCAACATGATACGTTCTCCGGTTTCAGGCACCCATACATCTACCCCTGGATTTGCTGCACTGATTGCATTGATCCCCAAACTGAAGTGTCTTGCAATATCCGGTAGCGTATCCCCCTTTGCAAGCCTGATGACTGCCAACCGGCCAATGACGTCATCTCCTTTTGCAATCGAAAAGTCATTTCGTTCGATCTTTTCTTCCGGATAGATTGGTAAGGGCGGGGGTTTCACCTCAACTTTTTTCATTACAGCACATCCATTGAAATACCAGATGAATATAAATAGAACTAAAAGACGAAGCCTATTGGATAAGGGGGATAAGTCAGTGATTTGGCACATGGGTCAAATAAGGTACCTTTCTTAATGAAGAAAATTTAAAAAACCATTTTCCAGTAAAGCACTGGATCGTGTTGATGCGCAAGGTTCAATTCCATCGCAAGAGCAATAACCTGCAATTCGATGAGATATACCAAGTTTGGCCGATATTTTCAAAATAATGAATGTTATTTTGAGAAACCTTCAGATTTTACAAAGGGTGCACGCTACACATGTATAATCATTTTATTTGCAATCTTCAAGACTCACAGTCATTACCTCCTACCGTGTTCCGTTAAATCCTTCCCAGACGGAACCATCATCAATTGTAATAAATACATATCATAAATACTGAGACAATATCACCAATAATTACGGTTTGAAGTCCTGCGTCTTCATTGTTGATGACGATCTGTGGATTTTAGGAAGAAATCAATACCCCATTTGAAATTGTCTGTGAATTAGATTTCGACTTCCATTAATTTTAAGACACCTTTCCCTTTTATATGGAAGGAAGGCCTTTTTTTCTATAGTTGCATAAGATCTTGGATTTTATTTTGCAAATTTGTGGGAGAATACATAAAATAGGGGATGATGGAACCGATCATGGTTATTGGGGCCGGTTTGGCGGGGTGTGAGGCGGCTTGGCAGATTGCTAAGAGAGGAGGAAAGGTGATCCTCCATGAGATGAAGCCAGAGGCCTATTCTCCAGCTCACCACTCTCCGTTTTTTGCGGAACTGGTCTGTAGCAACTCTTTTAAATCAGAATCCATTGAGAATGCATCAGGGGTTTTGAAAGGAGAAATGATACAATTAGAATCCCTCATTTTAAAGGTGGCAAAGGAGGCGAGAGTTCCGGCAGGAGATTCTTTGGCCGTGGATCGGGAGTTTTTTTCAAAAGAAATCACTCATGTCTTGGAAGGTTTGGAGAATGTGGAGGTGATTCGGAAAGAAGTTTCTTGGATTCCCCAAGAGGGAATTACCATTATTGCAACAGGTCCTCTTACTTCCGATGTTTTGAGTAAAGAAATTCAGAGAGTGACAGGAGGCCATCCTCTTTTTTTCTACGATGCTATCTCACCTATTGTGACTGCTGATTCAATCAACTTTCATAAAACCTTCAAGTCCTCACGGTATGGAAAAGGGGGAGATGATTATATTAATTGTCCAATGAACGAAGGAGAGTATTACCAATTTGTAGATGCATTAAATCAAGCGGAGAGAGCACCGGTCCACCCGTTTGAGAAAAGGTATCTCTTTGAAGGATGTCTTCCTATTGAAGAGATGGCAGAGCGGGGAAGGGACACTCTTGCTTATGGGCCTCTCAAGCCAGTGGGCCTTATCAACCCAAAGACGGGGAAACAACCCTTTGCCGTCGTTCAACTAAGGCATGAGGATCGGTTTGAGACGCTTTTTAATCTGGTGGGATTTCAAACCCGATTAAAGTATGAAGAACAGAAAAGAGTCTTTCAAATGATCCCAGGACTGGAAACGGTAGAATTCGTTCGATTGGGCTCTATTCATCGCAATACCTTCATCGATTCACCAAGATTGTTGGAGGAGTCCCTCCAACTGAAGCATCACCCGAACCTCTTTCTTGCGGGTCAGATTACGGGGGTAGAGGGATACATGGAATCCACAGCAATGGGTCTATTATCAGGAATCAATGCCTATCGATATGCAAGTGGAATGGCATCCGTTGTCCCTCCTCTTACAACCGCCATGGGTGCATTGATCTATTATATCACCCATTCTCTCACCCTTCCCTTTCAGCCTATGAACATCAATTTTGGTCTTTTTCCTCCTTTGCCTGGGAGGAGCAAAGGCAGGGCAAAACGGCTTCTTTTAGCGAAGAGGGCATCAAAGGATATGGAAGGGTGGAGGAAGGAAGTTGAGGGATAAGGAATGGATCGGGAAATTCTAACAATACAAGGTAAGGTTGAGGTTTAGGTTAAGTTTTGAAATAAAATCCAACACGATCTTAAGTGTTAGAAAGAAATTCTTAGATTTAAACATATAAGAATCTGACGAGGAACCGATGGAAGAGAGAAAATGTTTTCGGTGCGGGAAAGAACTTCAGCCAGGAAGTCTGTTTTATATCATCCGTATCCAGATTTTTTCCGGTTTTGATGGGATCCTTACTGAGCCAACAGAAGACCTTGATCAACAATTGAATGATTTGCTTGAACAGGTGCAACATTCGGATCCCAAAGAGTTAGAGAAAGAGGTCTATGAAGAGATCACAATGATTGTCTGTAAAAGTTGTCGAGATAGACTTGTCGATGAGATTCAGCATCCCTGGGAGGGCCCATTTCGGATCCAAAAAGACCCAGATTCCTTTCTCCATTAAGAGCTTCCTCCCTCAATCTTCCCCAGATCTCCCAAAGAGAACGCTGGGAAACGACTTTTCACTTTCTTAATTTATAATCAGTGTAATCGTATCATAATCTATGCAATCATAGATTTTTTGGCTTTTTCAGAAATCTCTAAAAATCACTTGACAAAAAATAAAAATTATGATTAATTGGTTCAATTGAACTTATTGAAGAAGAAGAATGGAAAAGAGGAACCTTTCATTAAAGAAGCTGACCAGCACCCTCTTGAAGAACGGCTCGAAGGAGATGACCGGCCGGGCCCGAGGCGTCCGGATTCGAGAGGCCCTTGAAAAGATTTTGGGGGGAGAAAAGGAGGCGCTCCGGGTCGTCCTCGATTTTACAGGAATGGGTTCCATCGATTTTTCCTGGGCGGACGAAGTCGTGGCCAAAATGATCTCCCGATTGTGGAGCGGTGAATATGGGGAGAAGTTTCTCGTCCTGAAGAACATCAACGCGTCCCAAGCGGAAAACATCGGGGTGGCCTTAGAGAGGAAAAAGTTGGCCATTCTGACCACGGGTCCAGAAGGGTGGCGAATCATCGGTTCTCTGAATAATTATTTGATTCACACCTTAAATCGAGTGATGCAGAAAAGGCAGTTGACATTGAGGGAGTTATCCGAGGAAGAAGGAATTGAGATGAACACGGGCGGCACCAGGCTTCTCAATCTATACAAGAAACGGTTAGTGGTGCGAGTGGAAAGGCCGGTGAAAAGAAAAGATGATCCCCATCGGGGAAGGCAATATATTTACCAATCCCTCCTTGCATAGAAGTTTCCAATGGGGAGAGTCCAACGAGGGGGGAGTTCAATGAGGAGAGTTCCATGGCAGAACTGAGAAGAGAGCCTGTTACAAGGATGTGGGTGGTGGTCACTAACGATCACCCCAAAGGTCCATCGGATTACCTTGCTTTCAAACCTCCCTATCAACTTCAAGAACAGGAAGATCCCTGTCCCTTCTGCCCGGGCAATGAAGGGATGACCCCCCAAGAAACTTTTTCTTTGAGCCGCGATGGAGGAAGATGGACTGTCCGGGTCATCCCAAATAAATTCCCCTTTTTCCATATCGAAGGGGAGTTCGACCGAAGACCGGAGGGGATGTACGATGTCATGGATGCCATTGGTGCCCATGAGATCGTTGTGGAGTCACCCGAACACCATCAGAGCTTGTCTACCATGGAACCCAAGCAAATTGGGGGAATCCTCTTGGCTTATAAGGATAGACTGATCGACCTGGAAAAAGACCATCGATTCCAACAGTTTCTAATTTTAAAAAATTATCCTGGCATTTTCAATCACCATCCCCATTCCCATATCCTGGCCATGCCGGTTATCCCAAAGAGAATTGACGAAGAAATCTGGGGGGCCTTGGATTACTATCAACGCAAGGAGCGCTGTATATTCTGCGATATCATCAAAGAAGAAATTTCTATGAAGAAAAGGGTGATTTTAGAAACTGTCTTTTTTTTAATCTTCTCCCCATTCGCTTCACGCTACCCCTTTGAAACCTGGATCATCCCGAAAGTTCATTCCCCTGATTTTCATCGTATCAGGGAAGAGGAAATAAGAGATCTTTCCATTGGGATTCAATCCTTATTCCATCGTTTCTCTAAACTACTTCCTAATCCACCCTATAGCCTTACGTTCCATACTTCCCCTGTTCAGGGTCGATTCCATAGGCCAGAATACCACTGGCATATTGAGACTCGATTGCGGATTGGACTGCGAGAAGGATTTGAATGGGGAACGGGTTTCTTTGTCAATCCCACTCCCCCTGAAGATGCCGCAAGTTATTTGAGAGGCGTAGAATAAAGAATGAAGAGCTCAGCATGGAGCATTTAGAGTTTAGAAAATTGAATCAATCCAAAGGACGACCTTTTGAGGCCAGGAGGAAGAGAAGGAAGTGGGTTCTTCTTTCAGGATCTTTTTTCATTGGCCTTTTCCTTCTGAGCTACTTTGTTGTACTCCCTCCCACGCCTCCGATGTCTCCCCCCGTCCCTCCCGAGCCAAGCCCATCCGCCACCCAAGAACCACAACTCCATACCATTGAAGGGGATGTAAAAGAAAGAAGCAGTCTTTTTCAATCCCTATTGGAGAAAAACATTCCTCTTCGATGGATCGATCTGATCATCTCGAAATTGAAACCCTATGTGAATTTTAAAAAGATCAAAGGAGGGACTTACCAATTCATCACGGATATGAAGGGGGAATTCGTGAAATTTATTTATGAAGCGAGTCCCACAGAGATTTATGAAATTGAAAAAGACTCCCAAGGATATATTGCTCAAAGAAAAAAAGTCCCTCTCGAAACACTTCTGGTGAAAGTGGCTGGCGAAATTCATTCTTCTCTCTTTGAAGCGATGGATGCGGCAGGGGAGGTGGATACATTGGCCATCGCCTTTGCTGAGGTCCTGGCCTGGGAGATCGATTTTTATAAGGATGTCCGGGAGGGGGATCGATTCAAAATGGTGGTAGAAAAAATTTATAAAGGAGACCAATTCATCCAGTATGGGAGGATCCATGCTGTAGAATATCAGGGAGGAGGAAAAATCATCAGAGGGATCCAATACAAAGAGGGCTATTATAATGATCAGGGGATTTCCCTGAGAAAAGCGTTTTTGAAAGCCCCTTTACGGTTTAACCGGATCAGTTCGAAATTCAGCCGGGCTAGAAAACACCCCATCCTGGGAGGGGTGCGGCCTCATTACGGTGTGGATTATGCGGCTCCGCCCGGAACTCCGATATGGGCGGTGGCAGACGGAACGGTTATCTTATGTTGTTGGAACGGAGGATACGGAAAGCAGGTGATTCTGCGCCATATGAATGGGTATAAGACCCATTATGGTCACCTTTCTCGCAATGGCCCTGGTATCAGAAAGGGGGTCAAGGTAAGACAACAACAGGTCATAGGATATGTGGGGTCGACAGGTCTCTCTACTGGACCCCATTTAGACTACCGGTTGACCAAAAACGGTCAATTCCGGAATCCTTTGAAAGAAACTTTTCCCACAGGCATTCCCATTGAAAGAGGAGAGATAGAAAATTTTCAGCAGAGAAGAGATGAAATGTTACTTTGGCTTCAAGGGGAGTCGCCTTATTCGAAAAAGATAGAAGGGGAGATGGATCAAATTGAGCGAGTAGAATGAGGAGAGCATGGGAAATAAGAAAAAGATTCTTATCGTGGATGATGAGCGAGATATTATCCAGGCATTGACGATTCGGCTTAAAAGGGCAGGATATGACGTCATCGCCGCCTTTGATGGAGCCCAGGGTGTGTTTATGGCCCACAAGGAAACACCCGATATCATTCTCCTCGATATTCGAATGCCTGCCAGCAACGGATTCAACGTTGTTGAGAGATTGAAGCGTTCTACACAAACCGGTACCATTCCTGTTATCTTTCTGACAGGAAGCCCGGAAAAGAATGCAGAGGAAAGGGCGCTGGAACTGGGAGCCCGGTTTTATATTAAGAAGCCTTACGACCCTGAGGAGTTATTAGACGCGATCAAAAGGGCTTTGGAGGAAGATTCTACCAACCCAGAAATTAAATAGTCTTATGATCATAATGGGATGTTAAGAGAAGACTTCGTCATTCAGTCAGAGATACGACGCATTTTAGTTCGAAGCAATATTGATTATTCAAAAATCAGCTTTGGTACGGTCAAAGGGGTGGTCTATCTCCGGGGGATATTCGAAATGGCCCGTTTTTATGCGGATGGGAGTTCAGATGGGATCCAGGAATTCACAAAGAAGAGCCTCGCCTCTTTAGAGAAAAAAATAAAAAGTATTCCTGGAGTGACTGATGTCAACTTCCAATTAATCAATTGGAAAAAAGAAAAGGGACAATGGATTCCCAAAAAAGAATGAATTGGAAAGGGGGAGAGATCGTTTTAATAAGGAAGATGAATTTACTCTATCGTCGGATTCTGAGTGAGGTCGAGAAGGAGATTCAGATCCATCCTAACTTTGCAGATCTCCAGAATCAGTTTGCTCTCCTGATGATGTTTGAAGGAGAAATGGGAAAGGCTGAGGACCATTTTTTAAAAGCCCTCCGTCTAAATCCGAACTATCGAGAGGCCATTTTCAATTTAGGTTTCTTATATATTGAAAGGAGACAATGGAAGGAGGCTGAAAAGATATTCCTCTCCGAGGCCAAAAGACATCCGAAAGATGGGTTTGTTCATCATACCTTAGGAATTTTGTATCTCCAAACCGGAAAACGGAAGGAAGCCGCGGCTCAAATTCATAAAGCGATTCAGCAACACTCCTACTATCGAGACTATTATAAGAAAAGAGGGGTGTGGCAGAGAGGAGTGGTTCGCTTGGATCAGAAGGCAGAGAGGGCCTTGAAAAAGATTCATTTGAATTACCATTACGCTCAGTTTCACAATTTCATAGGTCTCTATCTTGCTAAGAGAGGAAAATCCACGCAGGCGGTCGAAGAGCTTAGAAAGGCTGCAAAACTGAAACCAGATGAATTTATTTTTCACGCCAACCTTGGAACGGTTTACTACTACCAAGGGGCCTTCCGAAAGGCCATTCAGAAATTTGAGAAGGCTTTGAAGATCGATCCTTTTTATGGTATGGGATATGCTAACCTCAGTTATATCTATGGTTTAATGTCCCGTACTCAAGAAGCCCTTCGTAACATGAAAAAGGCGGTCAAGATAAACCCCCGGTATGCCGATCTCCATTATAATTTGGCTCTTCTTTACAGCGATCGAAAACGATATGAGGAATCTGTCTTTGAATTGAAGAAGGCACTCCGTATCAATCCTAACTACCTCTTTGCAAGGATTAATTTGGGTGTCCTTTATGAGGATCAGAAAAGATGGAAAGAGGCGAGGAGGGAATATCGAAAAGTTCTCCAGATCACACCCGATGACGAAAATATTCGAAAACATTTAGAAAGAATATCTTAACCGAGAGGAACAATGATGGCTTCTCCCAGTTCGAAGAAGACACCTGAGGTTCAGTCCATCCTGGTGATTCATCAGGGTGCCCTGGGCGATTTCATTCTCGCTTTGCCTGCCCTTGAAACTCTTCGAAATGCTTTTCCCCACGCCAAATCTGTCATCATGGGATATCCCAGAATCTTAGAATTAGTGGAAAAACGATTCTATGCCGAAGAGATTCTCTCCATCGACCAAAGGGGGATGGCCACTTTCTTTGTTCGAGAGGGATCTCTGGACTTGACCCTCTCTCAATTTTTTAAGACATTTGATCTCATCGTGTTCTTTGGAAAAGATGGAGAAGGGGCGGTCATTGGGAATCTGAGGAGAGTTTGTCAGGGGCAAATTTTCCAAATCAATTCTTTCCCACCCTGGGATGAAAAAATACATTTAACGGATCATCTTCTCAAACAATTTGCCCAATACGGGCTTCCTGCATCTGAGTCAAATCCCAGACTTCATTTGAAGGGATCAGATCGAAAATGGGCAGAGGATTTCTGGGGGAAAAAAGGAGTTGACGAGAAAGAGAGATCAAAGGTAGTCATCCTTCATCCTGGCAGTGGGAGCAAGAAGAAGGTTTGGCCTCTTGAGCGATTTTTAGATTTAGCCCATACTCTTCAGGAACATCTAAGTTCAAAAATTCTCATTGTCCTCGGGCCTGCCGAGGGACCCCATGTTCAAAGGACCTTTGAAGGGACAGGAGGCAACTCTTTTATCTTTGCAAAGGGTCTTACGCTCCTCCAACTGGCCTCTGTGATGGAGGGATGTTGGTTTTTTATCGGAAATGATTCCGGTATATCCCATATGGCCGCAGCATTAGGACTTCCAACGATTGTCATCTTTGGCCCAACGGATCAAAGGGTTTGGTCACCAAGGGGGAAAAAGACATTTGTGGTTCGCAAGGGAGTCTATTGTTCTCCCTGTCCTCAAGAGCGATTCTTCCAATGTAAGGATTTTGAATGTCTGAGAGGGATAGAGATGAGAGAGGTCTTGGAAGGGTTAAAGAAAGCAGGAATTGAACTTAATTCTTAAGAAAGGAGGTAGAAGATGGAAGAGAAGAAAGTAGGGGAAGTCATTAAGTATTTTGGAAAGATTAATGTTGCAGCGATACGGCTATCCGAGGGATCATTAAAGGTCGGAGATAAAATCCATATTGTGGGCCATACCTCCGATATCACTCAAACCATCGACTCCATGCAAATCGAGAATAAAAATGTTCCTGAGGCAGGGCCGGGTGCAGATATCGGGATTAGAGTGAATGACCGAGTGCGAGAACACGACGTCATCTATAAGGTTGTGGAGTGAGCCCCGCTAAAAAAGAGACGGTTTCATTGTGGAGTTCCCAATAAGGTGAACGGGTGGTTTATAAAAAGACGTGTGCCCAGCGGGGGAATGAGTGTTCTATTTGTGGGAAAGAAGCGGGTCCCCTTTCACAAACCCTCCCCATCTGTTTAAATTGCATTCGATCGGAAAAAGAGGATATCAAACCTGTCATTGAGAATGCCCACCGCCGGTCCCGGGAAACATTCGGATTGGTGAATACCCCTCCTCGAGATCATTCCGGCATCTCTTGCCAGGTCTGTATTAATCAATGTCAAATTTCAGAAGGGGAATGGGGTTATTGTGGTCTGAGGACTCAGAAAGAAGGAGTGCTTCGAGGGGTTTCTTCAGAAAAGGGAAATGTAAGATGGTATGATGATGGGCTTCCCACGAATTGTGTCGCCGATTGGGTCTGTCCCGGCGGGACGGGTGCTGGCTATCCTCAATTTGCATATTCTTCAGGTCCAGAATATGGGTTTAAGAACCTCGCTGTTTATTATCACGGGTGCTCTTTTGACTGTCTTTTCTGCCAGAATTGGATGCATCGGGAAAGGGTTTGGGACAAGAAAAAGGTAACCCCCGAAGAACTTGCTGGGGCCGTCGATCACCGTACCAGTTGTATCTGCTATTTTGGAGGGGATCCCACTCCACAACTTCCTCATTCCATCCAGGTTTCAAAAAAGGCCATCGAGAAGGCAAGAGGGAGAATCCTTCGAATCTGTTGGGAGACCAATGGTTCGATGAACCCTGATCTTTTGGAGGAAATGGTTTACCTTTCCCTAACCTCAGGGGGATGTATCAAATTTGACATCAAGGCATGGAATGATTCCCTCCATATTGCTCTCTGTGGCGTCTCCAATGTAAGGACAAAGAGGAATTTTGAGTGGGTCACCCAATGCAGTAGTAAAAGACCAGAACCACCCCTTTTAATTGCCAGTACGGTTCTTGTCCCAGGATATATAGATGAAGAAGAGATTCGGAGAATTTCAAAATGGATTGTCTCCCTAAATCCAAACATCCCTTACTCTCTATTGGTTTTTTACCCTCAGTTCTTCTTCAAAGATCTACCTGTAACTCCGAGAGATTTAGCCTTTCGTTGTAAAGAGGTGGCCGAAGGAGAAGGACTCCGAAGAGTGAGAATTGGGAATATGCATCTACTTTAACCTCACCGATCCTCTCCTCTCACTTGATGCCCGCCTGCCGGTAAGCAGGAGGAATGGTGTGGGTGAGAGTGCTAAAAAGATTTTGAGAAGTGTTGAAAGCATGAAAACCGGTGTCGCTCATCTTCCGCTTCATTATGGGAAGGCTCCTTCCTGGCTTTTCCAGAGGATGAAATGCCTGGCGAAGGAGATCACCCTTTTCGTCATCGATGCTTATGGTGTTGAAGAGATGCTCCTCCGACTTTCTGATCCTTACTGGTTTCAAGCCCTTGGCTGCGTTTTAGGTTTTGATTGGCACTCGAGCGGTGTGACGACGACAGTCTGCGGTGCCCTGAAAGAAGGACTTAAAGGAATAGAAAAGGATCTGGGTTTTTTCATAACAGGAGGGAAAGGAAGGACCTCCAGAAAGACTCCACTTGAAATCGAGGAGATTTGTGATCAAAGGGCTATTGACGGGACCCCACTTATTTATGCCAGCCGGATGTCTGCAAAGGTTGATAGTACAGCAGTTCAGGATGGCTATCAAATCTATCATCATTCTTTCTTCTTCACCCAATCCGGAAAGTGGGCAGTCGTCCAACAGGGTATGAATGAGGAAACCCGATATGCCCGAAGGTATCATTGGTTCAGTCAAGGAGTAAATGATTTTGTCTGCGAGCCGCACTGGGCAGTGTGTTGTGATCAAAGAAATGAAGGTTTAAATCTGGTTGCCCAGGAGAGTGAAAAAACCAGGCAGACCATATCAGAACTTTCACGCGAAAAACCAGAATTCCTGATCACTGAAGGGAAGAAAGTAAACGAACTCTATCTTCGGAAGGAGCATCCTGTTCCAATGGAGAAGATCCGGTTGGAAAGATTGGAGAAGATTTTTACCCAAGTCTATGATCGGTCACCAGAGAATTTTGAGGAACTTCTTGGAATCCAGGGGGTTGGTCCTAAAAGCCTAAGGGCGCTGAGCTTGATCTCAGAACTGATTTATGGGGTCAAACCCAGTTTCAGAGACCCAACCCAGTTCAGTTTTACTCATGGGGGAAAAGATGGCCATCCCTATCCAGTGGACCGAAAGGTCTATGACCAGACCATTGAAATATTATAAGGAGCGATTGATAAAGCAAAAGTAGGAGATCGAGAGAAAATGGAGGCTATCCGTCGGCTAAGTCATTTTAATGTCAAAGTTCAAAGTTCAAATGTTGAATAAAGCCCAAATGTCAAACCCCTCACCCTTCCCCTCTCCCCTCAGGCCTGCCTGCGCGAAGCCCCGCCTTGCGGGGTGAAGGCAGGGGTGAGGGATGAGGTGAGGGATGGTCTTTAAGTAAGTATGCGCTTCATTGCTGATTTTCATATTCATTCTAAATTCAGTCGAGCCACAAGCCGGGATATGGAGGTGGAGATCCTTGCTCAATGGGCAAAGAAAAAGGGAATTGCTCTTCTCGGGACAGGGGACTTTACCCACCCAACCTATTTTGCAGAGTTGCGATTAAAATTAGAACCTTTGGGGAATGGTCTTTTCAAGTTGAAGAAAGGGGATCAGACGGTTCATTATATTTTGACGACTGAGGTAAGCAATATCTTTACTCAAAATGGAAAAGTAAGGAGGATCCATAGTCTCATTTTTGCACCCAGTTTTGAAGTGGTGGAAGGTATTTGTTCTAAATTGGGAAACCTTGGGAAGCTCTCCTCGGATGGGAGGCCTATTTTCAGTTTTACCGCAAAAGAATTGGTAAAGATGATCTTAGATATCTCCAAGGATTGCTTGATCATCCCTGCCCATGCTTGGACACCCTGGTTTTCGGTCTTTGGAGCCAATTCAGGATTTAACTCCATCGAGGAATGTTTCGAAGAGATGTCCCCTCATATCCATGCTATTGAAACAGGCCTCTCCTCTGATCCTGAAATGAATTGGAGATTGTCAGCACTTGATTCCATTACACTCCTCTCCAATTCGGATGCTCACTCCCCAACCCGATTGGGAAGGGAGGCCAATGTCTTTGATTGTGCATTGGATTATCAAGAGATCACTGAGACCATTCGAAAGAAAGACCGGAAGAAACTACTCTTCACCATCGAATTCTTTCCAGAGGAAGGGAAATATCATTACGATGGTCATCGACAATGTGGGGTGGTCTTTTCCCCCTCACAAACGAAGGCAAATCAGTATCTCTGCCCGAATTGTCGTAAAAAGTTGACGGTGGGAGTGCTGCATCGCGTAGAAGAACTTGCTGATCGTCCAGAGGGCTTCCTTCCAAAGAATGCCATCCCTTCCATTCACCTCATTCCGTTGGAAGAGGTCATTGCTGAAGCACTGGGTGTTCGAGTTGGAACGAAGACAGTAGAGTCGGAATATGAAAGATTGGTCGAGAGAGGAGGTTCAGAGTTTAGGATTCTTCTTGATGCCACTCCTGATGAATTGGCTTCATTTGTTCCCTCAAATATCCTGGACGGAATTATCCGGATGAGACAGGGAAAGGTTTCGATTGTTCCAGGCCATGACGGTGTTTATGGGAAAATCACTCTTTTCCCTGAAAAGAAAGAAGTGGAGGAGGTTAAGGAACAATTAAAACTATTTTGATTAAGGTTAAGAAATCCTTAATAGGAAATATCATCGACTAGAATCCTGCCATCAGAGATGCATCAATAATATCTTTTTAAATCAAAGTATTAAAAGGGAAAAGGTAGTTATTAAAAATATATTTGACAAGTATCTTTTTTCATATTAATGATGAATCATCATTCAAAAAATGAATAGATATTCTAAAAATTTATTAAAGGGTGAGAAAGGAATGAAGAGCAAGAGAATAGGCAGAAGAGAAAGGGAATATTTAACCCATCGTGAGGAGATTCTTGCGGCAGCCAAAAAAGCATTTGCCGCCAAAGGATTTTTTCCTACCACTATGAGTGATATTGCAAAAGAATCAGAGTTTGGGATGGGGACCCTCTACAAATATTTCAAATCGAAAGATGAACTTTTTTTCACCCTCATCGATAATAAGATGGAGGAGATCAACCGTCTGGTCAAAAGCGAACTCTCTCAGAAGACCTCAGCCGTTGAAAGAATTCGAAAGGTATTGAAAAGTCTGTTTGAATTCATTGAACGAAACCGAGAATTTTTTAGAATCTATATTCCAGAACAGAATCCTTTTGAGTGGACAGTTAAAATTCAAGATGATTTAGGAAAGGTGATCCATGGGAAGATGATCGCTTATATTAACATCCTTGTAAAGTTCATGAGACAAGGAATTAATAGCGGGGAATTCAAACCTTTGGATCCCAGGGATACGGCTCATGCCTTACTTGGGATTGTCAATTCCTTAGTCATCGAATGGCTGATCAGCAAAGAAAACTATTCACTCATCTCGAAGTTGGAAACGGTTTTAGAAATCTTTTTAGGTGGGGTGCAAAGAATGGAAAGGAGGAGGGTAGATCGATGAGAATGAAATGGTATCTTGGATTTATTTTATTAACAATCATTTTTGCAGGTGTTGTTTGGGCACAAGAGCCTCAAAAAGCTCTCACCCTGGAGGAAAGTATTAAGATCGCTTTAGAACGGAGTTTGACTCTCCATTCCGCCCAACAGGGGGTGGTGGGTTCTGAATTTAAAAAGAAGGAAGCTTACACCAATTTGCTTCCCACCTGGACAGGACAATATGGTTATACCCGATATAACTCACCTTATACATTAGAAGTCAGAACGATTCCGGTGGGACCTGGATCCACTATGAGTATTCCCCGCACGACCAGAGATGTTTACACTTTTAATACTACCCTCAATCAACCCGTTTTTACAGGGGGGTTGAACCTGGCCAATTATCGGTTATCCAAATTGGGGGTTGATCTTTCAAAGGAGACAGTGGAGACGGCCAAGCGGGATTTGGTTCTTCAGGTCAGGGCGGGGTACTTTAACATATTAAGGGCGAAGAAGTTC
>Ga0214474_1000116_pt1 | contig 41954 bp, 36 predicted proteins | sample RVTome_2_FD_187335 | JGI IMG/M metagenome (GOLD analysis project Ga0214474, IMG submission 187335) | Soil microbial communities from uranium-contaminated site in the Upper Colorado River Basin, Wyoming, United States - RVT95D214 HiSeq ... | reverse complement strand
CTCATATCCTATATCAGTTACTTCAACTATCTTCCTAAGTACCAACTCATGCAGTATAATCACGTCTATCTCTCTAAGGTCAGGATGGACCTCTGATAAGTTACCTTCTTTATATTTAAGTATATAGCAGACCTCATCCCTATCCTTGAAAAAACCAAAGACACGCCTTCTACCTGATATTATCTTTGCAATATCAAAATTTGCTTTTACAGGCTCAAAATCAAAATGCTCAGAAAGCACTTTGCTTACATCTTCCGAAATATCCTTTACAAGCCTGTGGGTTGGGAGTATTGTTAGACCATCATCTAACATATTTGCAAGAAACATAAGTACATAATCAAAAGGCTCAGTGCCTGTAGAAGTCGGGATCGACTCGCAACGAGATGTCCTCTTTCTATCCATCTCCTTCTTATACTCAAGTGCTGTTTCATATCTGTGGTGTCCGTCAGCAATAAAAATAACCTTGTCTTCAAGTTCTTTTTTTATAACCTCTATATCCTTTCTTTCATCAATCTGCCATAGTCTGTGAACAGCCCCGGCAGCATCCTTTGACTCAATATATGGTTTTGTCATGGCGATTCTTGAAAGTATAGTCGATAGCTGTTTCTCTGCACTCTTATAGAGTGAGAATATCGGGCTTATGTTTGCCTCACATGACCTCAGGAGGTTCAATCTGTCCTGTTTAGGATTAGAGTAAGTACACTCATGAGGATGGATACTACCTTTACCTAACTCCTCGAGTTTTACAAGCCCAAGGAATCCCAAGAGCCGTTTTTTTTCCTCATTTATTCTGTAAGACATTTCATATATATAAAATGAAGGCTTTTCGCTGCGGATAAGTATTTTGTCATTTATCCATGACTCGAGATATCTTCTTGCCCTTGTATATCTATTATCAGTTTCGCTGTCTTCGGGCTGTTGCTTACCAAAATCTATCCTGACGATATTATAAGGGCTTTTTCTATATAACTCTTCTTTGTATTCGGGCGTTATGATATCATACGGAGGAGCCAATACATCCTCCATAGATACCTTAGAAACATTGTAAAGGATTCCCCTGAAAGGGACTATTTCAGCCATTATTATAAGTTCCGTTGAATTAAATTAGTAGAAAAGAATGTAATTATTTTAGCATGGTATAAATACTAAATTCAAATTAAACGTGTGGTGAGTCTTTTGTTTTTGGTTATACATTTTTTCTTGTCAAAAAAAACATTTTAAGGTCTAATATTAAGCAACTATTCTCCTGATAAAGCCAAACCCTTTTTAAAAAGGGGGCGGAAAGCAACGGGGGCTGACCAAGCTTCTGTAGCTCAGCCCCTCATAGCGCTTCCTTAGCTGTAGCCTTTATTACTTCCTTTATACTCCTATCAATAACCTGTGGAAGATAGGGAATATCCAAGTTTAAAAATCCAGATGTTATCATAGAAACAGCGTCTTCCCGTGATATTCCCCTCGACATTAAATACTCAACCTGTTCTTCTGAAATAGGACCTATGGAAGCCTCATGCGAAAGTTCAGCTTTAATTGCGCCGTCAGATATCAACTGAGGTATAGCATAAATCTTTCCAGCTTTGGAAAACAAGATTCCACGGCAGTCAAGGTGTGCTATGCAATAACCCTTGGTCTTAGCTATCAGGTCTCCTCTGGAATAAATCACACTCTCATCAGCAGCTATAGTCCTTGCAGTAGATTCACCTCTTGTATTCTCTCCTTCAAGGACTATTCTTGAACCAAGGTCGATATTTGAATCTTTGAGTCCGTATACAACAGTGTTAAACTTTGCAGAAGCCCTGTCCCCTTTCAGATAAGCTACAGGGAATGTTTGAACTGACTTAACACTCTTTAAAAGGACATAATTGCTCACAAACATACCGTCCTCTTCAACAATTACTGCTGTTCTTGGCCTTACATGAAAGTTATCTGCCCAATTATGAATCATTGTGAAGAAAAGTTTGCCGCCCTTCTTCACATAGAACTCAGAAACACCTATGTGTATCCCCTCGGCGTCGCTCTTAGATAAAGTACAGCCGGTTATCACCTGAAGTTCTGCGCCCTCTTCCACAATGATTATATTGTGAACATTTTGACTTACAAAATTTTCTTCAACTAACAGGCATGCCTGTACTGGATACTCTGGTTTTTGATGGGCGAAGACCCTTATGAAATATCCGTGAGTCCAATTTAGCTCTGCCTGAGCGGTATATTTGTCCTGATCTACAGGAACAATCCTCCAGTAATAGTCCTCGAGCCAATCATATCTGTTGCAGGCATCGGTAGTGCTCATGATTTCAAGCTTACCCTTGTATGCTTTATTGAGACTCTCATAAACTACAGAGTGATCAACTTGGAGGAATGTTCCTGATCTTACCTCTTCCGTAACATCAATTCCTGACAAAGTGGCAGCTTCTATAGCCTGACGAGATAAACTCTCAAGATTCTCTATTTTCCCTTTTTCGAAATATCGGTGGTATCGTAAAAGGTCTATATCAGGACCGAGAGCTGCTTTTTTCCCTTTTGCCTTTTCAGCTCTTCCCTTTATATCAGAAAGGTATGTTTCGTTTATCGACATTCAACGCACCTCCTGTACCCAGACTTCTTAATTTCAGAAAGAATATCCTTGGGATTTCCCTGACAGACTATATTCCCATCAAGAAAGATACACCCCCTATCACCATTTACGAAATCAAGTATGTACCCAGTATGGGTTATAATCATAGCACTTCTCTTTGGGTCCTTAACCTTATCCTTCCCAAGGAGTGTATTTATAGACTCACCGACAAGGGCGATATTCTCCATGTCAACGCCAGATTCCGGCTCGTCAATAAGGACCAGGTCAGGCCTCTGTGCCATAAGCTGGAGAAGCTCTGAACGCTTCATCTCGCCACCAGAAAAACCATCATTAAGATTTCTGTCCAGATGTCCTAAGAGATTAAGTTTTTCTGAAAAATCATGAACCCTTTCTTTATCAACCTTATCATCAGATATTATTTCAATAATCCTTCTTAAAGTAACACCCCTGACAGTAGGAGGTCTCTGAAAAGAAACACCGAGACCAATCTGTGCTCTTTCATAGACATCTTTATCTGTTATATCCTCTCCTTTAAAATATATTTTCCCCTGTTCTACCTTGTATTTAGGAAATCCCATTATGGTCATAATAAAGGTTGTCTTACCAGCACCGTTGGGCCCGAAAAGTACATGAACCTCGCCATAATTTATTGAAAAGTTAACACCTTTCAAAATCTGCCTGCCATCAACAGAGACCCATAGGTTTTCTACCCTTAACATCTCTTGCACAATTTACCCCTCCTTTCAAAGGTTATACATTATTATATATTCATAATAATATATTGATAAAATAAATTCTTTAATTTTGTAGTTCTATTTCTATTTTACTAAGGATAAAACATTTCTATTTTGGCTTGATAAATAACCAGGTATCAGGACATTTACAACCCTATAATATAGATGTTAATTTTATTGTATAATGGAACATAAAGGAGGATTATATTACATGAAAAACATTATTAATTGTATTCTTATAATTTTGGTTATTCCTGCCTTTACGAATGGTGATTCTTCTGCTTTTGAAAAACCTCTAAAGACAGAAGAGGCAAAAGCTGTGGATATAACCGGGTTTTTTACAGTAATACTTTATGGAGGCAGATTTTCAGATGACCTTGAAACAATTGCCATTCTTGATTATGAGGGAGATCAATACATTTTTGAGCCTTATGCGCCTGAATTTGATTACAGAATTAAGAAAGGTGTCCCGGCCAAGGAAGCGCTGGAAGTCGCAACGAAGTTTGTCAGTTTTCACAATTCATTCTGGCGTTCCCAATTGAGTAAGATTATCGATAACAAAGGCAATACCATCGGCTATGAAGTGAGACCTCTGTATTGGCCTACTACCTTTGGTCTCAGTGATGTGCTCGAGGTTAATTTCTGGCTTAAAGAAGGCAATAAGGTAAAAGTCACGATAAGGCTCACACCGTCAGTTGAAAGGACTCGTTTCCCTGGAAGTGGTGACGGAGGTTCAGGTGGAGGAGGAAACTGAGCAATCGTTTAAAATATTTGAAATTTGGAGGATACCTTCTTGAAAAGGGGTTAATAAGTGAGATGGATATCCTCAGAACACTCTCAAAATTGGAGAGCTCACTAAAGCTAAAGGCTGGCTTACAGAAGATGATATAAACAGGATATTAATAATTCAGGAAGAGTCGTACGAAAGATTCGGAGAGATCGCGGTAAGGGAGAAATATTTATCAAAGGAACAGGTAGAAGGACTCTTGAAAGTACAGACGGATACATATATGTTTTTCGGAGAAGCCTTAGTTCAGATTGGAGCTATTTCTAAAGAACTGCTCATAGGACAATTGAAGGAATTCAACAGAATAGAATTCCAGAAACGTAGAAGATAGTAAGGAGAAACATCTTCTTCACTGTTTGCTTCCTCGATGTACAGCTACTATCCCACCTGCTAAATTATAATTTGTAACTTCTTTCCATCCAGCTGATTCGATCAGACTGATCAGTTCCGGTGGGGATGGAAAATCTTTGATAGTATTTCCCAAATATTGATATGCAGCATGGTCTGAGCCGAAAATTTTAGAAACAAAAGGTGCGAGTTTCATCAGGTAAAAGAAATATATATGTGCAAAAAACGGATTTGTAGGCTGGCTGAACTCAAGGCAGACAAAGCGGCCGCCGGGTTTTGCAACGCGGTAAAATTCCTTTAATGCCTTAAATCTATTGTTAATATTTCTTAATCCGAAAGTAATTGTGACCGCATCGAACTGCTCATCGTCATATGGAAGCTTTTCAGCATTTCCTTCCCTGAAGGTTATTAAATTATTAAGTTTAGCCTTCTGGATTTTCTCTCTTCCGATATTAATCAGTTCTTGGGAGAAGTCTAAACCTTCAACCTGAGCTGTGCCCTTCCAGAACCTGCAAAGTTCGATAGCCATATCCCCTGTGCCCGTACATACATCAAGTATTCTATGGCACTTGATCTTCCTCGGAATCGAGTCGCAACGACCTGTCTCCATAGCCACTTTTTTTCGCCATCCGATATCAAGTCCGAAACTGAGAACATGATTCAAAAGATCATAACGAGTGGCAATATTAGAGAACATCTGTTCAACTTTCTTAGCGTCGCGTTTCTTATGATCAATATGATTCATAATGGAGACTTCAACAGCGTCTTCTTTCTTAACTTCGAGCACTGGCACTCTTTTCGCTGTTTCTGCTTTATTCGTCTTAGGCTTTCCACAATTATCCTTCCCACATTCATCGCTTCCTGATAAAAGATCGTTCTTAATTCCTTATGACTCCAGTCAGTCCCGACCCCTTCAGCCCGGTTGACGATGAGATAGAGGCCTGCATAACAAGCCCCTATCTCCCTGGCCAGGTAGATCTCGGGACAAAGACTCTGACCGATCACGTCACCACCTATAGATTCTATCATTCTTACCTCAGCACGGCTTTCAAAATGCCTTCCATCGGTAACTGCATATACTCCTCGTGTCACCTTTCTTTCTGGAAACAATTTATTACTTGCTTTTGTAATAATTTTTGAAAGTTCAGGACAGATTGGATCTCGCATAATGAGTAGATACTTATCAGAAAGATGAATATCTCTTCTCAGAGAAAGATCAATATAATCATCAGGGATTATAAAATGACTTAACTCCAGATCTTTCCTTATTGCCCCCACGCCCCCTTCAGCAAGAATGGTATTAACTCCAGCCTTCTCTAAAACCCAAAAAATCTGGCGAGATGCATCAGCCCGGCTTATACCAGCCAGCCAGCCATGCATTCTGACTGTATGTACCAATTCACCATCAATCTTAAACAATTTAAACTCAGGACTATCACCAAAAGGAGTCGAAAAAACTTTTCCCTCTAAAACCTTTACACCTAAGAGTTTAAGGTCTTCAGGGAAATTTATTGAATAGGTACTTGACCCGCCAATAAATGCAAGATTTGCTTTTGGGATTTTATTTTCAATTGATATTGATTTTTTCATGAATTACTAAGTTAATAAACCTTTAGTATATTAAACTCAGTATCCCGCTGAGCCGGAATTTTACCAGCCTTTCGTATCAGATCTACCATCTCATCAATTGTTATCCGGTGAGAAACGCCTGCAGCCCGGACAACATTCTCTTCAATCATGATACTACCCAGATCATTAGCACCAAATGACAAACACATCTGTCCTATATCCTTTCCCTGTGTGACCCATGAACCTTGGACATTATGGAAATTATCAAGGAAAAGACGACTTACAGAAAGTGTTCTTAAATATTCAATGGATGAAACCGGCTTCCCACCTAAGACAGTGTTTCCTGGCTGAAATGTCCACGAAATAAAAGACATGAATCCGTTTGTTTTATCCTGAAGGTCTCTTATCTTTTGAAGATGATCAACCCTGTCTTCAATTGTTTCAACTGTACCAATCATCATGGTTGCCGTTGTCTTAAGTCCCAAATTATGCGCCTCTTCCATAACCTCTAACCATTTTGAGGAAGATATTTTCCGCGGACTTATCCTTTGTCTCACCCGGTCGACTAATATCTCAGCCCCCCCTCCGGGAAGGGAATCAAGACCTGCTTTTATAAGCTCTTTCAATGCCTCTGAAATAGATATCCCTGCAGACTCTGCAATATGAACAATCTCCGGAGGAGACAGGCTGTGAATTCTGATACTAAATTTCTTTTTTATCTTCGAAAACATGTTCGTGTAGTAATCAATTTTCAGATCCGGGTTAATCCCTCCCTGAAGCATCACCTGGGTGCCGGAAAGTTCAATTGTCTCAGCAATTTTCTCTTCAATCTCCTTCTGACTTAAAACATAGGCTTCAGGATGCCCTTTGGGTCTATAGAAGGCACAAAAGCAACACTGATTTTGACAAATATTTGTGTAATTGACATTGCGATCGATTAGAAAGGTTGCTCTTCCTTCCGGATGTTTCTGACAGCAAACAGCATCCGCTGCATGTGCAAGTTGTAATAAGTCAGCCTCGTTAAAAAGAAAGACTGCCTCATCAAAGCTTAATCTCTTGCCTTTTGATGTCTTATCAAAAATTTGTTGAATCTTCAAGTGCTTACCTTTGAACGGATATTGACAAATTCAAGTTCAGGAACTCCTGTAAGTTCTCCTATATCAGCTGCTAACCTGTAAAAATAGATAAGGCCTTCCTGATAATCCTTCCCAAAATCAAATCGAAGAGATTTGAAATACTCTTTAAGGAAAGAGGGACTAAATGACTCGAATTTAGCAGCATACTCAGCTATCTCGGACAGATGTTCCTGTGAGTAAGCCATTGATTTTTTAAAAATTCCAAATATATACTCGCTTAATTCGTTATGTGTCTCGGCAAAAGTGCGGTTAACTGCCCAGACCGCATAGACCATCTTCTTGCTAGTCATTTTTCCCCACTCCAGCCCTAAATCGTAAAGGTAAAAATCTTTTCTATCAACATAATATTTCAAAGCTATATCACCAATAAGTAACGCAGCATCAGCATCAGCAAACATCTTGTTTAAATCCGGCGGGCAAGTAAAGTATTCTGGTTTAACTCCATATCCACGACTTAGGATTATTTTTAGCAATATCTGCGAAGTTGCAGAGGTATTAGTAAGGGCAACCTTTTTCCCTGACAGCTCTTCTATTGGAAAACGGCTCAGCAGGAGAATGCTTTTCACTTCTCCATCAGAACTAACAGTAAAATCAGGGAAAAGAACGAGAGATTGATAGTTGCGGGCATACTCGATCGATGATATAGGTGAGATATCAAGACTCCCGCTGATCAAAAGGTTATTAAGCTCTGTCGGAGTACCTTTTATAAGTTCAATATCCAGAAGTGCATAGCTTTTAACCAGCCCGTAGTAAAGTGGAAGGCAATTCAAAAACTGAATGTGTCCGACCTTAGGTTTCAACAAGAACGTCCCATTTTTTCTTATCATAAATTTTGATTAGGTTATACAATGTATCCCTTTCAACAGGTACCCTACCAGTCTCAAAAATCAAGTCTAATAATTCTTCCCTGGAAATCGATTGATCGGTCTCAGCACCTGCTGCATGGGTTATCTTCTCTTCTACAACTGTGCCGTCCAGATCATCGACACCAAACAGAAGAGAAAGCTGAGCCACTTTTAAACCGAGCATTATCCAGAAGGCCTTTATATGAGGAAAATTATCTAATACTAACCTTGAAACAGCAAGCATCTTAAGATTCTCAAAAGCGATTGGCTTTTTAAAACCAGTTAACTGTGTATTCTGTGGATGGAAAGGCAATGGGATAAAGGATTGGAATCCACCTGTTTCATCCTGAAGCTTTCTCAAAGACAGCAGGTGATCGATCCTCTCCTCAATCGTTTCAATATGACCGTAAAGCATCGTGGCATTTGATTTAATGCCCAGATTATGCGCTGTCCTCATTATCTCCAGCCATTCCTCAGCATTGGCTTTCCCGGGACAAACTGCCTCTCTTATCCGATGGTTTAATATCTCAGCTCCTCCACCTGGAAGTGAGCCTAACCCGGCTTCCTTTAATCGTGTTAATACTTCCTTTATTGAAAGGTTTGAGATCTTGGAAAAATAGCCTATCTCAACAGCAGTAAAGGCCTGAATATGAACCTTTGGCATAGTCTTCTTAAGAAGAGTGATAACTTCAAGATAGAAATCAAAGGGAAGATCAGGATGCAGCCCGCTAACAATATGAAATTCGGTTATGCCAAGTTCCCTCGCCGACCGGGCTATATCAAGTACATCATCTATTGTCATTGCATATGCATCAGTATCTGTTTTGTCTCGACTAAAAGCACAAAACTTACAGCGTGATACGCAGATGTTGGTAAGATTTATATGATAATTGACATTAAAATATGCATGATTTCCTGATTTTCTCTCCTTGACCATATTTGCAATTTGTCCAATAGAAATAAGGTCATTTGAGTTTATAAGCGTCAGTGCATCTTCCCTGGAAAGTCTTTCGCCCTTTTCAACTTTTTCTCTAATTTCACTCAACCTACTCTTTCCTCCATCCTTTGAATAAATTATGTTCAATCCGTAAAAGGTTCATAACCTTCCCGACAACAAAATTCACCATATCATCTATTGTCTTTGGATGATGATAAAAGGCAGGCATCGCCGGCAGAACCGTAGCTCCTGCCTTTGTCACTTTCACCATATTCTCCAGATGAATCAGGCTAAGAGGAGTCTCACGTACAACCAGAATCAGTTGTTTCCTCTCTTTTAGAGCTACATCTGCTATCCTCTCAAGCAGGTTGCCTGAGATACCATTTGCAACTGCTGCTAATTTTCCCATACTGCATGGAATAATAACCACCGCTTCCGGTGCATTCGAGCCACTCATAAATGGAGCTTCGAAATTATCATTTCCCCATATCCGTACATGATTAATGATTTCAGAAAAACCCAGCTTATCCATTTGTTCAAAGCCGAATACCCCAAGCTCCTCATTCATCACCTGTTTACCGGCAGGGGTTATAACCACATTCACTGTATGCTTTCTCAGGCCAAGCTCCTGAATCAGTCTGATGCCATAGATACTTCCACTTGCTCCAGTTATGCCAATTACATAATCAGACACTTCCTGTCCTCCCGAAAACCACCTCAATAGCAACAAAACAAAACATTACCATGCTGATGACACCATTCATTGTAAAAAAAGCAAGATTAAGTCTTGATAAATCATTCGGCTTAATCAGGATGTTCTCGTACGCCAAGAGGATCCCTGTAACTACCACGCCGGCAAAGTAAAACAGCCCTAAACCAAGACGGATACCGAGCCAGGTTAATATTGTTATTGAGGTTATATGAAGTAATTTAGTCAGAGTGAGAGATGTTTTGATGCCAAACCTGGCAGGGATTGAATAGAGTTTATGACGACAGTCAAAGTCGATATCCTGAATTGCATAAAAGATGTCAAAACCTGCTACCCATAAAATAACAGCACTTCCAATAAGAAAGGGTTCTAAACTAAACGTATTGGTCACTGCTATCCATGCGCCTACCGGAGCCAGTCCAAGACAGATTCCGAGAACAAAATGAGAAAGCCATGTAACCCTTTTGGTATATGGATAGACGACAAATGGAATTACGATAAAAGGCCAGAGATAACGGCATATGGGGGCCAGGTTATAAACAGCCAATAAAAATAGCCCAAGGCTAATTATGGTAAAAAGTATTACATTAGGGATAGAAATAAGCTTTTTTGGCAAAGCTCGATCAGCAGTGCGTGGATTGCGGCGGTCGATTTCAGCATCGATCAAGCGATTCATTGCCATAGCAAAACTTCTTGCCCCAACCATGGCAATGGTTATCCAGAAGATTGTAATAAAACTCGGAACTTTCATTTGAGACAGGAATGCACCGAGATAGGCGAAAGGCAGCGCAAAAATACTGTGTTGGAATTTTATCATCTCAAGATAGATTTTGACTTTACCCATAAATTACCTCTGAATTCGTATTAAATCTTGTCGCTTTGAAAAGGTTTTTCAGCATGTCTGCCCTTATTCAAGGCCATACTCCTTCCATCTTTCATCCACAAGCTTCTTTATTTTTTCAGACATCTGAATTTCATTAGGCCATTCCCTTTGATACCCTTCCTCTGGCCATTTCTTAGTTGCATCAATCCCCATCTTTGCTCCATAAACAGGTTTGTTGGAAGAATGATCGAGGACATCAAGAAGACCTTCAGCAACCGTAATATCCCTTGCCGGATCTACATTATTAAATGCCTTCCATGCTGCCTCAGAAGTATTTTGTATGTTTACTTCTTCATCAAAAACCACAACAAATTTAGTAAACATCATCTGACCTAATCCCCAGATTGCGTTAATTATCTTCCTGGCATGCATCGGATAGGCTTTTTTTATGGAGATTAAAGCACAGTTATGGAAGACACCTTCGATAGGTAAATTTATATCCACAATCTCAGGTAGTTGCATCTTAATAAAAGGCAAAAACATCCTTTCTGTTGCTTTCCCCATATAGCAGTCTTCCATCGGCGGTTTGCCAACAATTGTTGCAGGGTAAATAGGATCTTTTCTCTGAGTTATACAAGTTATATGGAAAACAGGATAATTGGCAGCCATTGAATAATAACCTGTATGATCGCCAAAAGGACCCTCTATTCTTTCTTCTCCTACTTCAACATAGCCCTCAAGAATAATCTCAGCTTTAGCAGGGACTAGAAGGTCTACAGTCTTTGCCTTTACTACCTCGACAGGCTTTCCCCTTAAATAACCGGCAAAAAACAACTCCTCAATTCCATAAGGGAGAGGAGCTGTTGCTGAATAGATTGTTACAGGATCGCCACCCAGGGCTACAGCCGCCTCCAATCTCTTGCCGAGCTTCACTGCCTTTCGATAATTAACAGCGCCGTCATGGTGAGTATGCCAGTGCATACCGGTTGTCTTTTCATCAAAAACCTGCATGCGGTACATGCCCATATTCTGTTTACCGCTCTCGGGATCCTTTGTAATAACAAGAGGAAGCGTAATAAAACGGCCGCCATCATCAGGCCAGCATTTTAGAATCGGATAGTTAAAAAGCGAAAATTCTTTATCCTTAACGATCTCCTGGCAAGACGCCTTTTTTACTTCTTTTGGCTTTGAAGTGCTGAGTTTATATAAATCGAGAAGAGCTTCTATCTTTTGACGTAATTTTAATTCAAAGTCAACTTTTAAAAGAGAAGAAAACCTCTGGCTGATAGCATTGAAACCATCCAAACCAAGCGACCAGGCCATTCGTTTATATGAGCCGAAGAGATTGATAGCTATCGGCATTTGCGAACCTTTAACCTTTTCGAACAAAAGAGCCGGCCCTCCTTTTTTCGATATCCGGTCAGTAATTTCAGTCACTTCAAGAATCGGATCAACCTCTTTCTTGATGCGAACCAGTTCTTTTTTATCTTCCAGAAAATCTATGAACTCTCTTAGATCGTTGAATATCATCTCTTTTCTCCAACCAGTCCGGATTTGAATACATCTTTCAGAGTCTTTGCAGCTTGGAAAAGCGAAAATTTGAAAGTATTATTTTTAACTGCCGTTGACTCACTCAACACCCAGCTCAAAAGGATACCCTGGGCTGCTCCAAAGATAATCATTTTAGCAACACGGGTATCTAAATCTTTTCGATATATTCCTTTCCTTTTCCCTTCCTCAAGTATCTCCTCGATCAGGGCAAGGAATTCGATTATTCTGTTAATCGTGTAATTATTTAAAAATATACTGCTTTGTTTAACATCAACCATAAAGAGTTCTGCTAACTGACGGTCTCCTTTGAACATCCTGATGACTAAGGAGAAGATGGCCTTTAATTTCTTATTAGGGTCATCGAGACGACTGATCTTCTTTTTTATTTCCTCGACTATTCCGCTCCATTTTTCATCAAAAAGAGCGAGGAGCAGATCTTCTTTGCTGGGGAAATAATTATAGAGAGTGCCTTCTGCTACACCGGCTTCAGATGCTATCTCGGCAACCTTTGTCTTAGGATATCCCCGCTTAACAAATGTTCTAAGCGCGGCATCAAGGATAACCGCTCGTTTGTCAATAGCTCTTTTATCTGATTTATTGAACATTATTTAAACTTAAGGATTCGAGGATTCAAGTGTTTATTAACTGCTGGGACTTCTACCACACCTTTAAGTCTTTGTAATTCTTTAACATTTTACTTGACCCCTCGAACCCTCAAATCCTTGAATCCTATCTTTTTAAAAATGAGTGAGTGCTCACTCAATCTTAAACCAAAGGACTATTTTCTGTCAAATAGAAATGTATGATTCCTTGTAATCTATTCTTAATATATGCAACTATAGAAAGGTATGTTTGCAATTTCGCTTCAATCAGGCAGCAGCGGCAATTGTATTTATGTTGAAGTAGCCGGCGTGAGGCTTCTGTTTGATTCAGGTATTTGCGGGATTGAAGCAGAGCGTAGGCTTAGAGCATACGGCCGTGATATTCGAAAGGTCGATGCCTTAATCATCTCCCATGACCATGCTGATCACATCCGTTATGCAGGTGTGTACCAGAGAAAATACGCCCTGCCTATTTATATCACACCCAGGACTCTGTATAAGGCCGAAACAGAGAATAGACTGGGCAGGTTAACAAACGTAAACTACTTTCTATCAGGAGGGGAGCTTCATTTCGGGAAAGTGTCTGTCCAGACAATTCCTACTCCACACGATGCCGTAGACGGAGCGGCATTTGTAGTTTCTTCTGAAGAGAGGAAGTTAGGTATACTGACTGACCTCGGGCATGCCTTTAAAGACCTGATTCCCGTGATTGCCCCGCTCGATGCAGTCTTTATCGAAAGTAATCACGATTCGGGAATGCTCGTGAATGGACCATATCCTGCTTCCCTTAAACGACGCATTCAAGGTCCGAAAGGACACCTTTCTAATAAAGAGGCTGCTGAACTGCTTCAGGCTGGCGCTAATTTGAAATGGGCATGTCTGTCACATCTTTCAGAAAACAATAACAATCCCTCAGTCGCATTAAAAACACATTATGACATTGTGGGTCAAAGTCTTACCTTTTACACCGCCAGCCGTTACAAGCCATCAGGGATATTGATTGTTTAGGTCGTAATTGGCTGAAATATTCGATTGCTCAGCAGAGCTAAATGTGAGCATTTATAGGCAGAGACTATGCGTTAAGTGCGTAGTTAACCTACCTATAAACTCGGCGCAAAAATCAAAGCCATTGAAGAGTTCATTCCGTCTTAAATACTATCGGGCTTTGCGAATATGGAGTCTTTCGAATCGAAATAAATTGCAGTCAACTGAAGACCAGCGTTTGTTTCTTCTGTAAATAAATGGACTGAGACACTAATCCGGCCGACAGAATATGTTTCATTTTGTAGTGCGCAGACTCCTCGCGGTCACTGGAAGTGAAATTTGATGAGTTTGGGATATCATGTTCACCTATAATTGTGCACAATTAAGAACAGAAGGAAAGTGAAGATTTACGTTAGAAAATACGCGCCTGACTCCCGAAAACAGCTACACGGTTTATTGTTTCCGCCTTGAATTGTTAAGAGCTTTCAGTGGCTTCTGCAACCTTTGAAATTGCATCCTTTATATCTTCCCTGTTTTGGTCTGGCAGAACCAAAATATAATTCCCCCGTCTTACGCGACTTTCTTGCCACCACTTCAGGATAACCACAGTTCGGGCATGGCCCTGCTTTCTCACCACGCATTGCAGGACGATCCATAGGATTCTTCATAAACACCGCCCCATTTTTGTTCTCCAGCCTATCGCGCCGAGTTGAACATGTTAGGCACCTTCTACTTGATTTCTACCTTGTAGGATCAAAACAATGAAAACCGGACATTTCTATTTTGGTAAAAACCGGACATTTCTAAATTGGCTTGACACATGGAACCAACTATTTGACAAGTCTAACTTAAGATTGTAGATTATATCTAATAATCAATAGGTAGCATGCTAGATTGGAGAATTAAATGGACGAAAGAAATTCTGTAATAATTGTTGACGATGATGAAAGACTGTTGGAGATTTTTAAAACAGCATTATCATTCAAAGGTTATCAATGTAAAACTGCGTCAAGTGCTGAATCTGCTCTTGAACTTATCAAAAAAACGTCGTTTGATATTATGTTAACAGATATAAGAATGCCTGGCACAGAAGGCTTTGAACTTACACGTAAAGCAAAAAAAATCAGACCGGATATGGCTGTTATCATCATGACTGCATACGCTGAAGAATTCTCCTATGACAATGCTATAAAAGCCGGAGCATCGGATTTTATAAAAAAACCCTTTACTTTGAATGAGCTCATGGTAAGGATACAGTATGTTAAAATGCAAGGGGAAATACGTGTAATGGCAATTACCGACGCACTCACTGGCCTTTTCAATAGACAAGGATTTTTTAGCATAGTTGAAAAACTGTTGCAACTGTGCAAACGGCAGAAACAAGGGATATTCATGCTTTATACCGATGTAGATAGTCTAAAGAAGATTAATGATACAGTCGGAGATAAAGAAGGCGACATGGCATTAATCGATATTGCCAATATTTTCAGACAGAATTATCGAGAGTCAGACATTATTGCCCGCATCGGCGGAGATGAGTTTGTAGTTATTCCAGTTGGAACTACTGAGGACAGTGCGAAGATAGCTACTTCTCGTTTGCAAAAAAGTATTGAGATTCACAACGCAGAAAGTAACCGTAACTACAAGCTTTCGTTAAGTTTTGGCATAGCGTACTACGACTATAAAAATCCTTGCTCTATTGATGAACTACTGGTTCAAGGAGATAAATTGATGAATGAGCAAAAAAGGCGTAAACAGAAATCTTAACTCAAAACTATTAGCCTAACTTTCCTCTTAATATACATTTTCATTCTCCTTTGTAAGCCATAAATTCATGAATGTTTCTCCCAGTATTCCTTCATCCTCAGGCTCCCTTCATATTGAAGAATTGTAGGTGGAGTAGGTAAAATCACTTCATTAAGTTGCTTCATCTCTCCTATCCTCCGGGAAACGCGTATTTCTCCTCGAATTCAATACCCTGCCAGCTTTTGACAATGTTTCCTTGAAAAGGAAAGAAATGCCCCTGATCTGCTCCTGTTCTGTTTGCTTCAAGGGGAACTAAACGGATATCGAAAATTGATGCTTTGCGCACTACTGTGAGAAAGCAACAATCCAGTCGCCACAAGCGAAGCCACACTTTCTATCTGTGAAAGCATTAATCGAGACTTAATCTGACATGTCTGTACTGTCAAATCATATCTATTACACTTTTTTAAACTAAATGTCAGATGATTATATCTAATTAACTTAGATGTTTGCTAACCAACTTGGTCATCTCAAACATTGAAACTTTCTGTTTCCCTCCGAATACTGCCTTCAGGTTGGCATCAGCAACAATGTCTCTCTTATTTACCTTATCCTGGAGCTTATTTTTCTTGATATATTCCCAAAGTTTTTTGGTAATTTCTGTTCTTGGGAGTGGCTTACTCCCGACAACTTTTGCCAATTCTTCACTAATTTTCATGGGTTTCATGAATGCAGGATTTGGCTTTCTCTTTTTCTTGACAACCGTCTTCTTGGTGGTCTTCTTTGCAACCGCCTTCTTAGTAGTCTTCTTCTTTACCATTTTTGTCTCCTCCTTGTTTTAGGATATTATATATCTATACCGCCTTTTTTATCTACCGATAAAAAATTATTTACTTCTCTCTTTGTCATTATCAGGTTTGAAATTAGTGCAATTAAAGAATTGTTCGTTCCAGATTTTGAATAATTGATATAACGTAGAAATTGATTAATTGTTTACAAAAATGCATTAATTGTTCTAAAAAGTAATTTTTTTGTTGACAAAAAGAAATTTATCATATATGAATTTATATATGAAGTTAAAGTTAGAAAGTTTATTCTCATCGCTGTAAGGTAAAGAAAGGAGGTGAATAGATAATGCCAGTAAAGAAAAAAGCTGCAAAGAAGAAGACCGCAAAGAAGAAATAAGTTTTCTTTAACACGCACACACATATTTTTTGGCTGGAGAAGAAATTCTCCAGCCTTTCTTTTTGCGGTCTCCCTAATAAATGAAACCCCATTTTGTAGAAAAATGCAAGCATATTTTTATAACCTGTTGGAAAATAAAGATTTATTATGAATCACCCGGTTTTAAACAGCTAACCCAGATTACTCATAAAATTGGCATCAGCAACTAAGGATAGAGTATTTGAGCGGGTTTTTTTGCCGATAGTAAAATACTGCTATTGCGGAAAGATTTTTCCGGGATTGAGGATATTCTTTGGATCAAATACCTTTTTTATGGCCTCCATAATTTCAAGCTCGGGTTTGGATATCTCCATCCCGATATAACCTGCCTTTGTAAGTCCAATGCCATGTTCTCCAGAGATAGTACCACCAAGCGATAGGGTATCCTTGAATATCTGCTCAACAAGACTTAACCCTTTTACATATTCTTCCTTATCTGCTTTATCAACCATAATATTCACATGAATATTCCCATCGCCTGCATGGCCGAAGTTTACTATTTTTATACCACTTTCCTCAGACAGTTTCCTCAGACGTTTCAGCATCTCAGGCACCATATTCCTTGGAACAACAATATCCTCGTTTATCTTTGTGGGCTTTATATGATAAAGGGCAGGTGATATCGCACGTCTTGCCGCCCACAGGTTGTCTCTTGCATTTTCATCCTCTGCCATCTCTATCTCTGCACCAAGATTTTGGCATATATCAACTATCTTTTCCGCCTCTTTTGTTATCGCAGCAGGATGACCATCCAGTTCTATGAGGAGAATTGCCTCGACATCCTGAGGAAGCCCTACAGGCTTAAAATTCTCAACAGCTATTATAGCCTCACGATCCATGAATTCGAGAGTCCTCGGAATTATCTTTGTGGATACAATCTTTGATACCGCCTTGCCTGATGACTCAAGATTATCAAAAATGGCAAGTAATGTAACAACCTCTTCAGGCAGAGGAAGGACCTTTAACCTTATTTTTGTAAATACAGATAATGTTCCTTCTGAGCCTACAAGGAGCCTTGTCAGATCATAGCCAACAACGCCTTTTGTCGTTCTGACACCTGTGGTTATTATCTCCCCATTTGGAAGTACAGTCTCTATCTCCAGCACATAGTCCCTTGTGACACCGTATTTTAATGCCCTGGGCCCGCCTGCATTTTCTGCAACATTCCCACCTATGGTACAGAAGTTCATACTTGCAGGGTCTGGTGGATAGAAGAGGTTCATCCATTTAAGTTCACGCTGAAGTTTCCCATTTATTAAGCCAGGCTCACACAGTACATTAAGATTCTCAGATTCTATCTCAAGGATTCTGTTCATCTTTTCGAAGCTGAGGATTATTGCTCCCCTTGACGGTACCGCACCGGCAGTCATGCCTGTACCGGCCCCACGGGGAACTACGGGGATGCTATTCTCATAGGCATACCTCATCACCTTTACAACATCTTCTGTATTAGTTGGCCAGACGACTGCAGAAGGAGATGCCTCAAGACCTGAGGCATCAAAGCCATAGCATATAAGGTCTTCGGGGTATGTGGATACTTTTATGTCATGCAATGCATCTATAAGTTTGTTCATTTCAAATGAAGTTCAAATGACAAAATCCAAATGCCAAAAAAGTTAAATGTTAAAAAACAAAAATAAAATCACTTTGAACTTTGACATTTGATATTAAATTATTACGCCTCAACAAGTTGCATAGATATTACTTTTGACGCCCCTGGTTCCTCCATGGTTATGCCGTATATATAATCAGCCACACTCATGGTGCTCCGGTTATGAGTCACTACAATAAATTGGGTATCTTTTGAGAATTCCTGTAACATCTTTGCAAACCTTTCCGTGTTCACTTCATCTAAAGCGGAATCAGCCTCATCAAGGATGCAGAGGGGTGTTGGTTTAATCAAAAAGCTTGCAAAAAGAAGGGATAATGCAGTAAGGGTCTTCTCCCCACCTGAAAGCAGGTTTATATTCTGAAGTCTTTTCCCTGGAGGCTGAGCTATGATATCAATACCAGTCTCAAGGATATTATTCTCATCTGTCATGACCAATTCAGCCCTGCCTCCACTGAATAAAGTTAAAAATACCTCGGAGAATTTTGCCTTCAGTGCATCGAACGCCTCTCTGAGTTTTCTCCGAGTAGTAATGCTTATCTTTGTTATCGCCTCTTCGAGCTCTGCTATAGATCTATTAAGGTCTTCCTGCTGCTTTGTCAAAAATTCGTAACGTGTACGTAGTTCTTCATACTCTTCTAATGTTCCAAGATTTACAGGTCCAAGTTCCTGAACCTTTTCTTTTAGCTCAATGAGTCGGGGTTCATCCTCTTCTGTTAAAGGGTCTGTTTCTATTGCATCAATCTCTAAACCATAGTTTAGCCTTATGTTTTCGGACAGATTCTCCATCTTTATTTTATGCTCTGCCCTATGAATATCAAGCTCAGCTATCCTTTGTGAAACGGAATCTATTTGAGTTCTGAGGAGTTTCATCTCATGTTCGGCTGTGCGTAGTTCCTGGTTCTCAGTCTCTATTACTTCTTTTCTTCCGGATATCTCTGTCTTGAATTCATCAGCAACAGAGATCAGTGATCTTATCTTTTCTTCGCATGTATCCATCTCTGTTTCACGCTGGAGGATACGGGACTTTACAGAAGAGATCTCTGCTGATAATAATTCTTTTTTATGGTTGTTCTCTGTTATCTCCCTGACAACGGTCTCCCTTTCCTTATTGACTGACTCTATTCTCTCCGTAAGAGATGTTATTGAGAGTCTGAGTTCTGTTACATCTGCACGGTATCCTTCAAGATTTGACCTTCTCTGTGTAATTTCCTCCTGAAGAGATGCACCATGCTGTTCTAAATCTCCTTTCTTTGAGTCTGCCGACTGGATCTCGGTATCTTTCTCTATAATTAGCTTTTCTATCGACTTTTTTTCATTAATTATCTGTTCAATCTCTATAGAGAGGTAAGCAAGTTTTCTGCTTTTTCGTTCTTTTTCATCTCTATAGTTATCAGCTGTAAGCTTTAAAAGGGAGCTTTCTTTCTCTATACCTATAACACTGGATTCGATGTTTCTGAGGTCATATTCTTTTCTTTCAATCAATTGCTGGACCGAACTTAATTCAGCCTGCACACGGTCTATCATTATCTTATTCTTCTCGATAGTGACTTCGAGTTCCCTAATCTCTCTCTTCCTCCTGAATACGCCTTTTACCTCTCCTACAATAACTGTACCCGATGGTTCTATAACCTCTCCATTAAGGGTCACAAAAAATAAATTGTGGCCTGCAGCTATAAGATTAAAGGCTGTTTTCAAATCTCTGACTATAAAGATGTTTTCGAACAGGCTTTTTGCAACACCTGAAAACTCTTCTTTCGTCCGTACAAAACTCAGTGCCCTGCTTATAGTACCTTCAGGTACTTCTATCTTTTCACCTAAAATTCCTTCTGTCCCCCCTTTACTAATGGGGGGATTAAGAGGTATAAAGGCTGTCCTGCCCGGCCCTTTTTCTTTTAACGCTGATATGGCGATTTCAATATCATTGAATGATGGAAGTATAAATGAATTTACCTTCTCTGAAAGCGCACTCTCTATAGCCTTTTCATATTCGTCCTCGATCTCTATAACATCCGAAATTGATGCGAGCAGATTAAAATTTAAATTTCCCGAGAGGAGTTCTTTTATTGAACCGTCAAATATTATTTCCCTGAGAGACTCAATCCGTGATGTATATGATGCAAGCTCTTCCTTGAGCCTGGACAGTGTCTCCCTGAGATTCTCAATCCTGTTTTTGCTTGTAGTGAGTTCATCTGTTATTACTCCCTTTTTTTCATTAAGCAGCAGGAGGTTGTTATTTTTCTCCAAAAGGTTTGACTCTAAGTCTTTTAAAGAAGAGTCTATCTCTGTTAATATCTTTTTCAAATTCTCAGTGTCTTTTACAGCCGATGTTTCCCTGTGGTTTAGATTTTCAAAAGATGACTGAAGCCTGCCCTGATCATTTCTCAGGTTACTGAGTTCTTCTGACATCCTGAAGATTTCATGCCTTTTCCCCTCGAGTAATTCCTCATTCTCTATAAGTTCTTCTTCCATAAACCTTGCGAAATCGGTTTTGTCCTTGAGCAGTTCTTTTTGCTTTTCTATCTCGGATAAGAGGTCTGCCTCTGTTTTCTCCAGTTCTTTTTGTTTGATCAATAGCTCTGCTTCTTTTACATTAAATTCTTCTTCCTGCTGATAAAGCTTTGTGAGATATTCTTTATAATTATCTCTCTCTGTCTTTGCTACAGCCTTACTCTTTTCGAGTTCAGCAATCTCTTTTTCTAAGTTCTGGAACTTTATCTGGATTTGTTCCAACACCTTCTCTTTTTCAAGGAGTTCAAGTCGTTTTGCTTCGGTCTGGTTTTCTATTCTTGCGAAATCCGCCCTCTTAAGAGACTCATCCTCCCTCAGTGTGTTATATTCTGAAAGTATTCCCTCAAATGACTCTTTCAGGGCCTGATAATCTCTCTTTGAAATCTTTAGTTCTATATTGCGCATCTCGGAAGAGAGCCTTTTATATCTCTCCGCCTTTTTTGCCAGTCTGTCAATAAGATTAATCTGTTTTTTAACCTCTATAATAATGTCGTTTATCCTCTGGAGGTTTGCCCTCGATGATTCAAGCTTGGCCTGAGCTTCTTTCTTTCTGACATTGTATTTCATAACTCCCGCTACTTCTTCTATTAAAAACCTCCTGTCCTGAGGTTTGGAGTTAAGTATCTCTGCAATCCTGTCCTGCTCAAGTATGGAATAGCTTCTCACTTCAAGTCCTGTATCAAGAAAAAGGTCTTTTACATCCTTCAACCTGCATTGATTTTTATTCAGTATATATTCACTATCGCCGGACCTGTATAGCCTTCTTGTGACATATGTTATATCTGGTGAGCTTTCTCCATTTTCATTCAATAATCCTCCCTCACCCCCCTTTGCTAAAGGGGGGGAGGGGGGATTATTTCCGTTTACCCCTGAGATAATCATCGTAACATCTGCCATACCTTTAGGTTTCTTCGATACAGAGCCATTAAAGATAACCTCTTCCATTCTCTCACCCCTGAGGCTCTTTGCGCTCTGTTCACCGAGAACCCACCGGAAAGCGTCGACAATGTTACTCTTCCCGCAACCGTTTGGTCCAACAATGCAGGTAATACCTGGATGAAAGTTAAATGTAGTTTTTTCTGCGAAGGATTTAAATCCTATTAACTCAAGTCTATCGATACGCATTATTAATGTTAATAATATAACTTATACTAATGATACTGACAAGGTCTAATTGCACAGTGGAAAGTATACGCAGAAAATTGTTATAGTGAGCCCTTTCTTGTCTGTCCTCAGGAGAAAGTTTTATGATAAAATTGAGCGGGAAGCTAAAATTATAAGCTTAATATAATGAAAAGTATGAAATTGCGTCTATTGCAGAAGATTTTTTTCTTCATTATTGTCCTGTCCTTAATTCTCTTTGCATTTTATCATATTTTCTTTTCCCCGAGGATTGACACTGTTGTAGCAGGCAGGGTTTATCGGAGCGCCCAACTATCCGGCAACCTCCTTGAGAAATTTATAAAAGAAAAAGGTATTAAGACGATTATTAATCTAAGAGGAAAATTCAATGATTCTCAATGGTATGCCGATGAAAGTGAGATATCTAAGAAATACCATGTCCAGATGTATGATATTGGAATATCTCCTCATGATCTACCGGAATATAGCAAGCTTATAAATATCCTGGACATACTCTTAAAATCTGAAAAACCGATACTGATTCACTGTCATAGAGGTGTTGATAGAACAGGGCTGGTCAGTGCCTTAGCCCTGGCCATTGAACAGGACCCTTCCCTCTCTGAACTGAAAAAGCAATTTTCATGGAGGCATTGGGTTCTCCCTTTCTACCGGTCAACCGGACCATATTTTTTTTCTAAGTATGAGCAATGGCTCAATAAAGCACAGGGGATACACAGTAAAAATAATCTTATGTACTGGATTAACAATGAATATCTTGATAGTCAAGGCAATCTCAAATTCTGGATTGACCATGTAAATGGCAAAATGTTCGATAAAGATAAAAAAATAGTTATATCTGGAAATTCAAAACAGATATTAATAGATGGGTGGGCATTTGACAGCCGCATAAACTCGCCCGCAGAGGATTTATATGTAGTAATTGATAATAAAACTACATTGAAAGCCAATTTTACGTCCAATATGCCGGGAGTAGCAAGGTATTTCGGTCTTGGTGAAAAATATTATGAGAATTTTGTAGTCGGTTGGAAAGTTGCGTTTCAAAGAGATACAATACCTGATGGATGCCATAAAATATCTCTTAAAATTGTTAGGGCAGGATCACCCAGTTTAGACATCCCCACAGAAAATACGTTCTGTAAAGATTAAATTTATAAATTTTTATTTGTCATAGTCCCATTTCTCATATATGAGATCGTGAAATTTGGTTATAAATTGTGTTAAAATTAACATCGCCTTGAAGCTTATATTTTTTAGCGTGCAATAGCTATATAAAATAATGAAATTTGTGATATTCAGGGGGTGAAACATGTTGGAGAAAAATTATTTTTTTACCTCGGAGTCTGTAACAGAAGGCCATCCGGATAAGATAGCGGATCAGATTTCTGATGCGATACTAGATTCGATAATTGTCAAGGACGCAGCCGCAAGGGTCGCATGTGAGACACTTGTAACAACAGGACTGGCTTTTGTAGCTGGTGAGATTACAACAGGCTGCTATGTTGAGATACCAGATATTGTAAGAGAGACTATTAAAGAGATTGGTTATACGAGGGCAAAATATGGGTTCGATTATGAGACATGTGCTGTGATTACTTCTATTCATGAACAATCCTCAGACATCGCCATGGGTGTTGATATAGGTGGCGCTGGTGACCAGGGTCTGATGTTCGGATTTGCATGCAATGAGACCAAAGAACTTATGCCGCTTCCAATCTTGCTTGCCCATAAGCTTGCTATGAGATTAGCAGAACTGAGGAAGAAAGATATTCTTGGCTATTTAAGACCAGACGGTAAGACGCAGGTTACTATTGAATATAAGGATGGCAAACCTCTTAGAGTGGATAGCATTGTTATTTCAACTCAGCACAGCCCGGATGTTACCCTAAAAGAAATAAAGGAAGACGTTATTGAGAAAGTAATTAAGCCTACAATATCTCGTGAGATTCTTGATGAGGAGCATATTAAATATTATGTAAATCCAACAGGCCGTTTTGTTGTTGGAGGACCAATGGGTGACACTGGCCTTACAGGAAGGAAGATTATTGTTGATAGTTATGGAGGAGTCGGAAGTCACGGTGGCGGCTGTTTCTCCGGCAAAGACCCCTCAAAGGTGGACAGGTCAGGTTCTTACATGGCAAGGTATATTGCAAAAAATATTGTTGCAGCCGGTATAGCTGAAAGGGTTCAAGTCCAGATGGCATATGCTATTGGCGTACCTGAACCAGTATCCGTACTTGTTGAGACATTTGGGACAGGCAAAATACCTTCAGAGAATATAGTAAAGATTGTAAGAAAGAGCTTTGACCTTACACCAAAGGGTATGATTGAGACCCTGAATCTAAGAAGGCCCATCTTTAAAAAAACAGCTGCATATGGACATTTTGGACGAAATGACCCTGATTTTACATGGGAGAAAACAGATAAGGCAAAGACCTTAAAGAAAGAAGCAGGACTATAAAAAAGGTAAAGATACAGGTAAAGGTTGAGAAAAAGTTTTTTATCTGTACCTGTACCTTTACCTTTATCTAATTTTGGAGGATGAATGGTTAAACATGATATTAAGGATATAACCTTAGCAAAGAAAGGCAGGTTACGCATAGAGTGGGCTGCGCAGGAAATGCCTGTGCTCAAAAGTATTGCTGAACGCTTTGAAAAAGAAAAACCACTGAAGGGGTTCAGACTGTCTGCATGTCTTCATGTTACAACAGAGACGGCTAATCTTATGGAAACACTGAAGGTTGGCGGTGCAGAAGTATTTCTCTGTGCTTCTAACCCTTTAAGCACACAAGACGATGTTGCTTCTTCCCTTGTCAAATTTTCTAAGGTCCCGGTTTTTGCAATAAAAGGAGAAGACAACAAAACCTATTACAAACATATAAATGATGCCCTTTCATTAAAGCCTCATATTACCATGGACGATGGCGCTGATCTCGTATCAACACTCCACAGGGCAAGGAAAGAGTTAATTTACAATATTTTAGCAGGTACAGAGGAGACAACTACAGGGGTTATTCGCCTGAGGGCTATGGCAGAAAAGGGTGTTCTTAAGTATCCTATAATTGCTGTGAATGATGCCTATACAAAATATCTATTTGATAACCGATATGGTACCGGGCAGAGCACCATTGATGGGATTATGAGGGCAACAAACAGGTTAATTGCCGGCTCTGTTTTTGTTGTATCCGGTTATGGGTGGTGTGGGAAGGGCATTGCGATGAGGGCAAAAGGTATGGGCGCAAGGGTTATCGTTACAGAGATAAACCCACTGAGGGCTCTGGAGGCAACAATGGATGGGTTTGAGTTGGTGCCTATAAAGGAGGCGTCAAAGATAGGAGATATCTTTGTTACATCAACCGGGGATATCGATGTAATTTCAAAGGAATGCTTTACCTTAATGAAGGATGGCGCAATACTCTGCAATGCAGGCCATTTTAATGTTGAGATATCCATAGATACCCTGAGGAAAATGACAAAGAATAGAAGGGTTATAAGAGACTTTGTCGAGGAGTATACCCTGAAGAACAATAGAAGGATATATCTCCTCGGAGAGGGAAGGCTTATTAACTTAGCAGCAGCAGAGGGACATCCATCAGCGGTTATGGATATGAGTTTTGCAAACCAGGCTCTTTGCGCTGAGTACATTGCAAAGAATTATAAGAGGCTTGAAAAGAAGGTCTACAGTGTTCCAGATGAGATTGACAGGAAGATTGCAATGCTGAAGCTTAAGGCAATGGGAATAAGGATTGATATGCTCACCACAGAACAGAAAAAATATCTTGAAAGCTGGGAAATGGGAACATAAACCTAAATATTGCTAAAATATAAGGCAGATATACTAAAAAACCCTTGCAATTCGACATGATTTAATTAAAATTCACATGACTGCACTTTTAACCGTAAGTGTTTTTGGCTGTAAGCTGGCAAGCCATGCAAAGGACTATGCGGGGTCTCAGGGCAAGCCTTTTTTAGTATATCTGCCTTATATAAATTAAGGAAAAAATTTCAACTAATGGGTAAAGTTATAGGCAAGATAGTTTCAATCAATATCAGCGATAAAAAAAGTGTCAGGAAGCAACCCATAAAAGAGGCTGTTATAAAGACAAACTTTGGCATTGAAGGAGATGCACATGCTTCTTCGAAATGGCACAGACAGGTAAGTTTATTGGCTCTCGAAAGTATCAGGAAGATGCAGGCAATGGGGCTGAAAGTGAATCCTGGTGATTTTGCAGAGAATATTACAACAGAAGGTATTGATCTGCTCAAACTTCCGGTTGGCACAAAGATGACAATTGGAGATAATGTAGAGGCTGAGGTAAGCCAGATAGGCAAGAAATGCCATACCCGGTGTGAAATATATAATCAGGCTGGTGATTGCATTATGCCAAAAGAAGGGATCTTTGTAAAAATTCTAAAGGGTGGAAAGATTAAAGAGGGAGACGAAATAACAGTAAGCAGTAAGGACTAAGTAGTGTCTGTCCATAAAGTCAGTATTTGTCATCCTCCGGCCCTGGTCGCCTTCGGCGCCGCCAGAGGCGGGTAAACTTGACCGTTCCCGAACGCTTTCGGGACAGAAGGTATTGAAAACACTGGATTCCCGCTTTAGCGAGAATGACGACTTTTTATGGAAATGACACTTTATGGACAGACACTAAGTAGTAGGAAGTAAACATTATGAAGTATTTTTCCTGACTACTTACTATTTACTACTTACAACACATGATAACCGTTGCTGTTTTAACTATGAGCGATAAGGGTTCTAAGGGTGAAAGGGAGGATTTAAGTGGTCCCTTGATTAAAGATATGCTTAAAAGTATTGATGCCGAGGTTAAGCACTATGATATCCTGCCTGACGAAAAAGAACTTATCAAAGAAAAGCTCATCAAGTACTCCAAAGAAGTTGATCTGATAATCACAACAGGTGGGACAGGACTTTCACCACGAGATGTTACGCCGGAGGCAACACTTGAAGTCATTGATAGACAGGTTCCGGGCATTGCCGAGGCGATGCGTTCAGAAGGTCTCAAAAAGACGAGCAGGGCAATGCTTTCAAGGGCAGTGGCTGGCGTGAAAGGAAGGTCACTGATTATAAATCTTCCGGGAAGTCCTAAGGCTGTAAAAGAAAATCTCGCAGTTATTTTAGACGTTATCCCGCATGCAATAGAGAAGCTTAAAGGAGACACCAAAGAGTGTGCAAGATAAGGGCAAGAGATTACCTTTTCGCTCATTCTCGGTCGTATCGACCTCCGAGGCTTTTGCCTCTTGATATATCTATGAACTGTTTGACTATCGGCAAAAGAAACCGCTCAAAGGCAATCTCTTGCCCTTAAATTAGGGTAGGATGTAATCAATGAAGGATGTATCATTCTCATTCGCATTTCTTGCAGGCATATTATCATTCCTGTCTCCATGTGTTCTTCCGCTTGTGCCTTCTTATGTATCCTTTATAACAGGCATTTCATTTAAAGACCTTACTGTTGGTGTGGACAGGAAAAGGATCAGATACCTGACAATAACTAACTCGGTTGCTTTCATATCCGGATTTTCTACGGTATTTATTGCCCTTGGTGTATCATCATCGGCAATAGGAAGCTTTTTATTTGAGTACCTGGACTTAATAAGGATAATAGGCGGTGTACTCATCATAATCTTTGGTCTTTTTATATCAGGTTTTCTAAAACTCGATTTTCTTATGAAGTATAAAAAAATACATTTAGGCGGTAAACCTGCCGGTTATTTAGGAACATTCATTGTGGGGATGACATTTGCAGCCGGCTGGAGTCCGTGTATAGGTCCGATTCTCGGTACGATCCTTGTCTATGCAGGCTCAAAGGGCTCTGCAATTTACGGACTCAAACTGCTTACAGTATATTCACTCGGCCTCGCAGTGCCTTTCTTTATATCAGCACTTGCTATAAATAGTTTTTTAAGCTATTCAAAAAAACTTGTGAGATATATGCGCGTGATAATGATTATCAGCGGGGTGCTTTTGATCGTCTTTGGTATCATGCTTCTTACGGATCAGGTAAAGTACCTTACTGGATTATTACCTGATTTCGGGATAAAGTTTTAAAACTAATTATTTTGATTTAATACAACCCTATCGCCTCGCGGACAAGTTGCATGGTTTCTTCAGCAACCTTCCATGCCTTTTTCGTCCCTTTCTTGATGATATCATGAAGGACATCAGGATTATTTATGAGTTCATTGCGCCTGGCCCAGATCGGTTCCATGACCTTGAAAACATTTTTAATAAGAATCTTCTTACATTCAATACATCCAATGCCTGCTGTCCTGCATCCTACTGCTACCTTTTCCTGCTCCTCTTTTGAGGAAAAAATCTTGTGAAGCTGGTAAACAGGGGATAATTCCGGATTCCCTGCATCTGTCTTCTTTACCCTCGCAGGATCTGTAACCATTGTCCTTAATTTTTGCTCAACCTCTTCAGGTTTATCAGAAAGATATATTGCATTGTCATAGCTCTTGGACATCTTTCTTCCATCAGTACCAACAACCTTTGGGAACTCTGTAAGCAAAGCCTCTGGTTCGGGAAATATTTCTTTATAAAGATAATTGAACCGCCTTGTAATCTCCCGACTTATCTCTAAGTGTGGCACCTGGTCAATACCCACAGGCACATATTTAGCCCTGTAAATGATAATATCAGCGGTTTGAAGCAATGGGTAACCGAGGAAACCATATGTGGATAAATCTCTGTCTTTGAGTTCCTGCTGTTTTTCTTTGTATGTAGGAACCCTTTCGAGCCAGCCGAGTGGGGTTATCATCGAGAGGAGCAGGTGTAGCTCTGCATGCTCAAGAACCCTTGACTGTATAAATATCGTACACCTCTCAGGGTCAAGGCCGGCTGCGAGGAAATTTATGAGAATGTCTTTTGTGGATTCTTTTATAGATGATGTGTCTGCATATCCTGTAGTAAGGCTGTGCCAATCTGCGACAAAGTAATAACAGTCATAGTTGTCCTGAAGTTTTACCCAATTGCTTAATGCTCCCACCAGGTTTCCAATGTGTAGCTTACCACTTGCCTGCATACCGCTGAGTACTCTTTCCTTATTCATTTCCCATTACCTCGCCTATCAATATTGTTCAACCTTTTCATCTCTCTTTAAAATAACTGCAGCACACGCAGAAAAAAATTTACAAGAGGCAGAACAAAATAGTTCGCTATCCCTGTTGCAATAAGAAAAATAACAATTATAAAACCGAATGGTTCAATCCTGCTGAACGAGACTGCATGCTTGTATGGTAAAAAACCTGTTAATACCCTGCCACCATCAAGGGGAGGTATAGGAATCATATTAAATACAGCCAGGATAACATTGATAATCACACTTGATTTAAAAATCATTATTAAAGGCTCTATCACAGTCATGTTCAATGATTCAGGGAATAAAACCGCTAATGGGATAATTAATAACCTGAGTATTAACATGCTCAAAATAGCCAGGAGTAGATTTGTTATCGGCCCTGCAGCCGCCGATATAGCCATATCTCTCTTAGGGTTTTTGAAGTTCATGGGATTTATAGGAACTGGCTTTGCGTATCCAAAAACAAACTGGCCATTAGTGAATATTATTAGCATAAGGGGCATTAATACTGTCCCTATCAGGTCAATATGAGCGATCGGGTTCAATGTAAGTCTGCCCATCATCTTGGCTGTTGGGTCACCTAATTTGTTCGCCACAAAACCGTGAGAAAGCTCGTGGAAGGTAATAGCTATCAGAATAGGGAATGCCGATACAATTATCTGCCTTGCAATACTCGAGAAATCCAAAACTATATAGCCTTTCTAAATGGGATGCAAAATCTGGTCAATCACTATTCTTGCTGTAACAAGAGCATCAACAAAGACACTATCCATATCGTGTTCCAGGTCTCTCTTATTAGATAAATAAGTAATACGGTCCTGCATCCTGTCACGTAAGAAGCTCAAATAATCAGGGGCCCTTGTTGGTTTGTATTTTTTATCATAATCAGAGCCAAACAACTCTTTCCCGTTTTTAGGAAGTAAAAGTCCCTGAAATGCCCTCCATTCCCTCCATTCGATGTTTCCTCTTACCAGTTCTGTGACAATGGAGAGTGAAAGCTCCTTTGGGATATCAACAAGATCCCCTGCCATACCAAAGGCATTTGTATTCATGATGTAGCATTTGGTACCCAGCTTGAACAATTTTTTAAATTGCATACAATCCTCTAAAAGTGGGTGAACCCTGAATGGGTTTGCAAAAGGCTCGATTACTAATTTTTCGAGCTCTCTCGGGTCAACATTTTCCACTCCCTTAGCACGTTTGGTGCTTAGTGAGGCCCCCATGGCTACAGCAAGGTTTATCGAATTTATCTTGCTGATTGGGGGGAGGCTCGTATCTTTCTGCAACCAGATAACCAAACCGGGTCTTTCACAAAAATCTGCATGGTTAAACATATCCCGTGTCTTAATACAACGACCGTTATCATTCCTGATGTCTGCGCATACCATCCTTTTACTGCCATCCGGAAGTTCTGTTACAGCTACATTCTGGGCAGAATAGAAGTATTTGATTATAGAGTCTTGAAATTCAACTGCATCTGTCTTATCAAAGAGACTCGGCTCAAGTGGCACAGTAATGTTATTCTCCAGGTCTATTAAAAATGCATCATCGTGAATGACGATAACCTTTTCATCTTTCTTCAATGTTCCTGCATGGTCATGGCTGTTGGTAATGGAAGATTTACCTGAACCTGACAGCCCGAATACAGCTACCGGCGGCTTATTGCCGATTTTCTTGATACCGCCGTGGCAGGCAACCATATTCTGACGGACACCTATAGTCCAGCCCAGTGTTAAAGTGCCTTTTTTCCTCTCACCAAAATATCGCAGTCCTAAAATTGAAATACAGTTCTGCATCTCGTCAATTATTACGAGCCCATTGGGGAAATCAGGATGCGACCATTCAGGATCAGCAAATACAAGTATATCAGGCTCATCTAATACACGTGATTTCTCATACAGATCAGTCCACGGTTTCATCCATGGAGTAAAATTCAGACCCCAGTCAAGCATATTTTTTGCATCAGTTGCAGGACTCAAGAGATGCGCCTTAACCATAAAGTCAGGGTGTAACCCGACAATGCCTTCAAGCCATAACCCTTCACGACGATTAAAATTGTAAATAGCCTCTCCTAAAAGAGAGAGATATTTATCCTTGTCTTTTCCCATTTCCCGTACCAATCGCCTTGCCCTCGCAGTGCGTCCTACAATTCCTCCATCATTAGAGATAAGGACTTTAGCGCTCTTGGGAAGTCCAAACTGTTCAGGCTTATACATAGGCTCAGAAGTTGTAACTACTTCTAACTGCTTTATAGCGAGTTTATAGAGTTCAGCCATTGTTGTCTTTCTTGCAGAATTAGCAAAAAAAGCGCTCTCAATATATGCCCTCCATGAAGAGCCTGGAATCTCATGCCGGGTTGCCATCTTCTCTCCTTTCCCCTGCGCTGTATATATTGTCATTCTGAGGTGAAAGTCAAATATTCTCGTATCTTGCGATTTTTTTATGGAAATAACCTGACCGATCCCGAACTTGATTCGGGATTCAGTCGCTACGCTCATTAGAAAACCAGAGAGCGAAAGGCTCACAATGACAAGTTATTGTGAAATATTTAAAAGGTATTGTCAAGGGATGGGAAATAAGTATATAATTAAAAAGTAAGATTAAAAAAAACATGCCTGCAATAGTCATTATCCCTGCCCGTTATGACTCGACCCGCTTTCCGGGAAAGCCCCTGTACCCCCTTAAAGGGATGCCTGTTATACAACATGTTTATGAAAACTCAAAACATGCACGCCTTGCAGATGATGTTATTGTTGCAACAGATAATGAAACCATATTCGAGAGGGTGTTTACTTTTGGAGGTAAGGCGATAATGACAGACAAAAAACATCCTTCGGGTACAGACAGGATAGCAGAGGTTGCTGCTTCAATGGATTATGATATAATTGTCAACGTGCAGGCGGATGAACCCCTCATACGTCCTGAAATGATAGATGACGTTATTACTGTCCTTGACGATAAAAGAGCCTCTATCGGAACCCTGACAAAGAAAATTGAAAACCCGAATGAAATCGCAGACCCGAATATTGTTAAAGTCGTTTTTGATAAAGAGGGGTTTGCACTCTATTTTTCGAGGTCACCAATACCTTTTCACAGGGATGAATGGAAACTTCATAGCACAGAACTCAAAACTCAGAACACCCCCTCCCTACCCCTCCCCCCTCGAGGGGGAGGGCAGGGGTGGGGGGGAGACTCCGAACTCAGAACCTTTCACTGTTACAAGCACGTCGGCATTTATAGTTATAGAAGAGAGGCACTCCTTTCACTCGCGGGTATGGAGCTGACGGAATTGGAAAAAATAGAGAAGCTCGAACAGTTACGGGCTCTCGAAAATGGAATGAAGATCAAGGTAAGGGAAACGTTCTTTGAGACTTATGGGGTAGATACCCCTGAAGACCTGGAAAGGATCGGGAAATGTCTAAGTACATCTTTGTAACAGGCGGTGTTGTTTCAGCGCTCGGCAAGGGTATTGCTGCCGCTGCCACCGGTGCGCTCCTCGAGGCAAAGGGTTTAAAGGTTACCCTTCAAAAATTAGACCCTTATATCAATGTTGACCCGGGTACATTGAGCCCATTCCAGCATGGCGAGGTATTTGTCACTGATGATGGCGCAGAAACAGACCTTGACCTCGGGCATTATGAAAGATTCACATCAATAAGGATGTCACAGGCAAATAATTTTACAACGGGAAAGATTTATTATAATGTGATTACAAAAGAGCGTCAGGGAGATTATCTTGGCGAGACAGTCCAGGTCGTTCCTCATATAACAGATGAGATCAAAAAGGCTATAAAATCTGTAAGCAATGACTATGCTGTAGTAATAGTCGAGATTGGCGGTACTATCGGAGATATTGAGAGTCTGCCATTCCTTGAGGCGATAAGACAGTTCCGGTATGACGTTGGCAGGGAAAATGTACTCTATATGCATCTTACACTTATCCCCTATGTAAAGTCAGCAGGTGAGATTAAGACAAAGCCCACACAGCACAGTGTTAAGGAATTCAGGGAGATAGGTATTCAGCCTGATATACTTTTATGCAGAACTGAAAGGCCACTTCCGCCGGAAGCAAAGAAGAAGATCGCAATTCACTGCAATCTTGATGGAGATGCCGTCATCTCTGCAGAGGATGTTGATACTATATACGAAGTTCCCCTTATGTTGCACAGTGAAGGACTTGATTACTTTATAGGTAAGAAGCTCAATCTGAATTCAAATGAGCCGGACCTCACACTCTGGAAGGATATTGTCAGGAAGATAAAGGAACCTAAGAATGAGGTCAACATTGCAATAGTCGGAAAATATACCGGACTGAAGGACTCTTACAAGAGTCTCATAGAAGCCCACACTCATGGTGGCATTGCAAATGATGCGCGTGTGAATTTGCAGTGGGTAGATTCAGAGGAGATAGAGATTCATGGCACTGAGAGATATCTATCTGAAACTGATGGAATTCTTGTGCCTGGAGGATTTGGATATAGAGGGATCGAAGGTAAGGTAAAGACAATAAAGTATGCGCGTGAAAAAAAGATACCCTATTTTGGTATATGCCTTGGGATGCAGTGTGCCGTTATCGAATTTGCGAGGAATGTCTGTGGTCTTTCTGCTAATAGTACAGAATTTGATTTAAACACAAAAGACCCTGTTATCTATCTAATGGAAAGGTGGTATGACTTCAGAAAAGGAAGGGTTGAGGAGCGTGCCGAGGATTCACATAAGGGCGGTACTATGAGACTTGGCGCCTATCCCTGCATCCTTGAGGAAGGAAGCCATGCTTACAAGGCATATGGAGTAAAAGAAATATCTGAAAGGCACAGACACAGGTATGAATTCAATAATGCATACAGGGATATACTCACAAAACATGGATTGAAGATCAGCGGCCTGAGTCCTGATGGAGAACTTGTAGAGATTATAGAGATTGAAGACCACCCCTGGTTCCTCGGATGCCAGTTTCATCCAGAGTTTAAATCAAGACCAACAGATCCACATCCTTTATTCAGGGCATTTATAGGAGCGGCTTTAAGAGAAAAGAGATCTTTATTCCCTTACCTGGGAGTTAGTGTAGAAGAGAAAGGCAAAGAGGTTTAAGTATTGACAAGAGAAATAAATATAGCAGGTACAAAGCTTGGAGGTAATAATCCCCTCTTCATAATCGCAGGCCCCTGTGTTATCGAGAGCGAGGAAATTGCATTTTATACTGCAGAAAGACTAAAGGAAATTTGCAGACGAGTTAATCTCCCTCTTTTGTTTAAGAGTTCCTATGACAAGGCAAATCGTACCTCTCTTTCTTTCTTCCGGGGACCTGGGTTAGAAAAGGGTTTAAGGATTCTTTTTGATGTGCGGAATAAATTTAATATACCTGTTATCTCTGATATCCATTCAGTAGAAGAGGTCAAGCCTGCCTCAGAGGTTCTCGATGCCCTTCAAATACCTGCCTTTTTATGCAGACAGACTGATCTGATTCTTGCAGCTTCTAAGACAGGTAAACCTGTAAATATTAAAAAAGGGCAGTTCCTTGCACCATGGGATGTAAAGAATATAATAGAGAAGTTCATATCAACAGGTAATCAGAATATATTTATTACTGAGCGGGGCACGTCCTTTGGATATAATAACCTCGTTGTTGACTTCAGGGGGTTGTCTATAATGCGGGCCTTTGGATATCCTGTTATCTTTGATGTAACCCACAGCCTTCAGCTTCCAGGTGGACAGGGGCAAAGCTCAGGTGGTCAGAAGGAATTTGCAGAGCCTCTTGCAAGGGCTGCGGTAGCAGTTGGTGCGGACGGGATCTTCATGGAGGTTCATCTGGAACCTGATAAGGCATTATGCGATGGACCGAATATGATAAAGATAGATGAAATGGAAAAGATTCTGGCAACTGTAAAAGCTATAGATCAGTTAGTAAATTCCACTTCTATATCCTGCGATTCGTTGTAATATTTTCTTACCTCGTCTTTTCTATCAGAACAGAGCATTCAGAATGGCTGAGGATATATCTGGATACACTTCCCAGCATCCCTTTTATTCCCCTCATACTTTTACTTCCGACTGCAATTATATCTGCTTGCAACATCTTTGCTGTATTCAATATCTCTAAGGAGGGATCGCCATCCTTTGTTAAGCCATTAATTTTTGTAAATCTATCACCTAATAATTTACGCGAGCTCTCAATAATTTTTTCCGATTCTTTGATTGCTATTGACCTGATCTCGGCTGCCACTTTTTTAATCATTTCATCTATTTCTATATGGAACCTGTCAGGTATATCCAGACCAGACTGTATTACATGCAAGACAGTTATTTCTGTATCATCATGAAATGGTATAGAAGTTAAAAACCTTCCTATCTCTCTGGCATAATCAGAACCATCCGTTGCAAAAAGGATTTTTAGGTTGCCTGATATTTCCCACTGAGGAGGTTTTATAATAAGTACCGGCCTTGAGGAGTTGATTGCCACTGATCTTGTTACACTTCCAATTAGGAATGCTTTAATGCCCTTTAGCCCCTTTGCTCCCATGACAATCATGTCCACATTCAAATCTTCTGCTGCATAAATGATACGTCTGTCTGGATAACCATCTATTACCATAGTGTTGATTCTTACATTAACAGGTTTTAGGATGTTTAGAGTTGATTCAATAATCTTAGGTGCGATTTCTTGTTTTATCTGTTTGAGACTAAAGTAATATGACTCCATGTCATCCTTAAATGGGACATCGCTTATAACGTGGAGGATAGTAATTTCGCCATCTGATGAGAAATTAAGATTAGTTAAGAATTTAGTTGCCCCCTCTGAATATTCTGACCCGTCTGTGGCAAGTAGTATTTTCATATAATTACTCCCTCTCTGAGGTTTAGATAAAAATACCAAATAAAACGGAATTAAGCAAAGAATATTTTTTTGAGTAGACGTCGAAACTAAATTTCTTTAAAAGACAGAGATTATTATATATAATACCTTTGTGTTTTCTTTTGAGGCGAACTGATTCTTATGGATAATATCCTTGATATAGCAAAAAAGGTCTTGAAGACAGAGGCAGAGGCTGTTTATGCCCTGATAGAAAAACTCAACAGCAATTTTGAGAAGGCCGTAGAGATTATCTATAAAAGCACGGGCAGGGTTGTTGTAACCGGCATGGGCAAGTCAGGTCTTGTGGGCAAAAAAATTTCAGCTACACTATCATCAACAGGCACGCCTGCTTTTTTTCTTCACCCAGCTGAGGCAAGCCATGGCGATCTTGGTATGGTCACATCTGATGATGTTATAATCGCCATCTCAAACAGCGGTGAAACAGAAGAGATCCTTGGATTGATACCTTTTTTGAAAAGGTTTGATGTTAATATTATTTCAATAACAGGAAACCCGGATTCAAGCCTTTCAAAGCTGGCAGATGTAACCCTTGATGTGTCTGTAAAAGAAGAGGCATGCCCTATAGGGATTGTGCCGACTGCATCAACTACTGCAGCTATGGCAATGGGCGATGCCCTTGCAGTAGCACTGCTTTTAAAAAGAGGTTTCAAGGAAGAAGATTTTGCCGTTTTTCATCCTAAGGGAAGTATTGGTAAGAAGCTCTTTATTAAGGTAAAAGACCTCATGCACATTGGGGATAGCCTTCCTGCTGTGCAACTCGATACCCCAATGTCAAAGGCAGTAATCGAGATGTCCTCCAAAAGACTTGGCCTCACTGTTGTTTTAGACAATAACGGCAGGATTGCAGGGATAGTAACTGATGGAGATGTGAGAAGGGGATTGGAGAAATGGGGTGGAAAGCTTTTTGAATTGACAGCAGGGGTAGTTATGACGAAAAACCCAAAGACAATATCTGAGGAAGAACTTGCCGCAAAGGCATTATCCATTATGCAAAGCTATTCGATAACAGCCCTCGTGGTTTCTGACAATGATGGAAAACCTATCGGCATTATTCACCTGCACGACATATTGAGACAGGGGATAGTTTAAAAGCTGATTTTATATGGTGCCGGTGGTGGGAGTCGAACCCACACGGAGTTGCCCCCACCGGATTTTGAGTCCGGCGCGTCTGCCAATTCCACCACACCGGCACATTTTAGTCATCAGTCGACAGTCATAAGTGAAACCAGTTACAAAATGAATTTTACATTTTGTATTTTATATTTTGCAAACGTACAAATTTATAAATCTCCTCTTCCGTCTTACTTATTGACGGACCTAACCCCTCTTTACCAAAGAGGGGGATCGTTAGAAAGGTTCCCAAAGTGGGATATTATTTCCCGATGCAGAAATCAGTGAATATCTTGTTCAAGATATCTTCTGTTGTGACAGCTCCGACAATCTCTCCGAGCCTGTCCATGGAGTCCCTGAGTTCAAGTGCAAGGATTTCAAGAGGTTGACTCTCTATCAGGACAGATATGGCCCTGTCGAGTGATGTCCTGGCATTCTCTATTGCAATCTTGTGCCTGAGATTTGAGATGACAACCCCTTCTCTTTCCTCTTTCCAGTCTTTAAGACAGGACTCAAATATTTTATCTTTTAGTCTCTCAAGTCCATCGCCTCTGGTTGCAGAGATATTTAAAATGGAGGAAGAAGGGCGAGGGACAAGGGACGAAATTGAATTTCGATCAATTGCTGATTGAAGGTCAGATTTATTTAACACAAAAATCGTGTTCTTATCCTTCACCTTTTGAATCACTTCAAAATCCTCTTCCTTTAAGAGTTCACTGCAATCAAACATAGCAATTACGATGTCAGCATTTTCTATACTCAGAAGGCTTCTTTTAACCCCTTCTTTCTCTGCAATATCCTGTACATCTCTTATGCCTGCTGTATCCATAATCCTCAGTGGAAGGCCATTTATATTCAGATATTCCTCGATTACATCTCTTGTCGTACCTGGATATTCTGTTACTATTGCCCTGTCTTTTTTGAGTAGTGCATTCAGTAGTGATGATTTCCCCACATTGGGACTTCCAACAATTGCTGTTGAAAGTCCTTCCCTGAAAAACCTTGCCTCATCATAAGTTTTTAAAAGTATCCGGAGTTCTCTGCCAATGTCTTTCATCGACTCTAACATGGCCTGTGTTGATACTGTCTCTATTTCATCTTCTGGAAAATCTATATGTGCTTCTACATGGACACAGAGTTCTGTTAGTCTGTCTCTCAGTGAAGTTATCTTTTCAGACAGGCCGCCCTGAAGCTGTTCGATCGCAATCCTCCGGCTTTCATCGGTCTTGGATCTCACAAGATCGAGTACTGCCTCTGCCTGACTGAGGTCTATCCTTCCATTTATAAATGCCCTTTTAGTAAACTCTCCCGGCTCTGCAAGCCTTGCACCTTGTTTCAGGACGAGCTCAAGGGTTTTCCTCAAGGGAATCATACCTCCATGGCAGTTTATCTCCACCACATCCTCTTTTGTGTAGGAGTATGGAGAGCGCATTATTGTAACTAACACTTCATCAATCTCTTTACCGGTTGACGGATCTTTTATATAGCCATAGACTACTCTGTGAGATTTTGAATCATTAAGGGACTTATTTTTTGGTGAGCTGAAGATTTTTTCTGCTGTTTGCAAAGAATCTTTCCCGCTCAATCGTACAATACCTATCCCTCCCTCACCAAGTGGGGTTGATATTGCAGCTATGGTATCGTCAATAAACATATTCATAGTATAACGCAGGGGAAATTATATTAACCCGTAAAATGCAATTGAAATGATGCAGATGTTGTGAAAAAATTTATTTTTCGATACCTTAGTGTACCTATAACTGATGGTTTTCGGAATATTTAAGTAAATATAACAAATAAAATATTTTAAATAAATTCATCGAGTTAACCCGCTTCAGGCGGGTTAAATAAATTTTTGAGCAATGTCTGCATCATTGGGGTTAAAGATTAAGAGGTTTGAGCTGCTTCTTTTGCGAGTTTTCTATTTGCATAGAACTGCTGGGCAATACTGAAGATATTGTTCATGAGCCAGTAAAGGACAAGGCCTGATGCAAAATTAAGAAACAGGAATGTGAATACAATCGGCATAAGCATCATCATCTTATTCTGGGCTGGGTCCATAGATGTTGGGGTCATCTTCTGCTGGATTATCATGGTAATACCCATTACAATAGGCAATGGACCCACAGCAAAACCTCCGATTAAAGGGATCCCTGAAGGGATGTGTCCAAAAAGTGTATCAGGTGCTGAAAGGTCTTTTATCCATAGCATAAAAGGTGCACCCCTGAGTTCTATCGTTATCATCAATATTTTATAAAGGGCAAAGAATACAGGTATCTGAAGGAGCATCGGGAGGCAGCCGCCTACAGGATTTACCTTATGCTTTTTATAAATCTCCATCATCTCTTTCTGTAACCTCTGCGGGTCTTTTTTATATTTTTCTTTTACCTCAGCCATCCTGGGTTGTAACTCCTGCATCTTCTTCATCGACTTCTGACTTTTGTTTACGAGAGGAATAAAAGGTATTCTTACAATTATAGTGAGGAGGATTATTGCCCATCCATAATTGCCAATAAACTTATAAAAGAATTTTAGAAGCCAGAAAAGAGGCATTGCTATTACCGAGAAAAACCCAAAATCTATGATATGTTCGAAACCTACATTGAGTTTTTTTAGGCTGTCATATTTTTTTGGCCCTGCATAGAGGATAAAGCTATTAGTGCCAGGTTTGCTTTTCAATGCGATAATAGGAGAGTCTTTTAATTTCCATACCTTTGCCTCTTCCATACTGGTAAGGGGAGCAAGGCCGGCAAAGAAATACTTATCTTCCTGTGCTATCCATTTCAGGCCCTCCTTATAGCTCCTAACTTCATTCAGTTTTTTTGCATTAAACTCGATTCTGTCAGTATCTTTAAGAAGTACAGGGCCTATATGCATTGAAGCATCTTTATTGTTATAGATGCCAAAATCAGTGCCGATGGTTATCCAGTAGTCAGCCAGCCCTGAAACTTCATCTTTAATATCAATCGTATAATTATCATTATGGAACGTATATAACCTTTTAACAGAGGATACCGAGTCTGCATATTCAAATATAAGTGAACCTGTCTTATTGTCCTTATCGAGTGTTATATCTTTTCCTGCGCCAGAGGGGGAAACATTAAAATTAGCATCTGACAGGTTAAAGTCGTCCTTTGAACCTATACTAAGGGGAGGTTCCAAGCCGGGACTTTTAAGAAGCACAACGTTTTTACCGTTATTGTCCTTGTATTTCTTAAGCTCATAGTACTTTAATGTTGCGCCTTGTGTTGTAAAGACCGCAGAATATAACTCGGTTTCGACCTTTATCTCTTTTCCTTCAGCGGATATTTTTTTTGTTTCAGGTATAGGTATAGTAGATACTAAAGGTTCTACAGGAACGGGTTTTTCTTTTTCCTCTACCTTGGCCTGTTTCTGAACCTTCTGGGGTTCAGGTTTAATAAAGAGGTACTGATAGAGAAAGAAGATAGTAAATGCAAGTGCTACGGCAAGAAGGGCTCTTTTTTCCATTTTTATTTTACAGGGTCATACCCGCCGGGATGAAAGGGATGACACCTCAGTACCCTCCTCAATGAAAGATAGAATCCTTTAATAGTACCATACTTATCTACTGCATCAATCGAATAGTCAGAGCAGGTAGGGGTAAACCTGCAGCTCAAAGGAAGCAAAGGAGATACAATATATTTATATAGTCTTATCAGTAATATAAGAGTTTTTTTCACAATATAATTTCGATAGAAATCTCTTGATATCTTGAATAAAATCATCCAGCTTACCCTCTACAGAGGACCTTCTGGCGACAATGATAAAATCATAATTCAAAGTAACCCCCTGCAAGGGCTTTCTCATGGCTTCCCTCAGGAGACGTTTTATCCTGTTTCTTGTAACAGCTTTCCCAACCTTCTTGCTAACAGAAAGGCCAAGACGGTTGAAACTGAGTTCATTCGGCTTTGCATACATGACAAGATATTTCGAAGCTGAGCTAACTCCCTCCTTAAAGACCAACTCAAAATCTCGTCTTTTTGTTAAGGAGCGCAAAGGTTTTTTGCGACTTATACAGTCAATTTTTTACGCCCCTTGGCTCTTCTCCTCTTGAGAACCTTACGCCCGCCTGCGGAACTCATCTTTTCAAGAAAGCCAAGAGTCCTTTTGCGTTTTATCTTGTGTGGATGGTATGTTGTATATGTCCCCATAATATTTTGAACTAATATTTTAAGTTTTTATTAAAAATAAAGTCAAGTTTTGTATGCTCCGACAATACTTCCTTGAACTTTACAGGAAAAACAAAATGATAATGTATAAAATGTATAATATGTACACTATGGCTGCCTTTCTTTATATCCTTTACTCATACAGTTTATTAAAATATTGGTATCCCACGCCTAACAGGCGGGGGATACCAAGCCAAATCATATGCAGTATGCCAATAAAAGAAATTGGGGCAAAAAATTATGATATTAAAGCTGTTAACCCTAATCGAAAAAACAAAGAAGATAATAGACCCTGGAAGAACTGTTAAACATTATTGAATCACAAAATAAAGAGATTTTAAGTATCTTAAATGTTTTGCATAACAGAGGAATATGATACTTCCTGAATTTCTATATTACCTCGGCTATTCAATAAAAAAGCGCCATGTATTTAAGAATCAAAAGAAACTGCCACATAAGGTTATAAGTATCGGAAATTTAACGCTTGGCGGTACCGGCAAAACACCTGCGACAATAGCATTAGCTGAAGAAGCGAGGGAGATAGGATTTAAACCATGTATCCTCACAAGGGGGTACAGAGGAAGGGCAAGAGGCCCTTGTTTTGTAAGCAGAGGTGAGAGGCCGGTATTAGACGCATATCAGGCAGGAGATGAAGCCCTTCTTATGGCAGAGAAATTAAAGGGAGTTCCCATTGTAAAAGGTAAAGATAGGTACAAAGCAGGCATGTTTGCCCTTAGTTCATTATCCCCAGCCCTTTGTCCTGACCTTTTCATCCTTGATGACGGCTTTCAGCACTGGGGTCTTTTCAGAGATAAAGACATTCTGCTAATAGACAGCACAAATCCAT
>Ga0214474_1000113_pt1 | contig 42293 bp, 43 predicted proteins | sample RVTome_2_FD_187335 | JGI IMG/M metagenome (GOLD analysis project Ga0214474, IMG submission 187335) | Soil microbial communities from uranium-contaminated site in the Upper Colorado River Basin, Wyoming, United States - RVT95D214 HiSeq ... | reverse complement strand
TAAATATGTGAGAAACAAAAAGAGAGACTGGATACGAGGATTGTAGTAATTATAGATAGGGGAAAAGAAAAATGAACAGAATATTGGAGATCGGATGTGGAAATTTTCCAAGAGTTGCGGGGGGGGAGTAGAATACTTAGACAAAGAAGAAGTGAACTGCAAACCACTAACTATGTGGGATTTGGAGAAGATTCCTCTTCCATACGGAACGAACACTTTTGATAAGATCGTGGCGTCGCAGGTGTTGGAGCATATAGTCAATTTTATCCCTCTGATGAAAGAGTTGCATAGAATACTGAAGAAGGATGGAAAACTTGAGGTATGGGTTCCATACGTCAGAGATTTTGATCAGGCATTCGGCGATCCAACTCACGTTAGGTATTTTGACATTAAAACATTCAAGTATTTCGATCCGATACACAGACAGAGCAACATTGTCTATAAACCCTACTTTGATGTAACTGTCGAGCGGATAAGGTATTACCAATCGCCAACGTTTAGATCTAAACTTCATAAACTTAGCTGGATAGTACGTCACCCAGCAAAATCTTTACGCACTGTGTGGTTACATGCGACAATGAGACCCATAAAGGAGTGTTAAAACCTTATCGAGCGCAGAAAACTATTCGCTAAAGAACAGGGTTTTGACAGCAACACCTTCCTGTTACCATACCTGCATTTGAGTGTGTTTTGTTTAAGATTTTCTATGTGATATACACGCTACGCGTGCTACGTGTGTTATGTGTAATGTACGCGCGGAGCAGTTGTGAGAGAGAATAAGAGTGCGAGTGAGTTTGTTAATTTGGATTTGGGGATTAAACTCTCTTGCAAGTGCTGATTTATCATTGGCCTAACTTTTCTAGATAATCTAGGAATCCCTTCAACTCTTCTTTATCCATGCCGATTAGCGAGCTGCGTTCTGTTTGAATGTATTTGCGAAGGGATTCTAAGCATTCTGCAGCTTTCACGTTCTGCTTGACTGCTCGTACTTGGTCGCGTTCTATTTTTATTCTGTAAAGTGTCGCCAGAAAGGTTGCGAGAACCACCAAAGTATTGGTAATTATGACTATGATTTCTAATTCCATCCAGTAATCGCCTCATTCAGTGCCAGTTCTAAGATAATGTCTACTTCGTATATCATTCTTTAGGTTTACATTTAATTCCTGAGAGTGCTGCCATGCAGAGTTAATTTGGTAAAGATTTGAGTGAAATTCTGAAAAACAGCTTAATAGTTTTAGCCTCTTCTGAGAGGTTGAAAACGTTAAGACCAACAAAGAGGTAAGGCGAATGAAGCAAAAACAGGCATATGTATTAGACCTGATCAAAATAGGTGAGAGCGGAGACTTTTCATGCCCACACTGTGGCGCTGTAATATCTCCTGATGACTACACAGAAGAGGTTTACTCAATTCTAGAAGCAAAAGTCGACAAGCATGGTTTGGAAAAACTGGTGATTCGCTGCAACAAGTGCACAAGCCAACTCCACTTGACAGGTTTTTCTCTCCTACAAAAGCTACCGTGGACAGATGAAGAAACTAACTTCGCTCAGATTGGAGAAAAACATCACCACTAAGCACAAGCATATTAGAATAAAATGCTTGGTTGAATTATGCAAATCCGTTATAAATTAGTGAAAGCAGGCTGGGTCTAAGCCTTAATTGCGTCCACGGTCCATCGAGACAATGTCTTAATCGCCGCACGGTCTTTCACCGTTTTGACCATGCTTCTCATTGCCTCTCTGCAACGCCTGTTATGTCCAGCCCGTGGAGGTAAGGTCTTAGTCGCATATCAATTTTCAGCTGTTTTAATTGATACGCTCCATGCCTCAACGCATTACTTAAAGCGTGCTTCCCAGCCTGCAAATATAAGAGTATAGCCGCGGGTTTTTTAAATGTTGTGACTTTTATGTAACAAATATCACTATTCATGTTCTTTTCGGAACAAACGAGCAAGCCAACAACAATTAAGAAAGAAGAGGCTTTGTTAAGCGTTCAGGCTTTCCCTGAACTGCCGAACAACCACATTTTGCTCTTGGCAACTTCCTTCATAGCATCTTTCGCAGGACCCAGAATCTTCCTCGGATCAAATTCCTTAGACGAATTCGCCAGAACCTCACGCACCGTCGCCGTAAACGTCAAACGCAAGTCAGTGGCGATGTTAATTTTCGCAATGCCCATTGAAATGGCTTCTTTAATCTGGTCTTCAGATATGCCCCTTGCACCGCCTAAAGCGGCACCGTACTTAGTGGCTTTCTCAACAATCCACTGCGGCACACTTGAAGCACCATGCAAAACAAGCGGAATACGCACCACTTCACTAATCAGCTTCAACCTTTCAAGGTCAAGTTTGCCTTCGCTTTTGAACTTGTAAGCTCCATGCGACGTGCCAATCGCCACCGCCAAAGCGTCAATTCCTGTTTTCACAACTAAATCCACTGCCGTTTTAGGATCAGTTAAAATGGCTTCCTTCTCTTCCACACTTCGCTCTTCCACATCAGCAAGCTTACCCAGTTCAGCCTCAACCGCAACGCCGTTCTCATGAGCAATGCTAGCTACACGCTTCGTTAAGGCAACGTTTTCATCAAAATTCAAAAAAGACCCATCAATCATCACCGAAGAGAAACCAGCATTAATGCATTTTACAGCCGTATCAAAATCTTCACCGTGGTCAAGATGCACAGCAACGGGCACTGGCGCAAGCTTCGCAGCTGTTTTCGCAAGGTTCGAAATGCAAGCTAAGCCAGCATATTTAATTACGCTTGGGCGTAATTTGAACAATAACAGGCGACCTCTCTTCTGCTTCTGTTTCAACTACCGCTAACAGACTTTCAAGGTTTTGGACGTTAAAAGCGCCGATGGCGTAGCCGTTTCTTCTCGCAGGAACCATCAAATCCTTATTCGTGACAAGCATTTCTCACTCACTCCGTGATCGCAGCGTATTACGCGGAACTTAGCTATTCATTACTTCTAAAAGCAACTGAGGCTTCTCATCACAGCAGAAACAACTACTTTCTGTCGAGAATTCGAAGCGCAAAGCTTACATGTGTACCAGCAGAACTATGATGCGTGAATTCTATGACCTGCTATTTTAGGCATCTCAAAGAGGTCTTCCGGAAAGCTGGAATAGGGATTACCCCTCAGAATAAGCAGCAAATCGACAAAATTATCCATGATATCGTCGGCGTGGAATACAAGAATTGCCCAGCAGCTTGGCAACAAGTCAAAAAACGCATGGCGGAAGACGAAGCAGGCTTTGTTGCAATGCTGAAAAACGCGTGGAACAACTAAAAATAGGCTCCAAGTGGGGGAGATAAGCATACACAAGCGATTAATGGTTTTCTCGGACGGTGGTGCTCGCGGCAATCCGGGACCAGCAGCAATAGCTTGCCTAATTACAGCGGGAAACGGTCAAGTTTTAATGGCGAAAGCGCGTTACATCGGCTCACGCACCAATAATCAAGCTGAGTACGAAGCGTTGATAATGGCGTTGGAGTCTGCAGTGGCACTTGGTGCGGAGGAAGTGGTTTGTCACCTTGACAGTGAACTGGTAACTAAGCAGCTTACGGGAAAGTACGCCGTGAAAAACCGTGAGCTGAAGAAATTGTGGAGCAAAGTTCAAGCAGTAGAGAAGCAATTCAAGAAAGTCAGTTTCATAAACGTGCCCAGAACCAACAGCCAAATTCAGAAAGCAGATAAACTTGTCAATGAAACCTTAGACGAAGAAGCCAAATAGCCTGCAGCATTTACCTGCCGCAAAAGCGCGTCAACGCCAAATGCAAATGGCGTGAGTGAAGCGCAAAGGCGATGACTAACCGCATTTGCCAAATGTGATTTAGCGCTGTTCTTCGATTGTTTAGTTATATATGGGTACGAAAAATATTTATGAGCTACATATAGAGTTGAAAAGGACTCGACGAGAAAGCGGTATGACGTAATGGAAACAAAAGCACCAGAAACAACAAGAGTCACGAGAAAACCTGAGGAGACAGCCTCAAATATAGGGCATTGGACGGAACCACAATGAATAGACGCACGCTTCAGCGCAAAATCACCGACGCTCTGAACGTGCTATCCTCGAAAAAACCAGTCAAGTGCACAATGTACCTTACCGCAGTAATACTCTTCTTTGTGCTTATCTTGGTGCCTCCAATATTGGGCATCGCGATAAAATGGGGCACAATCCAAGAAGTTTTAGATCAACCACAGCTTATAGGACGAACGCTCAGCGCAGTGGCAAATTCATTTGCAATTGCACTGCTTGTTTCCGCATTGGACGTTTTAGCTGGAATCCCAATGGCTTGGCTTATTACACGCGGAAAATCAAAATGGTTGAGCGCTCTCGACACGTTGGCAGACTTGCCGTTCATCGTGCCAACCGCGGCACTTGGGTATTCGCTGCTGCTGTTCTGGAATGACCCGCAAGGCGTATCTGCACTTTTCGGCGGCTCACTAATTTCACCTGGGTGGCTGCTTGTCGTTTTGCTTCATTTCACATTTTCATATCCCGTTGTCGTTCGAGTTTTAGTTGGCGCATTGCTTGATTACAAGAAAGAGTATGAGCAAGCTTCGCGAACGCTAGGCGCTGTGCCGTTTATGGCGTTCCGCACCGTTACATCGCCGATACTGAAGCCTTCGTTGATAGCCGCGTTTATCATGTCTTTTGCACGGTCGCTTTCAGAAACAGGGGCAACATTCATTGTTGCAGGGGCATTTGAAAACGGACCCGTTTTCCTTCAAAATATGAAGCAGGGTTTTTCAGATGGGCTTGTCACTCAAGCTACATACGAAGGCGCAACCGTATTCGCAAGCGTAATACTGATCGCCATATCCTGCGCAATTTTTGCTTTTATTCGCATTTTCGGTTCAAAGCTGAAGCTGCCTTTTAAGGGAATGTGGCCTAATATCGAAAGAAAACTGAGTTATTCAAAAGCCGCGTTCTCCAGAAACACCACAACCATGATAGTTTTTGTGATAATAGTGCTGCTACCAGCACTTTTCGTGGCGTTGCCAGCTTTCCAAGCGGTTTTCACTAAAACTCTACCCGACGCATTTTCAGGTTCGGGCGTGTGGAGCGATTACTGGCAAAGCCTGCTGCTTTCATACGGTCTTGGAGCAATCGTAACCGTGCTCGGCTTCATCATCGGATTGCCCATGGCAATATTAATCGCGCGGAAAAAGCTTGGAAAGTCTCTTTCAGCACTGCTGGATATTCTTGTTAACATTCCGTTGATTGTGCCATCAATCGCTTTAGGCGTTTCGCTGAAGTTCTTCTGGAAGGATAGCTTCCCGTTAATGCCTGAAATGCTCCTGTTAATCTTCGCACATTTGGCGATTACTTACCCATACATTGTGAAGTCGATGGCGGCGGCATTTGAAAGGATAAGCATGGATATGGAGGAAGCCGCGAGGACTTTGGGGGCAAAGCCGTTCAGCGTGTTTTCAACGATAATCATGCCGCTGACCAAATACTCAATTCTCTCAGGCGCAATCATGGTTTTCACGAGAAGCGTAAGCGAAACTGGCGCAACAGTGGCTGTGGTGACAAGCCTGCGCACTGCTCCAGTGGTAATAGTTGACTGGGTAAAAGGCGTTGTTCCTGCCACTTCGCTAGAAATCGGCTTGGGCTGCGGTCTGCTCATATTACTGTCTTTCATAATACTGTTCGCGCTGAGACTTGTGACAAGGGGAAAAGGAAGATATTAACATGGCACTTAATAACCTGCAATATTATAACTATAAACTGAAAAAAAAGGAAGAACTGAGCAATGCCTGATGTCCGCGTAGCCAACTTAACGAAGAAATTCGGAGAAATCACGGCTTTAGACAACATAAACCTGCACATACATGACCAAGAGTACTTCGCTCTGCTTGGACCCAGCGGATGCGGAAAAACAACGCTGCTGAGGCTAATCGCAGGATTAATTGAGCCAGACAGCGGCGAAATCTACATCGGCGAAAAACGCGTAGACAACGTTCCACCTGAAGCCCGTGACATCGGCTTCGTCTTTCAAACATTCGCCTTATTTCCGCACATGACCGCTTGGGAAAACGTGCTCTACGGCCCCAGAGTTAAGAACTTTGACTTGAAAAAAGCGGAAACCATAGGCGACGAAGTGCTTGAAATGGTTAAGCTGCATGAGCGTTTAGATGCTTATCCTAACGAGTTAAGCGGCGGCATGATGCAGCGTATAGCCGTAGCACGGGCGCTGGCAGCAGGCGCCAAAACGCTTCTGTTGGATGAACCTTTGGGACAGTTGGACGCTAAAGTGCGAAACGAAATACGCTATGAGATTAGGAAAATGGCTAAGGATTTGAATTTAACCGCTATCCACGTAACGCATGATCAAGCTGAAGCCATGTCGATCTCAGATAGAATAGCCGTGATGAAAAAAGGAAAAATTGTGCAGGTGGGCACACCGCAGGAACTTTACTTGCAGCCGAGCAGCCTGTTTGTCGCGCACTTCATAGGCGAATCCAACTTTCTAGAAGGCTCAGTGGTAGATTCAAGCGATGGAGAGCTTAAAATTGAACTGCGTGGCGGCGTTAAGGTTGACGCAGTCGGTGGCGTTGGAAAAGGCGAAAGAGTTGTTTTAGCTATTAGACCTGAAATCTTCGCCGTAGAAGTGGGCACGCACAGGCGCAAAAACACGCTCAGAGGCAAGATAGACAAAATCACTTTCGAAGGAACATTCATCCGATACGTGATTAGGTTTGAAAGCCAAGATTCCGCTGTGGTTATTAGGCCGTCGCTAGCGGAGACATGGATGAGCATCGGTACCGAAGTTACGTTAAGCTTTGAACCGGAAAAAGCGCACGTTTTCGCGTACCCTGCAGCAGGATTAATGGAAGAAATCTCAGTTTAGTTACAGCCTGTTCATTTTAAGCCTTTGGAAACACCGTGCTGCGTCTTTTCCCAGTAGAAAGGCCGCGTCATTAGCTGCCACAGACCACGCCAAGCTGCTACACTTATCAGCACCCAATACAGCGGCATAGCCACTGCCAGGGGAACGAAATGGTAGCGTCTCTGTTTTACGCATACCCAGAGGTACAAGAACAGGAAGGATAGGTTACCGACTATCAGATTAAACAAGCATATTGACTGTATTGGAAGAAGGAAGAGGCTGCCGAAAGCCCATGGCGCAAAAAGACTGACCGCAGTTATAATCCAAAGGAACGGGTTGATTAGAGGCATGTAGATTCCGCCGCCAAACGTGAACTGGAACAAAAGGAACTTTTGCCAACCAAGGTCTTGAAGAAGCTTTACTGGGTGTCTCATGTGAACCAAGTACGTTTGCGTGTGCCCCTTGTACCATCGTGACCTCTGGCGAATCCAACTGCCGAGCTTGATGGTGGCTTCTTCATATGTGTAGCAATCCAACATCGCAGTTCGCAATTTTCTTCTAGAAAGCCTGATTCCAATGTCAGCGTCTTCAGTCACGTTGTAAGGGTCCCAACCACCAAGATCGCGTAACTGGCTAACTCTGAAATGGTTGCTTGTGCCGCCTAAAGGAATAGGCACGTCAACCCTATCAAGACCCTCCAAGTAATAATCGTACCAGTAGGAATACTCTATTGAAAACCAGGCTGACAATACGTTCTCGTCAGCATTGTAAAAGTTTAGCTTCGACTGGAGGCAGACAACGTCTTCTGGCAAATTGGAAAAGGCTACTGCTGCTTTTTTCAACTGGTCCTCGTCAGGGTTATCCTCTGCGTAGAATATAACGCAGTATTTGCCCTTAGCCCTCAGCAAACCGTAGTTGCAGGCTCTTGGTTTCGTCGTGATGTCAGCTACGGGTATGACCACAGGCTCAAAGACTTTCAGAAACTCCCTGTAATCCTCAGCAGGTATGCCTTCCACACGCGTTGTCGGTTCTCCAAACAGCCCCAGCTTTTTTGCTTCACTCAATGTTTCCTCGTCTTTTTCTTCCATCAAGATTTTCACGTCAAGCTTGTCTTTGGGATAATCCATTCGGTACAGGTTGCGCATTACATTAGGCAAAACTGTAGCTTCATGGTACACTGGCACAAGAACCGTGTAAACGGGTAGTTCCTCATTTTTCACTTCGCTAAGCTGCTTATGCGTAAGATAAGCGATGTTTCGCGGTCCTTGAAAGCCTCTTGCGGCAATGTAAATCTTTAAGGGAGTAATAAGGAAGTAAGCCACGTTTACTGCAGCGAATAGAACGGCAAAAGTCCACGCATAACTTACCACGGTTGCAACTAGTAACGCTCCAATTATGGAGAAAATAAAGATTTGTTGACCCATAGAAAGAACTTTGTGCGCCGATTCATCGGGGTTTCTGTAGTATAAGTCAAGCAGAGCCGTTTTCTTATGGATTTCACTGTAAACTTTTTCTTTTGCCCTTTCAACTGAATCCAAAGAAGCAACAACCCATGTAATTTGCCGTTCACCGAGCAAACTCCGCATAATCAGCAAGGCTTTACGGTTCAATGGATTTGCCAAGGCCATCTTTGCCGTTGTTTTGGTGATTTCCAAGGGGATAATAAGGTAATCTTCTATAACGCGATAAGGTAGGGCAGTTAGAAATCGGAACGCGTGTTCACTGTCGCATAACTTTCTGAGCTGAGCTTGTGCCATAAAGGACAGACCGAAAACAACTGCAAGATCCCCGAAGAAGCGCTCAGGCACTTTGACTTTTGCCTTCCACAGCGTCGGGATTACGTCTTCTGCTCTAATTTCGGGATTTTCCACAATTTTTGTTTCCGTAACACCGTGCTTTTTCAGTAAAAGGATAATTTCTTCTTTGTTGATTCGAGCGTCCAAGCGCGGTGCTTCCTGAGGCTGGCTCGGGACAGCTTCAATTTCGATTCGCTCAGTCTCAACACTGCACTTTTCCATATTATTACCAGACTTAGAACAGACTATTCATAGTCTAGATCCTCAATATATTAAGACTTACGATTATTAAATAATTATTGCATATACATCCAAACATAAACGAGCGCAAAGCTAAAAACCTGCCAGAACGCATTCTATAGAAAGAGTGTGAATGCAGAAATGAAAATTGTTCTTGGTCCTGCCAGCGAGGAGTTAGGCGAAAAAATAGCCGAGTTAACAGGCATGGTAAAAGTGCTTGTTGTTCACAAGACGTTTCCAGATGGAGAAGCGTACGTTCGTTTAGAAAGTTCGGTTCAAGATGAGCATGTGGCGATAGTGCAGACTACAAGTCCGCCGCAGGACAGTAAGCTTTTGCAGCTGGCTTTTTTGGCTGATGCAGCCAGAAGAAACGGCGCACGAAAAATAACCGCGGTTGTGCCTTATTTGGCGTATGCACGCCAGGACAAAATGTTCTTACAGGGCGAAAACATCAGCATCGAAACTGTTGGCAACATGCTTGTCGCTGCTGGAGTGAACGAGTTATTAACGGTTAATGTGCATCAGGAAAATGCTCTTTTGAAGTTTCTGTTTCCAGCGCGAAGCCTCAGCGCAATCCGGTTGATAGCCGAGTATTTCGTCAAAAAAGGCGTGCGGAAAGCGTTTGCGTTGTCGCCTGATAAGGGTGCTTTGCATATTGCCCAGCAGGCGCAGCAGGTTTTAGGTGGCGAATGCGGGCATTTGGATAAGCAGCGTGACCGCTATACGGGGCAGACAACTCAAACTGGCAAGGGCTTGAACGTGAAAGGGCGAACGGTTATCATTTTTGACGACATCATTAGCACGGGCGGAACAATTGTTGGCGCAGCAAAGATTCTCCGTGAATTAGGCGCAGCACATGTGTTCACCGCCTGTGTGCATCCATTGTTGATTGGTGATGCGGAAAAGCGGATTCTTGATGCTGGGGTGGAGGAAATTGTGGGCACCGACAGCGTTCCCAGCAGCGTGAGCAAGGTTTCGTTGGCACCGTTGATAAGCAAGGAATTAAAGGCGCTTAGAAGTGGCTAAACTCTTCTTTCTCCTCAGCGGCGAATTTGAATCTCTCTCATTTGCTGAGCTGAAAGCTATTTTGGAAGCTGAAGGATACGCTTACACGGTAACTGAGAAGCTTGACCAAACCGCCCGTTTAGAAGCAGACGTTGAAAGCGTCACGCAGGTGCATCGCAGGTCCTCGTACACGCGAATTTGCGCGCTGGAACTGTTCACCTGCCCCGCAAACAACGATGCAATTGCAGAGGCTGTCAACTCCGTAGATTTCAAGACTATTCTAGGCGAAGATGCAACGTTTGAAGTGCGCATAAGACGCATCAAAGAATACTCCACTAAGGATGCCACGATGGCGCTGGAAAGTTTACTTGGCAAGCTTATACTTCAAAACGCGAAATACGCCAAAGTCAACCTCACAAAGCCTGATAAAACCTTCTTCGGCATCCTCACAAACGGCAAGCTTGTCTTCGGAGTGAAACTTGCTGAAATTCAACCTAAACCCTTCGTGGAGCGCAGACCACGCAAAAAGCCCTTCTTTCACCCCTCAGCAATGAACAGCAAACTCGCACGCTGCATGGTCAACCTAGCACACGCACAAGAAGGTGGGTACTTGCTGGACCCGTTCTGCGGCACAGGAACCACAATTATAGAAGCGGCGCTTATCGGCGTGCGCGCCATTGGCATTGATGTGCAACGCAGAATGGCGAACGGCGCCACGCGAAACCTGAAGCATTTTGGCTTAGCTGCTGAAGCGGTGATTATTGCGGATGCGCGCAGGCTGCCGCTTACACATGTCAGTTGCATTGTTACTGATCCGCCGTACGGCAAAAGCGCAACCACCCTCAAAAGTAACACTAAGGCAATTGTTGAAGGCGTCTTAACATCGGCATGTGAACTCCTCGGCAAAGGGCAACGAATTTGTATAGCTTCACCCAAAACAATAGGCATCCAAGCAATAGGCACAACACTGGGCTACAGACATTTAGAGTCGCATTTCGCCTACGTGCACAGGACTCTAACGCGGGAAGTAGCTGTATTCGAAAAACCGCAAGGTGCAGAATGATGAGTATACAGGTGGCGTTCTTGGGAACGGCTGCAAGCGTTCCAACTTCGGAGCGGAGTTTGCCAGCTGTGCTTATTCAACGCGGCAACGAGCAGTTAATGTTTGATTGCGGTGAAGGCGTGCAGAGGCAAATGATTAAGGCAAAGGCAGGTTTCCACAAGAAAACGAAAGTGTTCATTTCGCACATGCACGGTGACCACGTGTTGGGTTTGCCTGGGCTTTTGCAGACGATGGCGCTGATGGATAGGCAAAGGCCAGTGGAGATTTACGGTCCAGAGGGGACAAAACGGTTTTTGGAAGGCACCAGGGAGGTTCTGCAGTTTGCCTTGACGTTTCCAGTTGAAATCCACGAAATACACACCACAGGCATCATATGTAGCGAAGAGGAGTACACGGTTGAGGCTACGTGGGCAAATCATGTAATTCCAAGCTTGGCTTACGCGTTTGTGGAGAAACCGCGTGCGGGAAAGTTTTACCCTGACAAAGCCAGAGCGTTAGGGGTTCCTGAGGGCGAGTTGTGGTCGAAGCTTCAACACGACGAGCAAGTTAAGCTGGCAAACGGCAGAGTTGTGAAGCCTGAAGCGGTTTTGGGTTCGCTGAGGCGTGGCAGGAAAATCGTTTACTCAGGCGACACCAAACCATTTGAGGGGTTCGCGCGGTTTGCTGCTGGCGCCGACTTGGTGATTCATGAGGCTACTTTGGATGATGCTTTAGCTGAAAAAGCAGCTGAGGATGGGCATTCGACGCCCAGTCAAGCAGCTGAAGCAGCTGCAAAAGCGAAGGCGAAGAAGCTGGTTTTGACGCATATCAGCGCCAGATACGCTGATGCCCGCGTGCTTCTGGAACAGGCACAGAAAATCTTCAAGAACACGGTTGTTGCTGAGGATTTTATGCGGTTGGAGTTGCCGCTTCTCGACAGTTAAGCAAGCAGCTGCGTTAGTTTTTGCAGGCTTTCTTCGACGTGTTCCACGGATTCAACTATGACTGTTTTGTCGTAAGCAATTTCCTTCAAGGTTTGAGCGAGGTGTTGCCAGTTAATTTTGCCGTAGCCTATGCCTAAGTGCTGATCTAATTCGCCCATGTTGTCGCTTGCGTGAATGTGCACGATTTTGCCTTTGAATGTAGTTAGAAAAAGCTCTATCTGCTTGTTTATGTTTGCGTGTCCAACGTCTAAAACCAAGGCCATGTCCAAGTTTGTTTCCTTGTAGAATCTGGCGAAGTGTTCCACGCTTTTCATGGTGAACGGGTAGGGTTCAGGCACGTTTTCCAACGCTATTTTCACGCCGTATTCTTCTGCTGTTTTGTGCAGTGAGCATATGCTTTCTTTGTTTTGTTTCCAGTCGTTGCCCGGATAGAACATGCTGATGCCTGTTTGGATGCCGGGGTGAAACACCCAGAGTTTAGCGTTTAACGCGTTTGCGTATGCCATTGACTGTTTTAGGCGTTTGAGTGAAGCGTGCAGCAGGGGTTTTGAGGGTGAAGCGATGTTTATGTCTGCGAAGGGCGCGTGTAATGTGTACGTTAAGCCGTAGGACTTTGCGGCTTCGTTGAGCGTTTGGACTCTTTTGTTGTTTAGTGCGTGCAAGCCGTCATCCACAATTTCGATGCGGGGTGTTTTCACGGTGGCTAACCGCTGAGTCATCTTGTTGAATGGTTCGCCTAAGGTGTAAAGCATTGAAAGACCGATTTTTGGCTTGGGCATGCGTGTTTTCACTTCTGGTTTGAGGTTATTTTTCCGTTTCGCGCTTAATAACCTAATCTAGGCGCCGCTGCATTTCCTGAAGGTTGACGCGTTCATTAGTGCTTTTCAACATGGTTTTGGCGTGGAAAACTGCCAATACGGAGTCTATCCTCTGTAGGTTTCTGCATGGAACTGCTATTGGGCTGCAGGTATGCGGGGTTGTGGTGTGTTTTGTTTGTTGTTGTGTGCGGTTTAGGGTGCACAAGCGGATGTGGGGCGGCTTGTAGCTGTTTGTATTCGGCATTTGCATTGTTTGTGTGCTGTTCTGGTTGTGAAGTTGTGCTGGCGCGGTACACTTCTTCCTGCTTTTTCCTGCACTGATTGACTATTAGGTTCCAAATAGGCTGCCGGCCTTGCTTATTGCATGTTAGCGAAAAAGAACAAAGATGATTCCACAATGGATTTATTTGAAGTTTAAACCTTATTGGATTTATGAGAAGAGTGTTGCTGCTTGTCCTTGTCGCGTTGCTGGCGGTTGCAGTTTTTTTGCCTGCAGTTTACTTTCTGAACCAAGCTGAATCAGACTCTGCAAGCAGTGATTTCTTTTTTGGAGTGTCTTTCGGCGGGGACTCGGTCAGCCAAGCAAAGCTGCTTATAGACAAGGTTAAGCGTTACACGAACCTTTTTGTTGTGAATTCTTGGGAAATCAACGGCGCTGCAAACGAAACCTTGCTCAACGAAGTCTGCGAGTACGCCATAAACGCTGGCTTGAGCGTTATGGTTTACTTCAATTTTGTCTATTACAATTATACCTGGGATTTAGGCAACATATACAACGCGTCATCATGGGATTTGCTCGGCGTTTCGCCGTGGCACATACAATGGCTGAACCAAGCAATGGAAAAATGGGGCAACAAGTACCTAGGCGTTTACCTCTATGATGAACCAGGCGGAACACAAATAGACCTTGGTTACTGGGATGGAACACCAATGACAGGCGAACCGCCAACGACTTTTGTAAACGTGACAACTCACAGCCAAGCAGCAGCCAACTACACTGCGAGCCTACGACAAAGCGGAAGCATGAAGCACATAACAAACACCAGCATTCCTGACGCGGTTAAAAGCAAAGTGCCCGTGTTCACCTCGGATTACGCACTTTACTGGTTCGACTACTTAGGCGGATACGACGCCGTATTTGTCCAACTGGGCGGAACCGCAGGAGACGACAGCAAGATTCAGCAAATAGCCCTCTGCAGGGGTGCTGCAGCAGCCCAAAACAAGCAGTGGGGCGCCATATTCACGTGGACTTACAATGAGCCGCCTTACTTGGAGAACGCGGAAGACCTGCTCAAAGACATGACGATGGCTTATCAAGCAGGCGCTACATACTTAATCGTCTTTAATCACCCCTACAACTCCACGGATAACCCTTACGGCATACTGTCTGAAGCCCATTTCAGCGCTATGGAGCAGTTTTGGAGTCAAACTCGAAACTCTCCGAGAGACACGTCAAACGGAGACCAAGAACTCGTGGCTTTTGTTCTCCCGAAAGATTACGGCTGGGGCATGAGAAACGTAGCGGACAACATTTGGGGCTTATGGCCTGCAGACGAAAAGGCGTCTCTAATCTGGGAGAACATGAACAGGCTGATTGATAAATACGGCATTTAACTGGACATAATCTACGATGACCCACAATTCAACATAGCAGGCAAATACCATGAAATTTACTACTGGAACAGCACAATAACCTGAAAAAGCAGTCCATGCTGAACTAACTGCATGCTCGTCACTGTCAAAAATTAACGCGTTGAATGGCTAAAAAATCTTTTTCCAGCAAAACTGCGATAGCTACGGTTTCTTGTACAGGTAAAGCGTATGCGACGGGTAGCCCAACTGGGGGTTTTCGCAGAAGTTCTCCACTTTGGCAGGTTTCCACCCTACGATTTCGTAGTCATGCGAAACCACGCGAACGCCTGTTTTAAGCTCATTCTCCAGTTTCGGCCTGATTTTCTCGTTCGCGCTGGTTGTCAAGTACAGGAAAACCACGTCTGCTGATGTCAAGTTCACGGTGAACATGTCGCCGTTAACGATGGTTACGCGATCAGCTAAGCCATTATCGTATATGGTGCTGAGCGCTTTCTTAGCCAAGTCTTCTCTTAGCTCTACGCCGACAGCTCTGGCGCTGAACGCCTTCGCAGCCATCATGACTGACCTGCCGTCTCCTGCGCCTAAGTCAAACAAGACTTCGCCGGGCTTCAGGTCAGCCAACTGTAACATGCGTTGAACCACTGGAACAGGGCTTGGAACGAAGGGTGCAATGAACACGTCATAGGCCTCCCGAGAGTTTTAGAAGCCAATTTGCCCTAAAGCTTTTGCGCATAGATTTATGCCACGTAGGTTTCGCGCTTCGGCGTTGGTCTCTTGGCTTCGCCGCATTTCACGCAGCTTTGGGCGCACAGTTCCAAGTACTTCTCCTCTTCTTTGGAGCCGACGGCTTCTGCCGCCTTCTTGCAGAGTCCGCTGGCTTCAGCGCAGCCTTCTTCTTTACAAAGGCTTGATATGTAACTGCAGACGTCCTTCACGTCCTTAGGCTCCAATACGGCGCGGTTTGTGCGCACTAAGAGGCATAATTCTCGGGCCATAACACAGGTTTTGACGTACTTGACGCGTTCAAGAACTTCTTCACGTAGTTTTTTTCGGCTTATTTCCACTCGTTTAATCTCCTCGCGATTGAATGGACGCTTAAGCAGACTAGGCTGTTCTTCGCTTAAAAAGTTGTTGATAACCATCCCAAATCTCACTGAATCTAACCAAAAAGCAATTCTGAAGAAATGCCTACCCAAATCGCCTGCTTAATGCTTTACGTTCTGCTTCAAGAACCAACTCGTAAAACTTGTCCGTAAGCTTAGTCTCCTTCTCAAGAACACTCGCAATATCCAAGGACGCAACCCTCCTAGCGCTTAGGGCTACGACTGCGGTTTTACCATACTTCGCAATTAGCCGCGCAGTCTCCACTGCATGTGCTTGCAGTTTTTCTTCAGCCTTAGCCAGCTTTTGTCCTTTTTTCTCGACGAGCGGCAGCGCGGTTTCCTCGTCCACTTTCAAGAGCCCTATCGCTTGCGAACCGCATCGGGGGCATTTAGGATGTTCAGGCAAGTCTTTAACGCGAATCATCTCCAAGTAATCCCAACAGTTCGTGCACACGAAAGTGTCCGTTTCATTCAGCAACCTTGCTTTGGCGGATTCCACCAGCACGGCGCGCATGCGTTCAGGCGGGATAAGGTCGGTTTTCATGCTTACCCGTTCGATGCCGACGCGAGCAACGGGTGTTGCGTTGCCGCCGTTGTCAACTATTTGCAAGCGAATTTCGCCCTTGCGAATCTTGCCCAAGACTTGAATGAGTCCTTCCACGTCAAGGTCTTTCGTGAAAACCTCTTTCAAGCCTTCCTCGTAAATTGGTGTGTCCTCGAAACTTGTTATCAGTTTCTGCAGGCTCACGTTGCTGAAGTCCGCCCACTTCTTCAATGCGCCGAAACGGCGTGCCACGTGGATTACGCGTCTTTTGAATAAGCCTGTTTTTACGGTTGACCGCGTCACCGTCTCCTTGACCGCTTGCTCAGGCATTGTGCATAGTTCGTTGAATACTTCGACTAGGCGGGTTGAGTTGGCTGCGCCTAAGGTTTGCACGAAGATGCGGTATGGGTCATGCTGCACGACTATGCCGTGCCCAAGTTTATCTGAAAGTATTTGACCCAGCAGTTGTGCTAGAGCGCGGTTCGTAAGGGAACCGAAGTTAGCGTGGATTATTACGAAGTCTTTCCAGTCTTCGACGACTGTTCGATTCGGTGTGGGCACTGCCATTCCCGCGTGGACTTGCTCAATTGTTTCCGCTAAAGCGCGTTGTATTGTTTCTTTGTCCGCTGGGTACTGTTCACTGAGCAGTGCGGCGACTTCTTCAGGTGAAAGCCCATTGTGCATTTTTTCTTCCACGAATCCGCGTATTGAGGCTACTTCCTGTGCTACTTCGAAGGGTACGGGGATTTCTTCACCTATCCAGCTTGGTATCGCTCCAGTCGGGTCGTCCACAGGGCGCACGTACACTTTATCCTCGGTTGTGTGCAATGTTTGCCATGGGCTGCCGCGGATGATGAATTTTGTGCCTACCTTGTTGTACTCTGCCATGAATGCTTCGTCTAAAACGCCGATTGAAGTGTTGGTTGAGTCGTCTATAACGAGGAATTGTTTTTCTTCAGGTATCATGGATAAATTGTCAAAGTAGTATTCGAAGAGCGCGTTGGTTCTCTGCGGCTTTAAGACAACTTTATCTTCGAAGGAAGCCCAAGCTAAACGTGGAAAACGCTGATGCATGTACTTGATAACTTTTTCAACATCCTCTAAAGTCAAGTCCAAGTACGGGTAAGCTCTTTGCGCTATCGTTAAAATCTCGTTGAATTCCAATCGTTTATTCTTAAGCAGCAGCCCTGCCACTTGATGCGTTAACACATCGTATGGTTTAGGCGGGATGCCCACGGGTTCCAACTCTTCCTTAAGTGCTCGCCGTGCAATAACCAACGCCTCCAACGTGTCGTCAGAGTCCATGCCGATAACTACGCCTTCTGCCACGCGCCCGACGCTGTGGCCTGCTCTGCCCACGCGTTGGATGAGCCGTGTTACTTGTCGTGGGCTCATGTACTGGATAACCAAGTCAATGCGCCCTATGTCGATGCCTAGTTCGAGGCTGCTGGTAGCGATAAGCCCCTTTAACTCGCCTTTTTTTAGCCCTGTTTCCGCTGCTATTCGCGAGGGCTTGGCAAGGGAACCGTGATGTATGGAGACTGGAAAATCTATGTCCCATACTTTGAGTCTGCTGGCTAAGACTTCTGAAACAGAACGCGTGTTCGTGAATAACAGCACGGATTTGCGCTTGGTCATGTAGTCGCGGATTATTCTTAACCGTGCAGCCACTTCTGGATGCGTGTAAAGCTTTCCTGCAAGCTGCATGTCTTCTTCAGTGGGTTTTGGAAAGATTACTTTTAGCCGCACCATTTTGGCGACGGGTACGCGGATGATTTCGACAGGGCGGCTGTTGCCGACGAGGAACTGCGCGACTTTGTCAGGGCTGCCTATGGTGGCGGATAAGCCTATCATTTGGAAGTCTCTGCCAACGAGAGTTCTCACGCGCTCCAACGCTAATGCAAGTTGGCTTCCGCGTTTGCTGTCCGCCAACTCGTGCACTTCGTCGATTACTACCCAGCGAAGGCTCTGCAGGTGCTGGCGTAGTAGCCATCCAGAAAGGATAGCCTGCAATGTTTCAGGCGTAGTTATCAGAATATCTGGTGGGCTTCGCGATTGCCGCGTTCGTTCTTTTGTGTCTGTGTCACCGTGCCTGACTGCGAGTTTGATATCTAAGTTGTTGCACCACCACTCTAACCGTTCAAGCATGTCCCTGTTTAACGCGCGCAGCGGCGTGATGTACAGTACTTTGATGCCTGGTGCTTGTGGCTGTTGAAGCAGCATGCTGAGTATGGGGAGGAATGCGGCTTCGGTTTTGCCTGTGGCTGTGGGTGAGATTAATAGGATGTTTTTGCCTTCGAGGATTTTGGGGATTGTTTTTTCTTGGGGTTCGGTTGGTTTAGGGAATCCTTTTTGTTCAATGAGCCTTCGAACTGGCTTTACAAGCAAGTCAAAAACGTTTTCAGAAGATTCCTGCAAACGGTTAAGCCTCAGGTGCTGTGGGGATTAGCGGGGATTCCGCTGTAAAAACATTTTGGCATTCTTTAGCTAAATTCAACCTATTAGTCTAGCTGCTGTTTGCCACAAGCCTACTGTCTTCCACAGAAAACCGCGAAATTTTCTTCTCGATGCGCTAATTTGGGTAAAATTTTAATTCAAACCTTATGATAACGTGCTTCAATGAAAAGAACTAATAGCCAGTACAGCAGTGTATTATTTAATCACCTTTGACAGCGCAGCGTTCACCGTTCACTCAAGCCGAAAAACCGCATAGAAGGCTAAACCGTGAACGAAAAAAAAGAACTCTTAAACATGCTTCGAGAAATGTGGCAGAAAAGCGACTCGCCTTTACGCCGAATATACTCTTCATTGGAAGAGCTAGAAGCAAACGTGGAAATAAAAACAGAAAAAACAACACATGAAGAGAAAATCAAGCTTCAACCATGTCCAAACTGCGGCGCAAAACAGAAAATCACCAAGACGCTGGAAGACTTCTTTCCCTACCAAAACTGCACATTATGCAAACAACCCTTCTACGTTAACAGGGATTTGACTGTGAGAAAATTAACTGCGGAAGAAAAAGACATGCCCCAAGCATGGGTTCAAATTGTCGAAGACATAAACAAGAAAAAAATGGCAATAGCCTTCAGACTAGAATAACCAATTAGCGCTTCTGCTGAGTCCCTGTTATGACAACAACAAAACTGAAATCTCCGAGACTGCCCGTGTTCAACGCCAAAGTGAACACTGCAGAAACCACTTCTCCCGCAGACAGCATATAGTTATTCAAGTTCCATGATAACGTCACCAACGATGCGGCTTCTGTTGGATTCCAGTTACGGGTTCCTATTCGAAGAACTACCGCAACAGTGCCCAAGTTTTTTATGTAAACTGTTTTCGTGACAGCGCTACCGGGATTAATAGTTACCCGTTTTATGGATGTGCAGTTAACTGTACAACTTGAATCCAAATACACGCCGACACCCACCGCGCCAACTTTGCCTGAACCTCGTGGAGCGCCTAGCACACCGATAGTTGATAGCGTAAGAAACAAACCAATTATTATGGCTGCAATTATGGTAATCGTGGCTGTTTTTCGAAGTGCCGTGACGCTTTTCCCCTTCGTGTCAAGTGTCAAATCTTGACAGTTAATAAGCCTGCTGTTCCGCACCAACAGAGCAACACGGATACATTTTACAGTGGCTTAAAGTGCAGCGTGGAAAAAATGCTTAAATAAGCTCCAGACCTACTTTTCCACACGGACCGCAAAATGACACCTGCCATGGCAAACATTCGCCTTTTTAACACCTTAACGCGCCAGAAAGAAGCGTTCAAACCCATCGACGAGGGCAAAGTGCGAATGTACACATGTGGACCTACAGTGTATGATTACGCGCACATCGGCAACTTCCGCGCTTTCGTGTTTGAGGACTTGCTTAAGCGCTGGCTGAACTACCGTGGTTTGAAGGTTACGCATGTTATGAATTTGACGGATGTGGATGATAAAACCATACGTGGCAGCCAGAAGCAGCAGCTGCCGCTTAGGCAGTTTACGGATTTTTACGCTAAGGCCTTTTTTGAAGATGTTGCCGCGTTGAATATTGAACGTGCGGATTATTATCCGAGAGCTACGGAGCATATTGCCGAGATGGTTGCGTTAATCAATAGGCTTACGGCGAAAGGCTTTGCGTACAGGGGCGAAGACGGCTCAATCTACTACGCCATAAGCAAATTCAAAGATTACGGCAAGCTGTCGAAGATTAAAGTTGATGAGCTTAAGGCTGGTGCGCGAGTAAAAGTCGACGAATACGCTAAGGAGGAGGCGCAGGATTTTGCTTTGTGGAAGGCTTGGACGCAGGAAGACGGTGACGTTTTCTGGGAAACTGAGTTGGGCAAAGGCAGACCGGGATGGCATATTGAGTGTTCTGCTATGTCTATGCGGTATTTGGGTGAGACGTTTGATGTTCATTGTGGTGGGGTTGATAACATGTTTCCTCATCATGAGAATGAGATTGCTCAGAGTGAAGCGGTAACGGGTAAACCGTTTGTGAATCATTGGCTGCATAATGAGCATTTGCTGGTTGAGGGGAAACGCATGGCAAAGCGTTATGGTAATTTTTACACTTTGCGTGATTTGTTGGGGAAGGGTTATGATCCTGTGGCGATACGTTATTTGCTTTTGTCGACGCATTATAGGCAGCAGTTTAATTTTACTTTTGAGGGTTTAGAAGCAGCGAAAGGCGCTGTTGAGCGGTTGAGGAATTTCATGCACAGGCTGCACGATGCAAACGGCAGAGGCAGCGGAGAAGAAATTGCGGAGTTGATGCGTAAGGTGCAGGTTGGTTTCGGTGAAGCTATGGATGATGACTTGAACGTGAGCGTTGCGTTGGCTGTGCTGTTTGATTTTGTGAGGGATGTGAATAATTTGCTTGATGCCGATGCGGTTAGCAGGGATGAAGCGGAGCAGGTTTACGCGTTAACTGCGGGTTTTGATAGTGTTCTAGGCGTAATCGGTAAGGTTGAGTCTGAAGCTGCTTTGCCAAAGGAAGCTGAAGAGCTTGTTAGGAGGCGTGAGGAGGCGCGGAAAAGTAAGGATTGGAAGGCGGCGGACGCGATTAGGCAGCAGTTGAAAGCTATGGGCATAGTGATTGAGGATACTGCGCAGGGTGTAAGGTGGAAAGTCGAGAAGGCTTAGAGGGCTTTTTCGTTAAAGTTCCATTTGTCAGTTGCGTATTTTTCTTTGCATAGTGTTTCGGCGAGTTCGCGTTCATATGGCGTTAGTTCGCTTGTGGCTAGTTGGATGCTGAATGCGTTTTTGAAGCCTGCGATGAGCGCGTTGCTTGCTGTTTCGGGTGAAACTGCGTGTCCAAGCGTTTCTTGGATGGAGGTGATTTTTCTTTTTGCTATTGTGGCGACTTGTATGCAGCTGGTTGCCCATGGTACGCGTAATAGGGTGAACATTTCTGTGAAGTCTACGTTTAGCAATAGTGTGCCGTGTTGGAGGACTGTGCCTTTGCGGATGGTTTGTGCGCTGCCGCTGATTTTTTTGCTGTTGACTGTTAGGTTTGGGCAGTTTTTTGCGTCGCCTGTGTTGTAGTCTGCGGGTATGCCTAAAAGGCGTAGTGCGTCGGTTATGGCGGCGTAAATGTGTTGGTATGTGGTTGGGATGTCTTTGGCTATGTTGGTGGTTTGGGCGGTGACGCTGTAGGTGACTTCGTCTGTTGCGCTGTGGAAGACGGTTCCTCCGCCGCTTATGCGCCTAACGATGTCAATGCCTATTCTGCGGCAGTTGTCTACGTATAGCTCAGTGTGTGGGTTTTGGTTTTTGCCGATGCTGACTGCGCTGGGTTGCCATCTGTAGAGCCTGAGCGTGTTTGGAACGCGGTTGGCTACGCGTGCAGTTAAAATAGCTTCATCGATTGCCATGTTCATGAACGCGTTATGCGTCTCTAGTGGGATTAGGCGCCATATTTCCATGTTTTTCAGCCTTTGCTCTGAATGATTTTGTGGTTGGCTTAAATCTGTTATGCTCGAAACTGCTGCCCTCTCCCCCTTTAAATAGCGTGCAAAGCGACAGTGCAGACCTACCCCCTATAGGTTTCTGCAATGAACTGCTATTAGGCTCCAAATATGAAGGGATTTCCTGTTGCACATTACCATAGGTGTGTTAAAGCGCATGAACTTGAAGAATGCTTTGCAGTTTCGCGAATTCAAAACCGTAAACTCTATATTTCTTGACGAAACCTCTCTTTCAAGAGTTCAAGCGGGCCCGTAGCTCAGTCAGGCTAGAGCATCGGACTCTTAATCCGAGGGTCGCGGGTTCAATTCCCGTCGGGCCCGCCAAAAAACAAATTGACAACTTTTGGTTACTGCTGGTTACTTTTTGTTACCTTTTTGCATTAACTTATTAATGTAGTAATAAACAGTATGTGAGTTGTGAAGGAGCGAAGTTGAAGCGAATGAGACAGGTTATTATTACGCCCGCGGCGGGTAAACGGTTAATCGCCAAAGCAATAGCAACACACCATGCAGTGTTAAGTGCACTGAAATCTGGAACCGTGGTTATCCTCGCAGGCACCACAAACGGGTACATAGCCGAAGAAATCTTCAAAGTGCACGGCATAGCTGGGGTTTTCTCCAGAAAGTACTTTGTCCGCGGCATCATCTTGCCACCTGGCAGAAAGATAACTTCTGAAGGGCGGTTGACTGATGAAAGCAAGTTCCCCGGCGACGTAATAATAACGAAAGGCGCGTGGAAAAAAGGCAAAACAATATCCGACGTAATTAACGACCTCAAAGAAGGCGATGTTATCCTAAAAGGCGCAGACGCGTTGGATTTGCAGAGAAAACAGGCAGCCATCCTCATTGGGCATTCGAAAGCGGGAACAATAGCTGTAGCTATTCAAGCTGTTTTGGGACGCCGCGCCCACCTGATAATACCTGTTGGGTTAGAGAAACGCGTATGCGGCGATTTGTATGCACTGGCGACGAAAGTAAACATGCCTGGCGCGAAAGGCTACCGCCTGTTTCCAGTTCCCGGCCAAGTGTTCACCGAAATTGACGCAATAAACCTCCTAACTGGCGCAACCGCTGAACTGGTTGCGGCTGGCGGCGTCTGCGGCGCAGAAGGCAGTTGCCTGCTTGCTATTAGCGGCACGAAAGAGCAGGAAGAAGCTGCCGAGAAGCTTGTGGCATCGGTTGCTTCAGAACCAGCCTTTACTTTCTAAGGACCAATGGTGCAAAAGCTTTTAGGCAAATTAGGTGCATTCTAATTTTGATTTCCATGGCTAAAATAACGCGGGCAGGCGTAACATTCCCGCCAGACCTGCTAAAGGACTTCGATGAGATAATTGGCAAAATGGGTTATGAAAGCCGCTCCAAAGCCATCCAAGACGCTGTTAGGCTTTTCGTTTCAGAAAGAAAATGGCTCCAGGAAGAAGAAGACACCAGCCAAACGGGCATTATACTGATGGTTTACGATCACGACGCTAGAGGCTTAGAAAACGTCCTGACCGACGCGCAGCACCACCATTCCACGCTGATATCCTCAACATTGCATATTCACATCAGCGAACGCGACTGTTTAGAAGCGATAGCGGTGAAAGGTAAAGCTCACGAAATACGCGAACTAAGCGATGAACTCGCCACGAAGAGAGGCGTAAAAATCCTCAAAACCGTAATCGTAACAATCTAAAATTGACTTAGCATCAAAAACTGGAGCGCTCTTCACTTTTTCTTTAATCGGTCACATAGCTCCTGCAAGCCAGCGCTCAGCGTAATCGGCACTTCATCAACTATTCCCGCAGACTTCAGCTCCGAGAAGAGTTTAACAATTGCAGGCGGTTCTAGACCAGCAGCACCAAGAAGCTTCAGGTCTTGCAAAACCTTTACAGTTTTTCCTTCGCCAAGCATAGACCCCTGACTTATCACAATAACTCTATCAGCCAGTTCAGGAAGGGCTTCCACGTCATGCGTAGAAATCACCACCGTAGTTCCTTCACTGTTCAGCTCGTTTAACATGCCTATAAGCCCCCTTCTTGACGCAAGATCCAAATTCGCTGTAGGCTCATCAAGTATCAGCAATTCAGGTTTCAAAACTAAGGCAGTTGCCAAGGAAACTTTCTTTTTTTCGCCAAAACTCAACCTGTGCGGCGGGCGGTCTTTCAAATGATGGATGCCGATTTTTGAAAGAATCTGAGTGCTTCTTTGTTTAATGTCGCTTTCGGGCAGCCGAAGGTTTTTCGGTCCATATTCAATGTCTTCGATAACGCTTGGAGTGAATAGCTGATCGTCAGGGTCTTGGAAAACCAAGCCTATTCTTTGTCTTAACTTTTGGAATTCTTTTGAGTTAGTTTTCGTTTCGAAGACTGTGATTTCGCCTCGTTGCGGTGTTAGAAGACCCGCCAGTAAGAGGATGAGTGTAGATTTTCCAGAGCCGTTTGGACCTAGTATTGCCACTTTTTCGCCTTTAGTAACCGTGAAAGATACTCCGTTTATTGCTTGGACTCCCGCTGGGTAATTGAAATGAACGTTTTTCGCTTCGATAACTGGGCTGCTCAAGGCAAACAGGCTCCTATAGTAACACAAGCAGTCCGAAAGCTACTGTTGCCGATACGCCAAACAAGATATCCCTTGAGCGTAGTTTTGGGAATTGTGATTTGCAGTTGTTGTCTATGTCGAATCCTCGAGATTTCATGGCCAAGTAAACCCTTTCTGAGCGTTCATATGTTCGTATGAACAAGGTCGCAAGCATCGCTCCTGAATGCTTCAGGCTTTCCATGTTTATGTTGCGTCTGTTGATGTAGGTTCGAGCTTCTTTGGCTATGAGAACCTTTTGCAGCTCGTGAATTGATACGAAAAGGTACCTGTAGGTTAAACTGAACATTTGAATGATGATTGACGGAACCCTGATTGAAGCCAACAGTTTCAATATTGCGTCGAAGCCTGTTGAAAGCGTAAACAGCGTCAAAGAAGCCACGCAGAACCAAACGCGAAGGGAAAACGTTAGAAACCTCGTTAAACCTTCAAGTGTAATTGTCAACGTGAACACGCCTAAGTCGGCGCTGAAAACTGGGTTGCCCTGTGTCATGAACAAAATCGGCACTGAGATTACGGCGGCGAAAAGCGGCATGAAAAGAGTTCTCGCAATAAATCCCTTTAACGGAATTTTGGAAGCGAAAGCCAAAACCACTGGGATAATGCACAACAGCAGCAAGTAGGGCAGCCAGTACACGAAAAGCGAGATGACAATCATGAATATTGTTACTGCCAGCTTGACCAGTGGATTTATTGACTGCAGAAAACCTTTCTTCCCGCTTAAATCTTCAATGTAAACTAGCGATTCGGCATTTGACGCGAGGTCTTTTAGAGATTTTGGGAAGTTCATGTTTTCAGTCTATTCCGATTTTTTCTTCATTAGCAGGTTTGCTATGCCCAAAGTGACTACGAATATTGCTAAAGTTGCGACGACACCTAGCAGGATGCCGCCCCATTCGTTTTCGAAGCCGGGAATGGTGTATTCTGGGAAGGGTGCATTCAAAATGTTCTCGCCAGTAACTTCAAGCTCTTCTGCTTTGACATCTAAAGTCTCTAAGGCGTATGAGAACACGAAGTTGCCGATGACCACAAAGATCACCGCCAATGCTAAACCTACGACTATTGTATTCCTATCAAGGTTTTTGACGGATTTTCTACTTATTTTTGCCAAGATTAACACCTCATTCCTTCAGTTCTTTAGACTCCTGTAAAGCTGGAAGGTCTTTCAGGCTGGGGCTTTTACTTAAAACGTCTGGTCGAAGTTTCAGAAGCATGCCTACCAATACCATAGTGACTACGCCTTCTATGACGCCTATGACTGAATGGTTAATCGCCATGGCAGGCACAGCCACGCTTAAGCCATATTGGAATGTCGGTACTGAAAAGCCAAGTTCTGCTCCTGCAGCAACGGCGGCGACCACATCGCCTACGAAAGCTGAGATGAATATCCAAGCGTACAGCCCTTTGCCTTTTGATATTTTGTTTAGCGCCAACAGCAGGAAGGCGGGTATGAAGACGCCGATTATGCCCATGTTGACGATGTTGGCACCTAGGGTTGTGATTCCGCCGTCGCCGAATAGTAGGCTTTGCAGAACGAGTATTATGGTCATTGAGATACATCCTGCGTAAGGACCAAGGATTATGCCAAGTGAGGCACTACCGAGGAGATGCCCAGTTGTTCCGCCAACAATCGGGTAATTCATCATCTGCGCCGCAAAGAATAGAGCAGTCATCACACCCATGATGGGGATTTGGCGTTCGTCCAAGCTGTTTTTGGCTTTCATGAAGGAAATTATCCAGAAAAGGAGAGTTACTATGAAGGTTACGATAGAGATTGTTGGGCTTATGAATCCGTCGGGGATGTGCATTTTTCTTTTGCCTTGCTCCTGCAGTTTCAGTAATACTTTTTGTCTAAAAGGTGTTACTGATATTAAAGTCTTTCCACCGACTTTATAGATTTTCCTCAATCCAGTTTTGCAATTAGAAAAACCAGTGAAAAAATTAAAAAAACGACGCGCTATGCGCTGTTCCTGAATTTGGCAACACGGTTAGCAATCAACGTAGCCATCGCACCAGCAGCCACTCCGCTATCAATGTTAACAACAGCCGAGCCCAATGAGCAGGACTGAAGCATAGCCATCAGCGTGCTTACGCCCTTCTCCCCGAAGCCATAACTATTCGAAGTTGGAACTGCAACTACAGGCACATCAACCATGCCCGCCACCACTGAGCACAATGCGCCTTCTCTGCCTGCAACCACTATGATAACATCAACATCTTTCATTATCAACTCTTTCAATGGCTGCATTACCCTGTGGATCCCAGCCACGCCCAAATCATACGCAGCAAAAACGGTGCAGCCCATCTCTTCAGCAATTACCTTTGCTTCTTCAGCCACAGGAATATCAGAGGTCCCAGCAGTTAAAAGCCCAATCTTCCCGCCAGTAGGTTTGATAATAAAAGTTTTCTTTTTTACAACAATCATCCGAGCTTTAGCGTAAACTTGCAGAACAACCTCTTTCGGAACGGCTTTCTTGATGGCGCGCATCTGCTTCTCGTCGCATCGGCTTACTATCACCCTGCCGTTCTCCTGCAGCATCCTAAGCGAAATGCCTACAAGGTCACCTGTTGCTTTTCCCTCAGCAAGAATTATTTCAGGTATGCCCTTTCTGCACTCGCGGTTAGCATCAATTCGCGCCATGTTTTCCACTTCCGCTACCGCAAGCAGTTTCACTAGTTTTTCAGCTTCAGCAGCTGATATCTCTTTCTTCGCAAGCTTCTCAAGTATCTCTTTTAAAGTGTACATTTCCAACTCAATTTCTGAACACCACAAGTAATATATCATTTGCGCCTGTTTGTTACTAACAAACCACCACGTGGGCACAGGTAATGTCAAAATTTGACAAAATACTTGTTATCGACTGCCAAATTGCTGGAATTTCCGGAGACATGTTCCTAGGCGCGCTAATAGACATAGGCGCCGACATCAACAAGGTCACTTCTGCTATAAAATCTCTGGAAAATCAGGCGTACGGCTACAAAAACGTAAAAATCAACATCCAACAGGTTCTGCAAAAAGAGTTCAAAGCCACCAAAATCGACGCCACAGCTGAAAGCACCTCCAGAAAAAACGGCAACGAACTCGTAAAAATAATTGAAAAAAACGCGAAAGACCTGAAGCTTTCTGCTAAGGCACAGCAGTTCGCCTCAAATGTTATCCGCACTCTGGTGAACTCCGAGGCAAAGCTCCACGGAAAAGCCTTAGCCAATGCTCACCTGCATGAAGTAGGACTTGTTGACACGCCAGCGGAAATCATCGGCGCTGCAGTTGCCATGGAAGACCTTGGACTATTCAATGCTGAAATCAACGCAACGCCTGTTTCGGTTGGCGGAGGCTTATTCAAGTTTTCACACGGCACACTATCCAGCCCAGCACCCGCAACCTTAGAAATATTCAGAGCTAAGAAATTTCCAATAAAAGGCGGACCCGTTGAAACAGAGCTGACTACGCCGACAGGAGCCGCTATTCTAGTTAACTTGGCAAATGAAGTCAGCTGTTTCTACCCAGAAATGACCCCGCTAAAGATAGGCTACGGCGCGGGAAGGAAGGATTTCAAGGAAATGCCTAATGTGCTGCGGCTTACAATAGGCGAGCCCGTAGACAATTGGCTGCTAAAAGACGAAATCGCCATTTTAGAAACAAACCTGGACGACGTAACAGGCGAAATCATCGGAAATTCAATCGATAAGCTACTGCACGAAGGCGCTAAAGACGTAAGCATTATTCCAATGTTTACAAAAAAGAACAGGCCCGGCCAGATTCTCAAAATAGTAGCGGACCGAAAAGACGTCAAGCACCTTTCGCGAGTCGTGATGGAAGAAACAGGCACGCTGGGCGTTAGAGTGTACCCATGCGAGAGACACATCATTAATCGCGAAGTAATTTCGGTGGATGTACTCATAGATGACGTAAAAGAGCGCGTAAAAGTGAAAGTTGCTAAGGACAAGCAAGGCAAAATCATTCGTGTAAAGCCAGAATACGATGAAATTAAGCGTTTATCGGATAAAACAGGTAAGCCTCTGAGAGAAATCAACGAGATAGTTACCCTGAGAGCCCGCGAATTTTTCTCGAAAAGGTAATTCACATGAAAAACCTAGACGCAAAATACGAAGCGTTAAAACGCTTCATAGAAGAAAAAGGAAAAAACGGCGTAGTAATAGCCTTTTCCGGAGGAGCCGACAGCACAACCTTAGCTGCAGTCAGCCACAGCGTCTTACGCGACAGAGCAGTCGCTGTAACAGCGCAGTCTCCAACGTACACGCCTGAAGAGTTGGAAGAAGCAAAAAAAGCAGCGAAGGAAATCGGCATCAGATTAATCGTTGTGGAAACAGATGAGTTGTCAGATGAAAATTTCAGCAGAAACCCTGAAAACCGATGCTACTACTGCAAAAAAGCGCTACTGATGCGCTTACGACAAGTTGCAGATGAACTTGGGTTCAAAGCAGTTTTTGAAGGCACAAACTTCAGCGATTTAACCGATCACAGGCCTGGCTTTAAAGCTGTCAAGGAAACTGAAAACGTGTACAGCCCGTGGGTTGAAGCAAAATTCACAAAAGAGGAGATTCGAGCAGTGGCCAAGAAAATGGGTTTATCTGTTCAAAATAAGCCGCCTTTGGCGTGTTTAGCCTCAAGAATACCCTACTACGAACGAATCACAGCCGAGAAATTGAACCGAATTGACAAAGCAGAACAGATAATAAGGAAAATAACTGGTGCCAAGCAACTCCGAGTTAGAGACCATAACGGGTTAGCAAGAATAGAAGTTGGAAGGGATGAAAGAAGCCTCCTCTGCAACGTTGAGGTTCTGGACAAAATAGCTACTGCCTTAAAGAGGCTGGGCTTCAGATATGTAACAATTGACGCGGAAGGATACCGAACAGGAAGCATGCTCCTCACAATAGACACTGAAGAGTAGCTGGTTTTACCTCGCAAGTTAAGCCTCAACTTGCAATAAATAGAACCTTAAAATTTATGAGCCTTCAACACGTGTCCTTCGCGGTCTATCTCGCCGCTGCGGATTTTTGTAGTGGATATGGGTGTGCAGTTTTCAGAGGTAACCATTATGACGGTGACTATTTTGAGCGGCTGCAATCCTGCTTCTTGTCTTTTCTCGTTGATTTTAAGCGCCACCGACTTCGTCTCTTCACTCACAACTAACGCTTCAATGCAGCTCCCACTCAAAGTGGTGCCGAAAGCGTCATCTAAAGGAACAAACTCCGCCCTTCCTGAAACACCTAAATCTTTCAAAAACGCCTCCACCTCTTTCAATCGCTCAGCGTAAGACGCAGTCACATGCGGCTTCCCCATTTTCGCCACGAACTTGTCAGAGCACAATCCAATAGCAACGCGTTCGCCGATTTCGAAGGCTTTCGTAAGTAAGACTCTGTGTCCTCTGTGAAGCTCATCGAAGGTTCCCCCAACAGCCACTTTTCTAAACTTTTTCATGCTCCACCAACCGAGCGCCTTGCAGGTCGATTTTGGCTACGATGATTTTCTCGTTTGGCAACAGTTGCTTAAAAGCTTCTGCTATACGTTCAGCGTTTTCCACACCGGTTACCGCGTGAACTGCTTCGCCAACCATATTCTGCGCTGCTCCCACAGCGCCCGCTCTCTCTGCTGATCGCACTAGTTGCTTGACGCGGTCTGTTGCGAAGCCTGTTTTCTCAGCGAAGTCCCAGCAGCACGCCAGAAAATTTTCTAAGGTAGGCTCAGCCAAAATAGCCTCTAACGTTTTTTTTCCGTAACGGTTAACCGCAAGTCGCTGTTCAGCCGAAGCGAGCACTTGCTTAGTGGGTGTAGGTCCGAAAACGCCAGCCACAACAACATAATCTGGGCTTAAAGGAATGCGGTCTATGATGCTGATGCCTGGCGCTCCTGGTTCAACCGTGAGAATGCATCCGCTAATCATTAATGGACCAACCGTGCCTAAGCCAGTTTTGCATTTGATTTCAGCAACGTGCGCGATTTTGCCAATCTGGTTGAAGGTCAACGGCAAATCCAACGCTTTTGAGAGTGCCAAGCCCGCGGTTAAGGCGCCGCCTGCGCTTGTGCCGAAGCCAGCGCCGATTGGAACTTCAACTTCATGCTTAACAACGACATCGTAAACGCCGCCAGTCTTGCTCAGCAGCATCTGCAGGGCAGTTTTTGTGGTTTCTGCTTCTGGCGCGAGTTTTCCGTTTATGTAAACGCGGATGCTTGTGGTCTTTGCCTCTGACGCGGAAACTGTGGTCCAGACGCCTTTTTGAAGTCCGAAGCCGCCGCCTCTTGAGCCAACATGCTCCAAGTCCAGGATAGGTTTGCCATCGGCTGTTCTGTCGCAGATTTCAAAGAAACTTGAAATTCCCGCGGGCGCGAATGCGCAAGCCGTTTGTTTCACGGTAGTTCACTTGATTCCTCTTTTCTGTTAAGCTTCGGAAACGCTCTTTTTACTGCCGCTATGATTGGTGGTCCAAGCACTAACATGAACGGGATTTCCGTGACAAAGGTCCATAGGAATACAGCAATGCCGCTAGCCAGCGTGAACTGTACCAACGGCTCCGTGCCGGGGGGCGTGAAAAGCGCGAAGAACAGAGGCACCGTGCCTCCAATAATTGCGCTTCCAACAAGCAAGCCGATAATGGAGCCAACTTCGTAGCTTCGCCATTTTGAACTTGACAAGATAACAGCCACGAAGATGGCGTATATCGCGACGATTATTCCCACGGCGAGTAGGTCAGTGTAGATGTAAGCTATCCATGCAAGAGCAGCGGTTGCAATGCCGTAAGAAACTACTGGGATAAGCCAGCGGGTTTTCTTGTTGGCAATATACCCGACAAGCCAGAAGCATATGAAGTTGGAGGTTACTCCTGCCATTAAGCTCAAAATCGGGTCATTTCCCAGCATGATGTCGCTGAGGAATATGCCTACAGCTGCACCGAATCCGCCGACCCATGGTCCGAAAAGCGCGGCGAATGTTGCGGGAATTATGACTTGCGGCCAAAAACGGACACCCCCGAATTTGAGGGGAACAACAACTGAGAACAGGACGCCGACAGCAACATACAATGCTGCGTTCAATGCGAAAGCTGCAATGTTAAGTGCTTTCAAATTGTAATCACTACGTTTTTTTAGACTAAAAGAGAAACTTGGGTTCCAATTAAGCTTTATGTAACGATTGTTTAAACATGTTTAAACCCAACATACTTTTCAACGAACATGGTGAAAACTCTTTTTCGCTTTCTGCCCATTCTGTGGCAATCCACTTGAATGACCGCACGCCGACGTAAACCACAAGCATTATCTACACCTTACAGACAGATGGGTTTTTGGAGATGTAACTTTGAGGAAAATCGTTTCCCCAGTTTTGCTTTTTATGATTCTCGCAACGTTGCTTCTAATTCAATCGGCCTATGCCTACTACAACAGTGAACATGATTTTTCAATTACGCCGCCGACTGGATGGATGGTCGAAGAACAAACAGGAGTGATTTCAGTCATGTTCGCAGACTATTCCTCTTCCAGTGGGGCAACTGTTGTAATTAGTGTGGAAGAAACACGTTTAACGCTTTCAGAATACACTGCAAGCGCAAAGCTGGAATTAAACAACACTTTGGATAACTGGCAGTTGCTCTCTGAGGGAAGCCGAGTGATAGGAGGCTTGGATTGTTATGAAATAATTTCTACCTGGAATTATTCAGGACTAGGTATGAAAACCAAGCACGCTATCTTTGTGGAAAATGAAAAAGCGTTCGTGTTGTCTTGTGCATCATTGAAAGGGGAATATGTGAATTCGGCGTTGGAATTTGAAAACTGTCTTGCGTCTTTTAAAATTGGAGAAGAGGCCTCTAAAACAGTCGACAACAACTTGATCATTATAATCGTTGTCGTGGTTGTTGTGATAGCAATTGTCGCCATTCTCATGCTTAGGAAAAAACATTGAATTGCCAAAAAGAAGCCATTATTTATGGAAAAAACCTCTAAATACGTGGGCACCCAAGATTAACCCAGAACAGGATGAGGATGTTATGAAGCTTTTACTTGACGAAATGTACGCTGGACTAAAAGAGTACTTTGAAACCTTAGGTTACGAAGTGCTCACTGCACAAGAAGCAGGTTTGAAAGGCGCGAAGGACAGAGAGGTAGTTGAATACGCGGGTAAGCATGGTTTGCTTTTGGTTACGCAGGATCAGAAGCCTGCGGAGTTGGCAGAGCTTACAGGCGTCAAGTGCGTGTTGATTTCTAACGGGATGATTGCGAAAATCGCGGATGCACAAATAAAAGAAAAATACCGTGAGCGTTAAACGAGGGTTTTCTGTTTTTCTCCCTTAACGAAGCTTGAAACGCGCACGCCTATAAGCCTGATTTTTCTGTCGTGCCTCAGGTAAGCTTGGAGGAGTTCTTTTGCGATTTTCTGCAAATCCTGCACGCGGTTAGTCATAAAGGGCAAGGTTTTGCTGCGGGTGTGGGTTTCAAAGTTCTTGTAGCGCACTTTGATGGTGACTGTTTTAAAGAGAAGATGTTGATTTAACGCGTCTCCGCAAACTTCCGCGGAAAGCGTGTCTAACGCTTTGAGCACTGCGTCAGCGTCATCGGTGTCTTCCTCGAAAGTGGTTTCGCGACTGATGCTTTTCGCTTCTGTTCTCGGTTCCACTTCGCTTCGGTCGATGCCGCGCGCCATCAAATGCATCTGCGTGCCCATCACGCCGAATGCGTCATTTAGCATTGTAGGGTCGTAGCGTGCCAAGTCGCCGATGGTGTTTATGCCTAACGCTTTGAGTTTTTCTTCGGTTTTGCGTCCAACCCACAACAGCCTGCGCGCTGGCAAGGGCGCCAGAAACCGCTCCACTTCGTCTTCTTTGACGATGGTTAAGCCGTTGGGCTTCTGGTAGTCGCTGGCTACTTTCGCCGTAAGCTTGTTTGGACCTATGCCGATTGAGCACGTGAGCTGCTCTTTCTCGGTTATTTCTTGTTTTATTTGTTTAGCTAAGGCTTCCGCTTCAGCGTAATCCTTCACTTTCGTGGTCACGTCTAAAAAGGCTTCATCTATGCCCCACTGTTCGAATTTGTCCGCGTATTTCCGTGCTATCGCCATTATCTCGTTGGAGACTTTAATGTACAGCGAATAGTTGGGCGGCAGATAAACGGCTTCGGGGCAGAGTTTCCAAGCGCGAGAAATAGGAATGCCTGATTTGACGCCTACTTTGCGGGCTTCGTAGTTGCTTGTGCTGACGACGCCTCTGCCTTGGCCTTGCTTCGGGTCAGCCCCAACCACAACAGGTTTGCCCTTGTACTCTGAATGTTCGCGTTCTTCGATTGCCGTGTAAAAATGATCCATGTCCAAGTGGAAAATTATGCGTTTCTTTTCGCTCATGTGCATTCAATAGAGGTTTTAGTGTTTTGTGGTTTAAAAGCTATCGAGATGTCGCAGATTCATTGGTTTCCGCTGGGGAAAGTTTTTATTAGCGACTTAGGCTTACTCTTGAACCGTTAGAACAAGAAGATGATTAACGATGGTACTACAAAAAGGCGATTTCATACTAATCGAGTACACCGCTAAAGTAAAGGAAACAAACGAGGTTTTCGACACCACAAACGAGGAAACAGCCAAAAAAGAGCACCTTCACAAGGAAGGCGAAATCTACGAGCCGAAACTCATAGTAATCGGCGAAGGCTGGATGCTAAAAACCCTAGACGAAACATTCCCAACCATGAAACTTAACAAGGCCACGACCGTGGAGATTTCACCCGACAAAGCCTTCGGATCCAGAGACCCAGAAAAAGTTAAACGCGTCCCACTGAAGCAGCTGCTTGCAAAAGGCATAAACCCCGCAATCGGAATGCGCATTGAGTACGGCGGAAAAAACGCTAGCATCCGCTCAATCGGCGCTGGCAGAGTGCTCCTGGACTTCAACTTGCCGTTAGCGGGAAAAACCCTTGTCTACGACGTTACAGTGCAGAAAAAGCTTGCAGCTAAAGAGGACAAGATGGCAGCGCTCATCCACCGCAGAATCCCAATTGCTGAAGCAGCCAAATTCAAGCTTACAATTGAAGAAAACGCTTTAACCGTGGAAATGCCTGAGGAAACATTCTATTTGGAAGGCATCCAAGTTGCAAAAAGAGGCGTCTCCATGGACATGCAAAAGTTTTTCCCCGACATAGCCGCAGTCAAATTCGTTGAAACCTTTAAAGCTGAACCAAAACCAGAAAAGACAGCTTAGTTAATTACCCCTGTTACCCGTGCAACTTTTTCGCAGGCTTCACGGTTCAACTTCAGCTTATGGAGAATCGTGTACCTTTCAGGCCTGATTGTCGCAGCCATTTCTAAAGCCTTAACCACATCCTCATCCTTAACGCCTAATTCGCGAGCGGTAGTAGGTGCACCCACCTGCTTGAGCGTATCCCTGATCTGCTGCCAACTCGCATTATGCATATACGCAGTTAACACGGAGCCAACGCCGCATTGTTCACCATGCATGGCATGATTACCATCAAGCATGTCAAGCGCGTGACTGAACAAGTGCTCGGAACCGCTGCATGGGCGGCTGCTTCCCGCGATGCTCATGGCAACTCCGCAGCTTACCAAAGCTTCAAGCAGCACTCGTAAGCCTTCATCGTTGTCAGGCTGAATAAGATCAGCGTTCTGAATCACCAGCTTAGTACTCATCAACGCCAAGCTAGCGGCATATTCGCCGTAATACTCGTGTTTTTCAGCATGCGCCAACTGCCAGTCTTTCACCGCCGTGAACTTGGCTATTACGTCGCCGCAACCGCTTATGACCGAACGCCAAGGAGCCTGCGCTATAACGTCAGTATCAGCAATTATTGCGAGAGGCGCCTGCGCCATGACGGAGTAAGGCTTGTCTAATCCTTTCACAGAAGCCAGCGGGCTGGCGATGCCATCATGCGAAAGCGTGGTGGGCACGCTGATGAATGGTACGCCGTGGCAGGCAGAGCTTAGTTTTGCAGCGTCTATTTTTGTGCCGCCGCCAACGGCGAAGAGCACTTCTGGCTTTGAAATTTTTATTCGTTCTTCGATAGCTAGAATGTCCTTATCGGATGCAGTTTCAACGAGGAGAGTATCAACCATCATACCTGTTGTCTCAAGTAGAGCGTGAACTGTTTTTCCTGCAACTTCGTAGCTTTTTTCGCCTGCAATTATCAGCGCTGAGCCGCTGAGGTTTAGCCTTTGCGTGACTTCGGGAACGCGCGTTAATGTTCCTTTTCCAACGATGACTTCTCTCGGAAGCTGCATGTAATGGTAGGATGAAGTCAAATCAATCACTGTTGTGTATATTCACTAGTTCATAGCATATGGTTTAAACTTTTTGAATTTGGCATAGCTCATTGCTATCCCTTCACTACTGCACACACTTGATGAACACGCAAACATACATCATATTTGGCGTGGAATCGCCCATAAACCTTATCAGCAACATGCAGCATGGTGCGGTAATTCACGAGGCATCTAACGCATGGGCAACCTAATGGTCGCGGTTCTCGGCACACCAAACTACACAAGCAGCATAGCCAAAAAAGGCACTTCAACAGACATCACACTTTACAACCTAAAGAAAAGCGAAGACACAGTAACCTTCGTGGAACCAACACGTTACCCTGAGCGTTTAGCACCATTGTTCTTCGCTTGCTCCACAGCCAAAAAAGCCGTAGTTGTCATAGACGAGTTGAACGCCACCATAGGCGAATCACTCGTAATGCTCCAATGCTGCGGCGTAAACAGCGGCTACTTCGTCCTCCGCAACTACATACCGCGCGAAAAGGTTGAACCACTCGTGAAGGGCACAATTCTGGAAAAATACGAGTTCGTCGCCGACAACCCCGCCACGCTAAAAGAAGCGCTTCTAGCCGACGCAACACAAACGAAGCCTGCAACAGCCCTGGACGGGGGAACCCCTTCAGGCGTCGTGCCCGTGGACCACGCTTTCAACGTGAAAGGCGTAGGAACCGTCATTCTAGGCATAGTCGCAAACGGCATAATCCAGAAACACGGCACCCTGAACGTGCTGCCGGGAACAAAAACAACACAGATACGCTCCATTCAGAAACACGACGACGAATTTGACTTCGCATACAATGGCGACAGAGTGGGACTGGCGCTCAAAAATGTTGAGGTAACCGACGTTGACAGAGGCACTGTGCTAACAAATGACCCTGCAGTTAAAGCCTCCAAAACGCTCAAGGCACACGCTTCGCTCGTCAAATACTGGCAGACGCCCATAAAGGCAGGAATGGTGTTGCACTTGGGACACTGGATGCAATTCCTCACCGCCAAAGTTGACGCCGTCAGCGATGAGGGCGACTGGCGCAAACCAACGCTAACGTTAGCTTTGGAGAAAGAACTTGTACACCGCTCCGGCGAAAGGGCTGTTTTAATGTATCTGGAAGGCGGAAAACTCTGCGTCGCAGGCACAGTTGAACTGTCCTGAATCTTATGTCGTAAGTTTTATATGTGAGAACGTTGCACAATCCTGATTTCAAATGTCAGGAAAAACTGAAAAAGAGCACGGCAAAGGCGTCACGTGGAGACAGCCACTTGTCTGCGCAATATCAACAGCCGTATGCACTGCGCTTGCCATCTGGGCTGTTGTTGAAGCTCCGCTTTCTTCCCCAGTTCCAGGCGTCTCTGGACTTTACATTGCAGCAGCAGTTTATGTACCTGTGGCGCTGTGGTTCGGCGTATGGGGATGCGTAGCAGGCTACCTTAGCTGTGTGTTCATGGGTTTTTACCTTGGGATGCCACTGGAGTTTCTGCTAGTCTGGTCACTGGCAGACTTCTTCGAGGGCTTCGTCCCATTAATCATTTACAGAAAGCTCAAAATCAAACCCGTTGTCCAGCTTAAGCACCCGAAGCTGACTTATGGGCTTACAGCAATTCTGCTAGTAAACGTGGTTGTGTCTGCTTTCGCTTTGATTAACAGTTTAAGCGAGGTTTTCATCGCCACCTTCATCGCAGGCATCACAGTTTTGATTGGCCAAGCAGTTATTGAGGACCGAAAAACTTGGATAACTTGGCTGGTTGTAGGCGTTTTCGTAGCCAGCCTCATCTCAGGAATCTTCGGAGTGGGCGCAATGCTGGCGTTCGGCGAAATCCCCGCAGAGATATTCTCAACTGTCTTCTTCGGATGGGTCTTCGGAGATGTAATAGTGCTGTCAACCATTGGCACAGCTTTAACGGTGGTGCTTACGCCGTACATTCAGAAAATGCGCATATACGTGCGAGGCTTCTTCTCTTAACCGCTCGCTTTGCGATTACGAAAACGATTTATTAACATACCACGCATAGCTTGTTAACGCCTGATTGAGATTTATGACTGAACACAGGTTTTATTCGCCACTAAAACTTGGGTTACTAACAGTTACCATAGCTTACCTTCTTTTCAACTTGCACACAATGTTTACCCTTGAATGGATAGGCGAATGGGACCGCATAGCAGGAGGAGCATTTGGCTTAACAATTTTAATTGAAGATATAAACGCCACCATAGGCGTTGTTTTCAGGTTTGCTGGCAGCATAATAGCATTTGCAGCTTTAATTTACTATTTTGCCAGAAAGAGATTTTCTGTGAACAAAAGTTATCTTGTTCTAAAAGTTGTTTTGGTTTTTGAAGCCATTTATTGGCTTGGTCTTCTCGCATCAGGCATAGCTGGCGTTTTAAGCTTGTTCGTTTCTGTTGGCTTCATGGGAGCAATTTCTCTGCCCTATTTCTGTTACGTAACAGCAGGCATATTAGAATCCACAATTCTTCCTATCGTTTTGCTCGTTTTAGCGTACAAATTGAGCCCCCTCAAGCCTATCAAAGGCGCGATAAAATGGAGTTTAATCTCAGGAACCGTTATAATTTTCGTGTACTGGCTGCTTAACACATGCATATGGGCATTTGTCATACCCGTGAAAGGACCAGAATACGTAACTTCATATCCGTACATGATGGCTGCCTTCCTTTCAACCCTAATTGGCTTGCTTGCATTAACCCTATACTCAGTATACGCTACAAAGAAACTTGCTGGAACTGAAAACCTGCATGATTTAGACCTTAAGCCAGTTGGCGTCATACTTCTTGGTTTGGGGTTGTTTTACTTGTGGAACTATCTGACTTGGATATTCTTTGGCGGCGACCACGTTTGGAGCGACTGGTTTGCTTGGCTTTTGGGTCATAACATGGACTTATGGATGCTATCGTTACCGCTGGTTGGTCTGCCGCTACTATTCAGCAGCAAGAAAGCAACCGCGTTTCTGTTAACCCTTGAAGGTGCAGGCGCAGTTTTCACGGGCATTTTCTTAGCGGCTTACTTGGGCGGGCTCCCTTCAACTAACGTTCTCCATTCCGAACCCACTTTCAGAATTCCACTTGCCATATTCGGCGCTGCATTCTTGCTTCTAGTGCTCGTAGCGCTTATTCTCGCGGCTCTTGCGAAAAAAGAATAACGCCAACACTGAATCTCGAAGCATCGCTTCCAAAATTAAACTGGCAAAATAAAAAAGAAAGGGAATGTTGTGTACCTTACCTTTGCTATGGGTGCTTCCGCAGCAGCAGTATAGTGGCTAGGATAACTGCGATTATTATCGCGATTCCCATGCCTACGATGGTCCACGTGTAGTCTGGTGCCGGAGTCGGTTCTGTCGTCGGCGCTACTGTTGGAGCTGTTTCCACTGTTATGGCTGTTGCTGCCCTTGAGCTACCGTAGGATTCGTCGCCCGTGAAAGTCGCCATAATTGTGTAGTCGCCCTCGATTGGTGGTTCCCATGCGAAACTGAAAGTTCCATAGTATCCGTTGGTTGTGGCAGTGCCAATGTCCTGTATGTTGTTGTTAGAATCTAAAGCGGTTAATACCACTGGAACACCAGTTACGTTCGCGGGAAGGTCTCTCTGCAGGTGCACGTGCTCCATCCACGCAGCCACGGAATCTTTGGATACGCATGGAGTGTTTAGCTGCGCAGGGGACAGATCCAAAACGGTGCCCTCGATTAACACCTTTTCCCCCAATGCAAATATTTTCGGTGCTGCTGTGACTGTGGTTGCGCTCTTGCCCTTGCCAAACCAGTACATATAGCCGTCAGAGCTGAAAAGTTGTACGTAACCGTCGTGTATTGGACCTATGTCTGGAGTGTGTTTAGATGCAGCCCCAGGTATTGCTACTTGCCATATGCGTTCGCCTGTGGTGGCGTTGATGCAGTGGAACTTCCATCCTCTGGTGATGGGTACAGTGGCTGAGTGTTCTGTGTTGTATGCGTACATTTTTCCGTCAGCAATGTTGGCGCCAATGTTCCAAGAATACATGGTTTCGCCTGCCTCATTTATGTATGGGGTTTCGTATGGGTAGTCGGCTGGTGCCTCGTATTTCCAGACTATGCTTCCGTCATCCCAGTCGAAGGCGTAGATGCCAGAGTATCCTTGTCGGTATAGTAGACCGTAGGCAGACTGTACAGAGTAGCCTCCAAAGCCTGCTGCGTCCCATGGATAATCCATCGCCTCGCTCCACCATTTTATGTTCCCGTTGTAAAGATCCAAACAGACGAAACCTTTATTTAACGTCAGTATAGCGATTTTTCCGTGATCGGCGACGTTGCACGATCCGCTGTACATCGCTTCGTTGATTGTTTTTGTCCACAACACTGCGCCTGTATTCAAGTTAATGCCTGTTACATTTATGCCGTAATATACTCCCGCAACTTGCCAATTCACTGCATCAGCAGCTAAGCCCACATTGTAATCTATGAAGCTTGGTACGCTACTTATCGGCCATGATATGTTGCTTACTATTCTGCTAGCTAGGCTGCTGGCTGTTCCCAGTGTGGTCCAGTTGATCAAGCGGTACCTGCCGGCGGCACCAGTCGCGTTGGCGCCACGATCCTGCACGCTCAAAGCGTATCCGTTCATATAGTAGGTTCCTGTCGTTAGCGGAGAAATCGAAACGTTCGTCCTTATAAGTCCAGTATTTGCTCGGTACTTTATCAAACTGCCACCGCCAATATAGACAAAGTTTACTTCTGTCACGTGTGTGGGGAAACCGCCGCCGCTGGGTATGGCTCCAATGTTATATTCAATGTATCGGGGTACTTGGCTAGTCATTTGGGTATTTTCCCAAATCACTTCTCCTGTGCGTACGTCGTAACACGTCCAAACATTAGTTGGCGACCCATCAACCACTTTTGCAATCAGTTGATAAGCATTTCCAGCATAAGCTATGAATGCATAGCCGGAAGTACTGGGGTCACCCCCCATGCCCATACCTCCGAAAACGCCAGCGTTTGTGTCTTCTACCCCCCAGTCTCCTCCTAAAACGCCTGCCTCTGTAAGCTCCTGTTTCCACGCTACGTGAGCACTTTCCGGTCCGGAAGTCCATGCAGCGAACGTGCCACGTGCGTCTTTACCTGGCTGATAGGGATTTGTGTCCGGATAATACTGGTTAAACATCTCTACTGGAATACCGAATTCTGATCCTGCCGGACCACTCCACGGCCAACCTCCTAATATCGGCCACCAGTCTCTGCGTTCGTAAGGCACTGGTCGCGTCCAGTAGTCGCTTGGAAGTTCACCCTCAGGCCAAGACGCCACCCAGTCTGTTTGCACTGTGACTACTCTTTCCGGAGTAGAAGTGGGCTTAAAGTAGACAGATTCTGTAAAGAGTGTACCACCTGATTCTACTATTGATCCGTCAAGGTAACGTCCTGCGGGGAAATAGGTTCCGATAAAGTCAAATTTGATCTTCCATTCTCCAACCTGATCAGGTATAAACTCAAACCACATCGTTCCGTCATCAGGGTAGGATTCAATTAACCTAACGTCTTTGGCTCCGTCTGGGTCTGTTATTGTAACAGTGTAATCTTGGTGCAGTCGGTCACTTCCAGGCGCAGGTTGAGTTTCCAAGTTGACTAGAACTGGCTGGCCAACTCCCACGGTGGTGGGTCTAGCGCTAAGAAGCGCCCAAGTTTCAACTTGGATAGTAGGAACTATGCCAGCTGCCAGTGGTCCAGGCGTCCCGCCTGGTGGCCCTGTACCGCGAAATTGAGCTTTCGTTACGGGAACATTCGATAGTAGCATAAAAGCCGTCGTCATCAAAAGAACTAATACAATTGCAGTTGCTAATTTTGTCTTTTTTGGTGCATTTAACAATTTTCTTCTCTCCTTTATTTTTTACGCAGTTTCATATTCTTTGGACCGTCTATTTAAGTTTTATCGGCATCAATGGTTTTAGCTCAAACAAATAATTTCTACCTGATTTCCCAGATAAGGTTGTAACAGACAATTTCTGACCAAATCCGCTTTTACGCTCGGCATTATTCGGTTCTGGCAACGCCACCAATCAAGCGTCACAGAGAGTGTAAGGCAACTTCAACTCGCAGATACGGCCTGTAGATACGATTGTACGATTGAAAACACGCAGACCCTTCATTAACAAGGGTACACTATTCTCTCACGACCAGCAATCCTTTAACCCTCATCTGGCGGTTCTTATAGCCCGCTTCCCCTCTCTGCCGTGAGCCCAAAGTCTCGCCGAGATAGATAACCGGAGTCCACAACACACCTAATCACTAATTATCCTTCAAAAAGCAGACTTTAGACTAAGCTTAACAATTCTGAAGAGAAGCCAGCACTACAGGTAGTTAGCTGTTTCGCTGATTATTTGTTTAAGAGAATAACTAGTGCTATGCAGATTGTTTTCTTCTACTGATTATGATTACCACTAGTGCTGTTGCTATCGTGAATAGTGTTATAATAATGAAGGATGGAAGGCCTGGGATTAAAGACGGACTGGGACTTGGCGAAGACTCTGGGATTAAAGACGGACTGGGACTTGGCGAAGACTCTGGGATTAAAGACGGACTGGGACTTG
>Ga0214474_1000109_pt1 | contig 42704 bp, 37 predicted proteins | sample RVTome_2_FD_187335 | JGI IMG/M metagenome (GOLD analysis project Ga0214474, IMG submission 187335) | Soil microbial communities from uranium-contaminated site in the Upper Colorado River Basin, Wyoming, United States - RVT95D214 HiSeq ... | reverse complement strand
CCCAACAAGAAGGAGCCCATATCCCTGCGCACTTCGTCCTCTGCCTCGTTGCTCCTGCAGCGGATCAGGGATGAGGCCCACCGCTTCGCCATCACCTACCATACGCGCCTGAGAAGCAAGGCGGCGTTGTCCTCTATCATCGACCAGATACCCGGTATCGGGAAAACCAGGAAGCGGAAGCTCCTCGAACAATTCAAGGGGTTGGAAGGCATCTTCAGCGCCACTCCTGCAGAGCTGGCGAAGGTGCTGGGGATGAACATGGCCCTTGCCCAACAGGTCTGGGAGGAGTTGCACAAGGAGGAGAGAGGAGGGGATCATGCAGATCAAGATCAATAAGGCGATCTTGGAGTTGGTGCAGGGGGATATCACTAAGCAAGAAACGGATGCTATCGTCAATGCCGCGAACCCGACGCTATTGGGCGGCGGTGGTGTTGACGGCGCCATCCATCAAGCAGCCGGCCCAGAGCTGCTGGCGGAGTGTCGTACCTTAGGTGGGTGTGAGACAGGAGACGCCAAGATCACCAAGGGGTATCAACTCATGGCCAGGCACGTGATACATACCGTGGGGCCTGTCTATCGCCGGGAAGGGCCGCAAGCAGCTGAGCTTTTGGCAAGCGCCTATCGCCGGAGCTTAGAGGTTGCAAGCGAGAATCATCTCAAGAGCATCGCCTTCCCTTCCATCAGCACCGGGGCCTATGGCTATCCTTTAAATGAAGCAGCCCCCATCGCCCTCAAGATGGTACGGGATTATCTCAAGAAGCACCCGGATATCGAGCTGGTCCGTTTTGTGCTCTTTGATAGCAAGACCCTTGCGGCTTACGAGGTGGCGCTTAAGAGGTTAGCAACTACGTAGTTAAAGCGGTATTTATATCTTTTTTAAGGCTTCATTAAATTGTTCCGGCGAGAGTTCGATTTCACGGAGGATTTCACGGATTAAAGGGCGCGCGAGGTCCCTGCCTGGATGATGAGGTAGGGTAGTGGTTCTACCATCAGGGTGGCGGTAAAAGACATGACTGCCTTTTTGCCGAGTCGGTTGGAAACCGAGGTCGCGGAGTACCTTCTCCATTGTTTTGAAGTCAACAATGGGCAGGCGGGTCACGCCGCCACCTCAATCTGCTGAAGGCCCACAAATCTGGGGAGGTCGTCAGTCGATCCTTTGAACTCTTCCAGACACAGCTGCAAGACCTCTTTGAGGTTTTCTTGTAGCTCATCCAAGGTAGCCCCCTGTGTATGGGCCCCGGGAATACCCGGAACAATACCTACATACAGATTTGTCTCGTCATCCCATTCCACATAGGCGGTAAAGGTCTTCATTCTGCACCTCCATGGGGATCAGATATGCTTAGTTGCCTGTTTGATTTATAGTATAGCATAAACATTGTCGCATAGATAGAGGTGTAGCTGTCAACAAATTAGCTAGAGGACTAGATTACATGGTATAATACAACAAAAGGGAGATTTCCCAGCTATTAGTAAATTAAACAACATAAATTAGCGCTCGAATAAATGTTGTCCAAAAATCGGCTGCTAATGTCATCAGCTTAAAGAGATTACGAGAAGGGAGAAAATAATGAAGTTTGATGATATTATAAAAATTTCCTCCAATGATCCTACCTATAAAGACGCAGTTCGAAAATACCTGGAGGGACAGTATGATTCGAATTGGTATTTCTTGATTCATGCTATACGTTCAAATCTACTGCATGCAGGCAAAGTAACTTACAAACTGATCAAGATACAGGAACAGACAAAAACCAACGATCAGCGAAGGGTCGAGACTTTATTTACTATAAATATGCATTACTCATACTTTTTGTCTGGCCCGTTGTTGGGAACGATTCTCTTTACGAGTGCAGCTCTGGAAGTTTTTCTCCGCATGTGCATGCGAGCCTTTTGGGAGCAGGAATCACCCCCAAAAAAGCGCGGGAGGGGCGTCCAAGATGATTTGCTGAAGAAGATCGATGAGTTTGATAAATTGGCAGCGAATCAAAAATTAAAGCGTGCATATGAATCTTTGCTAGAAGAAGAGGTGCCTACAGAGATAAATGAAGGGTTCAAGAGCTTAATTGCATTCAGAAACAATTGTTATCACTCTGATCCCATATTGATAAAAAGCACTGGTACTCACGAAGAAACGAGGGGCCGCCACAAGAGAGAGGTCACATATCGAGGCGATTATCCCTTTTTGTGGAGCGGCAATCGTCCACTAGCATTCAGACACGCTCTTCAGGCAATAAGGCTGCACGATGCGATTGTGAAAGATCTGCTTATCAGACACGCCCCAAAAATCTACCTTCATTCTGACCTCCATGATGAACACCCCGAAGACAGTTTAATTGAACATGGACTTCCGATGGGTATATCATCAGACGACTTAGATCAACTGGCTGACGACTGGGACGCTGTTGATAAGCAAATAGACGCGGTACCTGACGAAGACCAACGTGCATTTTTAAAGGATATTAAAAGAAAAGTGACCTTACGTTCGGTAGATTAACTCAGCAGAGAAAAGGGGTATTTTGATTTTAATTCTTAGAAGACGTTCCAGTTAGCCGTATGCCGTTTATGGATAGCGCTAGACAGCAACCTAAGAATAATTAGGAAACAACGTGTCCGACCAAGAGATTGGCAAAAAAGAGGGTGAGAGAATCGATCTTTATCCGTTCTTAGACGCCTACCCATGGGCAACAGGCGAGCGGTTGTTATTATCGCATGGCGGAGAAAGCCCGGACTTTATTTGTACCAGATCGAATGGACGAGAAGTGGGAATAGAAATGACAATGGTCATGTGGGACCCGCGTGATGCGTTTTGTCAGCGCATTTTAGACAGAAAGGGAACAATGGAACCATTTGAGGCTCTAGCCAAGATTCAAGGGCTCATCGACCAGAAGGAAGAATTGCGCAGGAGTCGATACACCGACAATGTAAAAAATACGATCCTCGTCCTACAATTGGTAGATGGCTCCTTATATTCGCTCAGATTCATTCTAAAAGATCTTAAAGGCGAGTTTGACAGTCACGGCTTTTGTGAGGTCTGGTTGGTCGACTACTCAGGACACGAGGCTTACGGCGATATCGAGTTGTTTTGCTTGTTTCCTCACGAGCAGTGGGGTTTCTACCAAAGGCCTTGTCCGGGCAGAAAGCCGTACGGGTGAAAAAAGGAGAGTTTTATGTCTAAGCTGTTTGAAGCCACAAAGTTAAATGGGATGAGTTTGAAGAACCGCTTTGTCAGGTCTGCCACGGCAGAGGGGATGGCAACCGTGGATGGGGAAGCTACGCCCCGGTTGACCAATCTTATGGCAGGGCTTGCCGAAGGGGGTGTGGGGCTTATCATCACCGGCCATGCCTATGTCGCCAAAAGGGGCCAGGCAACTCCGTTGCAGCTCGGCATATACGATGACAAACTCATCCCCGGGCTGCGCGCCATGGTTGACGCAGTCCATAAAAGGGATGGAAAGATAGTTGCCCAGCTCGCCCACTCAGGCATGCTTGCCATTCCCAAGCTCATTAGCAAGCCACCCCTGGCCCCGTCAGCCATCGAAGGGCTAAGTGAGGTCCCTCTTCAGGAGATGATTCTCGAGGATATCAAGGCGACAGTGAAGGCTTTTGACAACGCTGCCGGGCGTGCCTGCGAGGCCGGTTTTGACGGCGTCCAGATCCACGCAGCTCACAGTTATTTACTCAGCCAGTTCCTCTCCCCTGCCTTTAACCATCGCGCAGACGCCTACGGAGGCGGTATAGAGAACAGGGCAAGGATTATCCTTGAGGTTGTCGAGGCTATCCGAAGGCGTGTGGGAAGGGATTACCCCTTACTGATCAAGATGAACTGCCGTGATTTTCTGGAAGGGGGCCTCGAGCTGGAGGATTCCGTGCAAGCAGGCGCCATGTTGAAACAGGCAGGGCTTGACGCCATCGAGGTGAGCGGCGGCACCTTTGCATCCGGGGACCTCATGCCCATGCGCACGGGCATTGCGACGGAAAGGGATGAGGCGTATTTCCAGGCCGAGGCCCTGGCCTTTAAGCAGCAGATCGATCTTCCTATTATCCTGGTAGGCGGGATTAGATCTTTTCATATTGCCGAGAGGATTGTGATTGACAAGATCGCGGACTACATCTCCATGTCCAGGCCCTTTATCAGGGAGCCCGGCCTGATAAACCGATGGCAATCAGGGGATCTGAGCAAGGCAACCTGCCTCTCAGACGGAAGGTGCTTCAGACCTGCCTTGGCTGGAAAGGGGGTCTACTGCGTGGTGGAAAAGCGGCTCAGGGATAAAAAGTAGGGAGACATTTTCTATGACGGCTTCATCACTCACTGGCTAAAGAGCCACCTCCGGGAATCCCGTCAACGGCGGGAAAAATCTAATATATCCCCCCTCTCCCGCTGGCGGGAGAGGACAATGGTGAGGGTGGATGTAATATAATCTCCCCCTCACCTTACATCCTCTCCCCAGAGGGGAGAGGAAATAATCTTATATACAACGTAAGCAAAGGGTACAAGGATGATATGCCCTCAGTGCAGATTCGAGCAGCCTGACGAGAATGCCGAGTGCCAGAAGTGCGGTATTGTCTTTAAGAAATACCGGGCGCCGCAGGATGCATCGGCGCGTGATGGGCAAAAGCATGAGCCGCGCAAGGCACCAGCCTCAGCAGAGGAGGAACCATCTCCCGCCAGCTACCTGAAGGAGCTTTTCTTATTCGTGAAACCTCGCGTCAACCCCTTTTCATTTGGCGGCAGGGTGATCGTCTTCTTGATCATCTTCATCTGGGGATGGCGATTCATCCTTAGTTCTCCGGAGAGCACCTATACCGCCCAATCGTTCATGCACCTCGTCAACCTCCCCTTCCATGAGGCCGGGCACATCATCTTTAGTCCCTTCGGGAAGTTCATACAGACCCTGGGCGGGACATTGGGACAGCTGCTCATGCCCTTGGTCTGCTGCGCGGTCCTTCTACTCAAGACCAGGGACACCTTTGGGGCCTCGGCAGCCCTGTGGTGGTTCGGTGAGAACTTCATGGACATTGCACCGTACATCAACGATGCCCGGGCGCTGGAGCTGCCCTTGTTAGGCGGCGTGACGGGGAAAGATGTCGTTGACTACCATGATTGGGAATATATCCTGGGGAAACTGGGGTTGCTGCAGTTAGACCACACCGTGGCCTCTCTCTCGTACTTCATCGGCATCGGACTCATGCTCGGCACCTTTGCGTGGGGCGGGTACCTGCTCGTCAAACAATTTCAGAATCTCGATACCAAATAGTCCTTCACAAGAGAAAGATCCAAACTACATATACAATCTCCTCGCGTGGTCCAAAGGCTCACCGCCTCGCGAACCAGACGGCCACAAAAAGCTGCTGACGCTGCTTTGTTAGTCCCTGCTCATCTGCTGGGCATTGCGCTCGATCTCGCTCAGATGGAATTTAAAACAGCTGTGCCCTCTCCTGCGCAAATACTGCACCTTTTCCCCGCACCAGGGACATATGATATATCTCTTGTCCGCCTTTGCCGGCGGACTCATCTTTGTCCTTGCCATTGTTCCCTTCTTTCTGCCCCACCCACATCCTCTTCATAGATATATGGTAAACCTCTCGTCTTTAGATGTAATAATATGTGCATCCATCAGGGTGTTTTCAAGGTATCGAGAAAGGGAAAAGGCAATAAGAGCTGAAACCCAGGCTATTCTAGGTCAATCGATTGAGAGATTAAATCATGCCTGCAAAGATGCGCGGGCAAAGGTATGGAAAAGGTGAGGATAAGGTCCTTTTTGCCTCTCGAGATTTTCTTTTCATTCAAGATTACAAGGGCCTCTGAGGGGAAAAGGCCCTTGTAATATTTTCCAGATCATTAAAGTTCACTTTTATTGCCGGTTGTGGAGGAGGGCCATCAATCAGTGCCTACTTTGCTTTTATCTACTTGATGGAATTTTGATCCAGTCCCGGGCTTAGAACCGGGATACGCAAGTATGAAATTACCACTAAGCCAAGAACTGGCATCCCCGCTGACCTTTATCTGGTACGTGTTGCCCGGTGTTAGATTGCTCCCAACCGTCCAGTTAAAAGCTCCGTATATGGGGCATTGGCTAAAATCAAGGTTAACCGTAGCGAGGTCGGCAACCTTGTTATTATTATAGAGCAACTCAAACTTGAGTTTTCGCGAAGACCAGCGGTTTTCAATAGGGAGACACGTCCATTTAATCTGGTAAGATTGACCTAATCGCAAAACCTCCCCACCGTGTGGCCAGTCGAGTCTCACATAAGAATATTTTCCCTGTGATACAAAATTTTTGGCTGGAAAAATGCGAAATGTTTGACTCGTATCTGATATGGTATTGTCTTCGGTGCTGAGTAGCAATTTGTAATTACAGCCGATATCGCTATTGGCTGGCGTCCATTTTGTATCATTACACCATTGGTTCAATATGTCTTGGTAACCATTGGTCAAAGCAAGGCCGGTAGCAATGACTCGAAAGGGCGCGCCGTTTTTCAACAGCGTCAGCTTCACTTTTGTCTGCAAAGCAATGTCTTTTGAGAACCAATTGATGGTCACTTGTTTCCCGCTCACAAGATAACCATCTGTACCTGCATACATCGTTCCTCCTAACTTGAGGTATGCGGGATAGCCGGGCGTGGCCAAGCATAGAATGGCTGCAATGATTGCAAAAAAAGCAATTTTTTTCATATGAACTCCCTTCGATAACACTTTTTTCTGATTGAAAGAACTTTAATGGGGTAGCAAACAAGAGTCAAGAGATTTTTGCTGTATGAATTGCATCATAAAAAATACCGGATGCTGCGTTAGCGCAGCAACGATCGCCCAAGGACCCCCTTATTCCCCCGCCGCCTTTTCCTCTGCTTCCCGTATCTTTTTCAGGCTGAGGTGATGCTTCCCGAGGTACAGAAAGCCGGCAAGGGTAATGGGGATATAGTTGACGGCGTGAAAGACGATGGAGAGGCTCAAGGCCTTCTCCAGGGGGATGTTGTAGAGGACGAGGGCATAGGCTACCGCGGCGTGATAGGGGCCGATAGTGCCCGGGGTTGAGGGTATCATCATGGCCAGGCAGATGGCCAGCAAGACCATTACCGAGGCTGCGAGAGAGAGCTTGAGCCCGAAGGCAAGCCCTATAAGATAGATAGAATAAGCGAAGATTGCCCAGATAACGAGGGAGTAGAGAAAGGCGATTATCATAGTAGCGGTGTTCTCCACGGAGAGGAGGCCATCCTTAAACGATTGGACGCTGGAGATGCCGCGAATCGCCAGTTTCGCAGAAAAGGGGCGGGTGAGGAACAGGACGATCTTGAGAAACCACCGCGTCCGGGTTTTGATGATTACGAGTATCGCAAAGGCAAAGCCGCAGATGGCCATGCTTATGTATCCCCCGAGCATAAGCCCCTTTTTAAAAGGGATGTTTCCCGGGGGGAGGTGGACGAAGGCGAGGACCACTGCGAATAGACCTAGTACGGTAAGGCCATCAAAGAGCCGTTCCAACACGACGGTAGCGAAGGACGCACTCTTTTTGATACGCTCGCTGCGGCCGATGATATAGGCCCGCAGGAAGTCTCCCATGCGGGCCGGCAGGACGTTATTGGCCATAAAGCTGATGAGCAGACTTTCAAAGAGGCTGTGGAACCCGATCTTTTTGATGGGTCGTAGCAAATAGCCCCACCGTACGGCCCTGAGGGCCGTGGACAGGAAGATGATGGCAACGATGGGAATCAGATAGAGATAGTTGGCCTTTTGGAGGTTTTCAAGCAGTTGACGTAGATCTATCTTGCGAAAGGCCAGATAGACAATAACCGCACTGATGACAAGGCCGATCCAGGTCTTCCAATACCTCATTTCTCCCTCAAGATCTCTTTTGCCCTTTGAATATCTTGTTCTATCTGGCGCACCAGCGCATCAGGTGAGGGGAAGGTCTGCTCATCCCTGAGTTTGTCAACCAAGGCCACCTGCAACTCTTTCCCGTAGAGATCACCCTGATAGTCAAAGAGAAAGACCTCGACGGCCAACTGCTCATCGCCAAAGGTGGGGTTGGTTCCGATGTTCACCACTCCGTCATATGTCTGTTCATCCACAATCACGGTGGCAGCATAGACCCCCTCGTTGGGGTAGAGGTCCTGGGTGATCTCCAGGTTGGCGGTGGGAAAGCCCAAGCCCTTCCCCCGCGCGTGTCCGTGGATGACCTTGCCGAGCATGAAGAAGTTGCTGCCCAACATGCGGTTGGCTTCTCTGATATCCCCCCGTGCGATCAACTCCCGTATCCGCGTGCTGCTCACTACCTCTCCAGCAACGGCGTGAGGGGAGATGATCTCCACCCCAAAGCCGAGCTCTTCCCCTATCTTTTTCAGCTCCTCGGGTGTGCCTGTTCGACCCTTGCCGAAGGTAAAATTGAATCCCACTACCACCCGGCAAGGTGCAATGCGCCTTTGGACGATCTCCTGTATAAACTCCTTTGCGGACAGGCGGGCAATATCCTTGGTAAAGGGGAGGTTGATGGTAACGTCGACCCCAAACTGCGTGAGTAGCATCATCTTCTTGCGATAGGGGGTGATGAGGGGGATCTGCAGCTCGGGGTGCAAGAACTTCACGGGATGGGGCTCAAAGGTAAGGACCACTGCTTCCCCCTTGCCTTCCCTGGCCAGCTCGATAACCCGCTTGATGATCGCCTGATGGCCGAGATGGAGGCCGTCGTAGTTACCGATGGTCACAACAGGGGAGGAGAAATCCTTTCTCGTAAAGGTGAGGTCGTCAATGATCCGCACGGGGAAACCTTCCACTGCCCTTGACAAGGGTAGTTCCACTGCCCTTGACAAGGGTAGTTCCACTGCCCTTGACAAGGGCAGTGGACTAGTATAGGTTACTGCTTAGGTTTTTGCAATGGATTCGTGCCGAAGTGGCGGAACTGGTAGACGCGCTAGGTTCAGGGTCTAGTGGGTGTACGCCTGTGCGGGTTCGAGTCCCGCCTTCGGCACCAGGGTATTTCAAGGGCCTTCCTTCTAAGGGGTAGGCCTTTTTGTTTCATGCCATTGAAGTGATGACTTTCAATCACTCGCGAAAATAGCTTCCTTGAATCCTCGAGCACTTGAGCCCGTTTTAATTCCGTGTTATTTTATGGCTGACAAGGATTATCAACTCATGGCGGCGGATAGTACCAGGAACAACGGTCTGCTCACCATCAAGGGATTAAAGACCTTTTTTTTCACCCGCTGGGGCGTTGTTAAGGCAGTGGACGGAGTGGACCTCTCCGTACGGAAAGGGGAGACCCTGGGGCTGGTGGGGGAGTCGGGGTGCGGCAAGAGCATGACTGCCCTTTCCATCCTCCGTCTGGTGCCGAGGCCCAAAGGACGGATCGTCGAAGGAGAGATCGTGTTTCAGGGGAGGGATCTCCTCACGCTGAAGGAGGAAGAGATGCGCACCATCCGGGGTGGGGAGATCGGGATGATCTTCCAGGAGCCCATGACATCCCTCAACCCCGTCTTCAGCATCGGGTCTCAGGTCCTTGAGGCCCTCTGCGCCCACAAGAAGCTCACCAAGAAGGAAGCGGGGCAGAGGGCTGTCGATCTTCTTAACTCGGTAGGTATGCTTGACGCCGGGCACAAGATGAAGGCATATCCCCACCAGCTCAGCGGCGGGCAGAGACAGCGGGCGATGATCGCCATGGCCCTGGCCAGCGATCCCGCACTCCTGATCGCCGATGAGCCCACCACGGCCTTGGACGTCACGATCCAGGCCCAGATATTGGCGCTGATCCAGGGGCTGAGGCAGCAGCGGGGGTTGGCGATGATCCTGATCACCCACGACCTGGGAATCATCGCCCAGACAGCCGATACCTGCGCCGTCATGTATGCAGGGAAGGTGATGGAATATACGGATGTGAAGACCCTGTTTGCCGAGCCCAAGCACCCCTATACCATGGGCTTGCTCGCCGCTGTACATGAGTTGCGTCCCATACCCGGCAATGTCCCCAATCCCCTGGAGGAGATACCCGGCTGCCCCTTTCATCCCCGCTGTCCTTCGATCAAGCGGATCTGCCGCAGGGAGATGCCTTCTCTCTTAACCCTGAGCCCTGGACACGAGGCGAGGTGTTGGCTCTATGGCTGAAAGAAAAGACCTGATCGTCGCGCAAGGGCTGCACAAGTATTATACTCTATCCCGAGGCCCCTTTGCCCGGGTCAGGGGTCTAGTCAAGGCGGTAGATGGGGTGGACCTCTCTATAAAGGAAGGGGAGACGCTGGGGTTGGTCGGCGAGAGCGGCTGCGGCAAGTCCACCCTGGGGAGGTTGCTCCTACGGCTGGAAGACGCTACAGCCGGGGCAATCTCATTCGAAGGTAAGGTAATCAGCAGCCTTCAGGGAAAGCAATTGCGCCAGCTGCGCAAAAAGGCCCAGATTGTCTTCCAGGACCCTTATTCGTCCCTGAACCCTCGCAAACGCGTCAAGCAGATCGTCGAGGAGCCGTTGATCATCCACCGCGTCTTTAAGAGCAAGGGGGAGAGAGAAGAGGAAATAAGACGGCTCTTGAAGGCCGTTGAGCTGGAAGAAGATCACCTCTACCGCTATCCGCACGAATTCAGCGGGGGACAGAGACAGCGCATCGGCATCGCCAGGGCCCTTGCCCTGCGTCCAAAATTTATCGTCGCTGATGAGCCGGTCTCCGCCCTCGATGTCTCCATTCAGGCCCAGATCCTGCACCTCTTGCAGGAGCTGCAAGAACAGTTTTACCTCACCTACTTGTTTATCTCTCATGATCTCAGCGTAGTTAGTTACATGAGCCAGAGGGTGGCGGTCATGTACTTGGGCAGGATCGTGGAGCTCGCTTCCCGGCAAGAGATCTACCAGCATCCCCTGCACCCCTATACCCAGATCCTTCTCAAGGCCATCCCCCAGCCGGACCCGAGCCAACGCGGGATAGCCTCGCCGCCGACAGGCGAGCTGCCGAGCCTCTTTTCTCCTGTTCCCGGGTGCTCCTTTTCAGCCCGTTGTCCTCAACGGTTAAAGCAATGCCGCCAAAAGAGCCCGGCTTTAAGGGAGATCTCTTCCGGGCACTCTGTGGCCTGTTTTGAGGTCTGAATGGTGAAAGAGAAATGGGGGTCGCCGGTATGATAAGGCTCTTGGATTTATCAGGAGGATTTTATTAAGGGGGAGCCCGTTAAGCGGCGTTACCTTACTTTTCTTCTTTTCCCGAGATGGTGTCCGATTTCAGGAAGTCCTCGCCGCCGGATGAGCCCTCGGTGGAATACTGCGTTGGTTGTGTTCCCTCTTTAAAGCACTCAAAAATGACATCTTTTGCGCCGGGAGGGGCAAGCAGCCCGGTGTCGCGATCGATCTTGGCAAAGACGATCCCCTCGGGGATAGGGAAGTTCCTCACCGACCTTCCCGCTACGGCCCTTTGCATACAGGATACCCAGATGGGAGAGGCGGCCCGGGAGCCTGTCTCGAACCTCCCCAAGGGCTTTTTCTCATCAAAGCCCACCCACACCCCGGTGATCAGGTCGGGGGTGTAGCCGATAAACCAGGCATCGGTGTATTCATTGGTGGTGCCGGTCTTGCCTGCACAGGGACGGCCCAGTTCCTTTGCCCTCCAGCCGGTCCCCTCCTGCACGACCCCCTTTAAGAGGCTCGTCATAATATATGCGCTCTGCTCACTGATCACCTGAGGGCAGACGCCCTCTTTGCCGCTTTTTAGGTCCTCCTCAATGATGGTCCCCTCCTTCTTGCCCAGATCTGCCTCCAGGGGCCAGGGGTTGTTCTCCTCCAGGGTATTTCCATCCCGATCCGCTACCTGCCGTATGAAGATGGGTTTAAGCAGGTGTCCGCGGGCGACAAATACCGCATAGGCCCTCACCAGCTCCAAGGGGGTGACCTCCGAGGAGCCTAAGGAAAGGGAGAGGTCCTCGGTCAACGGCGATTCTATCCCCAGCCTCTGGGCGTACTTGATGGCATAGGGAACCCCTATATCCCGCATCAGCTTGATGGTCACCACATTCCGGGAGTTGGTCAAAGCGGTCCTCAGGGTGGTAGGGCCGTAGAATCTATCTTCATAGTTTTTGGGTTTCCAATTGTCATCCTTGAGGGCGTCTTCATAGATCACCGGGGAGTCGATGATGACGGAGGCAGGGGTAAACCCCTTGTCGAGGGCAGCGGCGTAGATGATGGGTTTAAAGGCGGATCCGGGTTGCCGGCGGGCCTGCAGGGCGCGGTTGAACTGGCTCTCCAAAAAGTTATTCCCCCCCACCATGGCCCGGACATATCCGGTGGGGATCGCCAGGGAGATGAGTGCCCCCTGGACTTTAGGGTCCTGGTCCAGATCGAGGGTCAAAAGCCCCTTGGGGGGTATCGCCCGCACCTTGGCGCGGATGACGTATCCTACCTTGAGGGCCTGCTGCGGGTTTTTCAACTGGGCAGTGGTATAATCCACCTCGGGGTCCAGGCTTCGCGCCCAGCGCATCTGCTCGAAGGGGATATACCCGGTTCTATCTCCAATCCGCACCACTACCCGCTTATTGTCTTTGGCAATTTCCGTTACTACGCCAAGATAGGTCTCGCCGACGGTGAGGGGCTTTTCCGTAAGCTTCTGGGCTATTTCCCGGCAAAAGGCGTCAATCTCCTCTTTCTTTAATACCTGCTCAGGCCCCCGATATCCCTGTCTCCTGTCCAGCTCCGTAAGCCCGGCCCGCATGGCCTCCTGGGCCGCCTTTTGATTCACGAGGTTTAAGGTGGTATGGACCTGGAGGCCTTGGGTGTAGAGGGCCTCCTCGCCATATTTTTCCTGGAGGTATATCCTGACGTATTCGGTAAAATAGGGAGCGGTGTTGAGGAATGTGTTTTCCCTCGATTGTATCTTTAAGAAGGCGCGGTAGGCCGCGTCGGCCGCTTGTTGGGTGATATAACCTTCTTCGACCATCCGCCCCAATACGTAGGCCTGGCGCGCCTTGGACCGTTCAAAGTTCTTCAGGGGGGAATAATTCTCCGGGGATTGGGGGAGGCCTGCCAGCAGGGCGGCCTCGGCGAGCGTGATCTCTTCGACCCCCTTTGCGAAGTAATCGCGCGCAGCTGCCTCCACCCCATAGTTTCCGTGTCCCAGATAGATCTGATTCAGATAGATATAGAGGATCTCCTCCTTGGTGAGATACTTTTCTATCCGGTGGGCAAGGATGAATTCCCTGATCTTTCTGGAAACGGTCCTCTCCCTGGACAGGACCATAGAGCGGACCGTCTGCTGGGTGATGGTGCTCCCCCCTTGGGTGATCTGGCCTGCCAGGATATTTCTGCCCACGGCCCGCAGGATGCTGAGGTACGAGATCCCCTTGTGCTGGAAGAACTTTGCGTCCTCGGCAGCCACAAAGGCCTGGCTGAGGACCTCCGGGATCTGCTGCATGGGGACGAGGATCCTGCGCTCCTTGCAGAACTCCCCAACCAGCTCTCCTTCATCGGAGAAGACCGTGGTGATGATGGGTGGCTTGTAATCTTCCAGCGATTTGATGGGGGGGAGGGTGAAGGAAAAATAGAGGTACGCCCCCAGCCCGATCAATAGAAAGCCGAGGATGAGGCAGGGGACGAGCATCAAGTAGGATCTTCTCGCCCTCTTCTTCCTTTCCTCCGCATCTTTTTGTTCATCAAAAAGGGTATTGTCTTCCGGGAAATCCATAGTATAATAATAGCACAGAAGGATGAGGATGAAAAGCTCAAAAGCAGCAGAAGCGGATAGGGTTGAGAGAGGGATCGAAGGGGTTTTGCTGGCTAGATCGACAAGAAAAAGGCCGTTTTTTGACACCTGAAGTGACCAAGATTGTCATTTTTGTGACCCCTTTTTGAGGGGTAGGAGGACAGGGTGAGGATTTACAAGGGCTGGCAAGGGGTTTGTTATGGCATGATGTTTGCTTGATAAGAGGGTGATTACTGAAGAAAGGGGGTGGAATGCACCGACAAGGCCTTAATCAGGGGGTATACTGGATATCACCCAATAAGGAATGATCTAATTCAATAGTATTATAAAAAAATTTTAAGGAGGAAGAACATGTTAAAAAGGGTTAAGAACAAAAAAGGTTTTACGTTGATCGAGCTTATGATCGTGGTTGCCATCGTCGGCATCTTGGCCGCTATCGCCATCCCGGCCTACCTCGATTACACGGTCAAATCGAAGCTGACCGAGGTATCGGCAGCCACGGATGCCCTGGCCCAGGCGGCATCGGAATATCACGCATCCGTAGGGTATTTCCCGGCTGCAACGGCAGGTGGAGGTTATTCTAACGTGAGCGGTTTCGCGTCTGTGAGTAGAGACTATGTGAGTAGTTGGGTTTATACAGTGGGGGCAAATAACAACGAATGTTCGTTTGCTGCACAACTCAACTTAACACCAGTCGACGGGAACAACTTTGTTATGGTTCTTAATTTTGTTGAGGGGATGGGTTATAAGAAAGTATGGGACGATGCGCGAAGTAATATAGCAAACAAATATCTACCGAGAAAGTAAGAATTAAATTGGAATGTGTTCAATAAGAAGGCTACAGGGTCGGTCAGGTCTTGAAGTATAATAAGCAATTGGGGTGTTAACATACTTCAAGGCCTGACCTTTTCGAATATCAACTTGGTATGTTTCCCCCTGTGTTGCAGGGAGGAAGAGAATGGTGTGAGGTGAGATCAAAAAGGGGATTTACCCTCATCGAGCTCATGATCGTGGTGGCCATTATAGGGGTCTTGGCCGCCATTGCCATCCCGGCATATCGAGACTATGTCAAGAGGGCGCGGATGTCCGAGGTGCTGAGTGTCTTCGATGCCTTAGCCACCGGTACCAATGAGTATCATGCAGTAGTAAGTTTTTTCCCATCTCAGTCCTATGGCGCCAACAATCTTGCCTTCTTCTCCGAAGAGTATGCTACTCTCAGTTTGAATAACACCGGCGATAAAAATTATAGTATCGCAATCGTTGCTAATTTCAATCCAACCTTGGACCTCACTATTCTCGGCAGCGAGGGAGAATTGTGGATGCAGATTGTTTATAATGAGACAACTGGTTATGTCAAAACTTGGATGCTGTCAAATACCACCGTAGACGCCATGTTTATTCCGAAAAAGTAGGAAGCACATTGACGAAATAGGTCGCGTGAGCGAAGTCTATGCGGGTGATCGCACGGGGGTAGAAGCTGATTATATTAGGTGCTTTTGCCGATAAGAAATATTTCTTAAACCAAATTTTACTCACAAGAATACGGGCGAAGGACGATGAGGGGGAGACAAGGAGTTACGCTTATCGAGGTCATGGTCGTGGTGGTCATCGTGGGTATCCTGGCGGCGGTGGCCATCCCCGCCTATAACGACTATGTCACCAGATCCCGCCGCTCCGATGCCTTTACCGCCTTGGAAACGGTCAGGGCCGCGGAGAAGATGTACCGGGCGGAAAAGGGGTTTTACACAAGTGACTTCGTTGATGGGGGGACTACTGTATTAGCAGGATGTTCTACAACGATGGCTGGTGATAATTATGATATAGCTATTAATAGAACCTCCAATACCGCGTATACGGCTGTTGCCAGTTCCAAGAATAGGCAGGCGGGTGATTTTTGTTTTCGGATTAACCAGGATGGAGACCAAGAGCATTCTGCTGACGGAGGAAGTAACTGGCATGATGATGTAACATGGGAAGAACTGCGAAAAGGTCACAGATGTCCGAGCTGACCGCTCTGAGGAATGGCAGTGGGTGTGCTGCCAAGTGAATAAGGGGGAACGGAAATGAGAAAGAAGCAGGAGGGGGTTACCCTCATAGAAGTCATGATCGTGGTGGCCATCGTGGGTATGTTGGCCGCTATTGCCATTCCCGCCTATAACGATTATATCACGCGGTCCCGCCGCTCTGACGCCTTTACTGCCTTGGAGACAGTAAGGGCTGCACAGGAGATGTTCCGGGCAGAGACGGGTGCGTATCGTAATACAGCAGATTTTAATGCTGGCTTGTTGCCCGGATGCAGCCAAGGTATGGCGGGGAGCAATTATACTATAAGTGTGATAACCGGAGCCATCCCCCCTACCTTCACGGTCACTGCCACACCCACACTAACGGGTAGACAAGCAGGTGACTTTACGCTTACGGTCAACCAGGATGGAGATAAAACATATAATGGTAGCCCTTTAACGAGCAAGAGTTGGGAGGACCTGCCTCGACATCCCTAAGATCTATCCTGATAGTTTTACAAATGATGCTGTATCCGGAGTTATTATTAAGGCCGTCTATATACTAATCATCAGTTCCCTCTTCGCCGCCACTCTCTTTGTCCCCCATATATTTTTTTGGTCCCCTACCTTACAAATAATCCTCTTATGCTGGGCTCTCTTTCTCTGGTTCTATAGAAGAGTAACCAAGGGGGTATTGGAGTTAAGGAGAGTTTCTTTTCCCCTTCCCCTCGGGGTCTTTTGTATCTTGGCCATCCTTTATACCTTTCATTCCATAGATTATGTGCTCAGCCGCGATTTTCTTTTTTATGTGATTAGTTACCTTACGATCTTTTTTCTCGTTGCCCAGATCTCTCCTCCTCAAGAGGCGCGCTGGATTGTCTTGACAGTCGTTATCCTAGGCATCTTGACCTCTCTGTATGGTATCTATCAGTATTTCTGGGGCTTCCAAGGGCTTATTGTCAAGATTAAGGGAACAGAGACCCTACCTGCCTCAATATCCCCTTTTACTGATGAGATCATCGCCCGCCTGGGAGCCAGGCGTATATTCTCCACCTTTTTATTGCCTAGCCATTTTGCTGCCTTTTTGGGGATGAGCATTCCGCTGAGTGCGGCTTTTGTCCTTACCAACAAAGGGTGGCTAAGATATCCTTTCGGATTAGCCGTGGCGCTGCAGGTCTTCGCCCTCTATCTAACCAAGTCCTTCAGCGGGTGGCTTTCCCTGATCCTCGCCGCTGGGTGTTGTGCCATCATATATCTGGGTTATCTAAAAAGGGTGAAAGCTCAATATATGATTTCTATCATCAGCGGTCTGATCTTGGTGCTGGCCTTGATCTTCACCGGGCTGAGCCTTGCTCGTCCGGATAATCCCCTTGCCACCATCGAGAACAACCCCCTGGTGCTCAGGGCATTGAACTGGAGAACCACCATTGAAATAATCAAGGATAATCCCTTGATAGGGAAGGGACTTGATACTTTTGGTCTCATCTATCCTTCATATCAGCAGCCAGGGGTCAATGTCGTGCACCACGCCCACAACACGTATCTCCAGTTGGGGGTGGAGATGGGGATAATAGGCACCGTGGTCTTTTTGTGGTTTGCTTGCTGGTGGTTTTGGCGTACTGTCCGTCTCGTTAAAGAAACAAAAGATAAAAAATTAAGGGCCTGGGTGGGTTCCCTGATGGTAGCAGGTATGGCCTTTTTTATTCATCATGCCTTCGATTTTGAGTTTTATATGCCAAGCGTCACGCTAGCAGGTTTTGCCGTCCTGGCTTTGACGGTTAGTGCTCAGAAAAAGGATAAGGTTTATAAAATAGCTGTAAAGAAAAAGAGAAGGTTGCTTTGCATTGCAGCAGGATTTATAGGGGCAATAGCGGCTTCCCTCCTTTTACTCGTCCCCTTCTATGGGCAGACGCATTTTCAGAGGGCGCAGAGCCTTTTCAAGTCAGGTCCTTATTTTGCGGAAGCGGCTGCAGCAGAGTTCAAAAAGGCCCTACGCCTTGATCCCCACAACAGCGAATACCATCACCGGTATGGTGTGTTACTCGTTCAGAGGCTCTCCCGCCCACATGAGGGGATCGCTGAGGTGCAGGAGGCCATACACTTGAGCCCCTGGCGTCACTACTATCATTTTGATCTCGGTATGATATACTTGCTGGCGGAGCAGAGGGAAAAGGGATTGGAGGAGATTAAGAAGGCCTCCCAGCTCTATCCCCTGAATGAGGACTACCACCAATGGTTAAGGAGGATATATCTCCAGATGGGCGAGAAGGCATTGGTCTCCCAGGAGGAGCAATGGATAGAGGGGATACAGAGAGGAGAAGGGAATTGACCAAGCTCTCCATCGTCATTCCCATCTTCAATGAGGAGGAGAATATTACTCCCCTTTATAGGGAGCTTAAGAACGTCCTGGAAGGGATGCGAGCGAAGTACGAGGTCATCTTCGTCGACGATGGCAGCGATGATGCCAGCAACGAAGTTTTGCAAAAATTAGCTCAGAATGATAAAAGGGTCAAGGTCATCCAGTTTCGCAAAAACTTTGGCCAGACCGCTGCCATTGCTGCCGGAGTTGAACATTCCCAGGGTGAAATCATCGTTACTATGGATGGCGATGGACAGAACGACCCCCGGGACATCCCCCGCCTCGTAGAAAAATTAGCGCAGGGCTACGATGTGACCAGCGGCTGGAGAAGGCACAGAAAAGATCCCCTTCTCAACAAGAAATTTCCATCTGCCTTGGCCAATAAATTAATTTCATGGTTGACCAAGGTCAGACTCCACGACTATGGTTGCACCCTCAAGGCGTACCGGAGGGATATCTTAAAGGACGTGCGGCTCTACGGGGAGATGCATCGTTTCATTCCTGCCTATGCCTCCTGGGTGGGGGCGAGGATTACAGAGATGGAGGTAGCCCATCACGCGCGAAGGCATGGGAGATCCAAATACGGCCTTTCCCGCACCACGAGCATCATCCTGGACCTCATAACTTTTTTATTCTTACAGCGCTATTCAACCAAGCCCATTCGCCTCTTCGGGGGGGCAGGGTTGACCCTTTTCGTCTTAGGGTTTTTGACAGGTCTGTTCGTCCTCTATCGGAGGCTCATTTGGGGAGGCGTGTGGATCAGTCCCATGATCTTGATCTCCTTTCTCTTTATAACCATGGGTGTCATGTTTGTTCTCTTGGGCCTCATTGCGGAGATCATCATCCGCACCTACCACGAGTCGCAGAAGAAGCCTATCTATGCGATAAAATCAACTGTGAACCTTGATTGATTACCCTCTATAAGGGGTGTTCAGTAACGGTTTAAAAGTAGCGTTTTTATCGCGATGGCCAAAAATTTTCTAAGGACAGTGTTTCATGTGTGGCATCTGTGGCTTTTGCTTTTCTGATAAGAGGACGGTAGACAGGAATATCCTGGCAAGGATGACCTCGACCTTACAACACCGGGGGCCTGATGATGAGGGGTATTATGCCGATGCCGGGATCGCACTGGGGCACCGGAGGTTGAGCATTATAGATCTCGATACCGGGAAACAGCCCATACACAATGAAGATGAGACCATCTATGTGGTTTTCAATGGCGAGATATATAATTTTCCAAAACTCAAAAAAGAATTAGAAAAGAAAGGCCACCGGTTTTACACCAAGACCGATACTGAAGTGTTGGTCCATCTCTATGAGGAGAGCGGAGAACGGTGTGTGGAGAGCCTCGCAGGGATGTTCGCCTTTGCCATTTGGGATGGGAAGAAAAGGAAGTTGTTGCTTGCCAGGGACAGGATAGGCATAAAGCCCCTCTATTATTCCTATAACGGCAAGGGATTGGCCTTTGCCTCCGAGCCGAAGGCCCTGTTACAACTCCCCTGGGTAGATAGGAGGCTTGATCCCCAAGCCCTGAGCCACTATCTGAGTTATGATTTCATCCCTGCCCCATACTGCATCTACGAGGATATCAAGAAAGTACCGCCAGGGCATCAGGTCGTTTACCAGAATGGAGCCCTTCGTTGCGAAAGGTACTGGGATTTAGACCTGAGTGATCGGTTCGATGGCAATTTAGATGAAGGGGAACTCTGTGAACTGATCTGGAGGGAATTCTGCCGGGTGGTCAAAACCCATCTGATCAGTGATGTCCCTTTAGGGGTGCTCCTGAGCGGAGGCATTGACTCCACCTCGGTCCTTGCCGCTCTCAGATACGAGGGTGTGGATGATGTCAAGACCTTTTCAATCGGTTTTGAGGACCCCTCTTTCGACGAATCCAGATATTTTCGGAGGGCAGCCTCCTTCTTCGAGACAGAGCATCATGAGGAGGTCCTTGCCCCTCACAAGCTCATCGACATCCTCCCCGAGGTCGCCTCCATCCTCGATGAGCCGATGGCCGATGCCTCTATTATGCCCACCTATCTCCTCAGCCGATTCACCAAGAGCTCTGTAAAGGTCGTTTTGGGAGGGGATGGCGGTGATGAGCTCTTTGCAGGGTATCCCACCTATCAGGCCTTTTTGCTCGCTCGCTATTACGAAAAGATTCCTAGGGTGATGAGATCTCTTACAGAAGCAGTGATAAAAAGACTTCCCGTTTCCTTTGACAACATGAGCCTTGACTTTCGCGCCAAGAAGTTCATTCACGGCATCCCCTATCCACCCGTGGAAAGATATTACATCTGGATGGGGACCTTTCCGCCCGAGGAGAAGGGGAAATTGCTTGCACCCGGTATAAAGAGAAGATTGGAAGATCTCAATTCCTTTGATCTCTTACATGACCATCTCAGAGATAAGATCTTCAGCTCTGAGCTGGGGAAGCTTCTCTATCTCGACACCAAGCTCTATCTGCAGGATGGGGTGCTGGCCAAGGTGGACCGTGCGAGCATGGCCCATGGTCTGGAGGTGCGGGTGCCATTTCTCGATCACCGCTTCGTTGAGCTGGTAACGGGCCTCCCCGAGCGATTGAAGCTTAAGGGGTTGACGACCAAATATATATGGAAAAAGGCGATTAAAGATCGTATCCCCGCAGAGATAGTAGGGAGGGGAAAAAAGGGGTTCGGTATCCCCCTTGCCAAGTGGCTCTGCGGGGAGTTGAAGGAATTGATGGCGGCGTTGCTCTCGGAGGATAGGCTTAAGAGGCAGGGAATCTTCAGGCCGTCTTTCACCCACAGGCTTGTTGCTGACCACCTCGCCCGCCGGGCAGACAACAGGAAACAACTATGGAATCTATTGATCTTTCAACTCTGGTGGGATAACTTTGGATCAAGGAGCTGAATAATGGGGAATAAAGAGAAAAAGATCTTTTTATTCTTTCTTATCGTCTTTTTCGGGTTCTGCGCCCTGTTTGCCGCCAAGAATATAACAGATCTCGACTTCTGGTGGCATCTCAAGACCGGAGAATGGATATGGCAACATAAGGCCATACTCTATAGTGATTCCTTCTCCTATACCTTTCAAGGCGCGGAATGGATAAATTATGAATGGCTCTTTCATGCCATAATCTACCCTATATACCAATTGAGCGGATTTGGAGGGCTGATCATCTTTGTGATCATCTGCGCTTTATCGACCTTTTTAATCCTCTTTTTTGCCTGTCGTGAGGTGGATGGAGGAAACAGGTGGCTGAGCGTCACCATCCCTTTTGTGGCCCTGCTGGTGGTTCAGGGGCGTTTCGCGATCCGCCCCCAGATCATCTCTTACCTCCTCCTTGCCCTCTACCTCTATCTCCTCATCCTCCACCGGAAAGAGCGAATCACCACGCGACAGTTAATTTTTTTGCTCATCCCCGCCCATATCCTCTGGGTCAACGTCCACGGGGACTTTCTCCTGGGGGGCTTTCTCGTGGGGGCCTATACCCTGGGCAGATTTGTACCTTTGGCCTTAAGGCACCATCGAGACCTAAAGCCCGCATTTCAAGACAAGAAGCTGCAAGGTCTGCTGCTTGTATGCCTTCTCTTGTGTATCGCCTCTTTGGTGAACCCCTATACGTACCGGATCTTCTCCATCCCTTTGAAGACAGCGGGATCAGAAACCCTCCAGGGGATCGCCGAGTGGGTGCCCATCGATATCACGTTGCTCGGGGTCTTTTCCATCAAATACATCATGTGGTTCCGTATCCTCTTTGTCGCCGGGGCGATGTCCTTTCTGATCTGGAGGAATAACCTGAAGAGGATAGAGGATGTAGTCATCTTCGCCCTTCTTTCCTACATGGCCTTCAAGCACATCCGATTCAGCGGGGAGTTCGCCATTGCAGTAGCCCCCATCATCGTCCATAATCTTACCTCGCTCCGCTGGGAAGAGAAGAGGTGGAGATGGGTCCCTCTCCTCGCCCTTATCGTCGTCACCGTCTTTTCCACCAGTGAGGTGAGGAACCTGGCACGGATGGACAGGCTCGGCCTCGGGGTCGGGAGGAACTACCCCGAGGGGACGGTGCGTTTTCTCGAGGAACATCACATAAAAGGGAATCTCTTCAACTCGTACAACCACGGCGGTTACCTCATCTGGCACCTCTGGCCCGATATCCCCGTCTTCATAGACGGCAGGACCCCTACCATCTACGATGAGGACTTCTTCTGGCTCTATGGTCTGGCAAACCAGAAGAAGGAGATATGGAAAAAGGTCGCTCAAAAATATGGTATAGAGATCGTCCTTGTAGAAGATGTCAGGGAGAGGGGTTATGCCTCGCTCTTCTATTGGTTGGATGCGGATAAAGAGTGGAGGCTTGTGGCCTTTGATGATGAGTCTAACCTCTATCTGAAAAGGGGTGGGAGATTTGATGGGCTGATAGAGAGATATGGGTTCCATCATCTCAGGCCCTCTGATATCTCCATGGATTACGCCAAGGATAAGAAGGGTGATGTGAGATATCTCAAGGCCCTCGAGAGGGAGCTGGAAGAGGCCTGTCGAAGGTCCCCTGACGGATTTTACCCCTTTTACTATCTCGGTGTTTACCACCAGATCTACGGGACAAAGGATCATCTTAAAGAGGCAGAAAAGGACCTCCGGAGGGCCGTGGCAAATCGGCCTGATCTCCCACGGGGGCATTATGAGCTCGGTTTTACCCTCATGAAGTTGGGGCGATATGATGAGGCGGTAAAGGTCTTAAAACGATCCATGAGGCTCAGCCGTAATCTCCCCGTCGATGTCTATTACTATTTAGGATTCTCTCTGTTTCAGGAGGGCAAGATAGGTGAGGCCATCAGGATGCTCGAGCGATACAAAGAGGAGGCAGGGTTTGGGACGAGGGCGGAGGCGTATCGATTACTCGGGAGGGCCTATCTGCAGAGATATAGTTTCCGCAAGGCCATAAGCTGCTATGAACGCCTGGGATATCTCGAGGAACCTACCTGGGATACCCTCGTCAATTTGGGGGTGGCGTACTTCGGTTTGGATGACCTGGAAAAGGCGAGGGAGCCCTTTGAACGGGCCATGGAGCAAAAACCTGAGGCAATAAAGGTTGTTTATAATCTAGCCATAGTCTATGAAAAGTTGGGACTTATAGAGAGGGCAAAAAGGCTTTTTGAGGAGGCTTCTCAGATGTCTCCCGGAACTTCAGAAGAGGAAACATGGGTGCAAAGGGCTAGGGAAAAAGCAAAATGAAAAAGACGCTTCCTGTATTGATGTTATGCCTAATTTCCTTAATGGGAGGATGGGCTTTGCATGATCTTTACCCGAGATTGAAACCTCCCATGAGGACACAAGCAATTCAACAAAAGGAATTGGGTGAGACTCTGAAACTAATAACGGGGAAGCTTTCTGATGTAGCAATTATAGAAGAAAAAGATATGGGAAGTTATGTACGGAGATACCTCCGTTTTCGTTGGCAAGGTTTCCCTAGTGAGGCTTATCTTCTTATTCCTAATAACGTTAAAGATAAAATTCCTACAATCCTTGCCCTCCCAGGTCATCATACCTCGAAAGAAGAGGTAGTTGGTAATAAACCGTCTCGTTTTGGGGTAGACTATGGTCAGCAGCTAGCGAAAGCCGGTTTTTGTGTCCTTGCCCCTGATATACCATTTTCGGACAATATGCAGGTTGAGGATCATGTCGCTCTAAATTTAATCATGGCAGGATCGAGCATTACTGGGATGCGCGTCTCCTATCTTAAGGCCCTCATAGATTACCTCTCTTCCCTCACTTTTATTGATCCAGAGAGACTTGGTTGTATTGGTTGGTCTATGGGGGGCGCCCTTACCATGTATCTTGCGGCGGTGGATAAAAGGATAAAGGTCGTGGCAATAAGCAACTATTTTGGCACCTATAGGGATACCTTTATGAGGAGGCGCCAAACCACTGATAACTATATTCCCGGGATACTAAACTTTGGTGAAATGGCTGATGTAGCCTGCTTGATAGCACCAAGACCTTTATTGATTGAAGGAAGAGAGAAAGATCCGGAGTTTCCTAAAGAAGCTTTTATGCAAGGAGTCAAAGCTCTAAAAAATTGCTATAAAAGGCATGAGGAACGTCTCACATGGCAGTTACTACCAGGAGGCCATAGCTTTGGAGGGAAAGGCATAGAGGATTGGTTTAAAAGATGGCTATGAAAAAGTCCTTTAAAAAGTGGAACGAGGTAATGGTAAGGAAGTACAATCCTGAAGACTATATTTTCCATTCGAACTTTTTGGTGAAATTTGTAGAGTTAATGAGGTTTAAAAAGATTAAAGATTTGCTACGATTGACTAGCGACGATCACTTTCTTGATATAGGATGTGGAAGTGGCTATCTATTAAATCAAGCAGCCTGCAAACGAGGGGTTGGGACTGATATTTCTGACCTGATGGTGAAGACCGCCTGGGAGAATTGCAAAAATAATGGGAAAAATTTTATAGTTCAGTCAGATGCCGAAAACCTTCCTTTTAAAAACAGAAGCTTCAATAAAATAGTTTCTACAGAGGTAATTGAGCATATCCTGCATCCCGAGGTCTTGTTAAAAGAAATAGAGCGTGTCTCAAAAAATGATACAGTAATTGTTATCACTATCCCAAATGAAAAGTATATTAATTGGATAAAGAATTTACTCTTTTCATTAAGAGTTGATAAACTCCTATTTAGGAAAAACTATCGTCCTTCTAGGAGGATGGATTATGAATGGCACCTACATACATTTGATATTAAAAAGTTTAAAGAATTGATAAATGGGAAGTTTATCATCGAAAAAACAATTCCTATTCCTACGATATTTTTCCCTTTGCGCTATGTTTTCAGTTTAATGAAGGCCGTCTAACAGGTTATTTCAAAGACATCTTCAAGTTTAAATGAGGAAAATGTTAGTCAATCACGCTTCAGGAGGCTAAAAGTGGAGATCGCTGCGGGTAACAAAGATAATGTAATCAAGAGGGCTGTTAAGGATATCGTGGATTCTCGCAAGACCATTGCCTTGACCGGTGCGGGGATCTCGGTGGAAAGCGGCATCCCGGATTTCCGCAGTGCAGGAGGCCTGTGGAGCAAATATGATCCCGAGGAGTATGCCCATATCAGCGCCTTCCGATCGAATCCGGCAAAGGCCTGGAATATGATAAAGGATATGATGGAATTGGTTCTGGGCGCTGAGCCCAATCCCGCCCATATTGCGCTGGCGGAATTAGAAAAAATGGGCCTTTTGAATTCCGTCATTACGCAAAATGTGGATGGCCTTCATCAGCGGGGAGGGAGCAGAGAGGTCATCGAGTTTCACGGCTCCAACCAGTGGCTGGTGTGCCTTGGATGTGGGTATCGTCAAGACGCAGCCTCCCTCTCGTTTGAGGTCATCCCTCCGCGTTGTCCTCAGTGTAGCTCCATACTGAAGCCGGATGTCGTCTTTTTTGGGGAACCCATACCCTGGGAGGCCCAAAATAGGTCCTTCGAGGAGGCGAGGACCTGTGATCTGGTTTTGGTAATCGGGACCTCGGCAGTGGTCTATCCCGCCGCGGGGATACCTCCGTTAGCGAAGCAAAGCGGGGCCAAGGTGGTGGAGATAAATATGGAGCCTACCCCCCTGACCGGCTTCGTTTCCGATTATCTCATCCAGGGATCTGCTGGCCAGATACTCCCGCAGATCGTGGAGGAGGTCAGGAAGCACGCTGCTTGAATATATCCTCCTTACCTGCGTTTGACTCTAAAGAGGCCGGTTTTCGCTCCGAAGCTTTTGGGCTATTGCCAGCAGCAAGTTCTGATGCTATAATAATCCTCAATTCCATGAAAACAGTATCATTTCAAAGCCTTTATCTCCCCTAACCTATTTCCCTGGCCAGGAAAAAGTCGATATCTGAACAGAGACAGGATGACGTCTTGCTCATAACAAAGCATCAGGGTAAAGGATATGGAGGAAAAAAGAAGAAGGGCATTGAGTGCAGATGAACTTACATTTTGAAGACGTTGAAGAGGCCAAAGCCCTGTTTGGCCCCCATAATGACCACCTCAAGGCCATAGAGAAAAAGCTTGCGGTAAAGGTCCACACCAAGGGGGGGAATGTCGTCATCGAAGGGGATGCGTTAGACGTCGAGCTGGCCGGCAGGCTATTGAGGGAACTCCAACGGCTCCTGAAGCGGGGCTATCCTATCTATGTCAGCGACATCGATTTCGCTATCCGGATCCTCTCCAGTGACCGCTCGACCAATCTGGAGGATATATTTCTCGACACGGTCTATATCTCCTCCCAAAAAAAGGTCGTCACCCCCAAGAGCGTGGTGCAAAAAGAATATATCGATACCATGAGAACGCATGATATGGTAATCGGCATCGGCCCTGCTGGCACGGGGAAGACCTATCTGGCTATGGCCATGGCCCTTTCCTTTTTGATGAAAAAGGAGGTGCAACGCATCGTATTGACCCGGCCCGCTGTGGAGGCAGGGGAAAAGCTGGGCTTTCTGCCCGGTGATCTCTATGAGAAGATTAATCCCTATCTGAGGCCGCTCTATGATGCCCTCCATGACATGTTGGACTTCGATCAGGCGTCAAAATTGATGGAACGGGGGATTATCGAAGTAGCCCCCCTGGCCTTCATGCGCGGCAGGACGCTGAACGATTCTTTTGTCATCTTAGATGAGGCTCAAAATACCAAGCCGGAACAGATGAAGATGTTTCTCACCAGGATGGGTTTTGGCTCTAAGGTGGTGATCACCGGTGATATCACCCAGGTCGATCTGCCTGATGGGAAGGCATCGGGCTTGATTCAAATTCAGCATGTACTCAAGAAGATTCAGGGGATAAAATTCGTTTACTTCAGCGAGAAGGACGTCATCAGGCATCCCTTGGTCCAGGATATCATCAAGGCCTATGAGGAGGCCGAGCAACAAGGCAGAGCCACGGAGCAGTGACGAACGAAATGGATAAGACGGATCAAGCGAGAAGAAAACGGGGTGGGTTCTCCCGGTTGCTCTTATGGGGGAAAATAAAAGTGCGACCTTTCTGGCGCATCTTCAAGATGCCCTCTGCGCAGCGATGGCTTTTGTTGATCGTTGCCTCTCTTGCCATTGCTGCCTTCCTATCTCAAACCTTGGAACAAGCCCCCCCGTTCTATCGGCTCGGAGATGTGGCCCAGAAAGACCTGAGGACAGACCGCGATCTCTTGGTAAAGGACAAGAGGGCTACCGAGAAAAATATGGAGGATGCGGCACGTAAGGTCCTGCCGGTCTATGATTATGCTCCTTCTGTACTGCCGGAGATTGAAGGAATTATAGATTCCGCTTTCTCGGTGATGAGGAGGCGTAGCTCAGAGAAGACGCAGAAGGGAGAAGTGGAGCACATTCTAGGCTTTGAGCTTACTTCTCGCGAATTTCTTGTTTTAAAGGCATATCGCTTTAATGAAAAGCTGATAAAGCGCTTAGAAGATCTCACTGCCCCCCTCATGCAGCAGGGTATCGTGAGTGACAAGGAGCTCCTCTTGCAGGAAGAGGGGATTGTGGTGAGGAATATCCAAACAGGGGAGGAGGTAACCAGGAGGGATCTCGACTCCCTCCTCGATTACCAGGAGGCTAAAGAGGCCATTAAAAAGACCCTCGAAGGGCCTCAGACACAGAACGTCCCCATCGATCTCAGGGGGGTGATGGCAAAGATCATCAATAACCTCGTCTCACCCAATTTTACCTTCAATAGGGAGGAGACCGACAGAAGGAGAACGGTGGAGCGCACGCTGGTAAAACCGGTCTTCTTCTCGATTGAGAAAGGGGAGATCCTGTTGAGAAAGGGGGAGAGGGTGACCGAGGAGGGTCTGCTTAAACTTGAGGCCCTGCGCGAAGAGCGGCGCAAGGGCGGCACCTTGGTAATGGTCATAGGGTTTTTCTTGTTGACAGGTTTTTTTGTTGCTGCCTTTTATCTCTTTTCCACGAAGAACATCAGGAAGGTGTCACCCACCAACAAAGACATACTCTTCCTTATCCTCGTATTAATCTCCTCCTTAGGCATGGTGAGGATCTCGGTTGCCATCGCCGAAGGCCTCGCCGGTGCCTTTCCAGGGGTTCCGCTCAGCGCTTATTATTACTTCTTCCCCGTGGCCGCCGGCGCTATGTTGATCAGGGTAGTGCTCAATTCCGAAGTAGCCTTGGTCTATGCCATCTTTGTCAGCCTCCTGACAGGCCTGCTCTTGGGAGAGGGGATCTTTCTCCCCATCTTCTATCTCATCGGAAGTATCGTAGGAGCACACAGCGTGGCCCGCTGCGATCAAAGGTCTCAGTTGATTAAGGGGGGTCTTCTTGTGGGATTAACCAATTTTCTGCTCATCTCTTTTCAGGGGATGAGCACGGGGAGGATCTTTGAGGTGGATATTCTCTTTGGCCTCTTGATGGGATTGGCAGGGGGGGCTGTTGCCGGCATAATTGTAGTAGGGATAACGCCGGTCGTGGAATCGATATTCGGCTATACGACGGACATCAAGCTATTGGAGCTGGCCAATTTGGATCAGCCGATCCTGAAGGAGATGCTCATGAAGGCCCCTGGAACCTACCATCACAGTATGATCGTCGGCAACCTGGCTGAGACAGGGGCCAGGGCCATTACCATCAATCCACTGCTCGCGAGGGTGAGCGCCTACTATCATGACGTCGGCAAGATCACAAAACCTCAATACTTCATCGAAAATCAGATGACGGGGAACAACCGGCACGATAAGCTCACGCCGAGTATGAGCAGTTTAATACTCGTTTCCCATGTGAAGGATGGAATAGAGCTGGCAAAAGAACACAAATTGGGCAGCAAGATCATCAACAGCATCAGACAGCACCACGGAACGAGGCTCATTAACTTTTTTTATCAAAAGGCAAAAGAGCAGGAGAATACGGGGATGCAGGAGGTGGACGAGATGGATTTCCGGTATCTCGGCCCCAAGCCGCAAACCAAGGAGGCGGGGCTCGTGATGCTGGCCGATGCCGTGGAGGCCTCCTCGCGCACCCTGGATGATCCCACCCCCGCCCGCATCCAAGGGCTGGTCCAGAAGATCATTAACGATATCTTCATCGACGGGCAGCTCGACGAGTGCGAGTTGACCTTAAAAGATCTCAATGCGGTTGCCAAGAGTTTTAATATCGTCCTCAATGCCATCCATCACCAGCGCATAGAATATCCAGAGGCTCAAGCAGAAGGGGAGCGACAGAAGAATGGAGGTAGTAGTCCAAAGTCGGCAAAAGAGGCAAAGGGTAAGGCCGGGAAAAGTAAAGAAAATGGCCGAAAGGATATTAAGCGACTTGGGGTTTCGCGAGAGTGAGCTGAGCATCCTCCTGGTGGACGACGATGAGATACAGCGCCTCAATCGCGAATACCTCTCCCGAGATCACCCGACCAATGTCCTCGCCTTCGCCATGAGGGAAGGAGAAGATAAGCATCTGAGTCCTGCCCTCCTCGGCGACGTGGTCGTATCGGCGGAGACGGCCCAACAGGAAGCCCTTCAGAGGGGCGTGACCTTAGAGGAGGAGATGGCCCTGCTCCTCACCCATGGGATACTCCACCTCCTGGGCTATGACCATGAGGATGCCCCTGCGGAAGCTGCTAAGATGGAGGCCAAGGAACAGGAGGTCCTGACTCGTTTAGGCTTGGGGAACAAAGGGCTCGGCGGGGTTTAGCCTTTATCTCATCGTGCCGCCTGCCCGAGCCCGCGAAAACCCTGGCAGTAGAATATGGAATAGCTATTCACAAGTTCCTTGCCCTCATAGATCTTTACCCTTCTTATCTCTTCTAGCCGATCAAAAGCGCCGGCAAAGCTATCAGGCGGGCGGCGGTCCAGCTTGGTGATATAGAGGGCGTTGAAACCTATCTTTCCCTCAAACCCCTCCCATAGGTCATACTGGCTTTCAACGCGGCCGGAGAGGTTCAAGGTGTATACCGTGGGGTGCCCTTCCACATAGAAGGCAAGCTCGCTGACATAATCTCTCTTATAGCTGATGATAAAGGTATTTTCTCTCCCCACGTCAGTGAGGAGCCCGGTCACCTCTTTCCCCAGTTCTCGCCATCCCGTCAATCTGCTGGTGGGGAATTTTCCCGCCGGTATGTCAAACCCAAGGCCCGCTGTCAAACCCCTCAGCGCATCCATGGTAAAAAGCAAAGAACAACTGGCGATCCCAACCAGCAACGCCGATACCAAGACCCGTTTCTTCACCTTTACTCGCCATCCGCCTTCCCAGACTACCGCCACAGCCAAGATAAAGGCGGTGAAATAGGCCGGGGCAGCCCAGTTCACATAACAGACGGAAAAGAAACTCAAGATGAGGAAGAAGCCAAAGAGGGGCATGGCATGCCAAAACAGAAAGAGCAAACGATCGTCATGGCGCAGGATCCCCTGTCTCCCCCCCTGCCACAGACCGTAGAGCACTAAGAGAAAGGTAATGGGTGAGAGGATGCCAGCTTGAGGTCCGATGAACCAGATGAAGGTCGTGAGGCTGCTCAGATTTCTGCCAGCCACCAGCCCGGCGGGCTGTTTGATGGCGGGCCAGTGGTTGATATAATTCCAATAGAGGTTGGGGGATAAGACGATGAGGCCGATGATCACGAAGAGATATGGCTCCTTCTTTCTCAACCAAGATCTCTTCTCGGGAGAGAAGGCGAGGTAGATGAAGAGAGAGGGTATCAAGGCAACTATGGTGTACTTGCTGAGCAGCCCCAGCCCTAGGCTGATGCCGGCCATATACCAGTATCCTTGCTCCTGTCCAGACAAGGCGCGATACAGCAGAAGGATGGTGAGCCCCCAGAAAAACATGAGCGGGGGGTCGATGGTCATGAAGACAGAACCAACGGCGAGGCCGGGGGTGGCATTGGCGATGGCAAAGGCCCAAAACCCCACCTTTGCATTGAAAAGGGCCTTGCCAAGGTAAAAAAGGACCAGGCTGCTTCCTAGGGAGAAGAGGACGGCCCCCAGGCGGACGAAAAAAGGATGGTCTCCACCGAGGCGGGTGAAGAGGGCAATTACCCACGCCACCACGGGGGGTTTGCTATAATAACCTATAGCGAGGCTCCGGGACCAATCCCAGTAATAGGCCTCGTCAGGGGCGAGATCAAAGGGGGTAAGCCAGATATAGAGGAGGTGGAAGAGAAAAAGTCCTACAGCCAGGGCCCAAAAGAATCTCTCATACCCTTTTTCCGTCATGATCGTCCCTCGACTTTTAGCCTGCACATGCCCTTTTGTCTCTGTCGATCACCATCAGGTCCCGTATCCCCTTGTTTTCTGAGACGACCCGCTGGGCCAGTGACCTCAGGAAGAACTAGCCTTGCCCGCCAGAGCCGACGTCCAACCATGCGTTCACCTGATGGTCTCTTCTATCTCATACGTGAGATGACGTTTCTTCATCCAACGCACTGCCAGGAGGTCGGCAAAGGCTCTTACCATTCTATTGCGGATGTTGTACTTCGTCTTCCCAAACCTTCGCGGGCGGTGGTTCACCTTGACTTGCGTTACCGTGAAGCCCTCCATCTTGGCAAGGGTCGGGAGGAACCGGTGCATGCCGTTGAAGAGCTTCATGTTTTGCAGGGATTCTCTCCTAAATGCCTTCAAGGAACAGCCTGTATCGACGATCTCCTCTTGGCTCAGCATATTCCGCACGACGTTGGCTATCTTAGAGGAAACGATCTTGATCCACGGATCTTTTCTTTTGTATCTCCATCCGCAGACCACATCAAACTTCTCTATCTTTTCCAAAAGACGGGGTATGTCGTGAGGATCATTCTGGAGGTCGGCATCCATGGTTACGACAATATCGCCCTTGGCCGCCCTAAAGCCGACGTCGAAGGCCGCTGTTTGCCCGGCATTCTTTCGAAAGCGGATTACCCGTATCTGCGGATCATGCGAGGCGGCCTCTTTTAATATCTCAAAGCTCCGATCCCGACTGCCGTCATCCACGAAGATGATCTCATAGGACTTGTTTAACCTGTTTAGCACTTCCCTTAACTCCGCGATCAGGGGCTTGATGCTCTCCTGCTCATTGTAGACCGGGATCACAAGGGAGATATCTCGTTGCGGCATAGTGCGTCTCATCTCACGTGGCAGTTAAAATGCTGAAGGAAACCCATTATAGGCCGTCTCTCTTCTTTTTTCAATTTATAAAAAACGATTAAAAGGCGAGGAGATAGAGAAAAGGTTGCCCCATCACGGCGGTGAGGGGAAGAAGGAAGGGGTTTCTCACACGCAGCTCATATCGTATATCACCTTGTAACTGAAGCCACCAATCATTTTTCACCTGTATCATGGAGTCTGTAAGCTCTTGTCCTTGCACGGCAATGCGTATATAGCCATAAGAGAAGGGAGAACACCGTGGTGTGCCCCCTGTCGAAGGGGCGACGATGTAGGTTACCCCATTGATAACCTCCCTGAAATAGCAATGGATATGTCCGCTGAAGACATAATCGACCTTGAACCTCTCCATCAACCGCATCAGCCTCTTTCCAATCGGTTCTGGGAGGCAGTAGCTCTTGCCTGCACGGGGATCGAAGGGGGGGACGTGCATGAATACGAAAATATGGGTGAATCTTCCCCTGAGCTTGCGTAGCGTAGTTTCCAACCAGCGGAACTGATCATCTGATATGGTCGATTGCGCATCGTTTAATACGACAAAGGCGCTATTCCCCCACGAGAACCAGTAATAGTCAGGGCCGCAATATGTATGGAAGTTCTTCAGGCTATACGTGTTGCTTTTGTCATATACATCGTGGTTTCCGGGGACGAAATAGATGGGTGTCTTCCCCTTGACTTCCGCCAATTCGCGGAAGAAAAAACGATACCGATCTTCCTTGCCCTGCGCAACAAAATCACCGCAGTGGACTGCAAAGGAACACCCATCCGTCGCTATCTCCTTCATGATGGGCTTGAATACCCCCCACCCTTTATGGGAATCGGAGAGGACGGCGAATCGAAAGGAATCAGAGGGGGCTTCGCTGCCCCTTTTCTGCAGGGCCGGCCCATAGACGGGAGGCGGGCCTTCGCCCGGCAAAAGGCCTATAAATAAGAGGGCGAGCGCCATTAAGAGCGCAAATCCTCTTACATAATGAAACCATCTGAATCTCTTTTTCACCATCATCTGCCCCATGCGAACGTAGAAGGCTAAGAAGATGGGGTGAGCCCCCCCTTCCGGCGCCTCAGGTGGATGGGGTAGCTGCCAAAGATATAGATGATACCGCCGAGAAGGCTGGCAACCATAACTACTAAGAACCCCAAGAGCCCGAAGGCAAGCCCCTTGGAGGGCTCCACACCCGCCAAGTAGAGGAGGCCGACGTAAGATCCCTCTCGTACCCCTATCCCACTAATACTGATAGGAAGGATGCTTATCAGGTCTACCAACGGGACGATAACGAAATAATATCCTAGGGGAACCCCTAAGTCCAGGGACATCCCGAGAAGGGCGAAGACCCATATATTGATGATCTGAAAGACAAAGGAGATGAAGATGGCCAGGGACATCCTCCCCGGATGAGACCAATAGACGGTGAAGTCTCCCAGTTTGACCTTTTTGGCCCACTGGGTCAGCCAGGGGAGGAAGGGGAGGAAACGGGGGAAGGTGATGACCAAGATCCAGGCAGCCGCACACGCCCCGATGAGCCCTATATTCAGCCACAAGGAGATCACGCCTATGCTTGGGGAGGAGATCCCAATATCCAAGCCCGCCCAGTGGAGGAGCTTAAGCCACAAGGGGATCACGCCTATGCTTGGGGAGGAGACGAGAGCAATAATAGCGATAGTGGCCAGGGCCATCCCTCCGGTGAAGCGATCCGCCAAGATGGAGTAACCGGCCCTCATCCGGCTGTCCCGCCTCCCCGCGAGGAGGTACACCTTTCCCACATCACCACCGATGCTTCCGAGGAGAAAGAGGTTGAAGAACATCCCGATGAAGTAGTAGGCGAGGAACCTTTTGAATCTCCGTCGAAAGCCGAGGATCGTGGCCACGAGCCTCCATTTAAAGGCGGAGAGCATCTGCCCGATTATATAGAGAAGGAAGGCCAGAATGATGTAGTTATGCCTCGCATCGAGAAAGGCCTCCCAGAAGGGAAGGAGGGAGATCTGGGAAAAGAGGTAGACCAAGATCCCGACGCTGAGGACAATCTTTAAGATGATTTTCCCGGCCCTCTTCCACCTCATGGACCGTCTTCCCCGAGCGAGATCTTCTCTCCTCCTTTACGCAAAGAGATCACCCCTGCCTCCAGCACCTGTAAGGTTTTGAGGGAGTTGCGCCCGCTGCTCGGGGGCTCAATGCCTTCGGTGATGGCCTTGACGAAGCTCGCGCAGGAACCTCGGAGGGGCTCGTCAGGGCCGAATTCGGTGATCTCCTTTTCTACGGACGCTTTGATGGGGATAAAGTTGGGCGTTGGCACTCCCTGCACCCGTTGGGTTGGCGGCTTCCCCACATCATAGCGGTAGAGGGTAACCTTCCTCTTGGCAAACCTCCCTTCATAGAAGATTGCCCCGGTGCTGCCGACGATCACGAGGCTGGCGGTGTTCAGGGGGTGAAACCAGCTGAGGTGGATCCAGGCCGACATATCACCGTCGAGCTCCAGGGAGGCCAAGGCAATATCCTCAATCCCTTTTTGAAGATAGGCAGAGCCGTGCATGGAGATGGATCGAACCCTCCCCCCTATGAGAAAGCGCAGGATAGAGAGATCGTGGGGGGCGGAATTCCACCACACATTCGATTCACACCTAACCCTGCCCATGCCCAGCCGCTCCATGAGGACATGATAGACCTTCCCGATTGCCCCCCCATCGAGCATCTCCTTTATCACCCTGAGGGCAGGATCATAGAGAAAGGTCTCGTCCACAAAGAGGACCTTCCCCTTCTTCTCCGCCAGTGCAACAAGCTCCTTACCCTCTTGATAGGACATGGCCATGGGCTTCTCTACAAAGACATGCTTTCCCGCTGTCAGGGCCTCTTTGGCAGGCTGGTAGTGAAGGCTCGGGGGGGTGACGACAATTACCCCATCCACCCCATCGTCTTTGAAGATCCGTCCGTGGTCAGTGCATGTATCCAACCAGGGATAGAGCTCTTTGCACTCCCTGGATGCATCCTCGCTCAGCTCGCAGAGGAGCTTGACCTCTACCCCTTCCAAGGCTGCAAAGTTCCTGATGAGGTTTCTCCCCCAGTAACCTCCTCCCAAAACAGCCAGTCTTAGCTGAGCGCCCATATCAGATCTCCTTTCCCTGGAACACGCCTTCTTGTTGCGCCCGCAGGAACCTTCTCAGGTTTAGAGAGATGGACCAACAGAAGAAATTTATTATAGTTATCACCAAAAAGATAATAAGGTTGAGCTCGCTCGGAAAAAGGGCAAGATAGAAAAGGGAAACCACCGAGGCGATCGCTGTCACCAGGCGGATGATCGTGAACCGACTATACCAACCGCTCGCATCCTTGATGACAAATCTGATGGTTGAGAGCTCCCTGATGACCTCGATGGTCCTTCCCAGGCCGTAGTGAGAGGTGCCATGTTGCCGCCTGCGATCCTTGACCCTGACCTCAGCCACCTCCTTCGCCTTTACCCCAAACAGGGCGGGCAAAAAGCGGTGAAACCCATGGGGGATGGAAAACCCCCTCACTAGGGAGGCATCATACCCCTTGAGCCCGCACCCGTTGTCGTGCACCCTCACCCCCGTGACCTGGGAGATCATCCAATTTGCCACACGGGAGGGAAAGACACGAATCCAGTAGGATTCTTGACGGTCCCTTCGCCACCCCGTCACCGCTCGATACCCTTCTTGGAGCTTTTGGACAAAGGCCGGTATTGCTCGCGGATCATTCTGTCCATCGCCATCCATGTTGATGATCCAATCCCCCTGGAAGTAGCGGAAGCCGGCGGACAGGCCCGCCGCCTCACCGAAATTCTCCTCCAGCTCAATGACCCTGAGGCGCTGGTCTTTTCGTTTCAGCCTCCTCAGGATCTCTCCTGTCCTGTCCGTGCTCCCATCGTTTACCAGCACGATCTCATAGGGCAGGCCGACCTTCTCCATAACCCCTTTTATCTCCCGGTACAGGGGTTCCACATTTCCCTCCTCATTATGGAGGGGGACGGCGATGGAAACGGTTGGTTTCGTCTTCATGGTTTCTTGCTAAAGAACTCCTCGATCTTCGTGATGACGTATTCCACTTCCTCCTCCTGCAGTTCAGGGTACATGGGGATGGAGAGGATCTCCTTCGCCACCCGCTCGGCTATGGGGAGGTGATAGTCTCCATAGCCTTTTTCTTTCCATGCGATCTGCTTGTGCAAGGGAGTAGAATATTGGATACCTACCCCGATCCCCTGAGACTGTAGATATTTCATCAATTCATCTCTCCTGGGGGACCGGATGACATATCGGTGGTAGACGCTCTTCTTGTCTTTATCCATGGGAGGGGGAGTAATCCCCTTGAGCGAAGAGAAGGCCTCTGCATAGCGTCTGGCGATCTCCTCTCTCCTTTTGTTGTCCTTATCCAGGTCCCTCAGCTTTATCCTCAGCACCACTGCCTGAAGTTCATCGAGGCGGCTATTGAAGCCGTAAAAGTTATGTTGGTTCTTCTCCTTTTGTCCGTGCACGCGCAGCAGATCAAGCTTTTCGGCGATGGCAGGATCGTCGGTGATGCAAAACCCCGCGTCGCCGAAGGCATTGAGGTTCTTCACCACGCCGCAGCTAAAACATCCCACCGTGCCGAACGTGCCTACTCTCTTCCCTTTGTATTCCGCCCCGTGGGCATGGGAGGAGTCCTCGATGAGCAGCAAGCCCTTTTTTTGGCAGATCTCCACAGCAGGCCCCAGGTCGACGGGGTGCCCGTACATGTGGACCACCACGAGGGCCTTGGTCTTTTTGGTAATCATCTTTTCGACCTGATCCGGCGCCGGGCCGAAGTCCTTCTCCTGCATGTCGACCAGCACGGGCTTGGCGCCGGCCCATCGGATTGCCTCTACAGCGGCGACAAAGGCATTGGCGTGGAGGATGACCTCTGCACCCTCGCCGATACCGCATGCCACCAATCCCAAGAGCAGGGCGTCAGACCCTGAGGCCATGCCGAAGGCATGCCGCGCCCCCAGATAGGCGGCTATCTCCTTCTCAAAGGCCGCCAAATTATCCCCGTTGAGCAATTTCATGGTCTCCAGCACGCGAGACCATTCCCGGTGCAGCTCCTCCTTCATCTTGGGGTATTGCCGTGCGAGGTCCAATAACGGAATCTTCATCTCTCAATCCTCCTTACGGTAGTTGACGGTTGCTGATCACGACTGCGTGCTTGGACCCCACCTGCCCGGTGGCAACCACAAAGATGGCAAGGGCGGGGTCTTGCTGCAGCAGTTTGTAATGCCTCTCGCGCATGATGCAAAGAACGCGTTGGGGCGAGCGGAGAAATTCCTTGAGTTTTCCTTCCTCATCCAGCCATCGCATCTGGTTGTAACCCGTGTAGTATATAAAATTTGCCCCTTCCAACTGAAAGATCCCGAGTTGGTCTCCGGGCCTCATCGCGCTCACGATGGCCTGAGACAAAGGACGTGCGGATTTATACCTGTTGATCTCCGGGAAGATACGCGTCGCCCCATAGAGGCTCAAGGCCAAGACCGTGGCGACGATGATATATAAGGGTAGATCGCGGCGGCGATAGTGATGGGCGAGGAAGGCGAGAAAGGCGCCGCCACCCGCGATGAGGGCGGTGATCAAGCCGATCTCCCCGGGGTGTTCCAGGTAGAAGCTCCCTTTTAAGGCCGCCACGATGGGGAGGCTGATGGCTGTCAGGGCCAAGGCGATTATCAGGATCATGAGGGGGATGGAGACCATGCGCTTTTGAGCCCCTTCTGCACCAAGGGGAACTTCCGCCAGGAGATTGCCCACCATCAGAGCGGCTGCCGGGTAGAGCGGCAGGAGGTAGAGCTCGCGTTTGGCCTTGGCAACGCTGAAAAAGGCGAAGATGACCACAAACCAGAAGAGGACGAAGATAAATTCCTTCTTCCTCCCCTTGGCAGAAAGGCCATAGATCAAGGCCGAAGGGAGAAAGACGATCCAGGGGACGAAGTTGCCGGGGAAGTTCACCAGGTAATAGTACAAAGGTCTGTCATGGGAGGCCGTGTCTAAAAAGGTCGATGCGGTCTTTTTATAAAGGAGCCCCCACAGGTACGTTTCCCCCCCGGAGAGATACGCGAGGGCAAGCCATCCTCCGATCAAGGCCACAAAGAGGGCAATCCCCGGGATGTGGGAGGGGTCTTTAAAGAACCCGAGCTCCCGCCGCACGAGGAAGTATCCTCCCACGGCCAAGACAGGCACGATCACTCCGATCTGTAACTTAGTGAGCACCCCCAGGGCCATGGCGAGATAGGCCAGCAGGTAGAGGATCCACCGACCGCGCTGCTGATAGAACCCCACGTACAAGAGGGTGATGGCCGCTGTGGTGAAGAAGGTGAGGGTGGTGTCTATGCTGGCCCTGCGGGCGAGCCAAAGGAATTCTACATTGGTAGCCAAGATGAGGGCTGCAAAAAAGCCCCCTTTTTCACCGAAGAGCCTCTTGCCCAGGAAAAAGAGGAGCGGCAGGGTGAGCAACCCGAAGAGGGCAGACGGGAAGCGGGCCGCAAACTCATTCATGCCCCCTATGACCGTGGCTGTTGCGGCCATCAGCCAAAAGAAGAGGGGAGGTTTGTCGAGGTAGACCTCGCTGTTCAGATGGGGGATGATCCACCCCTCACCCTGGAGCATCTCCTTGGCGACCTGGGCATATCGCGGTTCATCCGGGTTCCAGAGATCCCACCCCCCCAGATTGTAGAAGAAGAGCACCCCTCCAAAGGTAAGCAAGATGAAAAGGAATACAATTGATCTTTTCATCTCGAACTCCTGGCTCTCACTATCCTTGCTGAGCTGATATGCGCCTCCTGGCGATCATTTTTTTACGTGTCGACTTTATTGGTGACGAGGGCAACGGACCTCTTCATCTTCAAAAAATGCTCCTGGAAAATGACCAACTGCATCTGAGGTTTTTCGTCTGTGAGCCTTAAAAACTCTTTTCCGTCCATGATGATGTAGACCTGCTTTCCCCCTGCTAAATAATTGTCCAAGTCGGATTCCTGATCGATATTCGGAATCATCCGATCGAGATCATTGATGATGAACTCATCCTGACACCTAAAGGATATCAGCTCATCGGTCGATTCTACCCGTGCGGCGACCTTTGCGCAAAATTCGTTAGGCGTTGTATACTTAAGATACGTGGGGACGATATGGCAGGTAAAGACAAAGATAAAACCCATCATCATGATTACGGACACAGGGAAGAAGGCGATATACTGCCGGCGCTTGGCGAACAACAAGATCGTTAAGCCGCCGAGGACAAACAAAAGGCCGAGCAGCCCGTTCCACAGCAGATCCTGCGGATACTTGATCAGGGAGAAGATCGGTCCGAAAAGGCCGGCCCCTATGGCCAAGAAAGCAAAAGCGTAGATCCCTATCAAGGTCATCTTTTTTAGCAGGGAACCTTTCTTATCCACCAGGAACCTGTTCCACGCCTGCGCCGTTAATATGGCCAATGCCGGGTACAGGGGAAGGATATACTCGTTTCGCTTGGCCCCGGCCAGAGAAAAAAAGAAGAGGTTGGCGATGACCCAGCAGAGGAGGAAGAGTGAACATTCCCTCTCCCCCTTTCCCTGTTTGGTAGCGATGTAGACTGCCAGGGCTGGCAGAAAGAGGCTCCACGGGAAGAAGTGGGCGAAAAGCTGGACGACGTATTGATAAAAGGGTCTCCCCGGCTCCAGCGGGAAGAACTTGTGCCATATATCCGCCATGAAGAATTGTTGTGCTTCGGATACCCCGCTGCGGGCATACGCAAAAATATACCACGATACTACGAGAGCGCCGAAGACAAGGGCCCACGGGAGCAACTCCATCTTTCTGATAGCGCGAAGGTCCCTGCGCACGAGCAAAAAAGGGATAATGGTCAGGACCGGAAAGCTCAGGCCCGGAGGTCCTTTGGTCAAGCAGGCCAGGGCGACGAAGAAATAAAAAAAGATATAATACCTTTTCCCTGCCTGGTAATAATAGGCGAGAAAAAAAGTGAGAAGAGAGAGGGTGACCAAGAGTGTCAAGACGATATCCTCTTCCGCCATCCTGGCACGCCGTATGTAAAAAAGACTGGTAGCGAGGATTAAGGCGGCGAAGAACCCCACCCTTGTATTGAAAAGCCTCTTGGCGAAGAAAAAGGTCACCACTACAGTGAGCACACCTGCCAAGGCAACCGGGGCCCGAGCAGCCCACAGACTGGGGCTTCCCACAAGGAGGTACCCTGCGGAGATGAGCCAGGGAAGAACAGGGGGCTTCAAGATGTAGGGTTTGCCGAGGAGATAGGGTACCAGCCAATGGCCGCTTCTCACCATATCCTTGGCCAAGAGCATCCTGCGCGGCTCAAAAGAAGGATACATGATCCCGGTCTCGGCCAACCGGAAAAAGAAGAGAAAGAGGCAGACGCCGCAGAGTATGATGAGTGATAAAGCTGTATTCGAGTAGATCAGCTGGTTATCCGGTTTTCCCCATGGCAACTTCAATTATTTTGGCCTCCGCTTCGCTTTCGGTTAGCATATCGCTACCCCTGAAAAGGCGCTCAAAGGGGTTAGCCCAAGAACGATCGCACCTCTCTCCGATGCGCAGTATTTATACTACCTGTTGTGCTGATATTCAAGTACTTTTTTAAGGGCTTGGGCAGAGGCCAAAAAGCCTTTGACAAGGAGGAAAGGGTTTTGTATAAGAGTCGAAGAGAAGGTATGCCATGGAGCAATTCATCGATCTGATCAAAGACGATATGCAGAAGGTGGAGGAGGAGTTTCAAATGAGGCTTGCCTCCCAGGTACCCCGCCTCACCGAGGTGGCGCAAGACCTGCTCAACCGTGGCGGCAAGCGGTTTCGTCCGGCCCTGCTTCTGCTCTCCGCCAGACTCTGCGGCTACAAGGGCGTAGATCACATCCCCCTGGCCGCGGTCATCGAGTTTATTCACACCGCCACCCTGCTCCACGACGACGTGATCGATAACGCCGAGGTCAGGAGGGGGAGCCCGTCAGCCAACAGGCAGGTGGGCAATAGATACAGCGTCTTAACCGGCGATTTTCTCTTCTGCAAGTCCTTGGCCATAGGGATAGACATAGGGAACCTTCGCATCCTGCAGACCCTGATCGCGGCCACCACCGCTCTGTCCGAAGGGGAAGCCATGGAGATGGAGAAGACAGGTGAGGCGGGAGGTGTTACGAATCTTTCGCTCACGGAAGAAGAGAACCTGGGGTTGATCATCAACAAGACGGCGGTGCTGATCTCGGCTGCCATGCGCATCGGGGCGATCTTGGGGCAGGCACCGTTGCCCCTGGAAGAGGCCCTCGCTTCTTTTGGGCTTGCCGTGGGCATCGCCTTTCAGCTGGTGGACGACTGTCTTGACTACATCGGGGACCAGGAGGTTCTGAGAAAGGAGATAGGGATCGATCTCAAGGAGGGGAAGATCACCTTGCCCCTCATCCATACCCTCGCTCAATGCACGCCGACGGAGAAGAAAGAGATCCAGGAGGTCATCCTCAGCGACGGATTTCCCCCTGGCGGCCTGCAGAGGGTTATTGCCCTGATTGATAAGTATAAGGGCTTTGACTACACCTTTGCCAAGGCCCAACAATATATAGACGAAGGCAAGGCCCGCTTGCAGATACTCCCCCCCTCCCGCGAGAAAGAGGCCCTCTTCGCCGGCGCCGACTATGTGGTGAGGAGGAAGGTGTAAAGGGGCGGCTGGTCTACAAACCCTCCAGTTTTTAACTGATTACTGATGAGAGAGCTTTCTACCCATTACCGCCAGGCCACCCTCTCCCCTCGGGGAGAGGGCAGGGGTGAGGGGGTCCATTTCATATACCTGCCAAGGATTATTTCTTTCGATTTTCACAAAAACTGCTTGACAGCTCTGTTTATTTCCTGCTATGGGATAGGCAATTCATCTCTCTAAAAATAGATCAGTAAAAGGCGAATAAAACAACGACAACCTTTGGCCAAAGGGCCACCTCCGGCTGCCTCCAGGGGGGATATGGAGATAAGGAAGGAAGAGAAGTTTTCTTAAAGGGCCTTCAAGGTGCCTTTGGGCACCGATGAAGGCCTTTATATTTTTAAAGCAATCCTTCAGTTAGGAAAGACTTTGCTGACCCCCTCTCCCCTGTCCCGCTCCGCTTTAACGAAAAATATAAAGGATGGGATGTGTCGCCTTGCGACACCCCATCAATAAAAATATCTGAATGGTAGGGGGCCGCGCAGTGGCAGGGGAGAGGGCTGGGGTGAGGGGGGATAAAGAAAAGGGGGGATACCACGAAGGTCACGAAGAAACACAAAGGTTAAAGATAAATGTAAGATTTTAGATTACTTCGTGTTCTTCGTGGTGAGAATGTGTGTACTTCGTGGTGAAAAATTAATAAGGAGACAAATTATGAAAAAGTCCTTTATCATCGCTGTGGCGTTAATCCTGGGCGTGTGCGTTACCACTGTCTCTGCCGTAGAGGTGACCAGGTTTGGGCCCAAGCAGTACACGCGTACTACGGGCAAACCTAATATTGAGTTTCGCATAAGTAATGGAACGATCTATCAGGCCCAAGGAAGATCCGAGGCAAAGATGCATGACCAAAGAAGTCTTTGGGATTTCCGGAGCTTTCGTGCCGTATTTTGTAGCATTGCTTTG